>Ga0172363_10000231_pt1 | contig 39112 bp, 44 predicted proteins | sample LakKivs2_kivu2a2_FD_114541 | JGI IMG/M metagenome (GOLD analysis project Ga0172363, IMG submission 114541) | Sediment microbial communities from Lake Kivu, Rwanda - Sediment s2_kivu2a2 | ecosystem: Environmental > Aquatic > Freshwater > Lake > Sediment | place: Rwanda: Western Province, Lake... | reverse complement strand
TTTCATTAATTTTCATTAATTTATTTCAATAATGGTTTTTATCAGCTAAAACTTCTATTTCTCATTGCGCATAGAATAAATGCAGCCACAGTAATGCTGCCTGTAGATTCCTAATCTCTTGGTTTCACTTACGCTGATGTTGTAGGCATTTTTCTTTTTGAAATCACCTTCAACAAAAACCAGAGCGTCTTTTTCCCTGCTGCTTTTTTCCTTGTCACCCTTTTCCTCGTTGCTATTTTGTGCAATCTCCCTGCCTATACTGTTTATGACATCTGCCTTCTTGTTCGGACCGAGAGTCAGCGTTGTTGCAAAAAATCCTATGCCCTTTTCTGACGCAGCAAGGGCAGTTTTTTCAAGCCTTAGCCTGTAACATTCAGAACACCTCTTTCCACCTTCTGGCTGCAGGGCATGGTCTTTCACCTTCATAATTCTTTCAAGCCACTTGTCAACATCATAATCGCCCTCGATAAAATCAAGTTTTTTCAATTCGCAATATTTTATTGCCTCCTGCTTTCTTAGCTCATACTCCTTTCTTGGGTGAATATTCGGATTGTAGAAGAAAACAGTGATATCATAGTCCTTTTCAAGATGCGTCAGAGCCCCTATCAGGCAGCCTGCGCAACACGCATGCAATAGTAGTTTTGGCTTCATGAGTAGTACTAAACCAAAGTTGCTTTTATTGTTTTTGATTGATATTTAGGACAAGCACAATATTTATATAATTGCCCTGCTAGCATAAACTTATGAAGGAAGAACAAAAGAACCATGAGAGTTTGGAGGACAAGATAGGCTTTCTAGTTGATTTTTATACAAAGGTGCTCTATGAAAAGGGACAGAAAAAAGAAGGGTATTTTCATCTCAGAAGTGTAATGACCTTGATGACGATGTATAATCAGAAGAATAGGAAGATGGATGATTTTCAAAAATTTATTGACGATAATCTCTATTACATTAATGCGCTCTATACAATGGCAGAGGATATTGCAAAAGGCAATCCAGATAATATCCACTTAATTGAACGAGAAAAAATAAAAGAACTTGAAAATAGGACATTAGCAAGATATAACGGAGAAATTTATCCTGTGGCATATGCGCTCATGCCTGACAAAAATGATGAAAAGAGCATGAAAAAATACCTGCTGGCGATTGACTACACAAAGAACTGGCAGGAGGGCGGGCCTGAGATGCTGCTGCTTGATACTGAATCATTAGAAAAAAGAGGCGAGCCATATAAAAAGAAAGGAGATTTCTTCCAAAAAAGGGTTAGAAGAAGATTCTTCAGGCAATAATCATTCTTTAGGGTTTTAAGGGGTGATTGCAATGATTTCAAAAGACCTTATTGACCTTGACAGAATTGTTCATTACATATTAAGTGTTCATTACCTTAATTATTCTTCTCATTAATTAATTGTAGCGGATTTTTAGCATTCATCAGAATAAAGGGCGGTAGCCGGAATTTGAATCCGGTCTAGAGGAGCCACAGTCCTCTGTGCTGCCAGGTTACACCACTACCGCCATTAGTTAATGAGATGTTTGCTCTTATGTTGAAACTGGTTTTGATGCTTTTTTGGCACTTATCTTTTTGGCACTTATTTAATATTTTTTCTTTATTATCTTTGCTTAAAAAGATTGCAAGTGCCTGTAATTACAACAGTATGCCCGAAACATGTGCCAACTTTTGCATTACCCGGCAAAAGTTTGAAATGTATGCAATCCCCACATTGCTGGCCTTTTGGTCCGTTTGGATTATATGAGATTTCCATTCCCACTTCCTCTATGATAAATAATAAAACGCCCTTTATAAATATTTCCTGGTGCAATTTCTAAATGCCTAAGCAAGTTCTAATAATAAGAATCTCTAACAATAATTAATCAATTTGGGGATGAAACTTTTAATAAACTGTTAATGGCATTGCTTTCCCATTTTATTCGTTTTAATATCTATTTTAGAATAGTAAAAAAACAGAAAGTTTTATATATGTTGCTTGTTTCTGAAAATGGCGGGGGTGTGGATGCCAGAAATAAATGAGAGTGACAGACAAAAGAGGTTTAACCACCTTTCTGAATTAAATGATAAATTAAAGAGATTGGACAAGAATTTGAGGGACTCTTTTTCCTCAGTAAGAAATGATATTCTCAAGACAAAGGACACCTATTCTGAGCGCATTAAGAAAATCGAAAAAGAGATTTCTGCGCTTCACTCGCTTATTGACAAAATCAGCCGGGAATATGCAGGTGCAGAAGAATTACAGGAATTCAAAAACAGGATTGAATCAATAGAAAAAACATTGAAAAAATCAGCGCCTGAATTTGTGGAAACTTCTGAGCGCCTGAAATTTCTTGAGAAAGAGCTTGATGGTTTAAATGAAACCAGTGAAAAATTAGGGATGAAAGCAAATCTGCTTGAAAAGAACAAGGTTTCTGAATCTGGATTGAAAAAAGGCATTGATAAGATAAACCAGAAAATACTCTCTGTGCAGCGCCGAATTGAATCAACATCCCTTTCTCTGGAAAATTTGATGGCAAAGAAGGTAAACCTTGACGACTTTGAGGAAGAGCTGGATTATGTAGAAAATGAAATGACAAAATTAGAAAGGAATGTTGAGGAAGTTTCAAAACTTAAGAAAGATTCAGCAAAGCTGAAGCAGATGGAATCAAAAATCGGCGCAATAGAGCAGAGCGCAGTCATGGATGACGAACTGAATCAGAGGACTGCCAGAATATACAGAAGAATAAGGGCTCTGGAAACAGAGATTGAAGACCTGCTGCTCACGCTCAAGAGCCACGAGGATGAGATAACTGCAGTCAAGAACAGGATGCTTTCTAAAGAAACATTTGATATGGAGTTTAATAAGTTTGACGTTAAGATAAGAAGGAATCTCAGGGAAATAAACAAGCTGAAAGAAGAAATTGAATCATTTGAGGATATTCTCAAGTCTGAATTCGTCAGCAGCCAGTTATTTTCAGATGAAATGCGGAAGCTTCGCATGGCATTAGCGCACATAGAAAAGCGCTTTGACAATTTTGTCAGTAAGGAAGATTTCACAAGGGCGAATAATTCCCTGAAGAGCAGATATTATGACTTGAGGACGATGATTGCAGAGAAGCTGGAAAGAAGGGCTGTTGAAAGGCCATTAAAGGAATTCATAACTCCAAAAAAGCCAGGATTTTTAAGGAAAGTTGGAAAGGGAATAAGCGATTTCTTTGCAGAAGCTGAAGAAGAGGAAGCAGAAGAATTGGAAGAAAAAGAGATAGAAGAAAAAAAGATAAGATATGAGGCAGAGAAAGCCAGGATTGAAAAAGCGAAAAAAGAAATCATAAAGGAGAAAGAAAAGCCAAAGCCCTCAGAACAGACTGCCCTGTCAAAAATAAGAAAAGCAGTATCAGATTTCTTCACAGTGAGCGAAGAAGAATTAGAGGAAGAGGAATTGGGAGCTGAAGAAGAGAAAAGGAAGAAAGAGGAGATTGCAAAGAAACGGCTGGAAAAAGAACAGAAAAAAAAGAAAGGGGAAAAACCTAAAAAGCCATCAAAACTTCCTTATTTGGTTATTCTATTCATAATAATTGTTGCGCTCGGCTTCGTGCTTGTCACAAACTATGGGAAAATCTCAAAATTCATGGGCATAAAGCCGCAGGCGAACAAGACAATGGCAAATATTACTCCGACTAATGTAACTCCAGTGAATATTACTCCAACAAATATTACTCAGGCAAATGAAAGCCTGTTGAATGTAACTCCGACACAAAAGCCCACTGAAACACCAAAGCCGACTGAAACTCCGGCTAATAAAACTCCTGCCAATATTTCAGAAACTCCAGCCAATATTTCAGCAGCGGAATTCCAGGAGAAAAACGACAACTGCATAATAAAATATGAATGCAAGCAGGTTAATGGAGATTACTGGTATGGATGCTATTATGAAATAAAAGACCAGAAATGCCACTGTTATAAAGGCGTCTATGGAGACTGCAATCCGCAGCTTGTCCTGTTGCTTAGAGAAAAATACAAGAACATATGTGTAAGGGTGTGGGAAGGAATTGCAAGAACATCCTCTTATGTTGCGTTGAGAGTAGGTTCATTCTTCAAGAATGCCTATGAATATGTTGCTGGAAAAGCAATATCACTCTTCCGCCTCATAAAAATCTTTGTAATTGCATATAAGTATTATATTCTGACAGCAATCCTTGCATTGATTCTGCTTCTCTTATTAGCAAATAGAAAAACAAGAAGAGCGATAAACAAGTTCCTTGTTGACTTCTTTACAGAAGAGGTTAAGGAGAAAAAGGAAGTTAAAGAAAAAAAGAAAGTAGAGAGCAAGAAAACTAAAAGTGCGAAAAGGAAAAGATAAAAACGCATTATTTATTTTCTGAATATTAATATTATTATTTCTTTCTCAATATTATCTTTCTCAACATTATAGTATTTATTTCTTAATTCTGTTTTAGCTTATTATTTCTTAAGCTGTTTTATATTATTTATTTCTTAATGCTGTTGCATTCTATAGTTCTGTTATTTTCAGAATCTTGCGCCTGCTTGAATGCCCGCTTACAATCTCCGCCTTTTTATTGAAATGCTTTGCGAAAAATCTTATGAGCGCTTTATTGGCTTTTCCTGACTCAGCTCTTTCCTTCAGGAAAATAATTATGGAATTCCTTTCAGAATCAAAAAATGCGCCTTCTTCCTGTGAGCCGGGCCTTACAATGACTTCTATTCTTTCTTTTGCAGCAATAAGTTTTAGAAATTGCTCTGAATTGAGCTGAGAAAAATTTTGGCTCATTGTAGACAGCTATTCAATTCTTATTTAATTTTAATGCATTCACTTCTTTTTCTCTGCCTTTCTGGTTTCTCTTACAATCGGATAAGGGTCATAAGTTCCCCACCAGAACATGCAGTCATGGCAGTAGTATCCCCAAACTCCTAATTCCCTCACCGAGAGCAGCTGGCCGCACTTAGGGCATTTCTTGGGTATGAATATTATTTCCTTGCCCTCGTATTTCTTGAAATCCTCATCAAGTCCTTTCCTGTATTCTGCCTCTTCGGCTTTTCTCTGTGCATGTGATTCAGTTGTGACCTTCTTTTTAGATTTTCCAAATAAAGCCATCAAACCACCCCGACTGACATTTAACTAAATAGCAAATATGGATTAATTGAATACGGATTAATTATGCAAATAAAATATATTATGTAAATATAAATTAGTTATATATAAATTATTGCTATGCAAATCAGATATTATATAAAAAACATAATATGAAAATATTGTCCTCAACATAAATTAAAATCAATCATCATTAATAAATCATCAATAATTTTAATGCATTAATAATTTTAATGTGGTGTAATGAAATAATAAATGTCATTTAATATTCTTTAATAAAAATCCTTTTGGCTATCATTAATTTTATTAAAATATATTATTTTTTTATCTTGCTAACTGTAATCTCTCCATACATGTTTGCACTTGGTGCATTTCAAGAATTTTGTTTCTGGCTCGTCTGCGCCCCTTGTCTGATGGCTCCAGAAATAAGCCTCCTTGTTCTTGCATTTCGGGCAGACTGTCTTGGTCGTGGGAAGATTCTCCTCATCTGACTCTTCAACCACATTGATGTTTACCTTTTCCGTTCTCTCTTTTATAATCATGTTCTCTTTTGACTTGTCAACATAGCCGCATAAGCATGCCAGCATCTTCTTGCTTCCCTGTTTTTTCAACCTCAGTATCGAGCCGCATTTCGGACAAAACATCTTTCACTACCTTCAAACGTGATTTGTGTGCTCACTAGCAACTGCTATTAAAGCTTTTCTATTTTAAGCGCTTTTTTAAAATAATCATAATAATCATAAAAAATTAATTACTGTTTATGGGCTAACAGCGTGAAAATCGGCTTGACCACATAGTCGACAAACCAAATCTTTATGTAGCCCGCATAAGGAATTCTGAAAAGTGCAATTCCGAGTATTTGCTTTTCTGAAACATCCGCTTCCTTCAAAAGCGAAACCTGATTGTAGTCGCCTTTTGTTATAAAGTGATATTCTGCGTTTCCATTAGCCTCAGCAATACTCCATTTGTTAACAACCCTGTGAATTATCGGCTCAGCATCTCCAGCATTAAAGACTATAACCGTCCCTTTTTCTATTTTTTCAGCAGGCATTCCTCTCAGGAATATTATATCACCCTTGTTGAAGCCATTTCTGAAGTTGAAATGCAGGAATTGCTGCTCAGTTATGTTGTAATGCCCGTAGAGTTCTGCCTGAGTGCATTGAAAATTGCATGCAGGGGAATTCCACCACTGCTCAAAATTCCCATCATGCTCCATACTGTTTGAAATAACAGCAACAATCGGATGGGAAGTTCCCATTGCAAGCCCTATGCCCGGATATATTAGGAATTTTATCAGCAAGAATGCGAGAAGTATATTTACAATCCAGCTCCACACGCTGTTCTCTTCCCAGATGAAGTGCCAGACTTTTCCAAAAATGCTCTTTTTTCCTTCCACGGAAAATCTGGTTATTGCAATCAAAATAAAAAGCTATCGGTTTTGAAATGTTTAAAAATCGTTGATGGTCAGCATTTATTTTATTTTTATGATATTAACACATAAAGAGCTTTTTACAAAAATATTATTAAAATTAGAAAGTTCTTTTGGAATAAAGAATATTAGTAAAAATTTTCCGAATAAGTGAAAGAAAGATTTATAAAGTACATCGTATTACAATAGTATTACAATGACAATGGGAGTTAGTCAGGTGAGATTGCCTGAAGGGCTTGTGAAAGAGATTAACAAATTGGTAGATAGGAGATTATACTCTAGTAAGTCAGATGTAATCAGAGACGCTGTAAGAAAACTGGTTCTGGAAAAACAGATTGGCTCAATTCCAAATACAGGCAACTCTGTTTCTGAAGTGAGACAGATGAGAAAGAAGCTATCAAAAGAAAAATTTTGAATGTAAGAAATTAAGGAAATCTGTTTAGATGTGAGTGTAAAATGAATTAGTGTAAAAATCGCATTCAAATTATATTTTAATCTAATCATATTCTAATCTAAATTAGATATCCAGAGTGCTGACTTCCTTTGCATGCGATTCGATGAAAGCCCTTCTCGGCTCAACCTCGCTGCCCATCAATATTGTGAATATGGTGTCTGCTTCCACAGCATCCTCTACAGTCACTTTTATCAGAGTCCTGTTTTCAGGATTCATTGTGGTTTCCCAGAGCTGCTGCGGATTCATCTCTCCAAGTCCCTTGTAGCGCTGCAGTGTAATGCCTTCCCTTCCAATCTCATTCAGATATGATTCAAGCTCTGCATCGCTGTAAAGATATTTCACGCTTCTGCCTTTGGCAACCCTGTAGAGGGGCGGCTGGGCTATATACACGAAACCGCCCTCAATCAAGGGCTTCATCTGCCTGAAGAAGAATGTGAGCAAAAGAGTTCTTATATGGGCGCCGTCAACATCAGCATCAGTCATTATTATCAACTTGTGATATCTTAGTTTTTTTGCATCAAACTCATCTGCTATTCCGCAGCCGAGCGCAGTGATTATGTTTGTGAGCTGCTTGTTTATCATTATCTTGTCCAGCCTGGACTTCTCAACATTCAATATCTTCCCTCTCAGCGGAAGTATTGCCTGGAATTCCCTGTTCCTGCCCTGCTTTGCAGAGCCTCCTGCTGAATCTCCTTCAACAATGTAAAGCTCGCATTTTGCAGGGTTTCTTTCAGAGCAGTCAGCAAGCTTTCCTGGAAGCGAGCTTGAAGTAAGCGCATTCTTTCTTCTTGCAAGTTCTCGTGCGTGCTTTGCAGCAGTCCTTGCATATGCAGCATTCATGCACTTTTCCAGAATCAACTGCGATACCTGAGGATTTTCATTAAGGAAATTTGTAAGGTTTTCAAAAACAACAGATTCCACAATGCCCTTCACATTTGAATTGCCGAGCTTGGTTTTTGTCTGTCCTTCAAACTGAGGCTCTGCAACTTTGACACTGATGACTGCTGTAAGCCCTTCTCTTACATCTTCGCTTGAGGGCCTCTCCTCTGATTTTTCAGAGTTCTTCTTGGAACCGTTTTTTCCGTTCTTTGAAGCGTCAATGAAATTATTTATTGCTCTTGTGAGTGCGCTCTTTAGTCCTGTAAGGTGAGTGCCTCCTTCGACTGTGTTTATGCTGTTGGCAAATGGGAATATGTTTTCAGAATAGCCTTCTGTATACTGCATTGCCACTTCAACTTCAACATCTCCCTCTTTTTTATAGAAATATATTATCGGATGCAGCGGCTTCTTGTTCTGGTTTATGTATTCAACAAAAGACGAGATTCCTCCTTCGTAGAAGAAGCGGTTTTCCCTGTCACTTCTCTCGTCCTTTAATGTGATTTCCAAGCCCTTGTTGAGGAATGCCAATTCTCTCAGCCTTGAGCTCAGAACTTCAAAGCTGAATTCTAGTGTCTCAAAAATGCTCTTGTCAGGCCAGAAAGTTACTATTGTTCCTGTCTCTTCAGAGGCGCCTCCTTCTTTCACTTCAGAAACAGATTTTCCTATTGAGTATTCTTGGGAATAAACCTTGCCGTCTCGCATAACTTTGACAATCATCTTTTCTGAAAGCGCATTTACAACTGAAACTCCTACGCCATGAAGCCCTCCTGATACCTTGTAGCTCTTCTTGTCAAACTTTCCTCCTGCATGAAGCTTTGTCATAACAATTTCAAGAGCAGACTTTCCATACTTTGGCATCAGCTCTACAGGAATGCCTCTGCCATTGTCTTTGACAGTAACAGAATTATCAGGGTGTATGAGGATGAGTATTTTATTGCAGAATCCTGCAAGCGCTTCGTCTATGCTGTTATCCACCACTTCATAGACAATATGATGCAGTCCAGAAGCGCTTGTGCTTCCAATGTACATCGCAGGTCTTTTTCTAACGCCTTCTAAGCCGTCAAGCACCTGTATGTTCTCTGCCTTGTAGCTCTCTGCCCCTTTGGAGTGCACTTTGGTTTTTTCCTTTTCCTGAATTTTCTCCTCTGCCTTCTTCTCTTCTGTTTTTTTCTCTTCCACTTTCCTCTCTGTCCTAATCTCTTCCACGTTCTTATCCACCTTTATCTCTTCCACTTTCTTTTCATCCAATTTATTTTCTTCAGCGCTCATTTGAATTCTCTTTAAACTTTCTTTTGCTTTTTCCTTGTTTTTGCAAGAGTTTATACAAAGTCCCTTGTAAAATTTCTACAAAATTTTAAAATTAAATCTTTCACAAAATATTTTCATTAGGGCTTGATTAGAAACGGTCTAATGAAATTTTTTAATTGATTTAATGGAAATTCTTTATTCACATCATAATTCTTTCTTCACCTTATTTTTTGTTGCTATTTTTATTCTATTTTTGTTGTGCTCGTTTATTTTTTGTTGCATTTACTTATTGTTTTTTACAAATTGCTATGAAATTTTCATTTGATTTTTTCTTCTGTCAGCACTATTTTTATGCTGTTTTGACGATAAAAAATATCACAAATGCCTTTAAAAAACTTTCGTTTTGGAATTGCCTTTCTACGCCTTAAAATGCCCAAATTTGAGCGTTTTAGACAGTGTGAAAATCGAGCGAAAAAACTGTGCATTGATCTTCTGTTATTCTCCTAGTTTTGAAAAAACCAATAAATATCTTCGGGCTAAAGCCCAAAGTACAATAAAATGCAAAGCATTTTATGTACAAAAAATCTTCGATTTTTTTGTATTCTGGCAATTTTTGATAAATAATCTTTGCGCTGATAAGATTTTAGAAATAGTTTATTTTAACTACCAATAAGAATTAAAATTTCTTAATAGATAAATAAATTATTAACAAAATAGAAAATTTTATAAATATTGACATTTATCAATATGTAAATATGAAAAATACTAAAGAAAAACTCAAAATCTTTGAGGCATTGTCTGATGAAACACGATTGAAAATAGTAGAATGTCTTTTAAAAGGAGAACGATGCGTTTGCAAAATAATTCCTTTTGTTAAAAGAACCCAGTCAACTGTTTCAATCCAATTAGCAAAACTTGAGTCATTAGGCATAGTCAGTTCAGAAAGAAATGGAAAATTCATTGCCTATAGAATAAAGAACAAGAAGGTAATTGATGTTCTCAAATGTTTAAAATAAAAATTTAGATTAAAATTTTGGGGTGGAAACATGAAGATTCAGATACTTGGAATGGGCTGTCCAAAATGCAAAAAGCTTGAAGAGAACACTAAAAAGGCATTGCAGGAATTGAAAATAAGTGCAGAAGTGGAAAAAGTAACTGATGTTGAGAGGATTTCTCAGACAGTTATGCTTACTCCTGCACTCGTAATAGACAGCAAGGTTTTGTCAGAGGGGAGGATACCTGAACCAAATGAGATAAAGAAATGGCTTGCAGGAAAGAAGTAAGGCGTGAAGCAAAGCATGAAGCAATACGTCTTCAACAGTCAGATAAAATTCAGAATGAAATTCAAAGAATAAATTAAGAATTAAAAATAGTTTGAGCAAGGATTTTAGGCGATGTAAAATGAAATCAAAAAGAATCTTTTTTGGAATAACTTTGATAATTCTTCTTCTTTCAATTCTTGTAGTTTATGAATGGAGCGGTGCTATGAAAAAGAGCAAACTGATAGAACAAGGAATCTACCCTAAAGAGCCCTTTCCAATCTCTCCAGACACACCGAAATGGCAGGTGCCATTTTATACGCTTTTAAGCTATGGCCAGAAAGCGTGGTTCTGCCTGCTCTTCGCATTCTTGATTGCTGGAGCTCTCCAGACCTTCATTCCAAAAGAGCTTATTATAAAGCATCTTGGCAGAAAAAGCACGAAAGCTTATTTCATTGCTGCTTTTGGAGGCCCTCTCCTTTCTGTCTGCTCCTGCTCCATAATTCCCCTTTTTGCAGCGATAAAGAAGAGAGGCGCCGGCTTAGGCCCGGCTATCACATTCCTGCTTGCAACTCCTGCAATAAACCCTGCTGCTTTAATTCTCACTTCCACTTTGCTCGGCTGGAAATTCGTTATCGGAAGAGCTATTCTTGCTTTGAGCGCTGCGCTCATCACCGGGGCTGTTGTGGGAAAAATATGGGACAGGGCTGAAAAAACAGAAGCTGATGGAATAAAAATTGAATATCATGACAAAGAACTTTCAATCGCGAATGACCTAAAAGAATGGGCTGTAAATATATGGGATTTTGTAAAGAAAATTCTACCGCTGGTTTTTGTAGGAATATTCATAATAGGCATTGTTAAGATATTCCTCACAAATGAAATAATCTCAAGATACCTAAGCCACGGAATTCTCCCAATAGCATTGGCGTCAATAATAGGCGTGGTGATGTACACTCCAACTCTTGTTGAAATTCCCTTTGTAAGAGAGCTCATTGGCTTGGGAATGGGAACAGGGCCTGCACTTGCGTTCCTGCTCACAGGACCTGCCCTCAGCCTGCCTTCAATGCTTGGAGTTTCAAGAGTGATAAAGTGGAAAATAGTTCTGAATTATGCATTAATAATGTGGGTGCTAGGAATAATAGGTGGACTCATATTTGCATATTTTGTCCCAACTTTTTTTGTTTGATTTTTTTGTTTTTTATTATAAATAAGAAATGCATTTTTATGTTATTATTCTCTATTAATTTTTCACAAAAATGCACAAAATATTTATACCCCCAATGCCCATTTGGCAAGATGAATCATTCTGTTAAAACTGGATTCAGTTTTGGAATTACTTCAGCCATAATAACTACACTTGGCTTGATGGTGGGGCTGCAATCAGGCACCAATTCAAGACTCGCTGTTCTCGGCGGAATAATAACAATAGCAGTTGCAGATGCTTTTTCAGACGCCTTTGGAATCCATATGTCTGAAGAGTCAGAGGGAAAGCACACTCCAAGAGAGATTTGGCAGTCTACAATCTCAACATTCCTGACAAAATTCTTTTTTGGAGCAACATTTATCGTCCCAATCCTGTTGTTTCCACTGACGACAGCAGTCATTATCAGCGCAGGATGGGGTTTGCTGTTGCTGGGAATCTTCAGTTTTTACATGGCTAAGAAAGAAAAAGAAAGAGTTTTCAAAGTGGTTGCAGAACACCTGCTGATTGCACTCATAGTAATAATTATAACCCATTATCTTGGTGATTTGATAAGAATGCTTTTTGGCTGAACATCAAACACCGAAAATGCCGGATAGCAAAAACACAAAAATTGCTCCAGATATTATTCCCATTGCAGTGAAATGCTGATGCCCATACTTTCTTGCCATTGGCACAAGTTCATCCAGTGTGATAAAAACCATCACTCCTGCTGCAAAGGCTAAGGCAGGCGGTATAAAAGTTTTGAATGAAACCAAAAATAAGACAGCGATTAAGGCGCCGATAGGCTCGACTAAACCAGAAAGCAGGGCGAGTTCAAAAGATTTCAGCTTGCAAAGCCCTCCTTTGCACAAGGGCAGGGCTGTGGCTATGCCTTCTGGAATATTATGCAGGGCTATTGCGAATGCTATGAACAATCCGAATTTTGGCAAATGCATGTATCCTGCACCAACAGCAATGCCTTCAGGAATATTATGTATTGAAATGCCGATAAAAACTAATATTCCTGTTCTAAATAACTTGCTATTGAACATGCTTTTTTCTTTTTCCCCAAAACGAATGTGCGGTATAAAAACATCAAGCAAAAACATGAATAATGCACCGGCACCAAAGCCTATTGTGGTTATCAAATAACCGCTTAATTGCAGTGCCTCATTAACTAATTCCAGAAAAGAGAGGGTAATCATCACACCTGCTGCAAGCCCCATCAGAAAACCGAATGACTTTTTTCCAGGCTTCTTTATTATGGCCAGTAAACCTCCTATTCCTGTGGCAAGTCCTGCCATTAAACTTAGTAAGAATACATTTAATATAGGGTTCATCGAATGAACAAAACCATAGTGATATTTAGATTTTTCGATTAGAAAATGTTTTATTGCAATGTTTCATTACAAAACTGCGATGGAGGAAATATTCTCATGGCGGTTTTCTAATGAGGACTCAAACTTGTCTAAGTGAAAATTAAAGTCAAGTTAAGAAAAAATCAATTTAAGAAAAGTTTTTATGAAAAACCTTTATGAAAATCTGTTTTACAAAATATAAAAGTTCACTTTGCAAAATAAAAACTTTTATATATGGCTGCTGAATTTAGGATTCGGGGGATTTAGGATTTGGAGATATGACTGTGCAAAGTCGATGCAAAAAAGATTAGGTGATGATTTCGTGATGATGCTCTCTGAGCATGGAAGAGTTTATAGAAAAAAGTTTCAGCTATTTATTTTCTTAATTTTGAGCTTATTATTCTGTCTTATAAACTTTTCACAAATTTCTTATGCTGAATGCAGCCCAAACTGGAATTGCACTGCTTATATCTGCACTTCGCAAGATTTGAGAGTATGCAATGCAGTTAATGATTTGAATAATTGCAACATTACTTATTTAGGAAATTACTCTGAATTTTCGAATGAAACCTGCAGTTGCACCGCAAAACATTCTCCTGTAATAACTGAACTTGCTAATTATTCAGTCTTTGAGAACCAAACAGTTTCATTCGATGTTTCTGCAACAGACTCTGATAATGATACAATAACATACTCGATTGCAAATACCTCGATTGCAAATACGCCTCAAGGCGCATTTTTGAATTCATCAGTTGGAGAATTTTTTTGGCAGCCGCTCTTCAATCAGTCAGGGATCTATCCATTGAATTTTACAGCAACAGATTCATGCGGGCTTTCCGACTTAAAAATCGTGTTTATAGAAGTTAATGAAACAGGAAATCACCCTCCTCAACTAATGCAGATAGGCAACAAAATAGTTGCAGAAGGCAGCACACTGACATTCATTTTAAATGCAACTGATTTAGATGTTGATACACTAAATTTTTCATACTCAAACCTGCCGGCAGGAGCAGTATTTAATCAGGCAACAAGAACATTCTCATGGGCTCCAAACTACACTCAGGCAGGAACCTATCCAAATGTTCACTTTGAGGCAAATGACAACAAGGGAGGAATTGTTTCAGAGAATATTACAATCACAGTCACAAATGTCAATGCAGCGCCTGTGCTGCAGTCAATCGGAAACAAGCAGATTGATGAAGGAAGCCTTTTGGAATTTACAATATCTGCAACAGATGCTGACAATGACGCCCTGAATTATTCTGCATCAAATATGCCTGCTGGAGCCTCATTTAATAACTTAACAAGACGTTTTAGCTGGACTCCAAACGATACGCAGGCAGGTTCTTATATGGCTACATTCTCAGTCAGTGATGGAAACCTTTTAGACAGTGAAACCATAAGCATAACCATAGCAAATAAGTGCACTCCCAGCTGGAGCTGCACAGCATGGTCTTCCTGCGTAAACGGCGTTAGAGACAGGGACTGCACAGACGCAAACAACTGCGGAACAGCAGAAGGATTGCCTTTAGAAGCAGAGAGATGCCCCATGGTATCTTATACTCAGACACAAGCTACAGCTAAAATAACGCTGACCTATGAAAACTGCACAGAGGACTGGGTTTGCACTGAATGGAGCAGCTGCAATGAATCAGGCTTTATGTCAAGGGAATGCGCTGACAAGAGAATGTGCGGCACAAACAATACAAAGCTTGTGACTGTTCAGAATTGCGAATACATTCCTGAAAGCCTGTCTGAAAATGAGCTTGCTGAAAACAATTCCAAAGAAGCTTCTGCAGTTGCACAAAAGAGAGGCATATTCTCTTTCCTGACAACAGGGCTTGCAACTGCGATAGACTTTTTCAGAAACGCGCCTGCAATAACAGGAGCAGCAATAGGAGTTGCAGGCGAAAAGCCTGGAGAGGAAAGCAAAAAAGAAGAAAGCAGTGCAGCAAAAGAATCTGGGACTAAGAGCGGTTTTATAACAATGGCCGGCAATTCAGTTGCACAGATTAAAAATCTTGTACTGAAAATTTCAAATAGTGCAAAGTCAAATCCCTCTAAGGTTATAATACCTATTGTGCTTATTCCAGCGCTATGCTTCTTTTTTTATAAAAGCCTCTCGCATTTTTTCAGGAAGAGAAAGGAGAAATACTGGTATATGATGAAATAAAATCTATTGTAATAAATTTATCTCCCGAATAAGCTAAATCATAATAAGCTGAATAATAATCTTTTCTTTGCAACTAAATATTTAAAAAAATAAATGGCAGGAAGAGAATAAAAATAAAGGGGGTGGTTTTAGACTCTGGCGAATTTTCAATAAAAATTATTCATTCATATTTTTTAATCATCGCCTTTAATGTTTTCACCTTTTCATCAAGAATTTCTTTTGCATTTGCTTCTACTGTGAGCCTTATGAGCGGCTCTGTGTTGGACTTTCTGAGATTGAAGTGCCAGTCCTTGAATTCCACAGACAGGCCGTCTAACTTGTAAATTTTTTCAGGCTTCATCTTCAGGAATGCCTTTTCAATAGCTTCCAAAACCTTGTCTTTATCCTTGACTTCAAAGTTCATCTCGCCGCTTATGAAATAATTCCTTGTAAGCTCAAGCAGTTGGCTCATTGTCTTGTTCTCAGAAGACATCATCTCAGTAATCTGAAGCGCTGCTATGAAACTGTTTTCAAAATAGGAATCATCTATTTTGTAATAATAGTGCCCTGAAAGCTCTCCTGCAAACAATGCCCTGTAATCATGCATGTACTTCTTTATGAAAGCATGCCCTACTCTGCACATGACTGCTTTTCCGCCGTTTTTTTCAACAATGTCCCTTACAAAATTGCTCGCCCTCAAATCATAAAGTATTGTTGCCTTTGGATTCATCTCAAGCGTCTTTTTTGCAAGAAGCCCTGTCATGAAGTCGCCAGGCACGCTCCTGCCATTTTCATCAATAAACATGCACCTGTCAGCATCCCCGTCAAATATTATTCCAAAATAGTCCTCTTTTTCTTCTTTCAGCTTTTTTATTATTTGCGCCTTGTTCTCCTCTTTTAGAGGGTCTGGAGAATGATTCGGAAATGAACCGTCAGGCTCAAAATTTATTGGAACAATCTTTATTCCAAGTTTTGAGAATAATTTTGAAACAACAGCGCCCGCCATGCCGTTTGACGCATCTACAATCACTTCCAAAGGCTTTATCTTTTTGACGTCAAAGTATTCTTTTGATTTCAGAATATAATCTATGAAGTCCTTTTCAACATTCTTTTTTTTGATAATCTTCCCTTTTTTTGCAGGGCTTTCAAAGTTATTTTTAAGGATAAGATTTTTTATATCCTGAATTCCAGTTTCCTCGCTCAAGGGAATTGCCTTTTCCTTCGCAAGCTTAAAGCCGTTGTATTCCTTCGGGTTGTGCGATGCAGTTATCATAATTCCGGAATCAAACTTGTAGTGCGAAACAGCAAAGTAAAGCTCATTTACGCTCAATGCGCCTATGTCAATGACATCTGCTCCCTGCCGGAGTATGCCCTTAGCAAGGGCTCCAAAGAGTTTTTCAGAACTCAGGCGGCAATCTCTTGCAACAACAACATTCCTTGGCTTCAGAAAAGAGACAAAAGCCCTGCCGATATTAAAGGCAGTGTCTTCGTTAAGCTGCGTAGGATAAATTCCTCTTATGTCATATGCCTTGAATATGCTCTCATCAACCATCTTATCACTTCTGTTTTGTTTTTAGCTTCTATTTTATTTTTATTTCACAAAAAAAATAAAGTTGCACAAAATAATAATTATAATTTTGAAATCATTATATAAGGTAATAACTATAATGAAAATTTATTTTTATTTAATAAATATTTTTAATGAAGATTTTTATCTGATAAAAAAATGTATTTAAAAAAATATTTTATTACTCCTCTCTTTTATTCAATATCTTTCCATTCATCCAATGCCTTCTCGTATCTTTCAAGAGTGCCTATATCAAACCATTTTCCAGAAAAGGCATAGCCGAAAAGCTTTCCCTGCGAAGCAAGTTTTGGAAACACATCTTTCTCAAGCATTGCAAAACCTTTTGGAATCAGCTCTATGACTGACGGCTCAAGAATGTAAAGCCCTGCGTTTATGAGGTTTGAAGGTGCTTCCTCTTTTTTTGGCTTTTCTATAAAATCTATTATTGAATCGCCTTTCATCATCGCTACCCCATAACTGCTCGGGTCTTCGACTGTGGTCAAAGCAATTGTAACAGTTCCCTTTTTGCTCTTATGGAATCTAAACATGTCAGAGAGGTCGATATTCATCAAATCATCTGCGTTGCACACCAAAAAGCTTCCATCAAGGTAAGGAGCTGCAAGCTTTATGGGCCCTGCTGTCCCAAGAGGTTCATTTTCTTCCATATATGTTATGTTTACTCCAAAATTCCTTCCATTGCCAAAATATTCCTTTATCTTTTCTGACTTGTAGCCGATTGAGATTATTATATTTCTGATATTATAATTTCTCAGCAGGGCTATGACATGCGCAAGCAGGGGCTTGTCATGCAGCGGAATCAGAGGTTTGGGAATTTCTCTGCTTATCGGACCAAAGCGCTTCCCCTTACCGCCTGCGAGAATTATTGCTGTTTTTGGAACTGTGCTGCCAAGCGCCTTTGCTAATAGAAGCTCCACAGCATGGCTTCTGTTCTTCACTCTGCTCTTGTCAATTGTGCTGTCAATCTGCTTGAGAATTTCTGAATCCAAAGTCAGGGTAACTCTTTCTTTCATGCGCCCTTGTTAAGAGGCACTTATATTTAAATTTTTCTTGAAGTATGATAATGTATGATAACAAAAACATTTATATATAATATCATATAAAGTATGATAAAGTCATATTATGTGATTGGGTGAGAAACATGGATGAGAAAGATGAAGTGTATTGGAATGAAGTGAAATATGTGGAATCACTGATGGGGAAGACGTCAAAAGAGATAAACGATTACCTGACTCCTGCAAGAATAAGCAACATATTGGAAATGACAGGAGCGAAGGGAGCGTATTCAAACCTGGATGCAGTCATAAATGCAGATGAAAAGGAAAAAATAGGCATCATCCTGAAAAGTTTGCATACATACCTGAACGGATTTGATGATGATTACTAGAATTTAGTGGAATTTACTGGAATTTAGGTTATAGTAGTAGAATGCAGATGGGATTTTTGTATTGATTTACCTGGGTTTTGCTGTGATTTTTACAATCACCAATAATTATTTAAATAGTTGATTATTAAGTTTAAAAAAAGAGGGAGTGGTAGATGCTGCAAGAGAAACTTCTGATAATAAATCTCAAGTGCTATGAAAATGCCACAGGCAAGAATGCTCTTGAGCTTGCAAAGAGGCTGGAGAAGACAGTTGCTGCTGAGAAGCTCGGGCATGTGAAGACAATAATCGCAGTGCAGCCAACTGACATAAGAATGATTTCTGATTTCACAAGCAAAAAGAAAATGCTTGAAGTTTTCGCCCAGCACATTGACAATTTCTCCTATGGCTCATATACAGGGCATATAACTGCAGAAGCAGTCAAACAGTCAGGTGCATCTGGAACACTGATAAACCATTCAGAGCATAGAATCACAAAAGGAAGGAGACTTGATTTTCAAAGAATAAAAGACACTGTCGAATCAGCAAGAAGAAATGGATTAATTTCTGTGGTTTGCGCAGCAACTGTAAAAGAATCAAGAATAATTGCAAGGCTCAATCCTGACTATATCGCAGTTGAGCCTCCTGAACTTATCGGAGGCAATATTTCTGTCTCAACAGCAAGGCCTGAACTCATAACATGGAGCGTGCAGGAAGTCCATAAGATAGCACAGATTCCAGTATTGTGCGGAGCAGGAATAAAGACAGCAGAAGACATAAAGAAAGCATTGGAGCTTGGAGCAGAGGGTATACTCGTTGCTTCAGGAGTTGTGAGCGCAGAAAACCCAGAGGAAGTTCTGAAAGATTTCATCAGGGCGTTTGAGTGAATTGTTATGAGATTAAAGTAAATGTTAAAATTATTTATTTCTTATTTGCATTTTCATTTTTTCCATTTCTTATTTGTATCTTCTCCATGCTTTTTGTGTAAATAAAAATTATATTACTATCTATAAAAAAAATAATTATGAGAAATAATAATTAGTATCCATAAAAAAAGAATTAATAAAATTTTGATAGAACATTAATGCTATTAATTCCTTAACATTATCAATTAATAGGACAAAAAGAGATTGACTAATAGAATAAAAGAAATAACATTAAAGAGATAATTTCTAAAAAAAATAAAAAAATTATTTTTCGTAAGCAGTTTATATGTCTTTACTCTCTTTTTTCCTTTACTTCCTCCTCATCCAGCCAAAGAGAGCTCCGAACAAGCCCTTGTTTGTCTTTTCCTTCTGTGCAACTTCGCCCAACCTGTTCTGCTCCTGCGTCATATTCTGCATTTGCTCCTGCAACATCGCTTTTACTTCATCTGTGCAGTTGCATCTTTCCATAAGCATTTGAAGCTGCTCAATCCTGTTCCTGTTCTGGTTTACTTCCTGCTCTATTTCGTCTGCAGCTTCCTGGTCTCCGCCATTGAAGAATCTTGCAATTCTGCTTCTGTTTTGTATTCTATCTTCTGCTCTTATGGTTGCCTGCACAGAGTTGTTGAAATTCCTTGCTATCGCAGAAACATTCTTTCCGATTCCCCCTGTAAGATTCTCCATTGCGAGAAGAGCATGGACTGCTAATCTAACTGTATTTTGGTTTTTCAAAACCTCCTGCTTTTCTGATTTAAGAGATGCCAGTTCTGCCTTCATTTCCTCTCTCCGTTCACTTATTATTTCTTTAAGCTCGCTGACATTTCTTGCTCTTAATACTTCGTTGTCAGAATTCACGCCTGAAGCAGCATTCAGTCCCCTTTCATCTGGGCCAACTGCAATAACGACTGAACTTATCAGAAACAGAACAAACAAATAAGCAATCAATTTTTTCATAAAATCACTTCTATTAAGAGGGAGTAAAAAACATTCTTTTTAAATTTATCTGTGAAAAAGCAGCATCGCAAGAAATTGCAGAGCATTGCAAAACCTAAAACTTTATAAATATCCTATTTTTCCCTCTCTGCTAAGAATACCAAGAACATAATATTAAAGTTATATTAAAGTTATATTAAAGTTAATAACTCTTTTTCAAAAAGAGATGACAGCAGTCCCTGGAACTACTTGCCATGGGCAGTAGGAGGGTAGTACAAATGGAGAAAGAACAAATTTTGGAAAGCATAAAAAAGGCTAGAGAGAGCTCTAAAAAGAGGAACTTCAACCAGAGCTTTGACTTGATAATCAGTGTCAAGGAACTTGACCTTAAGAAGACAGAGAATCAGAAGGAACTTTTTGTTGCAATGCCATTTGCCACAAGCAAGAAAATGAAGGTGTGCGCGCTCATAGGGCAGGAGAGCATTGAGGAGGCAAAGGTTTGCGATAAAGCAATAGCCCAAGACAGGTTTATAGAATATGACGGCAATGACAAAGCCGTGAAAAAGCTCGCTTCTGAATTTGACTATTTCATCGCTCAGGCAAATATAATGCCGGCAATTGCAAAGATATTTGGTAAGGTTCTCGGAAGAAGGGGCAAGATGCCGAATCCAAAAGCAGGATGCATCTTCCCGCCAAAGACCAATCTGAAGCCGCTTTATGAAAGGCTGCAGAGAACAGTTAGATTAAAGCTTAAGACAGCCTCAATGGTTCAGTGCAGGGTTGGCATGGAAAACATGAAAGATGAGGAAATTGGCGAGAATATACTGTCTGTGTATAATGCATTTGTTCGTGCTTTGCCTGCTGAACAAAATAATATAAAGAATGTTTATTTGAAAACCACAATGGGGAAACCAATAAAGATTGTATAAGTTTGATTGTATAAACTCAGGTGTTTTTTATGGCGCATGTTGCTGAATACAAGAAAAAGGAAGTTGCAGAATTGGCGAAGCTGTTCAAGGAATATCCTGTCATAGGAATAATAAACATGGATAACCTTCCCACTCCACAGCTTCAGAAGATGAGGGCTCAGCTCAGAGACACTGTCAACCTTAGGATGAGTAAGAAGCGCCTGATAAAGCTCGCGCTTGAAAAGGTAGAGAAGCAAAACATAAAGGAGCTGGAGAAACACCTCGAAGGAATGCCAGCTCTTCTGTTCACAAAAGAAGAACCGTTCAAGATTGCGCTGATTTTGAGGAAGAGCAAGTCATCTGCACCTGCAAAGCCAGGGCAGACTGCTCCGAGAGACATCATAATACCAGCCGGACCCACAGGCTTTACTCCAGGCCCTATCATCAGTGAACTTGGACAGGCAGGAATAAAGGCAGGGGTTGACAAGGGAAAGATTGTTGTGAAGGAAGAGAAATTGGTTGCAAAAAAGGGAGAGAAGATTTCCCATAAGATTGCGAACCTGCTCACAAAATTCGGAATCGAGCCCATGGAAATCGGGCTCAATATAAGTGCAATTTATGATGATGGAGTCATCTATGCAGGAGAAGTGCTGGATGTTGATGACAAGAAGCTTGTTGAGGAGCTGAAAAGGGCTGCATTATGGGCTTTCAATCTCGCTGTTGAAGTCGGATATCCGTCAAAAGGCACAATTTCATTCCTGATATCAAAAGCCTATATGCAAGCAAATGCCGTTGCGCAATTAGAGAAAAGCAAGGCAGCAGGCAGATAAAACAATTAAGTAAAAATGCGAATAAAAAAATAATTGGCTAAAAAGTCATTAATAATAACTTTAATTAAAAAATGTAATGATACGAAAAATTAGTCAATAGAAAATTAATATTTAATAATTGAAAATAATAACTAATAATAAAAAATAAGAAAATCAAAAACTCAAATTCAGAATAATCAACACAGGGTTCAACAGAATAATAAAAAATCGTAGAATTAAAAAAAACAAAATAGGAAATAAACAAAATAAAAAAATAACAAAACAAACAATAAATAATTATTTTATCGGCGGAGGTAGTTGAAATGGAATATGTGTACGCTGCAATGCTGCTTCATAAGGCAGGAAAGAAGATTGATGAACCATCACTCAAGAAGGTTTTGGAAGCTGCAGGCATTACACCAGATGAGACCCGTATAAAGGCGCTTGTGGCCACTTTGCAAGGAGTGGACATAGACAAGGCCATAGAGACAGCACAGGCAGTTCAGGTCTCAACAGCAGCTCCAAAAGAGGAGAAGAAAGAGGAAAAGAAGGTTGAGGAAGAGAAGAAATCAGAGGAGCAAGCAGCAGCAGGATTGGGCGCGCTCTTCGGTTAAGGTTAGAGATTAATGGCAGAAGAAGCACAGCAGGAAGAAATAGATACAAAAGAACAAGATGAGAAGAAAAAAGAGCTTGCAAAGAAAATAGGCGAGTTCAAGCAGACAGTTCTCCAGCTGAAAAACCAGCTGAATTCTCTGAACGACGAGAAAGAAGCCTGGTTTGAGAAAAAAGAGAACTACACCAAAGAGGTAGTCAAGCTCATTGGCGAAATAAAGGAGCTGAAGCGTCAGCGAGACAAGTTCACAAGCGAGGTTAAGCATCTTAAAGAGGAAAGAAACAAGCTCAACACGCTGATAAAAGAAAAGATTTCTGAAATAAAAAATTTGAATGAGCAGAAGCACAAGATAATGGTTGAATACAAGATAGAAACCGACCCTACTGAACTTCTAAGAAAGATTGAAGCTTTAGAGATGCACATAGAAACAGAAGCAATTTCATTTGAGAAAGAAAAGGAGATAATGAAGAAGATAAAGCAGCTGAAGAAGGAATACAATGAAGCAAAAAAGGTCAGCGATGTCTGGACAAAATCCAAGAATCTCTCAAAAGAGATTGACAGGATGAAGATTGAAGTAGATTATACTCATGAGAAAATACAGAACCTGGCTGCAGAGAGCCAGAAGCGCCATGAAAAGATGCTTGAGATTTCAAAGAGCGTTGACGAACTGAAAAAGAAGGAAGAAGAAGCCTATGAAAAATTCTTTGAGATAAAGAAAAAGTTCACAGAAGTCAACACCTCCCTGAAAAACACTCTTCTTGAGATGAACAAGGTCAAAGAGGAGCTTGACTCAATAAAAGGCGTTGAGCAGAAGGAGAGGAAGAAAAAGGAAGAGACTGTACTTAAGGAAAAGGAAGAAGTCGTACAGGAAAAAATAAAGAAGGGAAAAAAACTCACCACAGAAGACCTGCTTGTGTTCCAGAAAATCGAAGGAGAAGGAAGCATTAAGGAAAAGATTGAACTTACTAATTCTCACTCTGCTAATTCTCATTCGCAAAAAAATGCTAAAGAAACTGCTCAAGAAACAGTAGAAGAGAGCGAAGAAGAGTAAAGAAAAAGAGTAGCAAAAAAAGAATAAATGAATAAAATGCAAAGCATTTTATGTACAAAAAATCAAAGATTTTTTTGTATTCTGGCAATTTTTGATAAAGAATTGCAAGCATAATGCAACATAAGATTAAGCAGAAAAAGAGGACAAATATGGCAATAAATAAGGAATGGCATTTAAAGAATAAGATGCCAAAGAATGCTTCTTTTGAAGAAAGAGTGAAATGGCATTTGGAGCATCAAAAACATTGTTCCTGCATGCCCCTCCCAAAAAAGTTAGCTGAAGAAATGAAAAAGAAGGGAATAAAATTCTAAATAATTAATAAAAACAATTAATAAAAAAATCTATGAAACCAGAAATCTGCATCCTTAAAATCATTTATGCTTGAATTCTGTATATCCGCATTTTCCGCAGGCGAATCTGTCCTTGTGCTCTGACATGAAGAAGCCGGGCCCGCACTTCGGGCAGGATTTCTTTTTCCTTTCCACATTTCCCCCAGAAACATTATAGTATGAAGACACCTTTACTGATTTTGAATCGCTTTTCTTCTTACCCAATGATTTTTTTTCAGGTGATTTTTCAGATGATTCTTCAGCCATTATCAGTCACTCCTTCTGATTTTTGTTTTAATTATTTTATTATAATATTATTTTTATTACAATAATTCATTTATTCCTCAATCGTTATTTTATTTATGGTTTCTATTTATCTTTTAATTATTTTTTATTCATTGCCAGTATTGTTTATTTTGCTTAGCTCCATCTTCTTATTTTTCATATTTTTATATTAATTTATTAAAATTATAATCTGTTCAGATTATTTCTATTCCATCATTTATTATTCTTTATCTTTATTATTTCTTATTTTACTACTTTTTCTCAGCCGGCTTTTCAGCATGTTTCTCAGTCGGTTTTTCAGCCGGTTTCTCAGCAGCCTTCTCAGACGCCTTCTCAGCTTTTTCTTTCTTCTCAGGTGCTTTCTCTGCCGGTTCTGCTTTTGCCTCCGCCTCTTTGCCCTTCTTTCCGGCATTCCTGCTGAAAATGTATTTCGGCTCTGTTTTTTCCATCTCTTCTTTTGTCTTATAGATGTGCGCTGTTATCTTCAATTCTTTGCTGCCAAAAATCTGCTCTATTTTTCTGATAGCAATAAGCTCTGGCTTTGTCCCAATCTTATCTGCAATTCCTCCCATTATTTCTTTTCTGGACGGAGTTTTTCCCTGAAATTTGACTTCTGCAGTTATTTCTGTCCTCGCGAACAGAGGATTTTCCTTTTTGCTCAATACATTTGTTTCCATAATTATCAACCCTGAATTTTTTGTGTTTCTTGTTATGTTTCCATCATAAAGCACTGTATGATTATCATCAAGAAAGTTGTAAGGCGTTTACCTGACTTTGATTGCATATTCGCCCTTTGCTCCCATATTCAGCTTTTTAGCAATCTTGGACTTAACCGGGTCAAGTATGTAAAGCCTGCCCTGGAAGTTTGTGCTGAAATCTGTGCCATTGCATAACGGGCATTTCTCTCCTGTAACAATAATCCTGCACTGCTTGCAAACCTTCTTTCTCATTTTACTCACTTTTTGATTTGAATTTATTTTTATTTATTTTATTGCCATTTGGCTCTGTGAAGTTCTTATTTTTTATATTTTCTATTTTCTCTTTTTGGTTTTGGCTTTTTCTCCTTCTCGCCTTCGGCAGGCTTGACCACAGGTTCAGAAAGCCACTCAATCTTTCCAAGCCCTGACTGCCTCATGGTGAGCCCTATCTTCGGGCTTGTAACATCCTTGAAGCTTACTGCGATTATCCTTACTCTGCACAAGTCATTTACTTTCAAAGTGCGCTTGCTGTCCTTTCCTGAAAGCACCTTGTCCTTGCTGAAGCTGACAAAATCGTCCATTGTCTGGGAGATATGCACCATGCCCTCCATGGCGCCCATTGACATGAACGCTCCAAAATCAGCAATATCCTTAACTTTTCCAAAGAGCACTTCCTTCATTTCTGGCTTGAATGTTAGCAGTTCAAATGATGTCTCATAATAAGCTGCGCCGTCTCCGGGAATGATTATTCCCTCTTTTATATCCAAAACTTTTGAAACATCTATGACAGCTCCTAAGTCTCTTGACACAACGCCCTCATACATTTTTTTTATCCTTGTAAGAACTGCCTGCTCAACAGGCTCTCCAAAGAGCTCTGGAGGCACTCGCACATGATCCTTTACTTCAATCTTGTAAAACATCGCATCACCTTTTGGCGGAAAATTAAATCATCCAATTAAAACATTCACTTAAATCATTGAAAGATATTTTTTCTTTCTTAAAATAATCATCGGGGCTTTGTTCTTCAGCCTTCGCTTAAGCTCAATGTCCTGCGTGGCTATTATAAAGCCCTTTTTAGCAAATTCGACTATTAAAGAGTCAACATCGAGAGGTTTTTTAATGCTATTTAAAAATTTTTTTGTTTTTTCTGTGTTTATTGCGCTGACATTCTTTTTTTTGACAAGCGCAAGGGCAATCTTCGCTGACTTTCTTTCTGAAGAAGAACCCTCTTTCAAAAGCTTTTCCAGCTCCCGCACATTTTCATCCAGAGTAAAAAGCTCGCATTTGCCCAATATTCTGTCCAGTTCAGAGAAGATATCAACCCTGAACTGCTCTGGTATTAGCAGGAAATTGGTGTCCAATAAAACCTTCTTCATTTTCAAGCTCCATAAGGCAACTATAAATTTTGCATCTGCCGTTTTGCATTTGCTGTTTATTCTGGATTTGACTATTAATATTTAATTGTTTTCCTTGCAAAAACCAATCAGTCCAGCATAATTCAGCACCATGATGCTTCAATACAATTGCAACATGATTACTTCAGTCTCAACTGAAGCAATGGAAAAGTTTTAAAATAGTCGCCTTATTCCTCTTTTCCTATGCATTTTGGAAAGAAAAGGCAGGATTTAAGATTAACATCTCTTATGTTAATAGCGCTCTTGGCAGTAGCAGCAGTTGCAGCCATATCTTTTTCAGCAAAGAGCGCTTATGCAGAAGACACTTGCAGCATAACAACACCAACATGCGAAGGAGCAGGTTCTCTGTTTCCAAATGCAACTGCCCAAGAGAATGTTTCTGAAGAGGGCTTATGCATATATTTCTTCTACGGACAGAACTGCCCGCACTGCGCAAATATAGAGCCTCTCATAGAAGAGCTTGCAGGAAAATATCCTGAAGTAAATGTGAAATACTTTGAGGTTTATTTCAACCAGAGCAACCAGCTTTTCTTTGCCGACTTCAACAGAAGATATGGAATTGAGAGAGCTGGAGTGCCTGCTGTCTTTATAGGAAATAAAGCTTTAATTGGAGAAAAGGCAATAAAAAACGACCTTGAAAATAGCATACAATATTTCATTGAAAATCCTCCGATATGCCCTGAAAAATACGTAAAGTCAGAAGCAATCTCTCATGAGATTTCACCTCCTGAAAACATTCAGCTCACTCTGTCAGCAGTAATTGTTGCAGCACTTGTTGACAGCATAAATCCATGCGCGTTTTCTGTGATGATATTTCTTTTGGTTTACCTGATGGCGCTTGGCGCCAGAAAGAGAATCCTGAAAGTCGGATTTACATATATTATTGTTGTGTTCATTGTGTATTTCCTGTCAGGAATTGGACTTTTCATGTTCATACAGACAGCAAAACTTACCAAGATTATATATACTGTTGCAGCAGCGATTGCAATAATCGCAGGAATGATTAATGTCAAGGATTTCTTCTGGTATGGCAAGGGCATAACATTGGCAATCCCGGAATCCAAACAGCCGCTAATCAAGAGGTATGTGCAGAAAGCATCAATACCTGCTGCAATTGTGCTTGGAATTCTGGTAAGCATGTTCGAGCTTCCGTGCACAGGCGGCGTGTATCTTGCAATCCTAGGGCTGCTCAGCAGCAAGATGACTCTGCTTGCGGGAATACCTTATTTAATACTTTACAATATCATATTTGTGGTTCCGCTTTTTGTAATCCTAGCTGTGATATACAAGGGAATACCACCAGAAAGAGTCGAGCATTGGCGCTTGAACAAGAGGAAATGGCTCAGGCTTGTCATGGGCCTTGTGATGATTTGCTTGGGAGTGCTTATGCTCACAGGCGTGATATAAGGAAATTGGAAAAAAATGAAAGGAATAAAATAGCGTTAATTTGGTGTTCATCCGGCGTTAATCCAATAGTAGAACAGCAAAGTATTTTAAGCAAATTTGATTTGATTTTTTAATTAAGGCAATGTTTTATCATTTGCGGGAAATGAGTGAAAAGAATGAACATGTTGAAAAGGCTTTTCAAAACAAAGAATGTGCTTTATTATCCAGGATGCCTGACAAAGTTTGTGGGCAAGGATATTGAGGAGAACTACAAGAAAATCCTCTCAAAAATAGGCGTTGACTTCATACAGCTGAAAGATTTGGAGCTTTGCTGCGGAAGCCCTGTCCTTAACGCAGGACACCAGAAAGAAGCAGAAGAGATTGCCAGGAAGAATTTCAAAATCTTCAGGGAGCACGGCATAACAAAAATAATAACTGCCTGCCCAGCATGCTTCAAGATGTTCGCAAAGGAATACCCAAAATTAGTGAAGGATTGGGATATTGAGGCAGAACACATCACAATGACGCTGAGCAAGGCTTTGAAGGACAAGAAGCTTAAACTAGAACAAATAGATGCTGAGGTTACTTATCATGACCCATGCCATCTGGGAAGGCATTATGGCATATATAAAGAGCCAAGAGAGATAATCAAAAGCACAGGCGCAAAGCTTATGGAAATGCGGCTTAACAGGGAAAACGCTTTCTGCTGCGGAGGAGGCGCAGGTGTGAGAACAAATTATCCCCTGCTGAGCAGTTCAGCGGCAAAAGAGAGGGCGAAGATGGCTAAAGACACTAAGGCAAAAATCCTAATCACAACATGCCCGATGTGCTTCTACAACCTGAAGGAAAATGCAGATGGCATTGAAGTCATGGAGCTGAGCCAGTTCCTGAAAAGCAGCGTAGAGGAAAAGAAGAAAAAATGATAAAAGTGGACAATCTTGAGAAGGAGATAAAGGAAAAGGAAAATGCAAAGGAAGTCATACTTCCAGTAATGTATTCCTACAAGGAGAAGAGAGACAGGATATTTGAGAAGACAAAAAAAGAGGAGTTAAGGGAAAAGCTCAGAAAGATAAAAGAAGATGCAACAGACAATATGCAAAAATTAAAGGTAGATGCGATTGCGAATCTCGAGAAGAACGGCATAAAGGTTTTTGAGGCAAAAACCCCTGAAGCTGCAATAAAGAAAATAAGGGAGATTATAGGAAAGGAAGAATTGATAATAAAAGCAAAATCAAATGCTGCAAATGAAATCGGGCTAAAGCATGCGCTCAAGGACAAGGAGCTCATAGAAACAGATCTGGGAGATTTCCTTGTGCAGATTTCAGAAGAGGAAGAAATACATCCAGTGCTGCCTGCGCTTCATCTGACACTTGAAAGAATAGCAGAAGTCATAAGGAAGAAGTTCAAAACCGCAGTAAATCCAGAACCGAATGAAATCGTATCATTCATAAGAGAAAAACTCAGGGAGAAGGTGCTGAGAGCAAAGATTGGCATAACAGGGGCAAATGCGATAACTGCTGACGGCAACATAGTCATACTTGAAAACGAGGGCAACATAAGCCTGGTTTTAAGAATCCCAGACAAGCACATAATAATCTCCGGCTTTGAGAAGATTGTCCCAACATTGGAAGATGCAATGCATATTGTGAAATGCTCTGCTGTTTACGGCACAGCGCAGGAATTTCCTGTATATGTAAATATCATTTCAGGCCCAAGCAAGACAGCTGACATACAGAATCAGCTTGTGACAGGGGCACAAGGAGCAAAAGAGGTTTACCTCATACTTCTGGACAATGGAAGGACTGCACTTCTGGATTCAGAATTCAAGGAGCTGCTCTACTGCATAAACTGCGGAGCATGCCTGAATTTCTGCCCGGTATATCATCAAATCACTAACAGGTATGGCTCAAAGCTTTCTGGATATTCCGGAGCAAGAGGAGTATTATTCTCGCTTTTCAGCGAGGGGCTTGAAGAAACATTTGACAACGGGGCTTTCTTCTGCACAATGTGCCTTACATGCAAAGAGAACTGCCCTGCAGAGATAGACCTGCCGGGCATGGTCAAAAAGCTGAGGCAGAAGCTTGCTGACAAGGGCATAGAGCCGCCGACTGTTAAAGAGATGATTGAAAACATCAACAAGTTCGGCAACCCCTTTGGAGAAGTCAAGGAAGGAACTATGCCAAAGAATTTGTATTGCTGCTGATTCATATGCTGCGGATTTATGTGCTGCTGATGCATTGATATACTGGTGTTGTATTGCTGCCGAGAATATTAGAGATTTTTTATTTTTAGATTAGAGCGTTTTTATTTCTATAATCAAAAATTTATTTTTATAGTTAATTGTTTTTATAGTTAAAAATTATTCATTTTTATATTTTTATTTGACTGTTTTTTGACTGTTTATTCAATTGTTTATTTTTAGAGAGAAATTAGATTGCTGATGCTATTTATTTGATCGCTGATAATTCTATTTTTTGAAGAAATTTTCCTCCTTAATCTGTGAATGAAGTTTCATCATGTAATGGGAAAAAAGACCTATTGAAAAAGCAATACCAATTGATGAAGAGATTGTTAAAACGGTGTATGGTCTTTTTATATCTTCAAAATATCCTGTATATTCTTGCTGCTTGGTGTCACTGATGTCACTTAATTGATGAACGCATGATTCCAGAGTATTTCTCTGTTGTTTGAACGTATCATTATTTATGGGCTTTCCTTCATATTCAGTAAGGTCATTAACATTTGGAAGAGAATCCTTTACCTCACTTATTTTTGAGATAATATCTTGCAGTTCATAACTAAAATAAAATTCCCCCGATTTATTGTTCAGCAATGATAATTTTTCAATTGAATCATCAAGATTGATTATTGCAGATTTTGGGTGAATTTCTGTTTTGGTTTCAGGCTCATATGTCAATGAATTTATTGCGTAATCAATGTTTTGGGCGGAGTCGCGAATGAAAATCATTTGCTCTACAAGATTATCTATTGTAACTATTTGAGTAGGATTAGTAGGTGCTGATGTTAATTTTTTGAATGAATATATATTGATGGTAATGCAGCTGGCCAATATTGCTGCTGAGATTATGAGCCCTTTGTTTTTCTTCATTATAACAACACTTCACTGTCAATTTATTAAAGTACGGATGTCAAAAATAATTGAAATTTAATTTAATAAACAAAAGTAACTATTTTAGGGTAGTTAAAATAAAAAGATTTAAATATCTTGCGTTTTTAAAATATGTTATGGATGACAAAAATAATTTTAATTTGGAAGACTATGTTAAAGATGACATTCAAAAAAGTTCTGATGGCTTGAAAGAGATATCATCATATTCAGATGCAAATTTAGAAAAAATTGTTGAGGAAATCATTCCAAAGCAAAAAACATTCAAGGACCATCTCTATGATGTAATAACTTGGCCTGTTAAAAATTATCATTGGATTTTAGGAGCGTCACTTCCTATAAGCATCCTAAGTTTTGACCTGCTGACGAAACAGCCGATTGATTGGACTTTTTTTGCATCTATACCCATGGGATTTTTAATGTCTCAATTTATTAGTGCGAGAACACAAATAAAAGTCAAAAACAAAGAAAAAGAATCTTCCGGCATTAAAATATGGAATTGGTTGTATGATAATGCCTTAATTGTAGGATGCGGTTTAGGAGCTGCTGTTGCTGCGTATTATCTTACAAGGACTCCAAATTTGAACTTGGCATTTGCTTCTGTATCTGCGTTTAAAGACCTTGTAAAAAAATTCCCTGAAAACACAGAGTTATATAAGACCCTTGTAGAGAATTTGCAATTCATAAAAAAAACGAACATGATAATACCTATATACTCTTTCCTGTCTGGAGCACTTCTTACAACAGTTATGCAATTAATTGCTTCATTTCATCCAGAAAAAATAAAAATGTGGAAATATGCAGGTTTAGGAATAATAAATTATTTTAAACCAGAAATTAAAGAAGAAACAAGAGTAAAAAATACTCTTGAAATATTCAATAGAGCTATAAAAGAAGGTGAAGAAAATAAAGATTTTCTGCGAGAGATGGCATTGTATAATTTCCGTTTAGGAAATTTTAATGAAGGCATATATGCATATTCAAAGATTCTGGAGCATAGGGAAAAAGGCCTGTATGAAGAAATGTCTAAAACGTTTTTATCATCAATCGCAGACAAGCTAAGTGGTGCTTTAGGCAAATATGTTTCAAGAAAAAGAGGTTATAATCTGAAAGGGTTTGAAGAGAAAATAGCAAATGCTTTTGATCATTATTACTCATGGTTTGACTTTAAATCTTCTCTTAAAAACTGGAAAGAAGCTCTTGCTATTGCACCAAAAGAGCATAGGAGAGAATTTGAACTCCTGTATGCAATGTTCCTAGAAGACGCAGAGCATAAGGAGCTTGCAAAAGAGGCAATTGGAAGATGGATTTCGCAAATTGTATCAACAGCTGAATTTGAAAAGAATTTGAAGGAAATACCAAGCTCAAGAAATGAAGTGTTTGAACTGACGCAAAGCGAATTTCTGAAAGACACAATAATAGTAAAGAGAAACAAAGGAGTTGATATTGCAAATGAAGAAAAAAGAATATATGCAGAATACTTCGCAAATTTATTCCTTACTTATCTATTTAAACACCGAATTGCGCATGGTTTCAAAAGCATAGTGCCGCGCTCACTCTTCACATTCAAACACGAAGATGGAAAAATATACCACATCATGAGAAGAACATCAGGAAGAAACCTGGAAGAAGCATTCAAAGACGCAAATAAACAACAAAAGGAAGAATATCTCAAAAAGGTGATGGAAAGCTCAGCGCTGATACACGCCAATGTAATTGACTTTCTCAAAAAGGATGAACGAGGATATTACTTCGCCAGTGCAGAAAACAAAAAAATATATCGCATTAACATTGATGAATTCAATTACACAGATATTTTGAAAACAAGACTGATAAGAAGATTGGGAGAAAACAGCTCCCTTGAAAAATTTCTGAAAGAGGCAGAGGACTACAGCCATTCATTTGACAACATACCTCAAGTTTTTGCACATGGAGACGCCTATATTACAAACTTCATTGAGGACGGAAGCTGGATTGACCTGGAAAAAAGAACAATAGCAAACCCGATGATGGACATAGCTGGAATTTTAGAAGCGCCGGAATGCGCAGAAGCAGACAAGGCATTGTTATTAAGACATTATACAAAAGAATTCATGGAAAATTATCAGCACAAAAAAAAGAAAGGATTTGAAAACACCATGATGGATTTATACATTCCCAACAAAATATTCAACGCATTCTACCAAATAGGAAGCAAATCTGCACAAAAACAACCAGACCAAGCAGAATACTTCTTAAAAAAGGTAATGATATACTTGCAGGAAGCGCAATTGAACTTCCTGTTAAATAGCTTTGCAGAATATATAAATAAAACAGGAAATGAAGAGTTCATCAAAAAGATAAAGAAAGTGTAATTATGGAAAAAGAAAACGTAATTATGTGACAAGAAAGAGTAATTATATAATTTATAAGAAAAAATATTATAAGAGCGAAAAAGCAAGAAATAGTATAACAGCAAGGAGTAGTGATATGGCAAAGGCGCTTGAAGAAGAAATTGAAAAAAATAAAGAGATGAAAATATATGAAAACAGATGAGATGCCTCAGCAGGAACATTTTGCAAAAGAGAGAGTGCTATTTGAATTGCATGCCCACACTGACCGCTCTGACGGCTTTCTCGAAACAAAAGAATTGATTGAAGAAGCAGCTAAGCAGAAAATCACCACTCTGGCTGTGACAGACCATGACACAGTCAGGGCTTTAGAGGAAGCAATTTGTATTTCAAAAGATTATGGCATTGATATAATTCCCGGGCTTGAGCTTTCAATATCTCACGGAAAATATGAAATTCATCTGCTCGGTTATTATGTAAATTTCAACAGTGAAGGATTAAAGCACGGGCTTGAAAGACAGCTGGAAGCAAGGAATTTAAGAGCAGAGGAGATTGTGAAAAAAGTCAATGAAGAAAATGGAACAAAGATTGATTACCAAAAACTGAAAAGCTATAACCACAGCAGTTTTGTTTCAAAGCATCGGATTGCTCAGGAACTCGTAAATTTAGGATATGTTAAAGATTTAAATTCTGCTCTGCCTCTGGTGAATGGGGATTCTGTTAACGTGCCGTATGAAAATTACAGCAATCTTTTCTTTGGGCTAGAAGACGGGCTGGATTTTCTCCTGAAACACAGCAGACTGGTGGCATTAGCTCATCCTGGAAAACTGAAAATGAATATGAATGAACAAAAAAGACTTATTAAAGAACTCGGCTCAAAAGGTATGTTTGGGTTGGAGGTTTATAGTTCGAAAAACACAGCAGAGCAGATTGCAGAATACAGAATAATCGCGAACGAACTGCATCTGGTTGAAACAGGAGGCACAGATTTCCACGCAAAGCCAAGAGAAATAAAAAACTGGGCTTATCTTTGCAGCAGAATTCCCATTAAATGCCTGTATAATGTGCAGCTGTTTGAACCTTAATCAATTTCTAATTCTAATATGATATTAAAGATATTAGAGTAAAGATATTAGAGGAATGCAGTCAAGAGAGGGCCGTTCATGTCAAAGATTTGGTTGACAACAGTGTTCAGATAAGACAGGATTATTAGCTCCTCTTTCTTTACTTTCTTCATTTGCTTGGCAATATCAGCAACAAGTACCTTTCTTTTCTTTCCAAACTCGTCAAATTTTAACAAGTCAAAAGAATAAAACAGCTCATAAAAGTCTCTGAGAAGCGAATTGACTCTTTGATAGAGTTTAAGAGTCTCGTTTCCTGCCTTCACCTTATTTTCAATAAGGAAATTTGCAAGGTCTTTGTAGGAATCCCCAATCTTCTCAAGCTGCTCTACAATAAAGTAAACTGGCGCTGTTCTCTGAAATTTAGGATGCCCTGTCTTGTTAAGCACTCGCCTGCAGAAATCAGCAAATCTGTTGAGGTTGTCGTCTCTTAAGACAATGTTCTTGAGCAGTTCATCATCCAGCTTTGCAACAGCATTTAAGGAATCATCAGCGCTTGTAAGCAGAAACAGGAAAAGCCTTCTCAGCACAATTTCAAACTGTTCAGAATCCAATTTTGAAATTTCTCTTGTAGTAATTGTCTTCTCTCCCTGCCTGACAATTTCAAAGCCGATGCATGTTCTATTCAGCACTTTCTGTATGGTTGAAAACTCTTGGGAAGTGCTGAATTCCAGCTCTATCTCATCATAGCCTGCCTTGTAAAGAGCGCCCACAACTCTTCCAAGCATTTCAGTCATTCCAGAAATATTTATGTGTTTTTTCTCAACTTCGATTTCTTTGCTAGTGTTGATTATGAGTTTGGCACCGTTCTCCTCAACTTCAACCTCTTCGCCCTTCTTTACTCCGTATTTCTTAGCCCAGGCGATTGGCAATGAAACTACAAAGGTCTTTCCAGCCAGTTGTATTACTTTTCTTTTCATAAAAACCACCTGCAGATGTGCATCATCACAGTTTTATTACAGTTCTTATATTTCTCAATTTTCATATATCGCGATTCTTATATATTTCCATTAAATTATATAATTATATAGCGATATATAAGTTATAATGAAAAACTATATATAAATTTTTCGCTTTATATAGTAATAGATTCGGAGATTCCGGAAAAGAAACGAGGATTCCAAAATTTTTTCAAAGAACAAAGAAAGGTGGTGAAAAAATGGAATATCAAAACCAAAATTACAAAAAACCTGATGAAAGATTGAAAAGAAATGTTGAAGGGCTTCTTGAGCTTATTGTTGAGGGAGCAGAGAATATTCAAAGCATTCGCAACAGCACCATTCACAACAGCGCATATGAAAAGATTGGACAAACAGGGCTTTACGAAGCGTGCAATTTTGAATTCTTGGAGCTAATTCCAATCTTTGAATACTCAGTTAAGTTGGACGCATTTGAAAGTAAAAGGCAAGGAACTCTAAGACAAATAGCAACCCAGTTACACCAGGACCTTAAGAACTGGACAAAAAACCTCTATAATCATACAATTCTTGCTAAGAACATTAATGACAACCTGTTGGAGTTCTACACAAAGTTAAGCGATGCCTTCGCAAAAAAGAATTCGGATTTTGATTATTCAAAAGCCTTTACTGATATCACAAACATTATGGGAAAATACGGTGTGCTTTTCTCTGAAATCAATGCTTCAAAGGCAGTTGAAAATGCGCTGGATTTGGATAGGAAGCTGAAAAAATGCTTTGAAGAGAACATATATGAGTTCACTCCTGCCTATGTCAGACTGCACGATGGACTGAAAGCCATAAACATAAGATATTTGAGAAATTTTGAGTGGCAAAATTTTGAGCTTGGAAGCGAGCTTGCAGGCAGACTCTGCAAGTGCATTGCAAAAAATGGAGTTGCTGAATCTACATTAAAAGATATTAAAAAAATAATTGATGGAATTGAAAAAAGGAGCGCTATTTATAAGCCATTCATTGAAGAACTAGAAAGAGCTCTGAAAAAATATGATGAAACATCAAGCAAGGCGTCAGATAAAAGAGCTTCTCAACAACCTCCTTTTAATAAATTAAGAAAGATGATAGAAGAAGGAAAACTGATAGAAACAGATAAACAAAACCACTAGAAAAAAGCTTGGTGAAAAAACAAACAATGAGAAAATAGGCAATATAGAAAAAGAAAAAATCCGGGGGCGCAACAAAATGGTATCAAAAAAGGATTTGCTTATTATGGCTGAATTAAGGACAAATGCGAGGGAAACCCTTACAAAGATGAGCAGGAAGCTCAATATCCCGATATCAACAATCTATGACAGGCTGAAGATTAATGAGGGCTCGCTGATAAAGAAGCACACAAGCCTAATAGATTTCAGCAAAATCGGATTCTACACAAGGGCGAACTTTCTGATAAAAACAGAGCAGGAATCAAAGGAAGCTCTTAAGGAGTTTCTTATTAAGCATCACAGCATAAACTCTGTGTTCAAAATAAACAACGGCTATGACTTCCTTGCAGAAGGGATATTCAAGCACATAAAAGAGCTTGAGGACTTCATAGAACTTATGGATTCAAAGTTCAAGATAGAGAGAAAAGACGTCTACTATATCATAGAAGAGCTAAAAAGGGAAGCGTTCCTCTCAGACAGGCAGCTGGTTGACGTGATATTGAAGGAATGCGAGTAAAATGTGAAAGAAATATGGAAAGAAGAGAATAAATATCTTTGGGCTAAAGCCCAAAGTACAATAAAATGCGAAGCATTTTATGTACAAAAAATCTTCGATTTTTTTGTATTCTGGCAATTTTTGATAAAAACTTATTAAAATATTTCTTTATTAATTTATTATTTCATAATTTATTATTTCATTATTAATTCATTTTAATTTATTGATATCATTAATTTCTCAGTCATGCCCTTATTAAAATCATTTGCATTAACATAATTTAGTTGAGATTATTTAGTTAAAATTATTTAAATTTCTTTAATTAAAATTATTTAAATTGCAGAGATGTAAATTTCAGAAAAATGAGTGCAGAAAATAAAAAGGACTTAAAAATAGAAAAGGCTCAAAAAATAAAAAAGACTTAGTCAGTAAACAGTAAGTGCTTCTCCTTTCCTGAGAGCTCGTTTATTACGCGCTTTGAGATAAGCTTTATCGGGTCTGGCATCAGGGGTATTCTTTTCTTCAAATCCGCAAAGCTCTTGAAAGGCTCTGTTTCCCTCTGCTCCACAATCTCCCACATCTTCTTCTTCCCAAGCCCTGGCAGGAGCTCAAGCTTGTGCATCCTCATGGTCAATGGACCTGAGGTGTTGAAAAACCCCACAAAATACGATTCCTTCTTCTTCACAAAATCGCTTATAACATACTCAAGCTCTTTCCTGGCTGTTGTTGTGAGAGTGTCGAACTTCAGCCTGCCGATTATGTGGTGTATCTTGTCCCTCTTGCCGTCGCCGATATAAACATCTTCAAGCGGCTGCAGGAAGATATCTTTCTTGGGAACAAGCTCTAGAAGCGTGAATTTGTCCTTTCCGACTGCCTGGGCTATCGGGCTCTTTTTGAACATAGGTCTCTCGTCATAAGGATAACCGTTTGGAAGAAAGTCAAGTATTACAGCATATTCCTCCTTGGCTTCACCGGGTTTTCTTTCAGGAATCCTTTCCTGGAACTGCTTAGACTCGCCACTGCCTAAAACCGGTTTCTCTTTTCCAAATGCTGTTTTTTCTTCTCCCATTTTAAACTAACCAAGGTTACTTTTGTTTATAAAAGTTTTCTAAGAATTAATTCTTTTTCTTGAACTCCTGAATAAGTTCTACTATGCGCTTAAGGTTCTTGTCAACAATGGTGATTGGGTAACCTTCAAGAATCATCTTCAAATCATCAATGTTTTCAGGCAGCAGGTCAACTATTTTGCAGACGTGCTGCTCCCTTAATCTGGGAATTTCAAGCTTCTCAATTTTGCTCTTCAATTCGAACAGGTCTTTAGGGTTTGCTGTCAAGAAGTTGTTCAAATAGTCTTCTGTCTGAGTGACTCTGAAATTTACTTCCTTGCTCCTCTTTTTTATGTTGGAAATTTCTTCCTTCAATTCGGCCATTGTTATTGGCTTTTCATTCACCATCTTGGCATCAACCATTTTTACCTCGGAAGATAATTGTTGAATTAATGAATTTTAGCTTATAAATAAATTGTAGCTTATAAAGGCTTAGCATTTCTTCAAATGCGCCGGATGCACTATCAGCCTCTTTCTTTTGCCGCCGTCTTTTAAAACAAGCTCATAACACTTTCCTTTTTTAGCAATTATAACACCGTGCTTTCCCACAAAATCAAACGGGAATGCTCCCTTTTGGATTGCGGGATTTGGCTTCAGCACTACAATATCACCCATGTTAAGCGTCTTGAACAAAGCTGAAATACTGATTTTTCCCCTTTCCTTTACAGTTCTTGAAAGCTTATACCTTGTCTTTCTGCGGCTTCCGCCCCTTCTCTGAGCCATGCTAATATCACCTAAACAAAAAATAATATCTCAAATACGTCTCAAATGAATATTTTGAAACCAGAATATGGAAGGTATTTAAAAACATTTTGTTTTTGCTTTTTGTAAAAAAATCCCATTATCAAATACAGAAAACAAAACAGTGCCTAAAAGAAGAATCTTGTTCGATTTCAATCACTATATTTAAATAACTTTCAATAAATTTATAAATGAGCGCTGTTTTTTTAAAAAAACATCCAAATTTTTATAGAAAAATGTTGATGTACTTTGGAAAGAAGGTGATGAAGAATGCCAAAAGCAAGATGCATGAAATGCAAGAAAGAAATTGAAATCAAAAATCCACAGGAAGTAGTCATGAAAAACGGAATGGCAGCTTTAAAAGGAGTCTGCCCGGTTTGTGGAACAAAAGTTTTCAGGATCACAGGAAAGAAAAAATAAGAAATAAAAAATTCCTTATCAAATAAACTGAATTTGTTAATCTTTTTATTTTATTATATTTTTATAAAAACTCATTCTAAAACAAAAATTTTAAAAACATCACCAAAGTTCTATTATGCTGATGCCCCGATAGTGTAGTCCGGTCAATCATACAGCCCTCTCGAGGCTGTGACACGGGTTCAAAACAACCCTTTTCCTAAAGGAAAAGCGTTGACGGAATGCGGAACGCTTCACTGCGTGCGCGTTCCTCGGGATTTTTGCTGACGCAAAAATCAGACGCAAAATCAAAAAGG
>Ga0172363_10000230_pt1 | contig 39146 bp, 49 predicted proteins | sample LakKivs2_kivu2a2_FD_114541 | JGI IMG/M metagenome (GOLD analysis project Ga0172363, IMG submission 114541) | Sediment microbial communities from Lake Kivu, Rwanda - Sediment s2_kivu2a2 | ecosystem: Environmental > Aquatic > Freshwater > Lake > Sediment | place: Rwanda: Western Province, Lake... | reverse complement strand
ATTATTATGTTTGTTAATCCAATTCAATCCAATCATAATATTTCTCTAACCAGTCAATCTTTCCAACTTTAAATTCATCAGTCTTTCCATCCAGAATTTTAAGAATATCATCAACATTTTCTTCAACACTCTTCTCAGAAGTATCTATCTCATAAACTTTCTTGTTGTTCATCACAGCCTCAGAAGTTATAACCCCGAGTATTTCAGCCTCCAAGTTTTCCTGAACTTTTAAAGGATTAGAGGGATATCTTTTCTCCAGTCTTTTCTTCAGTATTTCGGGGTTGCATCTCAATACGATGACAATATCAACAGGGAAAAGATGAGAAGTATGACCTTCGATTATAACATTCCCCTTAATTTTTCTGATTTCTTTTTCCAATTTTTTCATGTCAAGAATCTTACATTCTCTTTTTTTATCGTATCCTGTAAAGGCATTGAGTTTTTCTGCTAGTTCGTTTACTTGTATTGGCTTATAATTTAATCTTTTAGATAATAGGTTTGAGATTTTAGTCTTACCTGTACATGGGGTTCCAGATATAGCAATTTTCATAATGATGATAATAGTTAAGACTAGAATAGACTTATAAAATTATCTAGTTCTAACTTTATCATGAACGATTTGGGGGATAGTTTAGTAGAAAGGGCAAAAAGGGTTGCTACGGAAGCACATAAAAACCAATACAGAAAAGATAAGGTTACGCCATATATTACCCATCCTGAGAATGTAGTTAACCTATTAAAAAGTATCGGGGTAAATGATCAAGACATTCTTTCTGCTGCATGGTTGCATGATGTTCTTGAAGATACCCAAATAACAGTAAAATATATTGAAAAAGAATTCAACCCAAAAATAGTAAAAATTGTTAAACAACTTATGAGAGATGTTGACCGAGAGGAATACAAAAAAAGGATACAAAATGCTAGTTATACTGTTCAAATCATTAAACTTGCAGATACTGTAGATAATTGTTCTAATTTAACCGCTCCTTATCTACCTGAAAAAACAGTTAGAAGAAAGATAGAAGATTGTAAATCTCTTTATCTAGATCTTGCTCAAAAGATATGCCCAGAATTTTACTCAATGTTATTAGAGTTATTAAAACCTTGGTTAAAGTAACGGAATATTTTAGAAAGGCTTTTTCATTTATAAATTAATGCAAACCTTAAAGATAATAACGTGATGAAATGGTTGAATTTGAAGTTTGGGCTGAAAAATACCGTCCAAAATTGTTAAAAAATGTAATAAATCAAACACATGTGACTGAAAGGTTAGAAGCATTCGTTAAAGAAAAGAATATACCTCATTGTCTATTTGCTGGTTCTGCAGGAACTGGAAAGACAACTTGCGGACTTGCGATGGCGCATGATCTTTATGGTGAACAATGGAGAGCTAATGTTTTAGAAACAAACGCATCGGATGAAAGAGGTATCGATGTCATCAGACATAAAATAAAAGACTTTTCTCGAATGAAATCGATTGGTAATGTCCCGTATAAGTTAGTTATTCTGGATGAAGCAGACGCATTAACTAGAGATGCCCAGCAAGCTTTGAGAAGGACGATGGAAAACTTTACTCGTACTACTAGGTTTATCTTGATTTGTAATTATTCTTCAAAAATTATCGATCCGATACAGTCTCGTTGTAGTATATTTCGTTTCAGGTCATTGTCAGAAAAAGATCAAGAGAAATTTATAGACAGAATAGTTAAAGAAGAAAAGCTTAAGATTAGTTCTGATGGGATAAAGGCTTTGATAACATTAGCTGAAGGGGATTTGAGAAGAGTTGCCAATTTACTCCAAGCTTCTTCATCTTTGAAGAAAAATATAACAGAAGATGTAGTTTATGAAGCAGCATCTCGCGCAAAACCAAAAGATGTTGAAGATATGCTCAAATCAATTATGAAAGGTGATTTCAAGGATGCGAGAAAAAAATTGCATGATATGTTGTTAATACAAGGTTTGGCAGCAGAAGATATCATCAAAGAGATACACCAACAAATCTACAACTTGAATATTCCTGAAGAAGACAAGATTAAACTTGTCGATAAAACAGGGGAGTATGATTTTAGGATAAGTGAAGGAGGTTCTGGCCTTATTCAATTAGAGAGCCTTTTAGCTCAATTCTTATTGTTCAGTAAGAAGAAATGATTGTATGCCTTGGACTGAAAAATATGCTCCTCAAAAAGTAGTTGAAGTTGTCGGACAGAAGAAAGCAGTAGATCAATTTCTAATTTGGTTAAAGTCTTGGAAACCTGGTAAAAAGGCTGCTCTATTCCATGGTCCTGCTGGAACTGGAAAGACTGCCTTAGTAGAAGCTTTAGGAAAAGAGAAAAATCTTGAAATCATCGAGTTAAACGCGAGTGACTATCGTTCAGCATCTCAGATAAAAGAAGTTATCGGTCAATCAATAAAACAAAAATCCCTGTTCAAAAAAGGAAAGATATTCTTCATAGATGAGATTGATGGTTTAGCAGGACGAGAAGATAGAGGCGGGACTGGAGAAATAATAAAAATCGTAAAAGAATCACAATATCCGATAATATTAACTGCGAATAACCCTTGGGATGTAAAATTACGCTCTCTACGTTCATACTGCCAGTTGATTAAATTCGGCAAAGTCTTTTACTGGGACATCATAAAGAAGTTGCAGTACATCTGTGAAAAGGAAAATGTAAAATGTGATAAGGAAATCATAATCCAAATGGCAAAAAGATCAGAAGGGGATTTACGTTCTGCAATAAACGACCTAGAAACTTTGGCAAGAGATAAAAAAGAAATCACACTCAAAGACTTAGATAGTTTAGGTGTTAGAGAAAGGGAGATGAACATTTTCGACGTGTTAAAAATAATATTCAAGACTAAAACAGCTATGTCAGCAAAACTCTCCATTCAAAACACAGATAAAGACCCTGAAGAAATCTTTCTTTGGATTGAACAAAATGTCATAAACGAATATGAGAAATCAGACGAAATAGCAAAAGCATATGAAATGCTTTCAAGAGCCGACTTATTCATGCAAAGAGTCAAGAAAAGACAGGAATGGAAATTCGAAAAATACATGATCGATTTGATGACTGCTGGTGTTGCTCTGGCAAAGAAAGAAATGTACAGAAAATTTTCAAGATATCAATATCCGGACAGAATAAGTTTTTTGGGTAGGTCTAAGGCTACAAGAGCTGAAAGTAAAGAAAAATTATTAGAACTCTCAAAGAAATTGCATTGTTCGACCAAAAAGATAAGAGAAGAATTCTTGCCTTTCTTCAAGGAGCTACTGTAAAGTTGGATTTGAGCGTCATTCTTTCGGACATCAGAATCATATCGAAATCCACTTTAGTTGAAGAAACATTATAATTAAAATTAAGGTTATATCCTTTGTCACTGGCCATTTTCTCCACAAAAATTTTATAATCTCTCAGGTTGGCAGTTAAATTGCCATCATCGGGAAGACTTATTTTAACAGTTTTTATAGCCTTTTCTTTCACGTTATCGAAGAAGAAAGTCTCACTGCCAGAAGCTGCTCTGGAAGTATCAATGAAAGCATAAGGATTGATGTACTTACTCAAAGTATAAAACACACCAATAATAACTACTGTGGTCAGAATGAAGAATTGAGCTTTTTTACTGGATAAACTGAGCATGGGGAACATCACCGATAAAGATAATATTCTCTTTCATAATAAACTTATTTTTCAAAGCCAGTTCAACTATATTTTTTCCAAGAATGTTGCAAATATTTGCTTTTTTCATTAATTCTAAAGCCCTATTTCCATCTATGAGTTCTCCTTGATAAAAATTTTTTCCCACTGTAATCTTAAATTCGTTTCCAATCTTCTTGCCTAGTAAATCTTCGTCACAAATAGCGACTACAAACTGTCCTTTTGCTTTGAACGTCTTACACCAAAACATTCTAAAAACACAATTGAGGATTAAACTTTAAATTTTCTATCCAAATCCCTTATTAACATATCACAATCTTGTTTTATTTTTTCTAGAGTCACTAAGATTCTCTGTTTATCTTTTTCCATATCTTCAATATCATTGTATATTTTAACTGCATCCTTGAATGTATGTAAATCGACAGAAGCATAAGGGGACTCATTCATCTTCTTTGTTACTTTCTCGCACATATCAGCAAGCCACTTGTTCATTTCTTCTTTAACAACTCTTTTAATTAGTTTTTCTTTGCTTAGATTCTTTTTCATCAGTCTGACGAGCGGAGCCATTGGCAAAGGTAAACTCTCAGTATTCTCTTGTTCTTCAGTCAAAAAAATCACCTCTTCTTATAATAGATAGTGAATTCAAAACTTATAAGCCTTAAATTCGCCTTAAGACATGTTTGGCGCCGCAGGCCTCGCATTTAATAAATCTAATCCTATCCTCCTTTTCAAAATGAGTATCAGGCCTATTGCACTCCTTACAGATAACAAACTCTTTAATGTAATAGTCTATCTTGCTCTGAACTAAACTCGTGATTACCTTTCCTTGAAAAATAAGCCTATTACTATCTAAATGACCTGGTTTAGCTAGTTCCCTGAACAAGAATTTAGCTAAATGTTTTGGGTTTCTTCTGATACCGTTGGCTATTTCAGTAAAATTGATTATGAAAGTCCTATTACCTTGAATGGTTACATTGGGTGTAGGTATTTCTAATCTACTCTCTTTAGTCATAATTTTAGAGATTTTTTTTGTTGCTTCTTCCAACATCTGTTCGTAAGTTTTCATCTAAACCCTCTTTATAATTCCTGGGTTTGGCTCAAAGCAGATGCCTTCAGATAAAATCTCATTTATAGCTTCTTCAAAGATATTCTCTGGTAATTTCGATTCTTCTAAGAGTTTTCTGAATTCTACTCCTTTCCCAGTATCCAGTCTATCTAAGGTTTCTAGTAAAAGAGGTTTATAATCCTTTTCTTTTGTCTCTTCTTTAATCATGAATGTCTCGAGTATTGAATCAACATCATCACTATCAATTCCATGTTGCTTCTTTACATATTTTTTGAATTTTTCAACGTCAGAGAATTTGTCCTTCTCATCCTTGATGATTTTAAACGCTTTCTTTTGTAAAAGAGTTTGTTTCAAAACTTCTAATTTGTGTAAGGTCTCTAGGTTAGGGTCCGTAATTTTTTTTACTATTTCAGGGATTATGTAGTTTTCATCAGCATAATTTCTAATCTTTCCTATTACTATTACCAGATCTCCTACGTTGAAATTGTCAAAGATGTTAACTTGTTCCCTGAAGGCTTTGATCCTCATCGAGTCAGAATCATCATCTATAGTGATCGAAGAATAGTTGCCATTCTCGCTCATGAATTTGTCAACGACCGTTCCGATTAAGTAAGCTCTAGAAATTTTCTGACCAAGGTCGGTTAAAACATAACTCGGTTCTAACCCTTCTTTATGAACAAAATTACCGTTAACTATGTCGGATATTCTTGCACAAGAAGTTGTCTGTCTTAAATTTTCCATGGTTCTTATATGTGTTAATAAAGACTAAAATATTATCTATAAAAAGATATTTTATGCTTTTTGAAGATAGCCAGTCTTAGGTTCAAAAACAAGTCCTTCATTCTTCATCTTTCTCAATATGTCATCGATATCATCCACGCCTTCATCCCTGGCTCTTCTAGTTATCTCATCCGTAGGTATCGTTTTACCGATAACTCCTGTCAATTCTTCGATTATATCCAACACTATTCTTATCTTGCTTCTCTGGGCGCTTGGTATGGCTCCCTCAGCTCTATCGATATCAATCATACCAGTTTCAGGGTCAAAACCAAATTGTCTTAAAGTTGTTTTCATCAAATCTATCGCCATTTTTGCATCTTCAACAGTAACTTCATCTCTCAGTTTTATTCTTGCCGAAGCTTCTGCTAATCTAATCAAGGCCTCATACTGCCTCAAAGTGATAGAAACAGGAGATTCGCCTGTCGACTTGGCTCTCATCTTCAGATAAAAATCTTTTATGATTTCACCAGCTTCTTTAGTTAACTTGGGATAGGCATGACTCTTTGCGTAAGCAATATATTTTCTAAGGAAGGACGATTCTATTAATGGTTTTATTTCTGTCTCAGCATGTCGCATTTTAAGAATATGTTCTGCCATTTTTTCATCAATCTCAGGGTTTGGTACATCTCTCAACGCAAACCTTAGATCAAATCTACTCAATAAAACTTCGTCTATCGCTACTTGCTCCCTTATTGGTATATAAGGATCAAATCTTCCAAGCTTTGGATTACCACCTGCAAGTATAGCTGTTTGAGCTGGTAAAGTTGCGACGATGGATGCTTTCGCTATTGAAATCGTTTCCAGCGACATAGCTTCTTGGAGTGCGACTTGATCTTGAACTGCTACTTTAGAAAATTCATCGATTGCGCAGACACTTCTGTTAGCCATCACGAGTGCACCAGCTTCCAAAACCCAACCTCCTAAAAACTGTTCATCTCTAACAACGGTAGCTGTCAACCCTGGACCAGTCACGCCAGTTCCTGAAACATACTTTCCACGAGGAATTAATTTTGATGTGAGTTGCATCAATTGACTTTTCCCTGCTGCAGGATCACCGATTAGCAGAATATGTATGTTACCCCTAATCTTCGTTCCATCCTTCAACAGTTTTGGTACACCGCCAAATAGTTGGAATATTATCGCGAGTTTAACATCATCTAAACCAAACATGGTAGGAGCAAGAGAAGCAACTAATTTTTCATAAATATGGGGGTCTTTAGCGAACTTCTTAATTTTCTTTTCATCCTCTGGGTCGATTATCAACTCCTCCCATTCTACTTCCACGGCCTTGATGTTGTTCGCATCCAAAAGTATGTCCATTTGCCTTGTTTTTTTACCTCTAACAGTCCTTCTAGGAACTTCTTTTAGTATACCGATAACTTTTATCCTGTTTCCAGGTTCTGTCTTGTTCCTCATCTTAGGGGATGTCAAATCTTCTTTTAAGTAGACCATAATTTCAGAGGGTCTTTCTCCGGTCGTTATCTCAAAAGGTTCTTCTATCCAAACCCATCTCGCATCGTATAATTTTTGTTCGGTTTGCCTAAAACCTCTTCTAGCACCACAAAAAGGACATCTATTCGGTAGTTTAATAGTCTGATCTTTTTCAGTCTGAATGACGATGATTTTTTTTCCACAATCAGGACACTCGAAAATTATCTCAGAGATTTCTGGTCTAATCTCTGATGCTCTCTTTACTATTCCGTCGACACACAATAATTTGCCTATATGTTCAGCCCTAATGTCCCTAATTCTTATGTTCGTAGTTTCTGGCAAGTTTAAGAATCTTATGTGTAATTTTTCTTTTTGAGGTAAATCTATCTGATCTATGGACTCTTCCAACAATTTCAAAGTATCTTCTGGGGCTTTTAATATTTCATCGACTAGTTCAGGGTCGAATTTATCGATAAGAGAAAAATCCACTTCGAGTGACTTTTCTCCTCCAGAGACAGCAGTAGCTAAATCTTTATAATACTTCTCTCTTAAGAATTCTGAAAACCTGTCTGAGATTTCTTCTTTTTTCATAAATCTAATTCTTTAACGCGCCAACGCTATTTAATCTTTTAATAATAGTTTTTACAGAACTTTCGATATCTTCAACTTTTCTAACACCAGTACACACAACTTTACCCGAACTGAATAGTAAGAAGGCTGCTTTTGGGTCTTTCATTCGATAAACTAATCCAGGGAATTGTTCTGGTTCGTATTCAGAATTTTCCAATTCAAAAGCAATTTTATCTAAATTTAATCTTGATGGAAGTTTAGCTGATGCAACAATGTTTTCTATCTGGATTGTATATTTTTTAGGTTCACCTAGTTTAGCAGATTTAATCATATCCACAATTTTCTTCACAACTTTTCTGACATCAGCAATACTCCTAGCACCAGTACACACAATTTTACCAGATGAAAAAATTAAAGCGGCTGCTTTGGGGTCTTTCATTCTATAAACCAAACCAGGGAATTGTTCTGGCTCGTATTCAGTGCCTTCAAGATGTTCGACTATTTTTTCCAACGGTATTCTAATACCCAATGATGCAGAAGCAACAATGTTTTCTATTTTAATATTAAATTTTGCCATTTTTTTACCCCCTTCGAGACGGGCATAATTATATTTTTAAAGTAAGTATTTAAATCGGACTATTTAAATGTACTCACTCATGTTGAGTAAAAATTCATTAAACTTCCAGACAGGAATTATGAACGTATCTTCATGTTTTAACAAGTCCTCCTCGAACCATGTTACTATTAAAGGTGTGAATTTTGTTTTTTTGTTGATTTCGAATTTACCCTTCACAATAGGATTGCTTTTGACAAATTTTTTTAGTTCATCTAACCTGTATTTCTGTTCTTCAACTGCATGCTTCAAACCAGTCTTTTTGTATCTACCTCTATTCCAATGTTTGCAATCTATTACCAAAACATTTTTTTCATTGGATGCAAGAACATCAACTTCAAACTTTCTATCAGTCTTGAACCTAAAATTTTGAAAGACAATAAAATCATGTTTATTTAAAATATCAGCTACTAATTTTTCAAATTCGTTCCAATCTATTTTTTCGACAATTCTTTCTATTTGTTCACCTTTCAGGACTCTGTCTTTTATTTTTTCGATATCAACCATAATTTATAATAAGTTCGTTAAGAGTAATAATGGTTATCATGAAACCAAAAGAAAGTTACATGAAAGAAGCTTTGTTGTATGAAAAATTGAATGACAAAAAAGTAAGATGCAATACATGCAATAGACGTTGTGTTATTCCTGAAAATAAAGTAGGTTTCTGCAAGACAAGGGAAAATAGAAATGGTAAATTATACACTTTAGAATACGGCTTGATATCATCGATTAACGTTAACCCAGTGGAAAAAAAGCCTTTATTTCATTTCTGGCCAGGCAGCAATTGTCTGACGATAGGAAGTTGGTCATGTACTTTTATTTGTGATTGGTGCCAAAATTTCGATATATCTAAAGTCAAACCAGATTTTAAAAAATCAATAATTCTCTCACCAAAAGAAGTAGTTGACAAGACGATAGAAAATTTATGTCAAGGCACTAGCATGAGTTTCTCTGAACCTACAACTTTCTTAGAATTTTCAATAGATGTTTTTAAACTAGCAAAAAAAGAAGGTCTTTATAACACGTTTATTTCGAATGGCTATTTTACTCCTGAAGCATTGAAGTTATTATTAAAATCAGGTTGTGATGCTTTTAACATCGATATCAAGGGAGATAAAGAAGCAGTGAAAAAATATTGTAAAGCTGATGTTGAATTCGTTTGGCAGAACACGATAGAAGCAAGGAAAAAAGGTGCATGGGTTGAACTTACAACTTTAGTTATTTCTGAGGTTAATGATGATGAAAAATGTTTGAGAGGAATTGCAAGAAGAATTCATGATGAAGTTGGTGATGATACACCCTGGCATATATCAAGATATTATCCATGTTATAAATTTACAGCTCCGTCAACCCCAGTTGAAACTCTTGAGAAGGCTTTCAAAATTGGAAAAGAAGTGGGTTTAAAATTCATTTATGTTGGCAATGTTCCTGGACACAAAGAAAACACATATTGTCCTGCTTGCGAAAAATTGTTGATAGAGAGGTTTGGTTTTGATATCCTAAGTTTTAATTTAAAAAAAGATAAGAAATGCCCTAACTGTGGGGAAAAAATTCCGATAATCGGAAAGTTTATCGAACGTGAACAAAATCGATTTTATTAACTCAATTTTTGTATGATGTTTTCAAGGGATGAAAATTCAGAAAATTTTTCAACATTTTAAATATTGGAATGAGAATTTACAGGATCAAAAAGTATAGCACACATTCCCGCACTCATTGCACCAATGACATCGAGTTCATACATATTGCCCACATGTAAAGCATTTTCAGGTTTTACGTTTAGATTGTGAAGTGTTATAAGAAACTTTAATATTCCCTCTTCCAATTTCATATTAAAAAAGAAATAAAAAACCGAAAGGTGAGTATGATTTGAGAATTGTTGGGATCGATGAAGCGGGAAATAGATTAGAGAGATAATCTCGTCTACCCGAGGAGGAGCAGTCATCGGTCCATTAGTTGTCTGTGGTCTGTTAATAGATGAAAAAGATGAAACAAAATTAAAAAAACTTGGAGTTAAGGATTCTAAGCAACTGACACCGAAAAAAAGAGAAGAGCTTTCCCCAAAAATCGAAGAAATCGGTATTCATATTGTCCTAATTCGTGTTCCTTCTGCAAAGATTGATGCAAACAGAAAAAGAGGCATTAACCTCAACCAAATAGAAGCGATTAAAATGGCTGAGATAATAAACTTGTTAGAACCTGACAAAGCTATTGTTGATGCTCCAAGTTACAACACAAATAAGTTCAGGGATTACCTGTTTTCGAAAATAGAAAATAAAAATATAGAATTGGTTTCTGAGAATTTTGCAGACCAAAATTATCCTGTAGTTTCCGCAGCATCCATACTAGCAAAAGTTAACAGGGATGAAGCCATAGAAGAATTAAAACAAAAAGTTGGCGAAGATTTTGGTGTTGGTTACCCGCATGACCCAAGAACTATCGGGTTCATTAAAAAATTGGTAGAAAAAAATCATGGTATGCTGCCTGATTATATCAGACATACTTGGGATACTGTTGAAACGATTAAGAATGATTACAGCCAGTTGAGAATCTTGAATTTTTTCAGGAAGATGATGGGTAAAGAATAGTTATTTTTTTAACCAATCCTCAAGCCTGGATTGGGTTCCTTCTCTCTTAGTTTCTATCAACTCATTAATAGCGTTCTCAATTCTTTCTAGAGAGAAGTCATGCTCTTCCACCATTAATTTTATCAAGTTATCTTTGTCCGGTTGTTTCCACTCTACTTCATATTTATTAGATACAGTAGGGTTCAAGAAAAATTCATATATTTTATGAGCATCTATGTCAAAACTCCATTCAACTTTTTCTAGAACTTTGTCCAGAGTTTTATGTTCCCTGATCATTTTTAAAGCTGTTTTTGGACCTATGCCTTTGATTCCTTGTGGGTTATAATCCGTGCCGACTAGTATTCCAAGAATTATTAATTGTTCTTTAGTTATTTCTAAGCTTGATAGAACTTTATCCAATTCTATGATCTCGGGTTTTATTTCTATGTAAACTTCTTGTCTGGGCAATTTTCTTTTTCCAGTTATCGACAAGTTCCTTATTAGACGTGGTGATGAGAACATCAGAGCATCATAATCTTGAGAGCCGGAATAATCTGCATCTCCATTATTACAGATTAACGCACATTGGGCTTCTCCCTCTGATGGCGCTTGCACCCATGGAACTCCCATAGCATCCAAGACTTTTTTACTCTCTTCCATCATCTCGTCTGTAACCTTGGCAGAACCTTGAGCATAAACCATTATATCTTCCTTTCTTCCTTCTTCGACTGCTTTTTTCCATTTCTTCCTTGCCTCTTCCCTGGCCAATTCTCTTACTTCAATAGTTTTTTTCTTGAAGTCGGGTGGTTTGCCGTCATACACGTATATTGGCTTAATGCCGGCATCGATCAGTTTAATAGTACGATATAAGAGACCAGATAGGTGTGAAGTAATTCTTCCCTTACTATCCCTTAAAGGTTCCCCAGTGTCTCTTTGTCTGATAATAGAAAGGAATTGGAATAGAGTGTTGTAGGCATCGATCGCTATTTTCTTTCCACACAAATCTTTAATCTCAACTTCAGTTTTCGGGATAATAGCAGAAATTTGTACTCCCATATTATCAATAAGAATTATTCATTAAGAGTATAAAATAGTTAAAAAATAAAAATTCTACTCTTCTCCCTTCTCTTCTTTCTTACCCTTCTTTTTCTTCTTCTCTTTCTCTTCTTCTTCTTTTAATTCTTTCTCAATTCTCCACTCGTCTAATTCCAACCAGATTATGAACAGACCTATTACCATCAAAAATGGTGGAATTATACCCTGTATCACTGTCCACAAAGAACTCAAAAGATTAACTCTCGGATAGATTGCTCCTACTGTGTATTCATACGCATACAAACCGAGTGGTACGAGTAAAAGTACTATTCCGATTAACAACTTTACTAACGGATGCATTACTTCACCACCTTAAGACTTTTTAAACCAAATAATATTTAAATTTACTGTAGTATGTGTTTAAGTATGTATCGGTGTTTTTAATGGCAAAAGGTTTATATCAATATATTAGAAATACTTGGAAGGTGAGGAAAACTGGTGCTGAGAGTTTGATGAAGAGGAGAATGATTGAGTACAGGAAGGGGCCTAGGTTTAAAAAGATAGATAAACCGACTAAATTGAGTAATGCTAGAGCATTGGGCTATAAAGCGAAAAAAGGTTTTGTTCTAGTAAGAGTCAAGATTAAACGTGGTGGAAGAAGAAGACCGTTGTATGGTAGGGGTGGGAGGAAGCCGTCAAAAACAGGGTTAGTAAATTATACTACTGAGAAGAGTTTGAGGAAGATTGCAGGACAGAGAGTGCAGAAAAAATATCCTAACCTGGAAGTCCTTGGAAGCTACTATCTCTGCGAGGATGGAATACATAAATGGTTTGAAGTGATTCTAGTCGACCCTAATAATCCAGAGATAAAGAAGGATAAACATGTGAAATGGATCACTGAAAAACAGCATAGAAGAAGAGTTTTAAGAGGACTGTTATAAAAACAAGATAATAATAATTTGAAATCCTAATTTTATTCTGATCGATATGAATTTTTACGATTTTCACGTTCACTCAGAATTCTCAGAAGGAGAGAGTTCAATAGAAGAAATAGCAAAAAGAGCAAAACTGCTTGGTTATAAAGGAATTTGTTTTACAACTTACCTGGACAATAAAAACAAGATTAAAAAAACTAAAGAAATTACATCTAAACTTTCTAAAAAAATTGGGATTGAAATCTTCACCGGTTTCCAAGCTAGAAACACGAGCGAACTAGATAGACTAATTAAATTGAGGAGAGAGTACGATGTTCTTTTAGTCAAAGGTTCAGATTTACTATTAAATAGAAAAGCAGTTCAAACAAAGGAAGTCGATATTCTCACACATCCTGAGTACAATAGAAAAGATTCCGGCTTCAATCATGTGATGGCTGAATTAGCTGCTGAGAACAATGTTGCGATAGAAGTAAACTTTAGGGAAGTATTGAATTCTTCTAAGAACACGAGAGCTAATATCATGCATAAGATTAAAAACAACGTTGAACTGTGCAAAAAATACAGAGCACCTGTTATCATCTGCTCAGGGGCTGTAACACACTGGCAATTGCGAGATCCTAAAGTCTTAATTTCAATGGGTTGTCTACTAGGATTAGAATTAAATGAAGCTAAGAAGTCTGTTTCTGAAACTCCTGAAAATATAATAAAGATGATTAAAGAAAGACAAAATAGAAAATGGATCAGACCTGGAGTTAAAGTGATTGGATGAAACAAAAAAAACTGAAGATTGTTAAACCAACTTTGAGAGAAAAAGAAAGGTACATGGCCTTTCAAATCATATCTGAAGAGGATGAAGAGTTCACTTATTCTGATCTAGAATCTGCTATTTGGAACACAATGTTAGACTTTCTTGGTGAAGAAGGTATGTCAAAAACATCGGTCTGGTTGCTTAAAGATTGTTGGGACCAAAAAAACCAAATTGGTATTTTAAAATGTAACAATAAATCCGTCCAAGAGGTTGTTGCTAGTTTGGGATTAATAGATAGATTAGGCGATAATAGAATAACTTTCAAAATATTAAAAATATCCGGAACGATAAAAAGTATTAAAAGTAGTACATCAAAAAATGGATAATATTTAAACTCTAAATTATGATTATAATTGAAAATTTATGAGGTGAAAATATGCCACAAATGTTACCTGAGTACATGGGCTATGATCGTACTATAGCTGTCTTCTCTCCTGATGGGAGACTTTTTCAGGTTGAATATGCAAAAGAAGCAGTCAAAAGAGGAACAACCTCAGTTGGTTTAGTGTTCAAAGATGGAGTCATACTAGGAACAGTGAAGCAAATCGTAAAATTGATTGTGCCAGGAACGACTGAAAAGTTGTTCAAGATAGACGAACATATTGGAGCTGTAGCGGTTGGACTACTCGCAGATGCCAGAGTTTTAGTGAATCAACTAATGGTTAGAGCTCAAGTTAACAGAATTACATACGGGGAGTCTATGGATGTTTGGTCTTTGGCGAAGGTTTTGGGTGATAGAATGCAGTTGTCGACTCTCTATGCAGGTTTGAGGCCTTTTGGTGTATCTTTTCTCGTAGGCGGTGTTGATTCTACAGGTTCACATTTAATCGAGGCAGATCCGTCTGGCATGCTTTATGAGTGGAGTGCTTATGCTCTGGGAAGAGGTGCACAGATAGCGAACAAGATTTTCCGGGATAGACATAGAAAAGACATGGATGAAAAAAATGCTATAAAGCTAGTAATAAACGTTATAAAAAAGGCTGAAAAAGTTGGTAATCTAGGGGAATCTTTAGAGATTGCTGTTATCAGACGAGAAGATAAGAAATTTGAAATACTGACGGGAGACAAAATAAGAAAATTATTGTGAATTCGTTATGGTTGATGTTGATAAAGCCGTAGTTATTAGATTAAACAAAGGTGGAAAAAAGTTCGAAGTTCTTGCCGATCCCGACAAAGCTTTGGAATTCAAAAGAAGGAAAGTTATTAACATAGATGAAATTTTAGCCTACCCTGGCGTTTATCATGATGTGAGAAGAGGGGAAGCTATACCAGAAAATGAACTTCAAACTAATTTTGGTACTGTCGATGTTTATCAAGTGGCAAAGAAGATTATAGCAGAAGGTGAAATGCAGTTCACAACAGAACAGAAAAGAAAGTTAGTCGAAGAAAAGACAAAAGAAATAGCCGATATAATATCAAGAAGAGGTATAAACCCTCAAACTAATACTGCTCATCCACCACAAAGGATATTAAACGCCATGGATAAAGTAGGTGTGCATGTTGATCCTTTCATAGAAGCAGAATTGCAAGTGAATAAGATTGTGGAAAGTATAAAACCTTTACTACCTATAAAATTCCAAAGGGTTATAGTTCAAATCGTAATTCCGCCACAGTTCAGTGGTAGAATATACTCAGTTCTTAAAAGGACTGTTGGAAAATTCGATGAACAATGGCTGAACGATGGGTCTTTGCAGGTTACCCTTGATATACCTGCAGGGGCTCAAGAAGAAATGTTTAAAAAAATAGGAGACCTTACAAAAGGAAATTTTAAATCTAGTATAATAAAAAGAGTTGATGCATGATGGCTGAAACAAGAGAAATTGTCATACCCGGAGAAGTTCTGTGCGATGCAAAAGAGAAAAAACCAAGTTACGGAACTTTTATAGAGGATGGAAAAATAATATCCAAGTTTCTTGGCATTCCAAGGGATAGTGCTGGTTATTTGTCTGTAGTCCCTCTCTCAGGCGTTTATCTTCCAAGAGGAAATGACAAAATCATCGGTTTCATAACTGGGGTTGAAAAAGCTGGATGGATGGTTGATATAAATGCACCTTGGTCGGCATTTCTTCCCCTTTCAGAAGCCGTGGATGAGTTTATAGATTTTAAAAAAACTGATATCAGTAGATTCTATGATGTGAATGATGTGATATATGCCCAAGTTTCAGATGTTAAGAGAGGTGACGTTGTTTTGAGTATGAGAAACCCAATGGCAAGAAAACTGAAAGACGGTGTCACGATTAAAATTACTCCCAGTAAAGTACCGAGACTCATCGGAAAGGAAGGCAGCATGATCAATGCAATAAAAGAAAAAACTGGGACAATTATTAGAGTTGGGCAGAATGGTGTAGTTTGGATTTCTGGTGAAAAAACAGATAAAGCCATTAAAGCGATTAAACTAATCGAGAAAAAATCTCATATTATTGGCCTAACAGATGAAATTACAGAATTGTTGAGTGATTAGATGGGAATGAAAACAGATGAAAAATTGATTATGAACGGGAAGAGGTTGGATGGAAGAAAAAAAGATGAAATCAGAGAGATTGAAATGAAGGTTGGTGTTATTCCTAATGCAAATGGTTCAGCCCAAGTTAGGTTCGGTGATACCGTAGCTATAGCTGGGGTTTATGGACCGAGACCGTTATTCCCAAAACATCTTCAAGAATCTGACAGAGCTATCATTAAATGCAGATACAATATGGCTCCTTTCTCTGTTGAAGAAAGGGTAAGACCAGGACCGTCAAGAAGAGCAATAGAAATTTCTAAAGTCACTAGATTGGCATTGGAACCAGCTTTATTCTTAGAAGATTATCCAGAGACTGTAGTGGATGTTTACATAGAAATATTACAAGCAGATGGATCAACAAGAGTCACGGGTATAAACGCTGCTTCTCTAGCTTTGGCTGATGCCGGTGTTCCCATGAAAGATTTAGTTGTTGCGTTATCTGGTGGAAAGATTAATGATACTCTTGTCCTGGATTTATGTGGTAAAGAAGACAATTATTCTGATGCTGATATACCTATAGCGTTTATGCCAAGGAAGAAAGAAATAACTCTTTTGCAGATGGATGGTGAGTTGACACCCCAAGAAATAAAAACTATCATCAAAAATGTACTGAAAGCTGGAGAAGAAGTTTACAAGAAACAAAAAGAAGCCTTAATGAAAAAATATGAAGAGTGATTAAATGAGACCTGAATATGTAATAAAATTATTGGAAAGTGGGGAAAGAATTGATGAGAGAAAATTTGATGCTTTTAGGGATATAAAAATTGAAACTGGTATTATCAAAAGAGCTGAAGGTTCTGCTAGAGTAAAGATTGGAAAAACCGATGTAATAGTCGGAATTAAAACAGAAATTGGTGAACCGTTTTCTGATATGCCCAACATGGGTATTTTGAAAACTGAAGCTGAATTCACACCGATAGCCTCGCCAGATTTTGAATCTGGACCACCAGGAGAAGATGCCACTGAATTAGCCAGAATTGTTGATAGAGGGATAAGAGAGTCGGGATGCATAGATTTAGAAAAATTATGCATAAAAGAGGGGGAAAAGGCTTGGCAAATTTTTGTTGATATACAAATAATCAATCATGATGGTAATCTGATCGATGCTTCAGCTCTTGCTGCTGTGGCCGCTTTAAGAGTTACAAGAGTTCCAAAATTAGAAGATGATAAAATCATCAGGGATAAAACTGAAATGAAATTACCCTTGTTGCACACACCGATTACTGTCACTGTAGGAAAATTTTCTGACAAGTTTATAATAGACCCGCTGAAGGAAGAGGAAGAAATATTAGATTCTAAAATAAGTGTTGCTGTGATGGAAGACGGAAAGATATGTGCGATGCAGAAAAGTGGCGAGAGTAGTTTATCCATGGAAGATGCTAACGAAATGATAGATTTAGCTGTTAAAAAATCTAAAGAAATGAGAAAATTGTTGTGATTCTGTGGGTAGAAAAATACTAAGCAGGAAATTGAGGCAAATTAAAGCTGGTAAAGTCAGATTAGCACCGAGATGGGTTGACATAAAAAAGTTTGGGTTGAAGAGAGCCAGGAATAGAAGAGTTTCGATAACCAGAAGAAGCTGGAGAAGGAAAAAATTAAGGATATAATTTCTCAACTATGGACAATTAGAGCCATATGTGCATTCTGTATAGACTGATGGACAAACATATGATGAAATATGGATTTTATTGCCAGAATCTATACATCCAGAACTTGTTAAACTGACCATACTTCCTTTAGCTAAACTAACTGATGAAGTTGAAATATTTGTTCCACAACTCAACGTAAAATTACCACTAAGATCTATCTGACCTTGATTCTGTATAATAACTGTATTATTATTCGGTATACTCACAATTGCTATTACCCCTTTTGAACAAGTAACAGTCTGATTGGCAGATGCACCAACGCTACTACTTTGTTGGCTTGATATTGAAGTCAACCAACTACCAATAATGACAGCTACTGCTAGAGTAAATGCTATCAGAAGAATGCTCGCTATTAGGGGGGATATACCTTTCATACTGTCAATAAAAGTAATTGATTTAGACGATATAAATTATTAACTAAAAGTTTTAGATAGGTAAAATTGTAAATATTCTTAGTGATTTCATGTATTCTAAAATAATTCAAGATGTTTTGAAGAAAAATAATATAAAAATTGGGGATTTTGTAAGGGTTAAGAAAGATGAAAGTGTCTATGAAGGAATGTTGATGCCCAGAATAGAATTGGGGGATACATCCTGTCTTGTAATTAAACTAAACAATGGCTACAACATCGGGTTAAAGTTTGAGAAAGGAGTTAAAATTGGAAAAATTAAAGGTGGGTTTGAAATTGCACATAAACATAAGAAAGTGACAAAAAAAATAATATTTGATAAGAAACTGCCAACCATTTCTATCATTGGAACTGGAGGAACGATTGCGAGTAAAGTTGATTATAGGACTGGAGGGGTTTATGCTTCATTCTCTCCTGAAGATATAGCCATGCAGATACCAGATTTAAAAAAGATTGCCAACATCAAGGCTGAAGAAGTAATGAACATAATGAGTGAAGACATGACACCTGAGAGATGGATTGAAACAGCAAAAGAAGTTGCTCAAGATGTAAATGCTGGTTATAAAGGTGTAATCGTCACTCATGGCACGGATACTCTGCATTATACTGCTGCTGCGTTGAGTTTCATGTTAAGAGATTTACCTTGTCCAGTTGTTTTAGTCGGTACTCAGAGGTCGAGCGATAGAGGTTCTTCTGATGTTGTGATGAATATTTCATGCGCTGCGAATTTTGTTGCTAATTCTGACGTGGCTGAAGTCTGTACTGTGATGCACGGAACTATGGAAGATGATTATTGTTTGGCGGTTAGGGGAACAAAAGTAAGAAAAATGCATACTAGTCGAAGAGATGCCTTCAGACCTATAAATGAGCAACCTCTAGCTAAAATCTATTGGAAGAGCAGAAAAATAGAAATTTTTAACAAAAATTACAGAAAGAGAAGTGATTCGAAAGTTAAGGTTGATGCCAAGTTAAACCCAAAAGTAGCGTTAATAAAATGCCATCCTGGGTTAGATCCAGAAATATTCGATTTTTATCTGGATAAAAAATACAAGGGGTTTGTTATCGAAGCGACAGGATTAGGTCACACACCCACGTTAGGAAAATATTCTTTGTTACCAAAAGTTGAAAAAATTGTTAAATTGGGTTTACCAGTTGTTATAACTTCTCAATGTTTGTATGGGAGAGTTCATCCCACACTTTATCATAATCTTAGAGAACTGTCCAGGAGAGGAGTGATATTCGCAGAAGATACTCTTCCAGAAGTTGCCCTGGTTAAGTTAATGTGGATATTGGGGCATACAAGAAATCTAGAGAGAATTAAAAAAATGATGCTTACAAATTATTCTGGCGAGATTAATCCTAGGATCGAACCAAAAGACTTTCTGGTGTAAGAATGGATTATAAGAAACTCGGATTGAAATGTGGACTTGAAATTCACAGACAACTCGATACAAAATCCAAATTATTCTGTGGTTGCACCACGAAAATGATGGAGAAAAAACCAGTATTGATAATAAAAAGGAAACAGCATCCTGTGTTGAGTGAGTTATCTGAAATAGATGTTGCTGCTCAGTACGAATATCTGAAAGATAAAACATTCCATTATCAAGTTTTCAATAATGAAAGTTGTCTTGTTGAAACCGATTCAGAGCCAATCCATCCCTTGAATCAAGAAGCATTAGAAATAGCTCTTCAAATTGCTCTTCTAATGAACTGTAGGATACCAGAAGAACTTCACATAATGAGGAAAAATCTAATAGACGGCAGCGATGTATCAGGTTTTCAAAGAACGCTTATCGTTGGTTTGAACGGTTACATTGAGTATTATGGAAAGAAAGTTAAGATAACCCATGTTGCGTTAGAAGAGGATGCTGCCAGTATCGTGGGAGAGGATGAAAAAAATAAGACTTACAAATTGAATAGACTTGGTGTTCCTTTGGTTGAGATAGGGACTGGGTTGTTGATTGGTTACACACCAGAAGAAATTCAAGAGATAGCTTACTTGATTGGGATGACTTGCCGATCAACAGAAAAAGTAAAGAGAGGGATTGGGACTGTAAGACAGGATGTGAACGTCAGCATAAAGAATGGAGCAAGAGTTGAGGTTAAGGGCGTACAAGAGCTTGGATTAATATCTAAAGTTATTCAATTAGAAGTCCAAAGACAGATGTCTGTTCCAAGAGTAAAGAAAGAAGTTAGAGCTGCTAACCTTGATGGGACTACTAAATTCACAAGACCTTTACCAGGGGCTGCAAGGATGTATCCTGAGACTGATATTCCACCGATACCGATTGATAAAAAAATGATTCAAAGAATTAAGAAACATCTGCCTGAATCCTGGATAAAAAAGATGAAAAGATTCGAGAAGAAACTAAACCTCTCTGAAGAACTGACTAAACAGATTATAAGGTCGGATTATCTTGATTTGTTCGAGAAAATAGTAAAAAAGTACAGAGTTAACCCTTCTGTCGTAGCTAATGTTTTTGTCAGTACTTTAAAAGATTTGAAGAAGAGAGAAAACGTTCGAGTAGAAAAACTTGAAGATAAAGATTTTGAGGAGTTGTTTAATCTGCTAAAAGAAAGAAAAGTTATGAAAGAAGCTATTCCTGAAGTCCTGAAGTATAAAGTTGAACATCCTGATGAGCCAGTGATAGTCGGTGTCAAGAAGTTGGGATTAGAAGTTATTTCTGATGATGAATTAATGAGAATCGTTAAAGAAGTTATCAAGAAGAACAAGGGGCAATTGGAAGGCAAGATAATAGGATTTATAATGAGCCGAGTTAGAGGCAGAGTTAAGAGTGAGAACGTTGTTAGGATAGTTAAGAGATTATTAAAATAGTATTTCTTTATTGAGTTGATTGGTATGGGTTACAAGGCTGCGGCTAAAATTGCAGTGACTTTGACTAGTCTAGGTTTATTGTTGTATACTCTCTACAAGAACCCTTATTTAATATTGCCTTCGGCTTTAGCTGTTGGTGTGATAGAAGCCATAGATTTTTATCGATCTGGTATGAACCCGGCTAGAATGTATACTTTCAAGTTATTGGATTGGATTTTGAAAGATTAGTAGTATTCAGTTATCTTCTTGTACATCTTGATTCTTTCTTTCTCTAACCTGCTGATTTCTTGTGATAATTCCTTGGCTGTTTTTGCATCTCCCTTAGCAACAGATTTTTTGTGTAGTTCTTTTAATGAATTAATCCTTTCAACTATACCATCGTAATTGGATTGTCTTTCAGATAATTCCTTGGCTTCAAGACCAAACTCTTTAGAAATTTCTTTTGTTCTTTTTATTGCCCATTTGGCGACGAGATAGATGAAAATAATTACAAAAATAGCTACTGCTCCAGTTGCAGCAATTCCAAGAATTTCTAAAGGAGGGATCATGATTTTCTCAATCTTTTCTTTAATTTTAAAATTTCCTTCATTTTTTCGTCTGTTTCACGTATGTTCCTTTCTATCTCGTTAAGGATGTCACGTGTTTGTCTGAGTGCTTCAGCTTTTGTAAGACCTAATCTTCGAATCTCTGGGTCGTTAGGAGACCATCCTTCAAGTCTTGTGAGCATGAGTTCAGCCTCATCTCTTTTTGTAACCAACTCATTCCTGTGTTTTTTTAGAGCATCCATTTTTTGATCTAGGTCCGTGATTTTATTAATCTCTTCCCTTCTCGATTCTGCAGCTTTTTTGTATGATTTCAGGGTCTTAAAGTAACTAGTTCTAACTTTTCTATAACCGAACATGGTAGTTAACACAAAGAACAACACGAAAAAGGCTAATACACCAAAGAGACCGCCGAATGAGAATAGGTAAAGAACTATAGCTGGCAATATGCTAGAATAAAATAAGGCAACAGTAAAGACAAGTGATATTATGATGTTAACTCTTTGATTCCTGAATATAGGCGTTCTAGTAGCAGTTAAAATACCCCAAATAATCGCAAAAGTTCCTAAGAATGGTATGAAAACATAGTAAATAAGATTTGGTGGCTTTGTCCATTCTGGAGGAATGTTGAACCATTCAGTTAAAATAGATTGAGCATTTACTGATATTGGAACCAGCAAAAGTAATAAAATGACAGGTAAATATTTTTTCATAATAAAATTATAGACTTTTTTAAATATATTGCTATCTACCTAGTCTAGTAATTATGTTCTTTCTTCTAAATCCGCAAAGGTTTTAGCCGCTTCCTTTTGTCCTCTTATGTGCCTCTTCTTCAACTCCAGTAAACGTATTCTATCTTCCCATTTCTTCTTTTCATTTTCAAAGTCTTCTAATTCTGAGAGAGTTGAGATGTTTGTACGATTAAAATGTGGGTCATCCTTAATTTTATTGATATCCTGTTCTATCTTCAACACTCTCTCTCTTAGAAAATTGATTTGATCATCTACACCTGCTACAGCCATATCATAATGTCCAAATTCTTTTTTCCATGTCCATACTATGCCTCTGGAGAAAAGAAAAACACCGATCACAAAAATAATTGCAAACATAGCAACAGAGTAAACGCCCATAATCGCGAAAAGTGTGACTACTATCAGAATGAATAAACGCATTGGAAGAGTTGAAAAAGCTATTAAAAAACTTAAAAGACCGTTTAGTTTTTTTCTTCTGAAAATTCTGATTCTGTCCAAGAAACCGTAAATTATAATCCATATTGCAGTGAATGGTATGAAGCCGTAAAAAATTATATCTTTTGAATTAAACCATTCTTCTGGGAAACTGAAAATATCAACAAATACACTTTTTATAATACTTTGAGAATCTATATCAATTTGTGCTCTAACGTTAACGATAAATAACAAAATTGAAAATAGTCCTAAGATTAAAAATAGCTTTTTCATGATATATTATTGTTTTTAAAATAAGTTAAGTTTACTACAGGATTTAATCTTAAGCTTTTTCTTGTAATTGGAATGTTTTTTTAACACTTTTTTCTTGATCTTGTAAAAATTTCTTCTGAGCCTGAGCTTGAGCCAATTTTTTCTGTGCATCTAAAAGTCTAGGACCTATGGTATTCTGTAGTAATTGTTGTATATCAGCAGCACCAACTCCATGATATTTTCCTGTCCCCTTTTGTGCCATCTCCATTTCGTTCTGCAATTTTGCAACATCACCTTGAGCTTTTGCTATTATCGAATCTTGAGCAGATATTGCTTTTTGATACCCTCCATAAACGCCCTTCCAAGCACCAACTAAACCTCTGGCATAAAGATAAGTGCCAATAAAGAAAAGACCAACAAACAATATAACTGAGTAAATACCCATAATGCTGAATAAAATTGATACAATTATCACAAATAGACCCAAAGGAATCATCGAGAAGGCAATTAAAAAAGATAGAATACCGTTTATAGAGGCTCTCCTAAATATATGAATTCTATCCAAGAAGCCGAATATGATAAACCATATGCCCATTATTGGAATGAAAGAATACCATAAGAAAGTTTTTGTATTGAGCCATTCTTGAGGGAATCCTAAAGCTGCCCCGATCGGACACACAAGACCCAAATTACACTCAGTTCCTGCGCCAGGTAATGGTGCAGTAAGTATGCCTGATACTCCAAGTATTATAATAATGAACAGAATTATAACTGGAACAAATAATAAAACATCTTCCTTACTGACCATAATAATATTATAGCGCGGATATTTTTAAAACTATCCTATATTTTCAAATTCATCTTATTCTTAAAAACTTTAATTCCAGAAGTAATGTTAAAATTTATCGTTAAGTTTCTGTCTTTTTTATATCTTCTTGTATATCTTTTTCTTGATCTTTAATCTGTTTTATTCGTTCTTTAGCAGTTGTTATCATTTGTTTACATTCTTTGATTCTTCTTTCCTCTTGGAGTATCATCGATGTTCCAACATCTGGTGCTATTTTTCCAGCATCTATTTTTTTATTTATATCGTTTATTTTTTTCTCTGATTCTGATATTTCTTTACCATAGTAACCTTCGGTCTTAGATATTTTTTGTACCTGTTTGTTCATTTCATGAAAAATTGCTCCCCCAGCTTTTAATCTAGCAGTTCCCATAAAAGCCATTGAAAATGCCAAAATAGCTAATGCAAAGAATAAAATTACAGTATAAATTCCCATTACAGCGAATAAAACGCCTACAAAAACAACGAATACTCCAGTCGGAACGGTAGATAGTGATACAATAAATGATAAAATTATATTAATAGCTCGTGAAAAGAAATTTAGCTTGCTTATAAACCCGTAAAAAATTATAGTAATTCCAAAGAGGGGAACTATACACCTCCATATAAGATTTTTATAAGTTAACCATGCGCCAGGAAATCCAAGTGTTTCTAAGCCATTACATACTATTTCAGGAAATTCACATTGACCCTGTAGTATCGCTTCCCAATCAACACTCGAATAACCGTATGCAAATATACCTACAAGAACGAGTATCATAACAACATAGACGATAATCATCCAATTGACCATAATAACTAATTGTTATTCTTAAATTAAAAATCTATAACACAGAATACTCATCAAGTTTTTTAAGTCTCCAAACCTAATTATTCTTAACAGAGGGGGTGGGATGAGGAAAAATTTACAGGAAGGTATAAAGAATGAAAAAAGAACAATCAGCAACGATTTTGTATACAATACTTGGTTGTGTAGTGGGTTATATCTCCCTCTCGCTGAATAATTTTATCTCAATTTTAATCTTAGTTTTAGGAATTTACTTTGTAACAATCATACCAGTTTCAAAAAAAATAACGGTAGACAAGCTATCTAAATGGCTTTTTTCCAATACATTTATAATTTACTTTTTGGTATGGTTAATCGTTTATATTTTACTGAGCAACGTAATCTAGTGAAAAAATGGACACTAAAATCAACAGAATAAGCCTACAAGGTTTTAAATCATTCAAGAAAAGGATATCCGTACCTCTGTTCCAAGGTTTCAACATCTTTTGTGGACCTAATGGAGTCGGCAAGAGCAATATATTAGACGCTGTCACTTTCGTCCTAGGAGGGGCATCCACTAAGACCTTGAGGGCAGGTAGATTAAATGAATTAATCTATCATGGTAACGGCAACATCCCACCATCAGATTATGCTTCTGTCACTCTCTGGCTCGATAATTCCAACAAAATCTTTCCTTTCGAAGAAGAGGAAATTGCAGTAAAGAGAAAGATCAACAAGAAAGGAGTCAGTGTCTTCAAGATTAACGGAAGGACTACTACGAGAGAGAAAATACTAGAACTTTTATCTTCAGCCCAACTACATCCTGAAGGCTACAACATCATCATGCAGGGGGATGTCAGCCAAGTCATAGAGATGAATCCACAAGAAAGGCGAGGAATAATAGATGAAATATCTGGAATCTCACAATATAACGAGAAAAAAGAAAAAGCACAAGGCAACCTAGAAGTTGTTGGCGAAAAGTTAAAAGAAGTGGAAATCATACTTACAGAGAGGTTAGAAAGACTCCAAGAACTGGAAACTGATAGAAATACTGCCTTAAAATACAAAGAATTGAGAGATAAGTTACAGAGATTGGAAGCATCTTTAGCTTACAAGAGATACCAGTTAGAGAAATCAAAATACGACAGAATGGAAGAAGAAATAAAGGTTATCGAAAAAGATATTCAGAAATTAGAAGAGGGAATCAAGTTTATAGACAAAAGCATCGAGTTAAAAACAAAGAAGTTGGAGGGAATAAAAGAAACCATCTTCGTCAGATCAAGAGGGACTGGAATAAGAGAAGAAATGGAAGAAGTCAAGAACAAAATTTTGAGGAATAAGGATAAGATAGAATCCTACGAGAGAGAGATTAAGAGATTAGACGAGATGATTTCTAAGCTTGGGTCGATACAACAAAGAAAGCCAATCTTATTCCAAAAGGGAGTCAAAGCTGTTTTAGATTTAAAAAGGAATGATGTTCACGGGACAGTATCTGATTTGATAAGAATTCCTAAAGAGTATGCCATAGCCATTGAAGTTGCTGGTGGTAACAAAGTTCAAAACATAGTAGTTGAAGATACTAAAACCGCGACCGATTGTATAAATTACTTGAAGAGTGGCAAGATAGGCAGAGCGACTTTCCTTCCACTGAATAAAATAAGACCTAGGATTCTTAAACAAGATCAAAAATCTTTACTGAAGAAACCTGGTGTCATCGGTCTATTAAGCGATTTGATAAATTTTGATAAAAAATATTCTCCTGTCGTTAATTATGTTTTTGGGGATACTCTTGTCGTAGAGAATTTGGGAGTCGCAAGAAGGATTGGTATAGGCAATGTCAGAATGGTTACACTAGACGGAGATTTAGTCGAAAAGTCAGGAGCAATGATAGGTGGTTATTATCAGAAGAGAGAAGAAATCGTTGGGGGTATAGAGGTGGATGAGTACGAAAACAACAAGAAAGAATTGGAAGAAGAGATAAACTTCCTGAGAGTTGAGATAGGACAACTAAACCAAAAATTAGATGAATTGAGAGGAAGTGAAGAAACTGAAAGTAAAGAAGTTCTTGATTTAGAGAAAGAGAAGGAAGTATTGGAAGAAGAATTAATTCAGTTAAAGACAAGAAGAACAGCATTAATCGACAACAGAATGGCTCTACAGGATAAAATTAACAAGTCGAAGATAAGCGGTGCAAGGAAGGAAGCTGAATTGAACAACTTAAGACTCGAAGCAGAAAAATACAAGGACGTTGAATTGATAGATGAAAAACCTACAGTATTAGAATTCGATATTCAACATGCAACCGCCACGTTAAATGCCTTAGGCCTAGTCAACATGAAAGCCATTGAAGAGTATGATGCGTTCAAAGGAGAATTTGATGAATTAAAAAATAAGTACGACAAGATTAGGGATGAGAAAAAGGCCATTGAAGAAATGATCGAAAAAATCGAGAGTAAAAAGAAAGAAGTCTTTTACGAATGTTTACGAGCAATAGATAAAAATTTCAGAGAAGTCTTCAAGGAAATGGCAAGTGGAGAAGCATCACTAGAGTTAGAAAACCCATTGGATATCGAGAGTGGTTTGTTAATCCAAGCTAATCCTGCAGGAAAGAGAATGTTGAATATTGATGCTATGTCCGGTGGTGAAAAGGCATTGACAGCACTAACTTTCTTGTTTTCAGTTCAAAAACACAAGCCTGCACCATTCTATATTTTGGATGAAATTGACGCACCGTTAGACAAAGTTAATACAAAAAGAGTTGTTGAGATGATCAAAAAACTATCTCAAAAAGAACAGTTCATCGTCATAACTCACAATGATTACACGATTAAACAGGGAGACCGTGTTTACGGTATATCCATGGAAAATGGCGAATCCAAGATATTAGGACTAGAATTACCAAGAGCTGGTTGATCAGTTGAGAATCAAAGAACTACATTTTAAAAGATTTGATAACGGAGAGTTGATGAAGAGTTTAAAGGATTTCATAGAATTAAAAAAAATTAAGGCTGGTTCGATATTTTGCCTTGGTTTTTTAAGCAAACCTGTTTTAGGGTTCTTTAATTGGAAGAAAAACAATTACAAGAAAATAAACATCAACAAAGAAGTCGAGATAGTCTCGTGCTACGGGAATTTAGCTAGAAAGAAAGAGAATGATCAGTTAATCATACATCTTCATGGTGTTGTTGCGGATAATAATGGAAAAACTTATGGTGGCCATTTTTTCAAAGCACAAATCAAACTTGTCGAAGCCATGATTTTTGAAACTGATAAACTGACCAGAAGTTTGGATAAAAATACAAAATTATACTATATGGATGCTTGAAATGGAAGAACAAAATTTATTAGAAATGATATTGAAGGAAGAATCTTGGGAAGAGTTAATCTACAACATAGTCTCTTATGAAAACTTAGATCCTTGGGACGTTGACATCATAAAGTTAACGAACTCTTTTTTGCAATTTATTGAAGGTATAAGAATTCTAGATTTTAGGATACCAGCAAAAGTTGTTTTAGTCGCTGCAATCCTCTTGAAATTAAAGTCAGATATACTCTCACCGCTTAAAGTGGAAGGAACAGAATATTATCCAGAAGATATGAAACTGCTCGATCAATATGAACAGACTAGACTTGAACTAGAGAATATCGAATTAAAACCACCGATTGAAAGACATGTTAAGAGAAAGGTAACGGTAGATGAACTAATCGATGCATTGAGAAAAGCGATGAAAGTCAAAGAAAAGAAAGATATTATAAGAAGAAAGTTAGGCAAAAGAATAAAAGCTGAAATAGGAGAAGAAGAGGATATTGAATTGAGAATTAAAAACCTCATGTCTGAGATTGACATATTACTCAGTAAGTTAAAGGCTGATAAAGTAATGTTCTCGAAAATCGTTGACAAATGGGAGAGAGATGAAATAGTCAGATACTTCATGCCTTTGTTGTATTTATCAGCAAGAGGGGAAGTAAGCGCTGAACAAAAAGATTTTTTCAAGGAGATTTTTATAAGTAAAAGAGGGTAAACTTTATACCCGATAAAGCGTAATTCCTATTCATGATAGACATTTTTTTCATGATTCTATTGTTTATTTCTTTCATTTCATTAAGCATTTACTCTATTCATTATGAAAAGAAGGATATTGCATTTTTGTTCATAATAATGGTTCTATTAGTTGCTGCCATGAGAATAAATTGGTGCTATTCTCTAGTATCGATTCCTTTTCTAATCTTGACGATAATTCTCTACAATAGGATGAGTTATACACAACTAGTTTGTTTCAGCATGTTTGGCTCAATCTTGATGGCATATTTCTTACTGAAAGTTTTTCTCGTGTATGAAATAGCATTTTTACTCCCGATAGCAATATTATCCGTTCTAGTGATGTGTATAATGGCTGTGACAGCAATTTTTGAAGACAACTTGAAAAAATACTTGATTTATTCTAATATCATACAACTCATGTTTGTATTATTGGACTTAACTATAGCAAAAATGACTCAAAAAATCTCAACCCTTGGAACAATCCAAATATTCAACTATACTTTTGCTGGGTTACTCTTCTTCTTGACTTTGGGTGTATTGAGCAGGGATAATCAAAGAAAAAATATCAGTAGTTTACAGGGAACATTTTATGAAGATAAACTAAATGGTTTATTTAGTGTGATTGCTGCAATATCTTTAGCTGGGTTGCCTGGATTGAACATTTTTGTTAGCGAATGGTTCTTGTTCAAAGCATCTTTCTTGATTAATCCAGTAATAACTTTATTTGGAATTTTCATAGCTTTGTTGTTGTTCATCATGTACTTCAAGATCATTAATGTTATATCAGTCGGTAATTTTAATTCTTCAAACGTTTCTTTAAAACATATTACTTACGTTAACTTTATTCTTGCCGTCATTTGCTTAATATTCGGTCTGTTACCACAAGTTCAACTTTACATACTGAATAAGGTGCTTTGATGAAAAAAAATAAGAGTATTTACATTGGGGGAGAGGATGATGAACAAAAAGAAACAATGCCGAAAAGATTTGATAAGTTTCTTAATAAGAGATTGTTTTTTTTAATAGTAGCAATAGTATTTCTATTACTACTCGCTTTATTCGCAGGGGTTTAGAATGATGATTAAAAAATCTCCATGGATAACAATCTTCAATTCAGGTGGATGTAAAGGATGTGGGTTGGAATGCATTATGTTAGCCTCACCAAAATATGATATTGAAAGGTTTGGATGTTTGTTAAAAGCAAGTCCAAGACATGCTGACATACTACTCGTTACTGGAGTGGCAACGAGACAAGCAAGGGATAGGTTGAAGAGAATTTATTCACAAATGGCACCGAATAAAAAAGTTTTAGCAATTGGGGCCTGTGCTATTAGTGGTGGTATTTTTAGAAATGCTTACAATAGTAGTAAAGGGATAAACACTGTTATCGAAGTTGATTATTATGTACCTGGTTGTCCCCCAAAGCCTGAGGCAATCATTTATGTATTGTTAAAAACATTACGTGATTTGAACGGAAGAAAAAAGAATTAGTTTGAAGGATTTCAGGAAAAAGGTTGAAGGATTGAAAGACTTCAGACTCATTACGATTTCGGCTCTTGACTCAAGAGGATGCTATCATCTATTATATCATTTTGATATAGGCGGAATAAAAACGCTTAAAGTTCTAATCTCTGAGAAAAAACCTATAATTCCAAGCATCATAGATATCTTTCCTTCAGCAGAATTCTATGAGAGAGAAATACATGATTTTTTTGGTATAGAGTTCAAAGGCAACCCTAGGTTACATGAAAAAATGTTCTTACCAGATGATTGGAATGATAGACCGCCGCTACAAAAAGATAAGAGTGATTAAATGCACGATTTCAAGTTACCTATAGGTCCACATCATGCAGCAATCGATGAACCATCATGTTTACGTGTATCAATGGATGGTAACTACATTGTTGAAGCTAGTCTTAGATTAGGATATGCACACAAAGGAATAGAAAAATTACTAGAAGGGAAAAGGATAGAACAGGGCCTTCATATAGTCGATCACATATGTGGAATTTGCTCTGTAGCTCATCCTTCTTGTTATGTGAGAGCTATCGAAAAAATGTTAAATTATGAACCTACTCCCAGAGTAAATTACATCAGAACTATTGTGAGTGAATTAGGTAGGGTTCAATCGCACATCTTCTGGGCTGGTTTCATGTTACATGAAATTGGTTTTGAAACTATGCTGGCTTATTTCTTACGTGAAAGGGAACATGTATTAGAAATACTGGAAAGATTGACTGGAAATAGAGTACACTTTGCAATACATAAAGTCAGAACCGTGAGGAACGATATAAACGATGATGATGTTCGTTTTATCAAGGAAAAAATTGCTGAAGTTGAAAAAAAGATTCCAGATTATGTTAAAACAATCGAAACCAATAAAGTCATTAAAGCGCGATTAGTCGATGTTGGCACAATAACAAAAAAGATGGCTAAGAATTATTCCTTAGTTGGACCTATAGCTAGAGGTTCTGGAGTTTTTATAGATGTCAGAAAAGATGATCCTTACGAAGCATACGAAGAAGTGGATTTTAACATCGTTACAGAAATGAATGGAGATGCTCATGCTCGAATGTTAGTCAGAATGGATGAAATTCTCGAATCGATAAAAATTATCAAACAACTACTAAAAAATATACCTGAAGGCCCGGTACCACAATTCCCTCCTGTTATAATTGAAGAAGGCATGGAAGTTGGAAGAGTTGAGGCTCCAAGAGGCGAGAACTTTCATCTGATAAAAATAAAGGATAGAAAAATTGACAGAGCCAGAATCAGACCTCCCACATTCAATTTCATGAGTATTTTTACAAAATTATTGGAAGGTAGAGAGATTGGTGATGTTCCTGTTATACAAGCATCATTAGATCCGTGCTATGCATGTATGGAAAGGGTTGTAGTAATAAAAGATGGTAAAACTGAGGTGTTAAACGAAGATGATTTTAAACATAAGTATGTTTAATCTTTTGTTCCTAGTTTTAGTAATACCAATTAGTTTTCTGTTAGAGGGTATAAGAAGAAAGTTAATGGCAAGAATGCAGAATAGAATCGGACCACCAATTTGGCAACCATTCTATGATGTGATAAAATTATTCGAGAAAGGTGAGAGTGATTCCAGTGCAAATGAAAATATAATTTTTCGAGCTGTGCCATTACTTTACTTTATAATAACATTTAGTTTATTTTTATTCATCCCCTTTCCCATTGTTAGTTTTCATCTAGATTTCATACTCTTTATTTATATTTTCATTCTTAGTGGGGCACTTTACATAATCTTGGGAGTGGTTTCAAATTCTCCTTATGGGTATATTGGTTCGATGAGAGATATTTCTCTAATGCTGTGTTATGAGATTGTTTTTGCGATAGTTATTTTCACTTTCGTAACTTTTACAAACATTCAATCGTTAGCAGATTTTAATGAGATGTGGATGATATTAAAACTACCTATTGCAAGCGCATGCTTGTTCATGATCACTCTAGTTGAAACAAGGATAACGCCTTATGACACTGTCGAGGCATACACAGAAATAATCGGAAGTGCTGAAACAGAATTTAGTGGAAAGGGTTTGGCCTTCTTCGAAATTTCTAAGAATTTGAAACTAGCTTTTTTTGTGTTTTTAACAACACTGCTTTTTTTTGGTTTTAAAGATTTGATTACGTTTTCAATATTCAGTTTGATTATGTTATTTGTACTAGTTTTCACAGAAGCAACGACCTGCAGATACAGAATGGATCAGACCCTCAACATTTTGATAATTGTTTTGTTTTTTGCTATTCTTGAATTAATAAGAATTAACTTCATGACGTGGTGAAATGGAAATTGAGTTAGAAGTTTTAAAGAATTTGTTAAAAAAACCTTTTACGAAAAAATATCCGAAGGAAAAAATAAAGATACCTGAAAGATTTAGAGGTAAGTTAAATGTCAAATGGAAGGATTGTATAGCATGTGGTTTATGCAGAATGATTTGTCCGGCTGACGCAATAACTTTAAAAATGAAAGTAACGGAAATAAAATCTGGTAAAATAACTTACAAAAAAATTCTTCATCCTATAAAATCGATAGATATGGGTAGATGCGTATCCTGTGGTTTATGCATAGAAATCTGTCCTGTAAAAATCATATCATTTACGAATGAGTTTGAAATGGGAGGCAAGACAAAAAAAGAATTGCTGGTTAAATAGCTTCGATCGTTTTTTGTACTTTTTGTGTGATTTCTCTTAATTTGGCCTTTAACTCTGGACTTAAATTTTCACCAAAATTTATTATTTTAGGTTTAATACCGATCAGGATAAGTATAGCTTTTGGAAAATATTTTTTAAAGATTGTTATCGGAAAATAATGTGACGAAATGTTTATGTCGATAATATCATCTAATCTGAATAATTTTACATCTCCAACTTCGCCATCAAAAACAGCTACGTCAATAAAAAATATAACATCTGGATTAATTTTTTTCAATGGTTCTATAAAATTCTCGGGATTCATACCCCCCTTAAAGAAATAGTAATCTTTGTTTTTGTAGTATTTTTTAATTTTATCGACTATCAAATTACCAATGTTATCATCTGATTTGAGTGGATTACCAACACTTATTATTACTTTTTTCATTCAAATCATCTCAGTGACATCTTACCTCTTAAGAGTAACTATATGTTTTTTAATAAAATTTATTGACTTTCTTTAGGAATTGTTGTTCGACTAACCGCAACTTTTACAGAGTATAAAATCCTGAGTGCCCATTCTAATAAAATACAAAAAGATAAAAATTTGATAATCTCCCAACCTAAAGATGTAATCGTTCCTAAACGGTTCATTAATAAGTCCAAAGAAAAGAAATTTGGATCAGTAAAGAATATAGCTAATAAAGCAAGAGGTGTGAGTTTTGCCAAATCGTGAGATAGATCTTCCTTAAAATAAGAAGTGATTCTAACAGCAGATACCATAGCTATCGAAATTAGAGCCACTTGTCTAATAGTGACATTCTTTGCCATTACAAACAGAAAAACAGAAAGTACAACAAACCAAAAAACAACATAGAATGGAAAAATTATGCCATATTTCAAAATATATAAAAATGCACTGACTGATTTTTTAAATGATTTGTGTTTAACTTCCGGATGATCATATTTACTCAAATCAACTTTGAATAAGTCCCTCTTTGCCAAATTTCTATAGAAAAACCATATGAAAACCGCGTATAAAAAAATGCCAATAGTGAAAGTTAACAATTCTAAATAGGTTGTAGTTATTGTATTGTAAATTAGATTGTAATAATCCAAAGATTGTAAGGTACTAATTGTCTGATTAAAATCGATTCCAAACACAATTAATAATTAATAAAGCATTCAAATAAATCTTTCCTACAATAAATAATACATTTTTGTAAAACAAATAATATTAATGCGAAAAAAAATTGCTTCATTATTTATCGCTGTTTTTATATTTTTTTTATTACTCATTTCTCCAATTAAAACTCCGATAAAATATGGATTGGCAATACTAGTTTTATGTATTTTGCTATGGATCACAGAAGCCATTCCAAAAGGAATTACTGGGTTGATACCTGCAATATTGGTACCTTTGTTTGGTATAATGACTTTTGAAGAGATAATAGTCAACTACATGAGTCGGGTCGTATTCCTTCTATTAAGTGGTTTCATAATCGCATCAGCCATATCAAAATGGAAGTTGGATAAAAAAATGGTTTATTCTATGTTAAAATTGTCAAACGATTCTAGAATTTTGTTACTTGTGATAATCATATCTACAGGTTTAATTTCAATGGTAATAGCTAACACAACAGCAACTGCTTTGATGCTACCAACTGGTCTTTCAATAATCAATTGCTGCCCAAAAAAAAATAAGAAAAAATTCGCTATTTCTTTATTACTCGCGATTGCCTTTTCTGCAACAATAGGTGGAACAGCGACATTGATAGGAACTCCACCAAACCTTATCGTCGCACAATATCTTTCAAAAGAGAGTATAAACATAACGTTTTGGGATTGGTTAAAACTTGTATCCCCATTCAGTTTTATGTTCCTAATAACTCTCTGGGTAGTTTTACTTTTTAGGTATAATTTGTTTAAACGTGAAGAAATCAACATTAAAATAGAAAATTTTCCGCTAGAAATCGGGGCGAAAATAACTATTGGAATAATAATTTCTGCTATAACAATCTGGAGTATCAAGTCATTCATTCCAGTACTTCAAAGTATCGATGATGTTGTTATTGGTTTGATAGCTGCAATTTTGTTAATAGTAATACCGATACCGGGAAGGAAAGTCCTGTTGGGTTGGAAGGATTTAAAAATTCCATGGAATATTTTACTGATGTTTGGTGGTGGATTGGCTATGGGAAATACTCTTTTTGTCTCTGGAGCTGCTCAGTACCTAGTTAATTTACTTCCAAGCTTCCCAACAAACTTTATTTTGATTATTCTAATCATAAGTGCAATCAGTAACTACGCAACTGAAGTTATACCAAATACTGCTTTTGTTGCAACTTTTGTGCCTGTATTCTTAGTAATGGCAAAAAGCATGGGAATAAACCCTCTTTTTGTTATATTAACTGTTGGGGTTTGTGGCTCGATGGCTTTCACGTTACCGACAGGAACTCCTCCAAATGCTATTGTATATAAGACCAAATATTTCCATATTTCAGAAATGGTAAAGACTGGGATTATTTTAGAAATAATATCGTTAATTTTATGGGTGTTGTATGTTTTGTTTTTGAGTGGAATTTATTTTTAGCAAAAATCTATCTGATTTTGTTGGGTTATTTAACTTATTTTAATAACTTTTTTACCAAATAGTTAGCATTAATTTCAATAATTCATCATTTGGTTTATTGATGTTTGAAATTGGTATTGTGTGTTTGAATTTTGTTAAAGGTACACGCAAAAATAAAAATCATTATTCCAGAAACTCAACTTCATCTATTATTCCATCAGAATCTACATCAATACCTTGAACAACTTTTGCAATGATATCGGGTTTAACAGAATTTCCTTTCATAATTTTTTTCAGATGTTTTATGAATGCTAATACAGCAGCTCTTGTCCCTTTAAAACCTTTTCCAGAAAAAATCAATATTTCTTTTTCAGTTGAGAAAGGATTTCGAATACGTGCTAAAAAACCAATCTGAGATTCCCTATAAACAGTTTTTGAAAGACTTGAAACTATATTCCATTCCAAGTATTCATCGGAATAATCGAAGTAGATTGGCAATTGTTTATTAATTTTATCTGCCATAATGTTGGTTTTAGGCCCACCGATTATTATCATGTTATTGTTTAAATCTTCTTTTCTAACTTGTGTATCCAATTTATAATAAGGTATTTTAGAATCTGTTATAAACTGACCAAGAAACATGCCAAGATCTATCGCACAATAACCATCAGATGCGGGAGCTTTGTATTTTCCGTGAGGGTCGGGACTGCCCACTACTATTATCGAATTTAGTTTGCCATCCTGTATGAATGGTTTTAGGAATTTTAATTCCGCTGCTCTTGTACTAACATCGGTTATGTAATCTCCGTCGAAAAGTTTAAAAGAAACTACAGATGATGTTGGAGAGTATATTTTAGCTATGGCACCGACTCTTTCTTCTTTTGAAATGATTTTAATCAAACCCAATTTTTCTAAATTTCTTATGTGATAATAAACTTTTTGTTCATGTACACCCAGCCTCCTAGCAACATCTATAGGACAAGAAGGTTGCTTTCCTAGTTCTCTAATAATTTTTAATGCTAACTCATTTCCTAAAACAGAGAATAATCTAGGATCATCCGCAAGATGTGTCTCGAATGCTTTCTGTCCTTTCTTAGTATACTCGACTAAAAACTTCATAAGTATTTTTATTAAAACTATAATATTATAAATCTTATTGTAACGATAAAACTACATTATTTTCGGTGTTTCTATGCCAAGTAAAGTTAAACTATTCTTTAGAGTAATCTTAACAGCTTTAACTAATGTCAACCTAAAGTTTCTCAAGTCTTCTGTTTCAGCTTTTATCACAGGGCAGGAATGGTAAAAGTCACTGAATAAATCAGACAGTTCATGTGCATAATTACAAATATAATGTGGTCGCATATCTTTTCCAGATTGCTCTACAACATCAGGAAATTGCATTAATTTTTTAACTAAGTTTATTTCTTGCTTTGTTAATTCTTTAACACTGTAATTTTCTTTCCATTTACCCGCTTTCTGGAGTATTTTATCTACTCGAACATGGGCATACTGTAAATAAGGACCTGTATCACCTTCAAAACTGAGCATTCTATCCCAATCAAAAGTTATTGTCTTGTGCGGTTCTACTTTCAAGATATTATATTTGAATGCCCCGATAGCTATTTTCTCAGCAATGTCTTCTTTTTCTTTTTTGGATAATTTTGGATTTTTTTTATTAACTTCTTTAAGAATATTGTTCGTCAACTTTTCCATAACTTCATCTATCATTACAGCTTTTCCTTCCCTGGATGACATCTTACCTTCTGGTAGATGAACTAAATCGTACGAAAAGTGATAACAATTCTTAACCCAGGAATAACCCAATAATTCTAGAATCTTGAAGAGTTGTTTGAAATAAAGATCCTGTTCTGAAGCCACGACCCAGATTGATTTGTCCAATTTATATTTTTCAAACTTGTAAGGGGTCATTCCTAAATCGCTAGTTGCATAGAGACCTGTTTCATCAGATCTTAGAACGATACAACTGGCTAAACCATACTTTTCAAGATCGGCAACTATAGTCCCTTCATCACTCTTGAAAGCTATTCCTTTTTTTATGGCCTTTTCAACATTCTTTTTTCCGGATTTTCTATATTCATTCTCGAACAAGTAAATATCGAAATTTATACCAAGCTTTTTATAAGTTTCTTTAAAGCCTTCTATACACCAATTAACAACTTTGTTCCATACTTTAATCGTTTTTTCATCATGTTCAATCTCAAACTTTCTTAAGGTGTTTCTTGCTTTCTCTTCTATGCGAAGATCTTTTTCAGTTTCTTCATGAAATTTGACATATAATTTCCATAACCATAAGTCTGGTTTACCTGTAGGTTGTTTATTTTTCCCCCAGAGTTGATAAGCGGTAACAAGTTTAGCAACTTGTAAACCAGTATTGTTCATATAATTTGCCCTGATTATTTCGTAATTCAAGAAATCTAAGATATTTGATAAAGAGTCACCGAGAAAAGTTGATCTTGAATGACCTATATGCATTGGATGAACAGGATTAGGTTGCGAGAATTCGACCATTACTTTTTTTTGTTTACCTATTTTGTTTAGACCAAATTTTTCTTTTTCAGTAAGGATCTGTCTTAAAACTATATTTGATAGGAAGGGGTAATTGTAAAAAAAGTTAATATATCCCGTTCTAGATTGAACTCTACTTATGAGCGAATCTTTTGTTATTTTTATTTGAGAAACAATTTCATCAGCGATTTGTGCAGGTGATTTTTTTAGTTTTTTAGAGAGTGAAAAACAAATCCTTGAAGCCAGATCTCCAAATTCTGGTTGCGGCGGCAATTCTAAAGTTTCTTCTATCTTCTCAGTTTTAAGTAAACGTATACTCTTTAAGATACTTAGTATATTTTTCCTAATCTCATTTTGCACATTCATCCTTCACACCCGTATGAGGGTCTTGTATATTAGATATTATTCTTTATACAGTTTTAAAGAAATTGACTTTTTAGAATTTTGTTATAATCGGAGTATATTTAGTACGTAGAAAAATATTAACATAATTTAAACTTTCTAAACTTTTAAAACTTATGGTATAACAAGACATACAATTAACAAGAAAAAAGTTTATGAAATTATGGTGACAAAGTATTGGTGGGTTCCTTTATGAGCCTCCCTGAATAATGGGAGGTGAATTCAATGCAAAAATTGGCATTGACTGAGACATACAAACGTTACGAACTCTTCATGACACCCGAATTAAAATCTGTCGCAAAGATTGAAGCTGAACTGATAAAAGAGGCGAGACACTATTTTGAGGAAAATGGGTTCACAGAAGTTTTGACTCCTCATATAACTAAAGCCACGGGATCATGTGAGAATGTAAATACTGTCTTTGGAGTTGATTATTTTGGGAAACAGGGATATCTAGCACAAACAGGGCAGTTGTATCTGGAATCTCTAGTTCCAACTTTGGGAAAAGTATTTTGTGTAGGGCCAAGTTTCAGAGCAGAACCGGATATAGATAATAGGCATCTAGTAGAATTTCCGTTGATAGAGATGGAAATACCAGGTGACTTCGAAGATATGATAAAGCATATAGAAAAATTGCTATGTCGAATGCTAGATGGAGTTTTAACAAACAGACAAGAAGAACTAGATTTTCTTAATATAGACAAAGAGAGACTTTTAGGTGTAAAAAGACCTTTCAAGAGAATAACATATAATGAAGCAATTGAGATATTGACAGAAGAAAATGTAAGATGGGGTGATGACCTAAAAAGCAAGCATGAGAAATTTTTGGCAGAACATTTAGGAAATAAACCTTTGTTCATAACACATTTTCCAACCGAGATAAAATTCTTTAACATGAAAACAAACAGAAATGATCCAAGAGTTGTAAATAGTACTGACTTAATTTTACCTGGAAGTGGAGAAGCAGTTGGTGCAGCAGAGAGAGAATAT
>Ga0172363_10000229_pt1 | contig 39158 bp, 28 predicted proteins | sample LakKivs2_kivu2a2_FD_114541 | JGI IMG/M metagenome (GOLD analysis project Ga0172363, IMG submission 114541) | Sediment microbial communities from Lake Kivu, Rwanda - Sediment s2_kivu2a2 | ecosystem: Environmental > Aquatic > Freshwater > Lake > Sediment | place: Rwanda: Western Province, Lake... | reverse complement strand
GGCCGATTCGCAGGCGGACGACGTCGCCGTACGTTCGCCAGTCGGCGGCGAGACGTCCGAGCGGGTCGCGCAGCATGTCGCGGCCGGCCGTGAGCGGGTTCCACAGCAGCGACCCCGGCGGGTCGATCGGCGCGGTCTCGAGCTGTGTGACCTCGGCTTCGCTCGCGTGCACGAGACGACGATCGGATCTTCCGCCCGCCGGCACCAGCCGCGCCGACCCGGACCGAGCCGGCTCGTTCGCTTCCCGCGCGCGATCCCGCCGTGCTACCGCCCTCGGACCATCACCCCGGAGGCTCGTCCGAGCGGCCTCGGGCGTGCGGTCGTCAGCCCGGGCCGAAGGCGACGTCGGACGCGGCGGCAAGGCTCACGACCCGCCCCGCACTGCGGGCTCGCCGGAGATAGCCTTCGTCCGCGGTGACCAGAACGGTGTCCGGGCATGTCAGCGCCACGCCGTGATAGAGCGTGTCGAACAAGTGATGGCTGTGGCGCACCGACAGCTCCACCGCAGCGAGGTACGCGTCCACCTCGCCGTAGACGGGAACTTCCAGCGCGTGCAGCAGCGCGGTGATCTCCGACGCCTGCTCGGGGGCCAGACGGGAGACCACCGCCGCGACTTCAGCGAGCCAGTGTGGGGGCTCGAGGAGCTCGACGGAACGCCTGGTGAAGGCGTGGAGAAAGGCTTCGGCCTGTGCCGTCCCCGCCTCGCGTCGCTCGGGCAGGGCCCACTTGATCACGACGCTGGCGTCGAGCACCCAGCGCATCAGGCCCGCCCGGTGCGCCGAGCCGCCCGGATGGCCTTGTCCGACGTCGCGGGAAGATCGGCGCGCAAGCGCAGGAGCGCTCGCGCCGCCGATCGACGGCGGCGGGCCAGCGCCTCCTCCTCGACGGCCTGGCGCATGAGCCGCGCGATCACAGCACTCTTGTTGGTCCTGGCGAAGGTGCGATCGAAGGCCGCCTTGACGTCGTCGGGCACGCTGAAGTTCACGGTCGCCATATGTTGAAGATTTCTACAAGGCACGACCCGCCGCGGCAAGATCGGCCGTCGTTGCGCCTGGCGGACGCCGGATCTATCGTCCGAGCCGGAGAACAAGGAGCCAGCATGAACGTCGCGATGTGGGGCAAGGCCGTGCGGGTGATCCCGCGCGTCACCAAGGACGAGTGGAACGCGCTCGACATCGTGTCGCGCTGGCTGATCGCGACCCGTTCCGCGGTCCTCGTCATGACCTTCAACGCGTCGGCGATCGCGGGGCTGCTGGCACTCCGGGACGGCGCCTTCCACCTGCTGCCGTGGCTGATGGTCACCGTCGGGCTGCTGTTCGCGCACGCGACCAACAACCTGATCAACGACTTCACCGACCACGTGAAGGGCGTCGACAAGGACAACTACTTCCGCTCGCAGTACGGTCCGCAGCCGCTCGAGCACGGCCTGCTCACGCGCGCCCAGTTGATGATGTACATCGCGGTCACCGGCGCGATCGCGATGGCGGCGGGGCTCTACCTCGTCGCGACGCGCGGCGAGGCGACGCTCACGCTGCTCGCCCTCGGCGCCTTCTTCGTCCTCTTCTACACCTGGCCGCTCAAGTACATCGGCATGGGCGAGGTCGCGGTGATCATCGTCTGGGGGCCGCTGATGGTCGGCGGCGGCTACTACGTCATCACCGGCGGCGTGAACTCCGACGTCATCCTCGCGAGCCTGCCGTGCGCGCTCGCGGCGACCACCGTCCTCTTCGGCAAGCACACCGACAAGCTCGACGCCGACGCGGCGAAGGGCATCCGCACGATGCCGGTTCTGCTCGGCGAGAAGAACGCGCGCCTCGCGACCATCGGCATGGTCGTCCTGCAGTACGTGCTGACGATCTACCTCGTGTTGAACGGCTATCTCTCGTGGCTGATGCTGGTGGTGTTCTTCGCGGCGCCGTGGGCGTGGCGCGCCATCCAGGTCTACCGCAGCGAGCGTCCCGCGGCGCCGCCTCCGGAGTATCCGCCCGGGATCTGGCCGCTCTGGTACGCAGCGCTGAGCTTCCAGCACACGCGGCGGTTCGGGATGCTGTTCCTGCTCGGGTTGATCCTCGACGTGATCGCGCGCGGCGTCGGACTCGTCGGCTGACGACGTCCGGCGGCGGCCGGTGACGATCTCCACACGCCGCGCGCTCGCGATGCTCGCCGGCTTCTGGGCGACGTTGCTGCCGCTGTTCGCGGCGTGGCTGTGGATCGACCAGGGCATCGCGCCCTGGGACCTGTCGATGCACGCGGGTCTCGTGCTGCGCCTGCACGACGGCCTCGCGAAGGGCAACCTCTGGCGCGCCTACGAGCTGTCGCGCTTCTATCCGCCGCTGTTCCACGTGCTCGCGGTGCCGGCGTCCTTCGTCTCGACGCACCCGGACGCGTACAGCTTCGGCAACTGGCTCGTCCTGCTGGGGCTGCTCTGGCTGACGTTCCTGCTCGTCCGCCACTGGCGCGCGACGGGACGCGACGTGCGCGCGCCTGCCTTCCTGCGCCCGCTCGGGCGCGTGCTCGTCTGGCCGCTGCTGCTCGCGGGACCCTGGTACGTGCGCAGCGTGCCGTCGCTGGTCGGCAAGGCGTGGTGGCACCTGGGGTTCGGCGTCGTCGCCGACGAGGGCGATCCGCCGGTGCTGAGCGTCGCATCGCTCGCGTACTACGGGCAGCAGCTCCGCGCCGGCTACCTGCGCGCGCCGCTCGTGCTGCTGCTCGTCGCGGGCGCGGTGGCGCTGCTGGTCGCGTGGACGTGGAAGCGTCGTGACGCCACGACCATCGCGCCGGCGCGCGCCTGGGCGCCGCTCCTGCTCGGCGTCGCCGGCGGCTTCGCCTGCCTGCTGCTGATCGCGAACAAGGACCCGCGCTATCTGCTGCCGTTCATGCCGCTTCTCGCCGTCGTCTGCGGCACGTCGGTCACGCTGCTGCGCGCGGAAGGGCAGCGCACGGCGATCGTCGCGTGCGGCGTCCTCGCGTGGCTCCTCGCAGCGGACGCCCTGTTTCGTCTCGAGCCGCCCGATCCGACCGACTGGAAGCTCGCAGAGGTGGCGCGGCAGATCGTGCCGCGCCTCGACGGCGCGACGACGCCGCTGCGCATCCTCGTCGTGCCGAACGACGAGCGGATGAACTTCACCTCGCTCGACTACGCGCTGCTGCGCGCGACGCGCGCGAAGACGCAGGTCGAGCGCTCCGATCGAGCGCTCGATGCGGCCAGGCTCGCGACCTACGACCTGGCGGTCGTGGTCGTGCCGCCACCCGACGAGACGCCGGTCTCGCAGGGCTCGCGCGCCGCAGCGGAGCTGGTGCTGTCGCGGCCGGAGTGGGGCGAGGAAGCGCGCATCGTGCGCGGCGACGGAGGGGAGATCCTCATGATCGCGTGGTGCGCGCCGGGGCGCGAGCCGCTCGACGCCCCGGCGCGGCCGTGCGGGCGGGGGGAACCCCGCGCCGGCTCCATCGCGCGCGGCCGAGCCGACGCGGACGTCAGGCGGCGGCGCGTGGCGGACGCGGCAGGAAGGCGCTCGTGCGTCGCGCGTACTCGTCGTAGCCGGGGCGCCGCTCGCCGATCGTGCGCTCGAGCATCGGCACGCCGGAGACGTTCGTCAGCAGCACGGTCATCGCGATCGGTCCGACGATGCTCCAGAAGCCGCCCGGCACCGAGACCGCGATCAGCCACAGGCCCCACCAGACGCACGCGTCGCCGAAGTAGTTCGGGTGCCGCGTGAAGCGCCACAGGCCGCGGTCCATGACGCGATCCGCGTTCGCGGGGTCCGCCTTGAAGCGCGCGAGCTGCAGGTCGCCGACGGACTCGAAGAAGAGGCCGAACGCCCACACGAGAATGCCGGCGTAGTCGAGGAAGCCGAGGGTCGCCGGGGTGGCGGAACGCATCGCCGCCTGCACCGGGAACGACACCAGCCACATCAGGACCGCCTGCAGGAGGAAGACCCGCGTCAGGCTCTTGGTCGCGAAGCCGTGCCCCCATGCGCGGCGCATCGCCGCGTAGCGGAAGTCCTCCTCGCGCCCCGTGTTGCGCACGAGGAGGTGGGTGCCGAGGCGCAAGCCCCAGATCGTGGTCAGGATCAGGACGAGCTGGCGGCGCGACAGCGCGCCTTCGGGGGTGAGCGCGAACGTCAGCAGGGCGATCAGCGCGAAGCCGGGGCCCCACCAGATGTCGACGATGCTCGCGTTGCGGATGCGCAGCGAGACGATCCAGAGGACGAGGAAGATGCCCGCGGTGACCGCGAGCGTGGTCGTGTAGTGGGTGAGAAGGGTAAGCATCGTCGCCCCGTAACGAACCACGATGCTCGGCGCGACGTCTGCGTCGCGGGCTATTTCGCGGGATCGAGGAACCCGTTCAGGCCGTACCGCAGGTAGGATCCGAAGGCGAGCTGCTCCATGACGCCGATGCCTTCCTCGCCGTCCATCGTGGCGCGCATCACCTGCTGGATGTGCTGGTTCTCGAGCGCCGTCTCGTCGAGGTCGGCGGTCTTCCAGGACTCGCTCCCGACCACCAGCTCCCCGTGCCACACCCCGTGGCCCCAGGTCGGGTGCGTGTAGCCGATCCCCTTCATGCGGAAGCAGAGCAGTGGCTCGAGCGTGATCACCTTGCGCTCGCCCTGCCAGCCGACCAGCGCGATCTCCGCCGACTTCGCGCGCCGCGTTCCGGGAACGTACTTGACGTGGTGCTCGACGCGCGGGAAGTGCTCGGTGCGCGGGTCCTCGATGCCCGGAACCTCGGCGGGCGACCCGTACTGCGGCAGGATCATGCCTTCCTGACGCCACGCGTGGCCGTGCGAGTTCTCGAACACCAGCGCGTGCGTGCAGCGGTCCTTGAACTGCAGCGGCGCCCACAGGAAGAAGATCTCGGGCAGATCGGTCGCCGGCGCGCCGCCGGGATCGCCGACGCCGACCGGGCGGATGCCCCACGAGCGGTCCTTGGTGGCGTGGACGCGCGCGGGATCGACCTGCACGGTCTTGCCGGCGTAGCGGATCGTCCCCTGCCAGCGGCCCATCTGCGTGAAGCGGGTCGCGTCCATCAGGATCTTGCCGTTGCGGCGCAGCGTCTGACGCGCCTCCTCGATGCACGCGGTGCGCGCGGTGAACTCGAGGTCGGCGGAGATCCCGGTCTCGTTGTCCGCGATCGTCACCCGCAGCCGCTTCATCGGCTCGACGACCTCGATGCGGAACGGCCCCACTTGCGTCTCGCTCGGCTCGAGCGGTGCCCGGCGCGAGGCGTGGAACGCGTGCTGCTCGCCGTCGCGGACGATCGAGAAGCCGCAGTCCATGATGCGCAGGTTCGGGTAGATCGCCAGCCCGATGCCGAAGTAGAACTCGCCGTCGGCAGCAAAGCCGTTGAACCAGTAGCGGTCGTAGGCGTTGCGGTCGCTGGTCGCGACCTGTGCCACGGGCTCGGGCGTCTGGTGGATCGGGTAGTCGTCGAAGCGGGACAGCATCTCTCTGCAACCTCCTCAGGGCGTGAACAGGCCGACCGCGTCCGGAAAGGAGAGGCCCGAGTCCATGGTCTCCGGCGGCATGGGCTCATCGCCGGCGAAGCGGATGCGGCGCACCGTGCCGAGCCGCGGGCCCGGTCCGAAGCGTCCGTTGCGGAACACGAGCCCGAGGTCCGCGTAGTAGACGGTGCCGCTCTGGTCGACGGCGATGCCGAGCGGCGTGCCGGTCGAGTACGGGTCGAAGCCGATGGTCTCGCCGGCGGGCGGCTCGAGGATGCGGCGTACGAACTTGCCGTCGGTGCCGTACTCCGCGATCACGCCGCTCAGCACGCTCGAGACGTAGAACGTGCCCGAGGGCGTGCCGGCGATGCCGTTCACCGTCGGCAGGTTCGCGTCGGAGACGATGAAGCGCTCGCGGACGACGGAGGTCGAGAGTGGCGCACCGGTCTCGTCGGTGCCGGCGCAGCCGCCGGCTGCGTCCGGGGACGTCGGCAGATTCGTGTAGCGGTAGACACCCGGCTCGACGCGCGAGCTGGTGACGTACACGCGGTCCTCCGCGTCGACGTACACCTGTCCCGCGGTGCCGACCGCGACGTCGATCTTGCAGTAGCGCGGCGTCGCCACGTCGAGCGGCGGGAACCACACGATCACCTGTCCGTTCGCGGGTCCGGTCTGGTTGTTGCCGATGTCGCTCGTGACGAGCCGCCCGTCGGACAGGAAGCTGCAGCCGTACGGGTCGGGGATGCTGGTCTCCCCGCCGGGGTAGGTCGGCACGAGCTTGCCGATCTGCACCGCCGACAGCTCGCCGACCTCGCTCCCGGACAGCTCGAAGAGACCGAATCCGGCCGGGCTGACGGGCTGCCCGGTGTCCTCGCCGGCGACGAAGACGCGCGAGCCGTCGGGCGCGAAGCACACCTGGCCGTTGATGTCGCGGCCGTCGGGGTCCTCGTCCGCGTTGCGGATCACGGTCTGGGCGGCCACGTCGGCGCCGGTCGAGTAGGCGTTGAGGTCGTTGCCCTCCGGGCTGAACAGGATCGGCTGCCCGTTCCCGCCCGTGGCGTCCGAGCAGGCGCACGCCAGGAGCGCGAGCGCGGTGCCGCACAGGTTGCGCTTGACGGTTCCCGTCATCGTCTCCCCTCCGTGGGTCAGCCTCCGAACACCGGCCCGGCCGTCATGCCGCCGTCGACGGCGATCGCCTGCCCCGTGACGAACGACGCGTCGTCGCTCGCGAGGAAGAGCACCAGCCGTGCGACCTCCTCGGGCTCGCCGATGCGCCTGAGCGCGTGCACGCGCCCGAGCTGCTCGAGCGCCTCCGGCGTCGGCTCGAAGCCCGCGAGCAGCATCGGCGTGCGGATGATGCCCGGGCAGACCGCGTTCACGCGGATGCCCATCGCCCCGTACTCGGCCGCCGCGGTGCGCGTGAGTCCCACCACGGCGTGCTTCGACGCCGCGTACGAGCCAAGCATCGGAGCACCCGTGATCCCGGCGACGCTCGCCGTGTTGACGATGCTGCCGCGCGTCGGCCCCGGATTCTGCGCCATCGCAAGCAGCGCGTGCTTGAGGCCGTAGAACACGCCGTTCACGTTCACGTCGATGATCGCGCGGTGCACGTCGTCGTCGGTCGCGGCGAGCGGCGCGTGCTGCTCGATGCCGGCGTTGTTGAAGAACACGTCGAGGCGGCCGAAGTCCTTCACGGCGCGCTCGACCAGCTGCCGCACTTCGTCGGAGCTGCGTACGTCGGTCTTCACGTACGAGCCCACGATCTCCTTCGCGACGGCCGAGCCGTCCTGCAGGTCGCCGATGACGACCTTCGCTCCGGCCTGCGCGAACAGGCGAGCGGTCGCGGCACCGATGCCGGAAGCGCCGCCGGTGACGACGGCGATCTTGTTCTCGAGCGAGTTCACGGCAGGGCCTCCTGTGGTCTTGTGTGCCGGCGATGGGCCGGCTGTTGGCGCGGCCGGCCGGCCGACACTATGCGAAGCGGCCGCGGCCCGTCCACCGCACCGCAGGGCCGGTGTCGCGGGACCGGGATCCGGTGACGCGCTGCGCGCGAAGCGACTGGAGTTTCGCTCCGGGAGCGGTCAGACTCCGGGACGTGACCGGCGTGACGACCGAGGGCCCCGCCCCGACCCTGCGCCAGACCGCGGGCGCGTGGACACTCGTCCGCGCGGCGATCGGCGGCCCGCGCGAGGTGCGCGGCAAGCTCGCGCGCCTCGCGCGCACGCTGCGCCTCTACGTCGACGGCCGCGAGGTCGAGCGCCGCCTCGCGACGCTCGAGCGCCGGGGGTACGTCGCGCAGCGTCCGACGCGCGCGCAGATCCTCTTCGGCGGCCTCGACATGCTGCGCTTCGTCATCGAGCCCGCGTCGCGCGACTACTACCGGCAGAAGGGCATCTCGTTCGGCTTCCACCAGCTGCTGCGCGTGCTCGACGACCCGGTGTCGATGATCGACCCCACCGGATTTCTTTCGGACCGCGACACGATCGTCGGCCACGTCATGCAGGTGGTGCACCTGAACCCGGTGTACGACCTGCAGCTGATCGAGATGTTCGACGACGGGCTCGAGCAGTTCGAGCGTCAGGTCGCCGAGATGGTCGCGGGCACGCACCCGCGCGCGCGGACCATCGGCGCGATCGTCGAGGACCCGACGTACCACGCACGGCTGCTCGACTACGTGCGCCGCTTCCGCGCCGATCGCGGCACGCCACCGCCGGTGCGCGCGGAGCAGACGCTGCGCGCGGACCTGCACTTCGCGGCCGCGGAGCGGACGTTCGCGACGCTGCCGGGCTACGTCGCGTACTGCAACAAGCTGCCGCGCGACCTGCCGACGCTGGTGCGGCGGCTGCGCGTGGTGGAGCGGTTTCCGCTGGAGCTGGCGGGGGGCTGAAACGACCCGCGAGGATGGGGGATCGCGCTCGCGAGCGTCGGCGAGTTCTGGAGCGTGGTCACGCGTCGCGCTCAGATCGGTGCCGCGGCAGCCCTCACCCGCGGGCTGCGCGGCACCGACCGGAGCGCGTCCTCAGGGGAGCAGGATCAGCGGCTTCGGCGCCGCCACCGCGCGGCTCAGGGTGAGGACGGTCACGTCACCCGAAGCAGCCCCCTCGGGAACCGTCACCTCGAGCTTGCCGCGGGTGCGCGCGATGATGGGCGCCTCGACGCCTCCGATCAGCACCCCGGTGGCGGCATCCATGTTCCGCCCTGGGATGGTGAGGAGAGCGCCTCGCGCCGCGCGGGCCGGCTTCACACGCCCGACCTTCACCTCTCGCGTGACCACCAGGAAGGTCCCCCCCTCTCCCGGGATCTGCAGATCCACGTGCGCGACGCCGTCGGTCACCGCCTTGGCGGCGAGGCACGGGGGCTTGTTCTTGGTCCTCGAGCAGTCCTTCAGCGTGATCGCCCGCGGCACCTTCGCCGCCGCCGTCGCCGCGGTGGCCGATTGGGCACTGGCGCCGCGCGCGCTCACCCGGGTGGGCACGCCGTTCACGTAGCAGACGCTGACCAGCTTGAACCAGGCGGCGTCGCGGGTCTCGCGGGCCTCGGCGGAGGTCATCGCGAAGGACACCCCGGCCGAGATCGCGCTGAACGCGCCGCCGTTCTGCTGCGCCTGGACCCACCCGGCCGGCTGCAGCTGCGGGGCGGCACCGCCCGGGCACTTCGGAGACGTCCCGCCGAGCGGCTCGATGGCGCCCACGACGTTGCACGTGTTGCAGCCCGTGGCGGCGGATGCCGACATCGAGAACCCGCCAGCCGTCGGGAACACGGCGACGCAGCCGCCGGGAGGGCAAGGCGTCGTGACGGGCGGGATCGCAGCGAGGTACGTGAATCGACCAGCCTCCGTGATGGCGGAGGTCCCGCTGCCGTTGGTGACGCTCACGCCGATCGCTCCCGCGGCGGGGGCCGCTGGCGTCGTGGCGGTGATCGAGTTGTCCCCGTTCACGATGAACGATGCGGCGGGAATCCCGCCGAAGCTGACCGCGGTCGCACCCGTGAATCCCGAACCGAGGATGTTCACGCTGTCGCCGCCGGCGACGAGGCCGGCCGACGGAAACACCATGCTCACGACCGGCGCGCCGAGCTGCACGCCGGAGCCTACCTGGGCCGTCGCGCGGGCCTGCGGTCCGCCGTTGCGCATCATGGTCTGGCCGGTGAAGACGCGCTCGGTCGACGTGCCGAGGGAGCTCCGCGTCGTCACCGACGCGGTGTAGCTCCCGCCAGCGTAGGTGTGGGTCGTGATCGGGGTTGGCGTCCAGGCAGTCGTCCCGTCACCGAAGTCCCATTCGTAGGACACGATGCTTCCGAATTCGACCGTCGAAGCCGAGGCGTCGAACGTGGTGGGGGACCCGGGCTCTGCCGGCGTGACCGACAGTCGTGCGATCGGGGCCTGGTCGGGCGTCACCGCGATCGCGTACGGGTCGCCGCCGACCGGGATGATCGCCCTCTCGGTGTCGTTCGCCGTGTACCAGAGCCGGACGTCCAGCGTCGGGAGTCCCCCGTGGACCCCGCCCCCGCCGTGGATCAGGGTGCCGCCGTCGGGTGTGATCGCGACAGGTCCTGCCCGCCCATCTTGCGGGAGCTTGGGCCAGAGGTACCCATTGGGGAGGTGGATCGGTACGACACCGTCGAGAGTTCCCACGTACGCGGTCGCGCCGTTCGGCGTGAGCGCGAGGGCGTGGCGGTAAACCGGCGTCCTCTCCAAGCCGGTGTACTCGAACACGGTCGTCAGGGTCGAGGTGTCGAACCCGGTGAGACCCCAGGTCCACCCGTTCGCGGTCAGGAGGTGCGCCCCGTCGACCGAAAGCAACGATGCCCTCGGGTTCGGCGTGTTGTACGCCGGTGTGCCGAACGTCCCGCTCACGACATCGTACGCCGTGACGTTGGGTTCTCCCGTGAGGTACAGCGTCGTGCCGTCGGACGACACGTTCACGAAGAGACCGGGGCGGTTGACCAGATCGAGGGGATAGTCCGGAATCGGGATCGACGGACCGGCCGCGTCGGTCACGGTGTCGATCGGGGTGAGCGTGGAGCCGTGACCAGTCGGGGGGCACTGGTGAAGAGAGCATGGCCGAGGCTCAGCGCCCACGCGGTCCTGCCGTCCGGCGAGATCGCGATCGAGTGTGGAAAGGCCCCCACCGGGATCGGCGGGCCGGCCGTGTTCGTGGCGAGGTCGATGGGCGTCACCGAGCTTCCACCGTAGTTCGCGACGTACGCCTTCGAGGCGTCGGGCGTGATGGCGATCGCTGCCGGCTGGTCACCGACCTGGATCGGTGCACCTGCCGTGTCGGTTTCCATGTCGATCGGGGTCACGGTGTCGCCGTTGTAGTTGACGACGTACGCCGTCTGGATGGGCCGCGCCCCCGCGGCGGTGGCCGTCGCGACCGTGGCCATGAGGCCGAGCAGCGCGGCACACCAGGCGGGTCGCGTGGTTCGTGGACTGGGCATCGAGTGTCGCATGGTCTCTCCATGAGCCCCGACCGCTCGGGGGGTGAGTGATGGCTCAGGGTAGGGACCTGGAGCCGCGGCGAACAAGACGCGCGGCCGCTCCATGCGTTTAACTTGACGTTTAATTTCGCCGGTGGCGCGAACCGATCGCCCGGGAGTGTCGACACGAGCGAAGGGCGCCCGCCTGCCAAGCGAGGCGCAGGGCGCAGAACGACGCACAGCGCGCGCCTTTCCAGGCACTGCGGTGTGGTTGTAGACTCTCCTGAGCCGTCTCGCGCCGACGCCTGCCGAGCACTCCAACCGTCTCCTGAGGACCAATGATCTCGTTCGGCGACTTCCATCTCGATCGACGCACCCGTCGGCTCCGTTGCCGCGGCAGCGAGCGCCCGCTGCGGGCGAAGTCGTCGGCGGTCCTGCTGTACCTGGCGGAGCATCCCAACCGGCTCGTGACCCACGCGGAGCTGCAGCGTGCCGTCTGGCCCGGGACGGCGGTCAGCCCGAGCGTGCTCCGCGTGTCCATCAGGGAGATCCGTGCGGCGCTTGGTGCCGAGGCGGATCGCTTCCTGACCACCGTCCCGCGCCGCGGCTACCGCTTCACGGTCGAGAGCGGCGTCGCGACACCCATCTTCGTCGGGCGCGACGCCGAGCAGGCGGGACTGCACGAGGCGCTGGCGCGCGCGTGCGGCGGTCGGCGCCAGGTCGTCCTCGTCGCGGGCGAAGCCGGCGCGGGCAAGACGGCGCTGATCGACCAGTTCCTGGAGGCGCTGCGCGGCGACGGCATCCGCTGCGCGCGCGGCCAGGCGCTCGAGCTGCACGGCGGCGGCGAAGGCTGCGCGGCCATCCTCGACCTCCTGAGCCGGCTCTGCGACGAGGCGGCGGGTGACGAGGTCGTCGCGGCGCTGTCGCGCCGCGCACCGGGCTGGCTCCTCCAGCTCCCCGGCCGGGTGGACGACGCCACGGCCGAGCGCCTCCGCGCGCGGGTGACCACGGCGAGCTGGGAAGGCCGGCTGCTCGAGCTCGGCGAGGCCGTGGAGACGCTCGCCGCCGAGCGGCCCCTCGTCCTGGTGCTCGAGGACCTGCAATGGAGCGACGCCTCGACGATCGACGCGCTCGTCCAGCTCACCCGACGCACGGCCGCGGCCCAGCTCCTGGTCGTCGCGTCCTACCGGCCCGAGGCGCTCGCTGAAGGCAACCCGTTCCTCGCGACGCGGCAGCACCTGCTCGACAGCGGGCGGTGCGCGGAGATGCGACTCGGCCGGCTTCCGATCGAGCACGTCGAGGCCTGGCTCGCTCGCCGCCTGGCACCGTAGCCGCTCGGCGACGGCGTCGTCCGCGCGCTGCACGACGCGAGCGGCGGTCACCCGCTGCGCCTGGCAGCGGCGGTCGATCGGCTGCTCGACCAGCATCGACTCGTGGTGCGCAACCGCGCGTGGCACCTCGACGGCCCGGGCGCGGCGACGGAAGGCGACGACGGCGAAGAGAAGATCGGTCCGGAGGCGCCCGGCGACGGCTTCGACCCGCCGGGCCACGCCGCCGAACGGCGACAGCTCACGGTCCTGTCGTGCGGCCTGGTCGGCGCCAGCGTGCTGGCGCGGCAGCTCGATCCGGAGGACCTGCGCGGCGTCGTGCGCGCGATTCAGGAGTCGGCGTCGGCCGTCATCCAGCGCTGGGAAGGGTACGTGGCGCAGTACCTGGTCGACGGGCTGCTCGCCTACTTCTGCTATCCGCAGGCGCACGAGGACGACGCGGAGCGCGCCGTGCGTGCCGGCCTGGAGATGCTCGACGCGCTCCAGCGCGTCAACGAATCGCTGGAGCGCGAGTACGGCATCCGGCCGGCGGTGCGCATCGGCATCCACACCGGCGAGGTCGTGATCGGCGAGGTGGGCGGTGGTGCGACCCGCGGCATGATCGCGCTCGGCGACGTGCCCCACCTGGCGGCGCGGGCACGCGGCGCCGCCGCACCCGACACGCTGGTGATCACACACGCGACGCAGCGCCTCGTGCCGGGGGCGTTCGTGGTCGAGGATGCCGGCGCTCAGATCGTCGAGGACCAGCCCGAGCCGATGGTACTCGTGCGCGTGGTGCGCGCCAGCGGGCTGCGCGGCCGCCTCGCCATGGCACCCGGACGGCTGACGACCTTCGCCGGTCGCGCGGCCGAGCTGGCGATGCTGTCCGCGCACTGGGAGGCGGCGCGCAAAGGCGCGGGGCGAAGCGTGCTCCTGCTCGGCGAGGCGGGAATCGGCAAGTCCCGCCTGGCGCTCCAGCTGCGCGGGCGTCTGACCGCGGACCAACACGCCTGGGTCGAAACCGGCGCCACGCCCTACACGACAGGAACGCCGTTTCACCCCATGATCGCTCTGGTCGCCGACGGGCTGTGGATCACGAGCGACGACTCGTCCGCCGAGAAGCTGGCGAAGATCGACACCGGGCTCGGGGCGCTGTCGTCACCGGAAGCGGTGGCGCTGATCGCCGACCTGCTCTGCGTGCCGTCGCAGGCGCGCCTCGAGCTGAGCCCCGATCTGCAGCGTCGCAAGACGATCGAGCTGCTCGTGCAGTGGACGCTCACGGTCGGCACGGTGCAACCGATGGTGATGCTGTTCGAGGATCTGCACTGGTGGGACCCGTCGTCCCTCGAGCTGCTGGGATTCCTGATCGGACGGAGTGCGACCGCGCCGCTCCTGGTCGTCATGACCGCGCGCCCCGAGTTCTCGCCGCCGTGGCCGGCGAGCGAGCACGTGACGACGCTCACGCTCGCCCGGCTGAGCGAGGCGGAAACACGGGACGTCGTCGCGGCACTCGCCCGGGACGCGCTGCCCGCGCACACCGTGGACGCGCTCGTCGCTCGCTCGGATGGCGTGCCGCTCTACGTCGAGGAGCTGACGCGGTCGGTCCTCGAGCCCGACAGGATGCGGAGCGCGTCCGCGATTCCCGCCACGCTCGCCGACGCGCTGATGGGGCGTCTCGATCGCCTGTCCACCGCGAAGGATCTGGCGCAGCGGGCGGCGGTCCTGGGGCGCGAGTTCTCGTATTCGCTGCTCGCGGCGATCTCCGATCGAGACGACGCCGCGTTGCGGCAGGACCTGACACGGCTGGTCGAGGCGAGCATCCTGTTCGCACGCGGCGAGCCGCCGAACGCCACGTACGTGTTCAAGCACGCGTTGATCGAGGAGGCGGCGTATCGATCGCTCCTGAAGCGCACGCGCCAGCAGCTGCACGCGCGGATCGGCGCGGCGCTCGAGACGCGCTTTCCCGAGCGCGCCGAGTTCGAGCCCGAGGTGATCGCGCGGCACTACGAGCAGGCAGGCCTGGTCGCGCCGGCGATCGCGCACTACCGGCGGGCCGGCGAGCGGGCGGCGGAGCGGTCGGCGAATGAGGAGGCGATCGGACATCTGCGCCGCGCCCTCGCGCTGACGGCGAATCTCCCGGACGGTCGCGAGCGGGACCAGCAGGAGCTCTTGCTGCAGATGGCGATCGCCGCGCCGCTCGGCGCGGCGGGCGGCTTCTCGCATCCGGACTGCGAGGCGGCGTACGCCCGGGCGCGCGCGCTGGCGACGCGGATCGGCGAGTCGCCGGACCTGGCGCGCGTGCTCGTGGGGCTCGGGACCGCCTATTTCGTGCAGGGCGACCTTGCCACCGGCGAGGCGATCGGGCGGGATGCCCTGGCCGCGGCCGAGCGCACGGGCGATGCGCTCGACCTCCTGCTGGCGCACGTCGTGGCCGGCTTCCCGTACTTCTATCGCGGCAGCTTCGCGCGCGCGGCGGAGCACTACGGCCAGGCCGTGGCACTCTACGATCCCCGCGAGCACGCGTCCTTCGCGCGCACGCTGGGTTGGGATCGTGGCGTCAACGCGCACGCGTACCTGGCGTGGTGCCATCTCTACCTCGGCCACCACGACCGGGCGCTGGACCTGAGCGAGCAGGCGCTCAGCCTGGCGAGGCACCTCGACCATCCGCTCACCCTCGCGAACGTGCTCCTGCACGTCGCGATTCACCACCTCGAGCGCCGCGAGCCCAACCGCGCGCTGGCGCTGAGTGAAGAGCTCGTGGAGCTCGCAGCACCGCTCGGCTTCCCCATGTTCGAAGGTGCGGGAAGGTTTCTCCGCGGGGGGGCACGCGCCGACGCGGGCAACCTCGAGACGGGAATCGTCGAGATGGAGCACGCGCTCGGCGAGCTGGCGAAGGTCGCCGTCGGGATCGGAGCGCCCGGCTTCCTGGTGCTGTTCGCAGAACGGCTCCGGCGGGTCGGTCGCCACGACGACGCCCTCGGCATCGCCGCCCTCGGCCTGATGCGAGCCGAAAGTCAGGGCGCGCACTGGGGCGACGTCGAGCTGCACCTCGTGCACGCGCGCACGCTCCTCGACCGCGGCGACGCGGCAGAAGAGGCGGAGGTGCGCCTCGTGCAGTCTCTCGAGATCGCGCGGCGGCAGGAGAACAACCTCTTCGGGCTGCGTGCGGCCATGGACCTGGCGAGGCTCTGGCAGCGCTGCGGGAAGCGCGACGAGGCACGCGCTCTCCTCGCGCCGCTTCACGCGGCGTTCGTCGAGGGGCTCGAGCTGCAGGACCTGCGGGACGCCGCGGCGCTGCTCGACGAGCTGGCGTAGACGGGGCGCCGAATCGCCGCGGTGGTCCCGAGCCACCTCTCCGCCTGGCCAGGTTACGCGTGACGCATGAAGACGATGCCGGTTTCGGAGTTCAAGGCCAGGTGCATCGCGGTGCTCCGGAGCGTGGAGCGATCGGGCGAGCCAGTCGTGGTCACCAGACGCGGCAAGCCGATGGCTCGCGTCACCGCGTGCACACGAGCTGGCTCCCGGCGCGGTTGAACGCGCACGACGTTGCTCCGTAGCTGCTCTCGGCGCAGAGCCCGGCCGCGGCGTCGGCCGCGTCGCCGAGCGTCAAGCGCGCCTGCAGCGGCAGGTCGGCGGGCGTCACGGAATACGCGCCGTTCCTGCCCGTCACGACGACCTTCGCCTGTCGCGGCGCGCTCGCGCGGCTGCGGTCGGTCAGCGTGAGCTTGACGATGCCGTTCGCCGGGGCGGCGCGCCGGTCGAGATACGTCCAGGCCGTGCCGGCACCGCCCGGCTTCCAGCCGTGGCGCGTCGCCGCGCCATAGGCGCCGGCCGTCAACGTCACGTCGAGCCTGCGCGCTCCGCCGGCGCCCTCGAGCACGACGCGCACCCCGCGCATGTGCGGTCTCAGGTCGGCGAAGGAGCGGCCGTCGGGTAGCGCGAACGACGCCGTGAGCTTGAGACCGTCGTTGCCCGTGACCGCATCGGCGTGCACCCTGTCGAGAACCACGACGGAGCGTGGCGGCGACGCGAAGTCACGTTCGCCGTCGAGGTTCGTGCACGGGTCCTGCGCGTCGCACGTGCCGTCGCCGTCGAGGTCGGCCTGACCGCCGTCGCCGGGACACGCCGCAGAGCTGCCGTCGCAGCTCTCGGCGAGATCGCAGGCGGCGCTCGAGGCGCGGCAGACCACGGACGCGGGCTGCAATGCGTCGGCGGGGCACGCCGCACGCACGCCGTCGCAGGTCTCGGCGACGTCGCAGACACCCGTGGCGACGCGACACACCGCGGTGACGGGTTTCATCACGTCGGCCGGGCACGCCGCCGACACGCCGTCGCAGACCTCCGCCACGTCGCACGCGCCGGAAGCCGCCCGGCACGCGGTACCGGCGTTGCCCGCGGGATGCGTGCACGCGCCTGCACCGTCGCACACGTCGGCGGTGCAGGTGGCCGCGTCGGGCGTGCACGAGGTCCCGGCCGCAGCGTACGCGTTCCCCGGACACTGCGGCGACGACCCGGTGCAGGACTCGGCGCGATCGCACTCGTTCGCGGCCGCGCGGCACACCTGCGTCGCCGGCCGGAACGCGTCCGGCGGGCAGTCGGGCAACACGCCGTCACACACCTCGGCGACATCGCAGTCGCCGCCCGACGCACGACACGTCTCGCCGGCGCGCGCCGGTGGATGGCTGCACGCGCCGCTGCCGTCGCACACGTCGTCGGTGCAGAGGTTGTCGTCCGACGTGCAGGAGGCTCCGCCGGCGAGGAATGCCGGCGCCGGGCAGAGGCCGCTCGAGCCGTCGCAGATCTCCGCGGGATCGCACGCACCGCTCCCGGCGCGGCACACCGTACCCGCACCGATCAGCCTGCACGTGGGTGAGCAGCAGTCGCCGTCGACGAGGTTACCGTCGTCGCAGCTCTCGCCGGGATCGATCGTCCAGTCGCCGCACCGCGGACCACTCTCCACGACGCGGATGCGATTCGGATATCCTTCCGCGACGTAGAGGCGGTCGCTGTGCGTGACGGCGACGCTCCACAGGGAGGAGATCTCGGCGAGCGGCGCCGGACCGCCGTCCCCCGCGCCGGAGGCGCCGTCGACGCCCGTACCGATCGCCGTCGAGAGCAGACCGGTGACGGCGTCGATGCGCCGCACGCGGAAGCTGTCCCGCTCGCCGACGTAGACGTTGCCGGCGGAGTCCACGCCGACGCTCGTCACGAGGTTCGCGGCCGAGCCCGCGGCCGGCGTCCCGTCCGGGGTGAACGCGAGCTCGTCGTTGCCGAAGATCCGCTCCACGCGCCCGGTGGCGAAGTCGATGCGGCGCACGTGGTTGTTGTCGACGAACACCAGGCCGCCGCGCGGATCGAGGGCGAGCGGGGCGTGCCACACGAGCCCGGCCGCGACCGCGGGACCGCCGTCACCGTGATCGCTGCAGCCCGACCCCCCGATGACCGTCGCGAGGGTGCCGGTGCCGGCGTCGATGCGGCGGATGGAGCACACCTCCCCGCCGCTGCTCGCGCGCTCGGAGTAGTAGAGATTGCCATCACGGTCGAGCGCGAGGTACGCCGGCAAGCCGATCGGTGACGTGCGCGCCAGCGCCCCGTCGCTCGCGCGGGTCGTCCCTCCGTTGCCCCCGATGGTGGTGATCACACCGGTGGTGCCGTCGACCCGCCGGATCCGGTGGTTGCCGGTATCGGAGACGAACACGTTGCCGCGCGCATCGCCGACCGCGGACATCGGCGCGTAGAGCCGGGCCTCGACCGCCGGGCCACCGTCGCCGGAGAAGCCGCTGACGCCGCTTCCCGCGATCGTGTCGACGCGGCCGGTCCGCACGTCGATCCGGCGCACGCGTGGCTCCCAGCGGTTCACCATCAGGACGTTTCCGGAAAGGTCGTGGCCGAGGATCTGGTCGTTGCCGACCTGCGCGAGGCGCGCCTCGCCGCCGTCGCCGCCCGAGCAGCAGGAGCCGTTGCCGGCGATCGTCGTGATGGTCTGCGACGCGTGATCGATGCGCCGCACGCGCCGGTTGCCGCGGTCGGCGACGAACAGGTTGCCGGACTCGTCGAAGGCGAGGCCGTAGGTCGAGTCCATGGCCGAGTTCGACGCCGGACCGCCGTCGCCCCAGAAGCCGCGCCAGGTGCCGCTCACGGTGACCGGCCAGCCGTCGGCGACGCGCACGACCCAGGACGCCTCGTCCTTCGTCAAGTAGAGCGTGCCGTCGGCGGCGACCGCGAGGTCGACGATCCGTCCGCCGTAGTACCGGACGTAGATCGAGTCGATCGTCCCGTCGGCCTCTACGCGCCGGATGCGATGGCCGGTGTACTGGTCGTAGCGGTCCGCGACGAGCAGCCGGCCCGCCGCGTCGAAGGCGATCGCCGACGGATGCGAGAAGCTGGCGCTCGTCGCCGGGCCGCCGTCGCCCGAGAACGCGGCCTCGCCGGTGCCGGCGAAGGTGGAGATGAGGCCGGTCGCCGCGTCTACGCGCCGGATGCGACTGCTGCCGGTGTCGACGACGAACAGGTCTCCGTTCGGCGCCACCGCGACGTCGGTCGGGTACGAGAAGCCCGCCTCGGTTGCAGGGCCACCGTCACCCGCGTGCTCGACGACATCCGATCCGGCGACGGTCGTGATGATGCCGTCGGCCGCGTCCACGCGACGGATGCGGCGGTTCAGGGTGTCCGCGATGAGCAGGTTGCCGGAGGCGTCGAACGCAATGCCGGCGGGGCCGAAGAGGTGTGCCGCCGTCGCGGGGCCGCCATCGCCGAGTCCTTCGCCGGGGCCGGCGCCGGCGACGATCTCCTCGTGCCCCGTTGCGAGATCGATGCGGCGCACGGCGAACCACTGGTCGTCGCTCACGTACAAGGCACCGTTGCGGACGGCGAGACCGTTCGGAACCTGGGCGACGCTGGTCGCGGGGCCGACGCCGGGTCCGCCGGCCAGCCGGTCGGCGTCACCCGGTGCCGCGAGCGCGGCGCCGGTATGCGCCGAAACCAGCGCCAGCGCGACGAGCGCGCGCACGCATGCCGGCGGTCTCGTTCCCGACCACAGCGCTGCCCCCAATGCGCTCCGGTGCAGCGGAAGCGCATCCGGGTTTTCGGTCGCGACGGAACGAAAGTTGAGCGGAGAATGTCGGGGGCGTCGAAATCCTCCGCTCCTATCAGTGCTCCGATGAAGGTGAGCTCTTCGCCCGCATCTTGCGGGCGTTCGAGGGAGCGGAGCCAGGCTCGCGACGTCCGAAAGCTCGGCGATGATGTCCAGATCTCGCGCTTGTTCTGGCTGTCGGCCGACGGCGCTTGTCATCCGTGCACTTGTCGCAGGCTCGCCCCGGGGTCTATCCTGCCTGTCATGACGACGAGCGATCTGACGGTCGAGATCCTGTGCGAGATCCGCGACGAGGCGCGGCAGACGAACCAACGCCTGGCGGCGGTCGAGTCGCGCCTCGGCGCCATGGACGAGCGCCTCGAGTCCATGGACCATCGTCTGGGACGAACCGAGCAGGGCCTGTCCGACCTCGGCCAGTTCATGCGTCAGATCGCGCTCGATCAGGCTCGCCACGAGCGCCTTCACGCCCACCACGTCGACGTCCTCGAGCGGGATGTCGAGGACCTGAAGGGGCGCGTGCGGAAGATCGAGGACAAGGTCGGCCACTGAAGGCGGCGATCGACGACCCGGAGGCGATCCGCGGATCTTCCGCCACCTCGGGTTGCCGACATCGATCGCGCCACCGCAGCCCGCGCGGCCGCCACCCGCTATCCCGAGCCGCCGCTGGACTGGGTGACGCGGGTGCCGGAGGCTCTCGGGACGGCTGCCGATCGGAAGTTGGGCGATGGTTGTCCGTCCCGTCGCACCGGACGCTATCGCATCCGCATCGCGGCGAGCTTCCCGACGCGCTCGTCCGCCGCTCCGAGATACTCGATCAGGATCGCCGTCACCGCCGGGACGTCGAGCGTGCCCGCGGCCTGCATCTCCTCGAGGTCGGCCCAGTCCTTCGTGCGATTGAAGAAGGCCTTGAACACTGCGATGTCGAAGCAGGACAGGAAGGGCACTTCGGTGCCGCCGAACGCCTCGCGCCGGCAGCGGCCGACGACCTGACGGTGGAACGGTGTGGTGTCGAGGAAGACGTCCACCGGCGTGCGATCCCACCACAGGCGCACCTGGCCGTCGCGTTCGAGGGCGGCGAGCTGTTCCTCGGAACGCACGACGGCCCGCGGCAAGGCGCTCGCGACCCGCCGGCTTTCGCTCGCATCGACGAACACGTTGACGTCGATGTCGATCGTGCCGCGCGCCTGCTCGGTGCACCAGGCAAGCGCGAGTGCACCGCCGAACGCGTGCGGCAGCCCGGCCTTGTCGAGCGCGCGGTGGACCGCGACGATCTTGCGGACGATCGTGCTCATCGGATCGGGAACGGCGAGGGCGGCAGGGCCTTGCGCGAACGCGAAGGAAACTGCTCCGCGAGCCGCAGCACCTCGGACAGCTCCTCGCCTCGCGCGACCCCGTTGCGCTCGCGGATCCTCGGCGACAGGGCGAGATCCGCGGCGAAGCCGTACGCGCGCAGGATCCGCACGAACGTCGCCAGCGTAGGCGACTTTCGTCCGGCCTCGTACGCGGCGAGCGTGGCGTGCGACGTTCGCGCCCGCTCGGCCGCGGCACGCAGCGTCAGACCCGCCGCCCGCCGCACCTCGCGCAGCGTTTCCGCCGCCCGTTCGAGGTCCGTTCGCATCGCCCGTGATGGTATCCGATCAGATACCACCTGTCGATACCTACGGAGAGGTCTTCGGCCGCCACCCCATGGATCGCGTCGCCGCCGGCGGTCGCGTCGAGGATATCCTGCGCTTGACTTCTCCGGTGCGGAATCTCGCGCGAACGACCCGCCGCGACGTGGAGATCCGGGGCGTCAGGGTGCCGGCCGGCAAGCGGGTGCTGCTGGGCTACGGCGCGGCCAACCGTGATCCGCGGGAGTTCGGCCCGACCGCCGAGCAGTTCGACGTGAGGCGGGCGATCTCGAAGATCCTCACCTTCAGCTACGGCACGCATTACTGCATCGGCGCCGCCGCAGCGCGCCTGCAGGGCCGTGTGGTGCTCGAGGAGCTGCTGCGCCGGTGTCCCGATTTCCGCGTCGACGTTGCCGCAGGGCGCTACGCGGACGGCAACTACGTGCGCCGGCACCTGACGTTGCCGTGGCGCGCTGGCGCGGGGGTTGGCGACGCAGGGGGCGTGCGAGCGCCGACCGCCGCCCCGGGTTCTGCTGTCTGAGGCGCGCGCGACCAGGGCTCGCGTCGATTCCCTCGGCGAGCTCGGCTTCTACACCGCGGCCGGCACACCCAGCGCACCCCGCGTCCTGGCGGCCCGGACCCAGGTCGCACTCGAGACCGGACGGTTTCGTTCTCGACGAGCTCGCCTGCAAGCGGCCGATGACGAGGGCGCCGGCGCACTTGCCACCGAGTCGTGCACGGGGGCCGAGGGCCCGATCGAGCCGTTTCGCTGCTACGAGTGGGGCACCAGCCGGGTCTTGCCGATGCCGGCCTCGCCCGTGAGCAGCACGAGCGCACCTTGGCTCGCATCGATCGCCGTCATCGCCGGGCTCAGCGCTGCGAGTTCGGTTGCACGGCAAACGCGTGGTGTGCGGGTATCGCGGAGTCCTGCCATCCGCGGTTGCAAGGCGGTCGCTGTGCTCTCGAGCAACGGGCCAAGTGCGCAACATCGCACGAGGTTACATTGTAACCTCGAAACTCACGCCCGACCGGTGACGTGCCCAGCGGGGTTTTGCAGGAGCGGCGAGACGGAGAGCCGAAGGAGCGATCGGTCGAACAGGCTCGTCGTCGCCGTACTCGTGGTGCGCTCGGCGTGGAGTACTGCGCACACTGTCGCTGCTACTCGCGCGGCGACCACGTTGGCATCGTGTCGGTCGCAGCACCCGCTGTGTGTCTTGCGCATGCAACCGGCACGGACCGTCTCGCGCGCGTCTTGTGCGCCGTACCCACGGATGCGAAAAGCGCCCTTGCCGGCGCGGCCTCCCAACGGCCTCCGCAGCGCTCTCACCCCGCATCCGCTCCAGGAGGGCAGCCATGAACCGAACCGTTCGTCGTGCGCTCGCGTGTCTCTTCCTGCTCGGCGCCTTCATGCCAAGTGGGGTGCTCCTGGCCGCCGAGCAGACCATTCTCGGATCGCAGCTCGTCGTGAAGGACCCGGGTGTCGCGACGAGACGGAGCGTCACCAGCTCGGGAAGGGAGCCGGCGAGCAGCAACACGATCATCGGTGATCCGACGGCCGGCGGCGGCGTTCTCGAGGTGATGGTGAACGGGAGCGCGTCGTCGGCGCAGCGCTTCGTGTTGCCGCAGGGCCTGAGCATGACCGGGCAGCCGTTCTGGTCGGCGGTCGGTACGAGCGGCTTCCTGTACCGCGACGGCAAGGGACAGAACGGCCCCGTGAAGAGAGTGAAGATCCAGCGCACCTCGTCCGGCAACTTCTCGATCAGTGTGGCGGTCAATGCGAAGTTCGGCACGGTGAACGTCGTGCCGCCGAATCCCGGCACCGATGGCTGCGTCGCGCTCACGCTTGGCGGCGGTGATCGCTACTCGATCGCGTTCGGCGTGCAGAGTCTGGTGAAGAACAATGGCACGAAGCTCTTCGCCGCGAAGAAGCCGCTCGTGGAAGGCGTCTGCCCGGCGCTTCCGACGCCGACCCCCTCCGCGACGCCGACTCCCACTCCGACACCAACCGCAACGGGAACTCCCGATCCTTGCGAAACGGTGGTCTTCACGGAGGCCTTCACGGGCGCCAACGGATCGCCCTGGCCGGCGCCGTGGGTCGAGCTGGAGAACAGCATCAACCCGAATCCAGACATCCAGGGCAATGCCGGGCGGTTCAAGCCGGGCCCCCTGCCCATGTTCATGCCCGGCCGCGTTTACGCTCCGATGAGCGAGAGGGACGCCGAGGCGCTGTTCACGGTCGAGTTCGAAGACCTTGCCACACAGGGGTTCGGATTCTACTTGCGCCAGAACGGCGGTCACGTGCAGATCAGCTCGACACACGGAGAGGGGTACGCCGTGTTCGTCGAAGGCTTCCTGGGCTACCACGGCATCGGTCTCTGGCGCGAGACGGACGGGGTCGAAGAACGCCTACCGGTACCCGGCAACCTCGACAATTCTCTCAGCTTGTCGAACGGCGTCCGCTATCGCGTTCGCTTCCGCGTCTCCCAGATGAACGCGTCAACCACGATGCTGCGCGCGCGCATCTGGCCGGAGGCCTCGCCCGAACCTTCCGTTTGGAACGTGACGGCCACCGACAATCATCCCTCCCTGCAGAACGTTTCCGCAGGCATCGCCGTCGATTCGTACAGCCATCTCCAACCGAATCCGGTCACGGCGTACCTTCGTGTCGACGACATCGTGGTCACGCGCCCGTGCAATCCGCTGTACGGGATCGACGCGGTGACCACCGTGTCGGAGGCGTTCACATTCTCCGAAGGGCCGCTGTGGCGCGACGACGCATTGCTGTTCACCGACATCCTGGCGAATACGATCCACGAACTCACGCCGCCGAGCACCATCGGAGTGTTTCGCTCGCCGTCCGGCCAGGCCAACGGCCTCGCCACCGACATCAACGGGGACCTGCTCGCTGCCGAGCATTTGACCCGCCGCGTCTCGCGCACCGACTCGATGGGCACGGTCACTACTCTCGTCGACACGTACATGGGCGACCGGTTCAACTCGCCCAACGACATCGCCGTGCGGTCGGACGGAACCATCTATTTCACCGACCCGGCGTACGGGCTGGCGAATCCGCTGGACCGCGAATTGCCGTTCAACGGTCTGTTCCGCCGCACGCCGGCGGGCGTGCTCACGGCCGAGTGGATGGGAGCGACCAGCAGCGGTCCAAACGGCGTGTCGCTGTCGCCGGACGAGACGGTCCTTTACATGGCCGAGACCGCGGCGGGCACGATCCAGGCGTGGGACGTCGCTGTGGACGGCGCTCTCTCCAATCAGCGCACCTTCGCCACCGGGCTGTTCATTCCGGACGGCACCTGCGTCGACACGCGCGGCAACCTCTATGTAGCGACCTGGGCGAACAACGTGACGGTATTCTCGCCGCTCGGCGACCGATGGGGAACGATCGGCATTCCTCGTCAGGCGACCAATTGCGCCTTCGGCGGTACCGGTAACTTGACGATGTACGTCACCGCCCACGAGGGCCTGTACAGCACCTCGATGGCGGTTCCGGGCATACCGTAGAGAGTTGCGGGCCGGCCGGGTCGCGATCAACCGCAGATGGTCAGGGCGACGACCTGCTCTCCGGCGCAGCGCCAGAGCGCCCCGCGCTGCTCGACGTGGGCGCGCGGCTCCGCCTGATCGGCCAGCGCCGCGACGATCGAGCGGTAGATCCCGCGCCGCAGTCCCTCGCCGAGCTCGATCGCATCGCGCCGGTCGCCCTTCTGGTTGGGGCAATGCGTCTCGAGCCGCACCTCGCGGGCGTCGACGACCACCGGCTCGAGTCCGAGCCGGCTCCGCTGGCGAGCAAAGAAGAACGCAGCCGTCAAGGTCTCGAGAGCGACCTGGGATTGGGGCGTCAAGTCGTACGTCGCCACCAGCTCGGAGAATCCTGCGGGTGTGCTCGATCCTTCGCTCTGCGCGATACCTTGCCGGCCGCGTCCTCAATCAAAAATGTGCTCTGCCTTCTGTGAACGGCGAGACCCACGGCGTACTTTGCCATCGGGCTGCGCCTCCCTCGCTTGGGGTTCCGACTCGGGATCCCGTGGTCCTCCGCGAACCTGATCGCGGTCGCGGAGGGGCAGTCCGTCTTCGGTGACAAGAGAAAAATGTCCGCTTCGTACTGCCTGTCCGCTTGCCGACACGGGGGAGGACCACATGAACTGCCGCCACGACACGGCCAGCCGCCGCAACGGAGATCCCGCCCGGATCATCGATGCGCGCGTGCTGTGCCTCGCACTGCTCGCCGCCTCGGCACTGACCGTGGCCACGTCGGTCCTCGCGCAGGATCTTCCGAATGTCGCGCGCACTCCGGGCGACCTTCTTGCTGGCCCCATCGCTCCGCAGCAGGGTCGCACGGCCATCGTCGCCTGGCACGGCGGCCGCATCGTGTCGGTTCCGGAGGCACCGGGCAGCCAGCCCGGCGCCGACCTTCGGATGCGGGTCGTCAGCCTCGAGGCCCTCGACTCCGCCGGCCCCACCGTCACCGTCATCCCCGCCCGGGCCTCGGGGTTCCACGCCCACGGCTACTACCACACCGGATCCTACCTCCTCGTCGGGCCGCACTGCCTCGGCAACGCCCTCGACCCGTGCAACGGCACCTATCCCCACGACGTCTGGGGCAACGCGCTGCGCATCGGCGGCGCCGGCACGCCGATCGGCGACTCCGAGCTGCGCCGCGGCGACATCGACAGCGAGACCGGCCTGCTGCTCGGCAGCGTGCAGCGCGCCGGCGCGCAGTCGCCGTGGGGGCTGAACGACTTCTGGAGCTACAACACGATCGGCGGAGACATGTGGCTCGCCGTCCGTCGGGGCGGCGCATGGGTCTACGACTGGGGCAACGGCGGCGCAGCCGTCGGGCCGGCGATCACCGCGACGTGGGATCACCTGGGCCTCACCGGCGTCACCGGCTTTCCCTTCCTGATGGGGAACATCCTGATCGTCGCCTCCGATCAGGCCGGCAGCGGCGTGGCCACCTACGACGTCTCGGATCTCTCCAACCCTGTCCTGCTCGATGTTCTCAAGGAGTCGAACCCAGGCGGCTACTGGCCCGAGATCTACGGCCACTATCTGTTCTTCCCGCGCCGCGACGGCGAAGGCGGGGTCGGCAGCCAGGCCGGCTTCATGGTCGTCGACTTCGAGGATCCGACCAACCTGAAGGTCGTCGCCATCCGCAACCTCCCAGGCTCGAACCAGTACGTCACGTTCCAGGACGAGTTCGCCTTCATGAACCGCTACAAGATCGACATGCGGACCTTCGACGTCGCGCTCGAGCTCGCAACGGTCCCGGGAGTGATCGACACGAGCCAGTTCGCGCTGCCGGTGGGCAACCTGGTGGTCACCGGCGGCTACGGGAGCGACGGCCCGGGCCTCGCCGTCTGGGCCCAGCAGGCCGACCCCGACACCCGCGGCCCCTTCGTCGCCTACCACGTGCCCGTTCCCGACCAGACGAACTACCCGGAAGCGCTGCCGATCACGCTGTCGATCCCCGAGACGCTGCGCACCGAGACCATCGTCAACGGCGTGTCGTTGATCCTGCGTCCCGTCGGCGGCTCGCCCGTCGCGACCTGGCACGCCTTCTCGCAGGGCAAGCTGCTCACCGTGACGCCGCAGCAGCCGCTCGCATCCAACACGACCTACGAGCTGGTGCTGACGGCGGCCATCCTCGACGCCGCCGGCAATGCGATGGAGCCGTACAGCTTCCGCTTCTCCACGGGCAACGCGCTGACCGGCGGGAACGCGGCGCCGCAGATCGCATCGCTGACGGCGGATCCCACCGAGCCCGCTCCCGGCGCCACCGTCGACTTCGCGTGGTCCGCGAGCGATCCCGAGGGCGACCCCATCGAGTACCGCATCGACTTCGGCGACGGCAGCCCGCGCACGGACTGGTCAGGCGTTGCGAGCGAATCCCACGCCTATTCCGAGGCCGGCCACTTCCAGGTGACCGTCCAGGCCCGCGACGACAACGGCGCGCTGTCGGCTCGCTCGCGCAGGATCACCGTAGTGCCTCCGCCCGCCGCTCCCGGCTCGACGGCCAGCAGCCCGATCGCGCTGGACAGTGCGACCGGGCGCGTGTTCGTCGTCCATCCCGACGGCGACACGGTCGCAGCGGTAGACCCGACCACGAACTCCGTCGCGTGGGAGGCGAGCGTCGGCGACCACCCGGTGAGCCTCGCCCTTGTCGCGGACGGCACGCTCTGGGTCGCGTGCCGCGACAGCGACGAGATCATCGTGCTCTCGGCCGCAAGCGGCGCCCGCGTGACTTCGCGGCCCCTTGGCTACGGCGCGACGCCGGTGGCGATCGCGCCTGTGCCCGGCGGCGCCGCCGTGCTCGTCAGTCTCGAAGGGCCCCGTTCCCTGGTTCGCTTCGACACCGCATCGCGCACGCAGACCGGCACGGTTGCGCTCGGCCCCTTCCCCCGGGCCATCGCGGTGACCGCCGACGGCGGCCGCGCACTGGTCACTCGCTTCATCTCGGGCGAGTACGAAGGCTCGGTCTACGACGTCGATCTCGCCGGCAGCATGTCCCTCGACGGCACCATCCGGCTGCGCCGCGACCAGTCCACCGACGGTTCGGCCTCGGGACGCGGGGTGCCGAACTACCTCGCCGGCATCCGCATCGACCCCAACGGCACCTATGCCTGGATCGTGGGCAAGAAGGACAACACGACCCGCGGCACGTTCTTCAGCCCGGAGATGGAGCCGGGCCAGGACAGCACCGTGCGGGCGATGCTGGCCGTGGTGAACCTCGCCACCGGCCAGGAAGCCGCCTCGCTGCGCCTCGACATCGACAACAGCGACTCGCCGAGCGCCGTCGCGTTCAGCCCGCGCGGCGACTACGCCTTCATCACGCTCCAGGGCAACAACCAGGTGGCCGTGATCGACGTGCTCGACCTGCTGCGCCAGGACAGCCCGGGCACCGTGCACAGCCGCTGGGCCACCGGCCCCGCGCCTCAGGGCATCGTCGTGGACGGAGACACCGGCAGAGTCGTCTCGCAGGACTTCCTCGGCCGCGAGGTCACGCTATTCGACGCCGCCGGGTTCCTCGAGTCCGGCGCCCTCACCGTGCCTTCCAACACGGTGGTGACCGCCGCCTCGGAAGCCCTCGACCCGGAAGTGCTCGATGGAAAGCGCATCTTCTACGACGCGTCCGACAGGCGCATGAGCGCCGAAGGCTACATCAGCTGCGCAAGCTGCCACCTCGACGGCGGGCACGACGGCCGCACCTGGGACTTCACCAGCCGGGGCGAAGGCTTCCGCAACACGACGGACCTGCGCGGCCGCGCCGGCACCGGTCACGGGGCCGTGCACTGGACCGCGAACTTCGACGAGATCCAGGACTTCGAGAACGACATCCGCGCGTTCTTCGGCGGCAGCGGCTTCCTCGGGGACGCCGAGTTCGCGGCCACGGGCAACCCGCTCGGGCCGATGAAGAGCGGGCTCGACGGTGACCTCGACGCGCTGGCCGCCTACGTCGCGTCGCTCTCGTCCGAGTTTCTGCCGCGATCCCCGGCGAGGAACCCCGACGGTACACGCAGCGCCGCGGCCGAAAACGGCGCCGCCCTCTTCGTCGCCGAAGGCTGCGACTCCTGCCACACGCCGGCCACCGACTACACCGACCGCTTGATGCACGACGTCGGGACCCTGCGCGCCTCCTCCGGCCGGAGGATCAGCGGGCCCCTTACCGGGATCGATACCCCGACCCTGCTCGGGGCCCACGCGAGCGCCCCCTACTTCCACGACGGCAGCGCCGGCACGCTCGAAGAGGTCTTCACCAGCACGGGGGGCCGCCTGGCCCAGGCCGAGGAAGGCACACTCGGGGGCGGCGCCCATGCCCAGGACGTCACGTGGTTCCCGATGAAGGAGTGGCACCAGGAGGCCTACGTCGAGATTTCCGGGGGACAGACGATCACGTTCCACGACGTCGAGACGACCACTGCCGGCGAGGGCTACATCGAGGTGCGCTACGCCGTGCTGTACGCTTCGGCGAACCTCAGCGTCGCTGTGAACGGCGGCGCCGCGACGATCGTGCCGCTGGCAATGACGCCGAACTCCCCGGGCTATCTGCCGACTGCATGGCGCAGGGTGCGCGTGCCGATCAGCTGGGCCAGCGGCACCAACACGGTTGTCCTCCGGCGCACGTCCGGCGGGGTGCTGGCGATCGACGACGTGCTGTTCTCGACACCGGACGACGCGGCAGCGGCGAGCGCGCACGTGCGCGACCTCGCTGCGGAAGACCTCGACGACCTGGTCGCCTACCTGGCCTCCCTCGATGCGACCGACGCGGCCGCGCCTCTCGGCGACTGCGACGGCCCGGGCCAGCCCGCCTGCGGCTCGCCGCTGGTGATCGCCAAGGCGGTGCTGTCGCTCGGGGCGAGCAGCAGTCCCGACAAGGGCCTGATGAAGCTCGACGCCGTGATCGACGAGGACCTCACGGCCCAGGAGCTGATCGATGAGCTCGCCGCGGGCCTGTCGGTTCGCGTGACCGACGCCGATCGGTCCTTCGACGTCACGCGGCTCATCGTGGGCTGCCAGCTGCGGGCGGGCGGGACCGCCATCCGGTGCGGAGACGCCGGCGCGGGTGGGCGCGCGCTTCTACGCCGCTCGGCTACCTCGTGGCGCGTGACGGTCACGGCGAGAGACCTTCCGGCCTCGCAGACCGGCGCCGTCGACCCCGACGCGAATCCCGTCCAGGGGCCGGCCCGCGCCACGGTCATCCGCGGCGGCGTCGCCCACGCCGGAACGGCCACCGGGTGCCGCGAGCGCCTGCCGCGAAAGCTGAGGTGCAGGAACTCTTGACCGCGTGGTGTCGGTGTCGCGCGATCGCGTCGGATCAGCTCGTCATCCGCATCCGCTCGAACGCGCGTGCCTCACGCCGGGCTATGCACAGGTGCTCGCACACGCAGCCGCGAAGCCGGCCTGAGCCGGTTTCGCGTCGTGGGCGCGTGCGCTAGGCGTACGGCGTGAGCCCGGCACTGGCCGCTTCGCGAGAACCGACTCCCGACCCGTCGCACGTCGCGCCGAGCTGGCGTCGCGCCATGACCGCCCAGTACCTCGAGCACAGCCTCGCCTGCGTAGAGCGCCTCGAGGGAGACGTTCCGAAGGAGCTGCGCGGCACTCTGTACCGCGTCGGCCCGGGCAAATACGACGTCGGCGGCCACAACTACCGTCACTGGCTCGACGGCGACGGAATGGTGCGCGCCTTCCGCATCGCCGACGGACGGATCTCGTTTCGCAACCGCTACATCGAAACGCCGTGGTTCTTGGCGGAGGAGCGCGCCGGTCGCCCCCGCTATCTCAGCCTCGCCACCCCGATGCGCGGCGGGGTGCTGCGCGCTGCACTACAAGGCGGACCGAAGAACCCCGCCAACACGAACATCGTTGCGGTCGGCGACAAGCTGCTGGCGTTGTGGGAAGGCGGGCGGCCGTTTCGCCTCGATCCAGACTCGCTCGAGACGCTGTGCGAGGAAACGTTCTCCGGTGCCCTCGGTCGCCTGGCGGGCTTCTCGGCGCACCCGCACGTCGATGCGCACACCGGCGACATCTACAACATCGGAAGCCTCTTCGTGCCGCGTCCGGGCCTCGCCGTCTGGTGCATCAAGCGCGGCGGTGCGTGCGAGCAAACGGCGCGCATCTCGTTGCCGAAAACCTACCTGGTTCATGATTTTGGCTTGACCGAGCGGCACGTGGTGATCGTCGCCGGTCCGATCTACATGCAGCCAGCCAAGCTGATCGACCAGATCCTCGGCCGCACGAGCCTGCTCGAGTGCTTCGCGTGGCACGAGAGCGAGCCGCTGCGGGTCTTCCTCGTCCCGCGCGACGGCGGCGGTCGAATGCGGACCTACGAGCTCGAGCCCGCTTCCGTGATTCACGCGGCAAACGCGTTCGAAGACGGCGACGAGACCGTGATCGATTGCGTGCTCTATACCCGCGGCAACCCGTTGACGGTGGTCGAGGACGCGTTCCAGGGGCGGGTGCCCGAAACGCCCCCGGGCCAGCTCGCGCGCCTTCGGCTGGGTCGGGAGGGGCGCGCCAGTCGCGAGATCATCGCCGCGCCGGGGATCGATTTTCCCCGCATCGACGATCGCGTGAGCGCTGCGCGCCATCGCTGTGTCTACGCGCTCGAATTCGATGCGCACTCGTTTGGCAGCGGCCGCATTCTCAAGATCGACACGACCACCGGTTCGGTATCCGCGCACGACTTCGGCGCGAGCTGCCACGCCAGCGAGCCGGTCTTCGTTCCGCGTCCGGGTGGCACCGCGGAGGACGATGGTTGGTTACTGGCGATCGTCTACGACGCGCGCGACCACCATTCGTTTCTCGCGATCGTGCGCGCCGACCGCCTCGGCGAGAGCGACACGCGCGCTCACTTGCCGTTCCACTTGCCGCTCGATTTCCACGGCAGCTTCCACTCGATGTGAGGGCCTGGGGGACGCTCACATCGGCTGGGTCCCAAGTCACGGCGAATTCTGCCCATCGCCGACCCGACCTTGCGGTCTCGGGGTGGTCGACGTCGACGAATCGCCGGATCGAGGATCGGTCACGCGGATGCGCCCCGAGTAGATGACCGGGATCGGGCTCGGGCCAAGGGAGACGATGCCAGGGCGATCGATCTCGACTTCGACCCGGTAGGTCCCGGGCTTCGGGTCCGCGTAGGTCAAGCGGCTCCCCACCGTACGGGCGACCTCCTCCCCGTCACGCCGCAAGCTGATGCTCGTTGTTCCCGCCGAGGCGACCGGCCCCTCGACCTCGAGCCTCTGCAGGTCGAAGCCGGGCGATGGATCGCCCGGCTTCGAGCGCCCGCCATCGCTCTGCACGGCGTAGAACTCGAACGAGCCTCCGAGGCCGAACGTCGCAGCCCGGCAGTGGAAGCGACCCTCGACGATTTGACGAAGGGCGTCGGCGGCGCGGCGTTCTGGCTCGGCCGGCAGGGGGTCGTTCAGCACCAGCGCCCAGGCCTCGAGGCTCGGTCTGAGGTCGATCACTCCGTGGGCGTCGACCGCGCACACTCCCACGAAGCTCGGATCCGCCCGGCCGTCCCAGATCGCCAACGCTTCCTCGTCGCGATCGTAGAGCTGAACCAGGGCAAGATCCCGGTGGAACGGCCACAGAAGCGCCGTCGGCCAGAGCCCGCTGTAGAGCAGCCCACCCCGGCGCGACGTCGAGCTCGCGAAGTTCGCGATCTCGAGCCCGTGCGCGCCGGTGATCGGCCCGCGCCAGACGTCCCCACCTCCGTCGTCCGAAGGGTGGGCGATCATGGACGCTCCACCCGCGGCGCCCACCGCAGAATACAACGAGGTGATCTCGCCGACGTCCGCTGACGGCAGCTCGGTGGCGCCGACCACCACGAGATGACCCGCGCGTGTGCTGAGCTCGGCTCCGGGAATCAAGGTGACGCCGTCGATGGAGCGAAGGTGCGGGAGCTGCGTGTCGTGGTCGGTGAGCACGACGAAATCGAGTCCGGCGAGCTTCGCCGCCTGCGCGATCTCCTCCAGGCTGAGCTGGCTGTCGTGACTGAGGTCGGAGTGAACGTGGTACGCGCCGCGAGCGGCTGCGCCGACCGGTCCTGCGAATCGTGGTACGACGCGTTGGCTCGCGACGATCGCGAGGAGGAGCGAGCTCAGACCGAGTCCGGTGACGAGAGCCAGGACGAGTCGGCCGACGGACACCGGCGGCCGCCAGCGGCGAGCGGAGGCGATCGGGGATGGCGCCGCTTCCGCGGGGCCGATCCGAGCGGCGACGAGGCCCCAGAACGTCGCCAGAACGGCGAGGGGCAGGAGCCAGGCGACACGGGCCTGGAATCGGTCCGAAACACCGAGGAGAGCTGCCGCCACTGCGGCATTGACCACGAGGCTCAGCCAGACGAAGGCGTGCAGGCCGAGGCCGGGGGCGCCCCGCGCTCGGAGACCGGCGACCAGGATCGCGAGGCTCGACGTCGCGCTCATCGCGAGCACCCATTGATGCAACGCCGTCAGCTGCTGGAGCGGGAGCTGCCCTCGTTGCTGACGCGAGGCAAGATAGTGCGCGTGCTCGCGGCGGAAGCGACCTCCCACGACCGAGTCTATCCAGTGGCCCTCAGGGTAGGGAGAGAGTCCTTCGCCCGTGCCCACTCGGAACAGCTGTTCGATCGAACGCGTGACCAGCGCGCTCAGGTGCTCGAGCGGATACGCTGCGAGCGAGTCGAGAACGATACGACGAGCCTCCTGCCTCGAGGTCTCCCCGTCCCAGCCACCGATCCGGCCGAGCGGACTCTCCGGATGCCACAGGAAGGTCTGGGCATCCATGTGCTCGAGATCCTCGCGATGAAGGCAGAGGGCGTAGTCCGCCGCCGCGCAGCGATCGTCGAGCAGGCGCTTCGCGATCCCGTCCTCGACCAGGCGGCCGAGCACGTACGGGTACGTGGCCCTGGCGAAGAAGATCTCTCCCGTCGGCAGGTAGTTGACTGCGGGGATGAGGACCACGGCGATCCCGATGCAGCCCCACGCCCGTCGGAACCTCCACCGCGGACGCGCCCGGCGTGGGCACGAGAGAAGCGCGATCTGCGCAAGGGATGTCACCCCCAGCGCGACTGGCAGATGCGTGGGATGCGCCGTGAGGGACAGGACCAGAACGCCGGCAATGCCCCATCGCGCTCGTCGTTCCGGGAATGTTCGGGAAATGGTCAAGTACAGGCAAAGCGATCCGATGCCCGTCAGGGCATCGGGCATGATTTGCCCCTGGAACCAGGGGACAGCCGTCCCGATTCCGAGCGCGGCGGCGACGACGACCAGCGCGAGGTCCGTCCGTGCGCCGGCAGAAACACCTCGCAGAACCTCCCGGACCAGCAACGCCGTGATCGCCGACTGAGCGAGGACTGCGCCCCAGAGCGTGAGCCGCAAGTGCGTCAGAAGGAGGAAGGCGCTGTAGAAGATCGGCAGCGGGGACGGCTCCCGGATCTTGAACGAGCCGTACAGGTAGGTGCCGGTGTCCGAGTGGACGAGGGGATAGCCGTTGTAGATCGCGGCGGACGCGATCAGGAGAGTCGCGGCCGCGAGGCTCGCCCGCGATGCTCGAATCATCGGATCGTCAGTCGGATCGTCGGAATGACCTGGCGGGTGGACTCGGAATCGTGCGACCCTGGGGGGCCGTCAGATGAAGACACTCGGAGCGTCTTCATCGCTTCGTGGTCGGCGAAGCCGCTGCGGAGGTCAGTCCGGCTGCACGGCCAGCGGTCCCGAGCCGCGCGCCGCGATGTACAGGAACACGAACGCGTAGACCGCGGCCAGCTCGCCGTGGTTCTGGATCGGCAGCAGGCCCTTCGACTGGTGCGCGAGGAAGTAGGCGAACGCCATCGTGCCGCTCGACACGAACGCGGCCCAGCTGGTGAAGAGGCCGATCATGATCAGCACGCCGGCGACGAGCTCGATCCCGCCCGCCGTCCACACGACGAACGCCGGCGCTTCGGCGGGTGGACCGCCGAACAGGCCGAGCACCTTCTGTGCGCCGTGGCAGGCGAAGAAGAAGCCCACGACGATGCGCAGCAGCGCGTAGATCGTATCCGAGTGTCGTCCGAGTTGCGCCTTCATGCCCGTCCTCCGTGCGATCGTTCGTGGATCGGCGAAGCTGCCGCCGTCGAACGGCGACGCTACCACGGGTCGCGCGCCGGAACGAAGGCCCGGCCGGTGTCATCGCCCGGAGGCTCCGTACGACCGGATCGACTTGTGCGCGGCAGGCAGGTATCTCGCCTGGAGCACGATCCGCGACGGCGGGCGTGCGCGTCGCGCATGAAGCACTCGAGCCGGATCGCCGCCGATCGCCTGCCGAAGCCCCTGCTGCGGGGCTGGTCCCACGCCGGGGCAGCCGTGGCGGCGCTGGGGACCACCGTCGCGCTCTACGCGCTGTGCGGCGACGATCGCCCGCGCGCGCTGTCGATGCTGGTCTTCGGCGTCAGCATGATCCTGCTGTACGCGGTCAGCGCGACCTACCACATCGGTCGCTGGCAGCCGCGCACCGAGCGCATCCTGCGCGCGCTCGACCACGCCAACATCTACGTGCTGATCGCCGGGACCTTCACGCCCTTGTGCGTCAACGTCCTCGACGGGTCGTTCCGCACGACGATGCTGACCGTGATGTGGAGCATCGCAGGCGCGGGGGTCGTGCTGTCCGTCTTCACCGACCACCTGCCGCGCTGGCTCACCGCGGGCCTCTACGTCGGCATGGGCTGGATCGGCGTCGTGCTGCTGCCGTCGTTCGCGGCCCACCTGCCGTGGCCGGCTGTCGGGCTGCTGCTCGGCGGCGGCGTGCTCTACACCGTCGGTGCCGTGATCTACGCCCTGCAGCGGCCGGACCCGTACCCGCAGGTGTTCGGCTACCACGAGGTGTTCCACCTGTTCGTGATCGGCGGCAGTGCGGCGTTCGCCGTCGCGGTCTGGGTCTTCGTGCTGCCCTTCTCGCGCGCCGCGCTCGGCTGAGCGCCGTCGGACGGGACGCTGCACCGGCCCCATCCTCCGTGCGTGGCCGGCGAAGCCGGTGCGGGCGTCAGATGGAACGCCGCACCGGTCTCGTCCTTCGTGGTCAACGAAGCCGGTGCGGACGTCAGATGGAACGCCTTGCCGGTTCCATCCTTCGTGGCCGGCGAAGCCGATGCGGACGTCAGTCCTCGTACTTGAACGAGACCTTCACCTTCGCCCGGTAGGCGCGCACCGCGCCGTCCTCGATCTGCAGGTCGAGCTGCGAGACCTCGGCGATGCGCAGGTCGCGCAGCGACTTCGACGCCTTCTCGACCGCCGCCGCTGCGGCGCGCTCCCACGACTCGGTGCTGGTGCCGACCAGCTCGATCACCTTGTACACGCTCTCGGCCATGGCTCGTTCTCCTTCGCTGCACGACGCGGTGCAGGTTGCGGACCCGAAGACTCTGGCGGTGTGCGAGGAATGCCGGTGAAGTGGCTGCGGAGACTCGACCAGACGCCCGCGGCTCCCGCGTGCCAACCGCCCTCGTCTGCGGCTCTGGAGCGAGCGGCGAGCGGCCGGGAAGCGGCCTAGCCGAGCGCTTCGAACGCGGCGACGAGGCGCTCGCCGTCGGCATGCGCCCGGATCCGCGCGTGCAGCACGTCGCGCAGCTGGGCGCGCGCGAGGCGCGGGTTCTCGACCGCATGCCACTGCACGAGGGTCGCCCACATGGGATCGACGATCTCGTGGCCGGGGACGTGTCGGCCGTCCTTCGCGATGATGGTGAAGCTGCGCAGCTCGGACAGCACCAGCTGCAGGTACGCCACGTGGACCGCCTCGTCGGTGCGGATGCGCTCGACCAGCTCGTGGCCGAGGCTCGCGGCGTCGCGGCGGTCGGCGAAGAGATCGGGGTCGGTGAGCAGCCGCTGCGTGAACGCGAAGCCGTTCTCGGCGCGGATCTCGATCATCAGCACGTTCATCAGCAGCGACAGCATCTGCTCGTGGCCGAGCGGGATCTCGGGCGCGAGGCGTCCGCCGTCGGGCCGTGCGATGCTCGCCGGCACCTCGGGGAACGGGTATGCGTTCGCGCCGAAGACGAGGTCGCGGATCGCGAACCACATCTCGTCGTGCGCGCCGAGCTTCGTTCGTGGATCGCCGCCCTCGTCCATGCCGTGCGCGGTGAGGAGTCCCGTGGTGAGGTGCCCGGTCGCCGTCCCCGAGAGGTCCTCGACGACGATCTTCTGGAAGTCGGGCGCCGGCAGGTCGATCAGCAGGCGACCGCGCGCCTCGATGACGCCGGTGATCGTGAGCGCGTTCCAGAAGGTCTCGCCGAGGCCGTGCTGCAGGAGGAGCTTCTGCTGCTCGCCGGTCGGGTACGAGCCCGCCGACAGCAGCCGTGTGGTCGCCTCGATCAGCGGGAAGCCACGCGCCGCGAGCGCCTCCTGCCAGGCCCGGATCGCCGGCCAGCGGTGCAGGGTGCGCGGCGGGACGTAGGTGCCGCCCTCGTCGAAGCCGCCGTGCAGACGGCGTTCCGCGGCCTCGTGTGGGCGCGCATACGCGTGCTCCGCGAGCAGCTCCTCGCGCGACCAGACGAGCTTTCGCGCGGTGGGTGGATTCGCGACGAGCGTTCCTGCCATCACCGACGACTTTCGGTCACGGCGCGTGCCGGGTCAACTGGCGGCGCGGGGCGGGATCTCGGGCGGCACGACCCGGTCAGCGCCGACCGCACGTCCTGCCGGCGCGCCAGCAGCCGAGAGGTACGGCACTCGCACAGCGCCGCGAGTCAACCCGTCGGTTCGTCGGTGTCCACGTTCCCCTCTGCCGTGTCGTCGTTCCTGGCTCCTTGGGGGTTGCGGGTGGGCGGTCGCCGCCCGTGATCGCGCTGCCCGCGGCGACGTGTGGTGTCTGTGATTCAGGATGTGCGCGTCCGGCAAGCCGGGCCTGCGGGATCGGCCTGCGAGCGCGTCCCGAGGATGCTGCGCGACCGCGATCGCGTCTCCACACCCCGCATCGAGATGCGCCCGGTCGGCCGCGTCAGCTGGCCGCGCGGGCTCGCTCGGGCGCGGTCTCGGCCGGCGGCAGCAGCCGGTCGGTGCCGAACACCACGTCCTGGCGGTCGAGCCAGCGCTGCAGCACGCGGTCGAGCGCCGCGGGCTGCACGGGCTTCGAGATGTAGTCGTCCATCCCCACCACGAAGCAGCGGTCGCGATCGCCCTGCATGGCGCTCGCGGTCATCGCGATGATCGGATGGTGCGCCCACGTGCCCTCGCGGCGACGGATCTCGGTGGTCGCCTCGAAGCCGTCCATGCCCGGCATCTGGCAGTCCATGAGGACGACGTCGAAGAGCTCGGACTCCAGCGCTGCGACCGCCTCGAGTCCGTTGTCGACCACGCGCACCTGGTAGCCGAGGCGCTCGAGCGTGAGCTGTGCGACCTTCTGATTGACGGGGTTGTCCTCGGCGACCAGCACGCGGGTGGCGCTCCGCTCGCGCAGCGCCGGTGTCTCGGGCGCCTCGTCGGTGATCGCGCCCTGTCGCGCGAGCACGCGGTTCACGCACTCGCCGAGGTCCGCCTGGCGCACGGGCTTGGTCAGGTAGCCCGCGATGCCGGCCTCGCGCGCCTCGATCTCGTGGCAGCGCTCGGCGAAGCCGGTGACCATGACCATCGGCAGCGCGGACAGGATCGCGTCGCAGCGGATCTCGCGCGCGAGCTCGATGCCGCTCATGCCGGGCATCTGCAGGTCGAGCAGCACGACGTCGACCGGGTGCCCCGCCGCGTGCGCGTTGCGGAGCCACGCCAGCGCGGCGGGTCCGTCCGGCACGCCGCGTGCGTCGATGCCGAGGCCCTCGAGCTTCGACAGCAGGTCCGTGCGGACGGTGACGCTGTCGTCCACGACGAGGGCCCGGCGGCGTCGCGGGCCTGCGGCATCGGGCGAAGGGCGGACCTTCTGTGCCCGGATCGTGAACCAGAACGTGCTGCCGCGGCCCTGCTCGCTCTCGACGCCGATCTGCCCGCCCATGAGCTCGGTGAGCTGCTTCGAGATGGCGAGGCCGAGCCCGGTGCCGCCGTAGCGTCGTGTCGTCGAGCCGTCGGCCTGGCTGAACGCGAGAAAGAGACGCTTCTTCGCCTCGCGTGGGATGCCGACACCGGTGTCGACGATCTCGAAGCGCAGCACCTGCTCGTTGCTGCTCTCGCTCGAGCACGACACACGGACGGTCACGCGGCCCTGGTCGGTGAACTTGATCGCGTTGCCCATCAGGTTCAGCAGCACCTGACGGAGACGGACGGGGTCGCCGCGCACCGTCTCGTACACCGCGGGGTCGATCTTCGTGGCGAGCTCGAGACCCTTCTCGCGCGCCCTGGGTGTGAGCAGCTGGATCGCGCCGTCGACGGTCTCGCGGACACCGAGGTCGATCGTCTCGAGGTCGAGCTTGCCGGCCTCGATCTTCGAGAAGTCGAGGATGTCGTTGATGATGCGCAGCAGCGACTTGGCCGAATCCTGCACGGTCTGCGCGAAATCGTGCTGCTCGGGCGTCAGCTCGGTCTCGAGCAGCAGCGTGTTCATGCCGATCACGCCGTTCATCGGCGTGCGGATCTCGTGGCTCATGTTGGCCACGAACTCGGACTTGAGGCGCGACGCGCGGAGCGCCTCGTCGCGTGCCCAGCGCAGCTCGCCCTCGACCCGCTTGCGGTCGGTGACGTCGAGCACCTGCGACACGAAGTACAGCGGGTGTCCGGAGAGGTCGCGCACCAGCGAGACGTTCACCTGGACCCAGACCACATGGCCGTCCGCGTGCAGGTAGCGCTTCTCGATCTGGTAGGTCGGTACCTCTCCGGTGAGCACACGCCGCACCTGTTCCTCGTCGGTC
>Ga0172363_10000224_pt1 | contig 39431 bp, 39 predicted proteins | sample LakKivs2_kivu2a2_FD_114541 | JGI IMG/M metagenome (GOLD analysis project Ga0172363, IMG submission 114541) | Sediment microbial communities from Lake Kivu, Rwanda - Sediment s2_kivu2a2 | ecosystem: Environmental > Aquatic > Freshwater > Lake > Sediment | place: Rwanda: Western Province, Lake... | reverse complement strand
CGAACGCAGGTCTCAACCAGGCGCCGAACCACATATCTTTCATTATATATCGGCAGTTGGATAGACACATATGGTCGTTTTGATTTCGATCGTGGTAATAGCTCTGGGTGGTGATAGCGGTGCATAACACTCAATAAAAAATATTGGTTGAATCCGTAAAGAAAGAACGAGAAGGTTAATATGAGCGATAGTACCAGGAATAAAATTTGTACGATTGACATGGGACCTTGTTAGATGATGCTCAGCCGCCCTTGCAGCCTGGTGAGGTTACCTTCGTATGGCATTCTGCTGACAGGATAATCATTCGTAATGAGCTCACTCCCCATCGATCACCTTTATTTATGAGTAATGCATTTTAGCAGAAGACCTACCATCTGATAAGTCTGCTACATTATTTGTAGATTAATGCCTTTTACTCCACAGCATTGTGGGTGGTAAAATCAAAGTGGAGGGAATTATGCGGTATAAGAACAAATCTGAGCTGATGATTTCGATCCTCACCGAGCGACAAAAATTGGAGACGAAAGTTGCGGGATTAACCCCTGCTGAGATGTAAACACACATTCGATATTTCATTGATAACCGGGAGAGTAAAACCATGGCAGAGCAGGACAAAGAGGTCAAAAAAGTCGAAGAGGTGACACCTCCATTGCCCAAAGACGAGCTGGTGGAAACCAGGCACAGTATCGTCATGGATGGCAGGGAGCTCAATTACACCGTCACTTGTGGGACGATTGTATTGAAGGAGGAGACGGAAAAAAAGGGTAAGAAAGAAGGCGAATCGGAAGGTGATAAACCGCGTGCCTCGATATTCTTTACCGCCTATACTCTGGATGGCGTAGAGGATAAGCATAAACGCCCCCTGACTTTTTCGTTCAATGGCGGCCCGGGGTCATCGTCAGTTTGGCTTCACCTGGGCTTGCTGGGCCCTCGCCGCGTATTGCTCGATGACCAGGGTTTTGCCTACCCGCCCCCCTACAAGCTGGTGGATAATGCCTATTCATTGCTTGATGCCACCGACCTGGTGTTCATCGACCCGGTAAGCACGGGTTTCAGCCGGGTATTGCCAGGTGAAAAACCCAAGCAGTTCCATGGTTTTAAAAAGGATATCGCATCGGTGGGTGATTTCATCCGCCTGTATACCGCCCGCTACCAGCGCTGGACTTCTCCCAAATTCCTGATCGGTGAAAGTTACGGCACCACACGGGCTGCAGGACTATCAGGATACCTGCAAGACCGCCATGGCATGTACATGAACGGGATCATGTTGATCTCCTCCATCTTGAACTTCCAGACGGCAGATTTCCACACCGGAAATGACCTGCCCTATATCCTATTCCTGCCCACCTATACGGCCACGGCTTGGTACCATCACCGGCTGAGCGATGACCTGGAAAAAGACCTGTACGCCACCCTGGCGGAGGTGGAAGCCTTTGCACTGGGTGATTATGCCCAGGCCCTGATGCAGGGGGATGACCTACTGGATGAAGAACGCCTGCTAATTGCCCGCAAGCTGGCGCGATATACTGGGCTATCGGAAGATTACATCGACAGCACCAGGCTGCGGATCGAGATTTTCCGCTTCACCAAGGAGCTGTTGCGCCACGCCAAGCGGACAGTTGGCCGCCTTGATAGCCGCTTCAAGGGGATTGACCTCGATTCTGCCGGCGAGCACTTTGAGTTCGATCCCAGCATGACGAACATCACCGGGCCCTATACTGCCACGCTCAACGATTACGTGCGCGGAGAGCTCAAGTTTGAGTCAGACCTGCCTTATGAGATCCTGACCGAGCGTGTGTATCCGTGGAGTTATGCCGAGTTCGAGAATGAATATGTGAATGTGGCTGAGACGCTACGCAAGGCCATGACCATTAACCCGCACCTAAAGGTTTACGTGGCCAACGGCTATTTCGACCTGGCAACCCCCTACCTTGCCACGAGATACACCTTTAAACACCTGGGCTTGGATAAATCATTGTATGAAAACCTGCGTATGGGCTACTTCGAGGCTGGGCACATGATGTACATCCACATCCCCTCCCTGGCAAAGCTCAAGGGCGAGCTGGTTGACTTTATTAATTGGGCAATTACTCCATCCTAAATCAGGATGGGCACACACCCAGCGTGTTTTGTTGTACTATTACATGAGGTTTACCGAACAGAAACCGAGCAGCATCCCATAAGATCATGGGGGAAACAAACCGGTGACATGGTATATCAAATATCCCGGAACAAATAGGTTTTCCGCAACGTCCATATCATTGCGGTCGAATATCCTTTATTGTTATATTAAGAGGTCCCTATGATGTTATCGATGTCCAAGCGTATCATCCCCTGGCTTATATGGGTGTTATTGTTGGCTGCCTGCACCACTGCCAGCCCGGCAGCCAGCCCCACTACCCAACCCACCCGGCCGGCTGCCAACACACCAACTCAACCTGCCGAACAGCCTCCCACGGCCACCACGCCACCCACCGGAACTGCTCTGCCCACCCAGACCCAGGCACCCACCCAGACTGCTTTGCCCACCTTGCCCAATGGGACAATCGTGTTCGGCTCGGACCGCAATGGCGACTATATCAACATCTACTTGATGAGCCTGCCAGATAGAAGCATAACCCAGCTGACGAACAATGATTCCAATACTTTCCCCGGGCCATTCTCACCCGATGGGACAAAGCTGCTCTTCACCGGATTCGGCCTCACCCACAGCTACATTGGCGTGATGAACGCAGGCGGCACCAACCCGGTGGATCTCTCGAACCGGCCGGATGTGGATGAGGGCTTCCCTTGCTGGTCTCCTGATGGCACGCAGATCGCCTTTACTTCCCGGTTGAGCGGCAATAACGACATTTACACCATGAACGCCGATGGAAGCAATGTCCGCCAGATCACCACCAACCCCGCCGACGACTTCGCCCCTGCCTGGTCGCCCGATGGCAGGCAAATCGCCTTCGTCTCTGACCGGAACAACCCCACCGGAGTGAGTAACCTGTACCTGATGAACAGCGATGGCTCCAACATCGTCCGCCTGACCAACAGCGACGAGATCGACTACAGCCCGTCCTGGTCGCCCGATGGCACTCAGATTGCCTTTCGGGCTGACGTGGATGGCGACAGCGATATCTATGTGATCAATGCCGACGGCAGTGGCAGGCTGGACCTATCCAACGACCGGTCGAACGATTGGTCCCCGGCATGGTCGCCCGATGGAAAATTTATTGCCTTCCAAACTGACCGGGATGGCAATTGGGAGATCTACATCATGAATGCGGATGGCAGTGACCCACGGAACCTCACCCAGAACAGTGCTGACGACCAGATGCCATTCTGGAAGCCGGCTGCTACTGGAATTAATTAGGAGCAAGCAATCTTCCTTGCCCGGGTGCGGATACATGCCTCAGATGGGGTCGAGCATGGTTTGATCTCACCGCATCCATTTGACCGAGGGTTTAATTATTCCTAAATCTGAGAAGGAGAACTGATACTGCCGAGCCTGCACATTGATCCTGGTGATGAGATCCTGAAAAGCGCAGGTTGGATAGAATAGGGAATTTGAGGGATGAGTAAAAAAACGTTGATCAAAATTCTGGGGGCAGAGCTGTTTATCGCTCTGGCCGGCCTTGCTTTTATACTGGTCGCCCTATGGTATAAACCTCTTGGGCCGGTTTTGGATCAGGACGTTACACCTGCTTCCCGGGTGCAGGATGATCCTGGATTGGCAGCGTCTACCGAGGACAGCTCAGCGATGATCACTGAGCCCACACCGACCCCCTCTTCGCTGCTTGACAAAATCGTATCCATATTCAAGCCGCAACCCACTGCCCAACAGACGCTTTGCGGGGGACCGCCGGTGATGACACTGCTGGTAATTGGCTCTGATACACGCGAAGATGGGTATTCATACGGGTTATCTGATGCAATCCGCCTGGTGCGCATCGATTTTACCAAGCCTGAAGTGATGTCTCTGGACGTGCCGCGTGATTTATGGGTCGAGATTCCCGACATCTCTGACCATTACGGGGTCGATCATGGAAAGCTTAACGAAGCGTACTTTTTTGGCAACCCCGGAATGGGTTACTATGATGGGTCTGGAGAAGGTCCCGGCTTGCTTGCCCGCACCCTTCAGGTGAACTTTGGAGTGACGGTGGACCACTACCTGGCGGTGAATATGCAGACTTTTAAGCAGCTGGTGGATGCCATCGATGGGATTGATATCAAGGTCTCCTCGAAAATTGATTTAAATGAAAAACAGGATGGAGCCAATCCGGATTATGTATTTGAGCCGGGCGTTCATCACCTGGATGGCCAGATGGCCCTTAAGTTGGCCATGAACCGCAACCCCACCATTTTTCAACGGGCCAGGTACCAGGATATCGTTCTGCAGGCCATCCAGGCCAAGCTGTTGACACCTACGATGATCCCCAAGCTCCCCCAGCTATTCTCTCAATTCGCCGGAACCGTCCAAACCGACCTCAGTCCCAACGATATCACCAAGCTGGCTTGCCTGGGTCACTCGCTGAATGATGATAATACCAGCATGGTGGCCTTTCCCGAAGATATTTTCGGCGCCGGGCATATTTATGACCCTTACCGCAAGGTGACCACCTGGATTCTGGAAGCGGATTTTAACCAGCTGAGGCACTATTTTGCGGATTTCATGAACGGGGTCTGGCCTTAACAATATTGTTAGCGTTTTCCGGGTTGTTCCCTGCAACATTATGCATTGAATGGAGTAAAATCAGCTTAGAGTGAGCGAATTTGCGCAGATATAAAGTAATCCTGCTGGTTATCTCCATTGCCTTGCTGGGGATTGCTGCTTCGGGGATGTACATATTTTCATTATGGTATAAACCCCTGGGGCCGGCACTGATCTATCCCAGCTATACCGCAGTCACCCAACCGGTTGCTTCCATTCCCGGGGGAACAGTTTCGCCCTCGGGGCAGGCGACTTTACCATCCGGCACTCCGCTCCCACAGGCCATTTCAAGCCAACCAGCCGGAACCGTTGCCCCACCAACGGCCACGCCTGCCCCTTTGTGCGGCGGGCCGGCTACGTTGACCATCCTGGCAATCGGTTCGGATGAGCGCAGCCCGGGATATTTGTATGGACTGGCCGATTCAATTCACGCCGTGCATATCGATTTCACCGTCCCCAGCATCATGGTCATCGATTTTCCGCGTGACCTGTGGGTGGAAATCCCGGGTATCTCCGAACACCATGGAATTACGCACGGCAAGCTGAACCAGGCTTATCTATACGGCAACCGGGGCATGGGATATTATGATGGTCCGGGTGAAGGTCCGGGTTTATTAGCCCAGACGCTGGATGTCAATTATGGTTTGCGGGTGGACCGTTACTTGGCGGTGGACCTGACAACCTTCGCGCGCATGGTGGATGCGGTGGGTGGTGTGGACGTGGTGCTCAGCAACGTCGTTGACCTCAATGGGAGCCACGGGACGCCCGACCCCACCCTCATCTTGTCTGCCGGCTCCCATCACCTGGATGGGCGGTTCACCTCATTACTGGCAAGGAACCGCATCCCGTCCACCTTCCAGCGTATGGAATACCAGAAGATTATTATCAATGCTCTGCGAGAAAAATTACTTACCCCTGCCATGCTGCCCAAATTGCCTTTGTTAGTGGCACAATTTATCGGCTCGGTGCAAACCAATCTCAGCCCTAGCGAGATCAGCAGCCTGTTGTGCATCGCCCGGGCAGTGCCTGCCGAGAACATCAAAGTTGACTCGTTCCCCCAGGAAATGTTCACCGCGGCCGTCACCTATGATGAAAACCGGAATGTCACCACGTTCATCTACGAGGTGGATAACGCCAAGTTAAGGGGAATGATCGCCGATTTCATGAACGGTATCTGGCCCATGCCGTGAAACGGGGATGAATTAAAAAACAGCTGGCAGCCCTATTACAGGGTTAAGATAAAATAACCAAATAGGCGGATTGATTTACCAGCCATACTCTGCTTGGTGACGAGAGGGATGTGCATGACAGACCTGCATTCGCTGATAGGAATCACGCAGGCAAGCCAGGTAACTGGTGGTTTACTGGTGGCAAGCAGGCGCTCGGTGCCCCAGCTCAGCATAAATAAGCCTGCGCCCACTCGAGAACAGCTTACTGAAAAAGAATCTATGAACAATGATCCTGAAATGCAGGGAAAATGAGTGCGGCTTTGATAGACCAGGCAGCCCTTCAACCTCAGCTGGTTGCGTTGCTGAAGCAGACAATCGGGAACCGAGTAGAACTGGTGCGGAAGACAATCGTCAAGCAAAGATTGGACTATCTGGTCGCCGTGGTATGGTTGCGCCATCCCTCGATGAAATTGGTGGTAAAGCTGGCAGAGCCAGGTGCTGCCATGGCCAGTGATTTCGACCGCACAGCCATGCTGCACCGCCTGGTGGCCTCGCGCACCACCATTGCTATACCCCAGATTCTGACTGTCGATGTATCTTGCCGGGATTATCCCTGGCGCTACCTGGTGAGGGTTTATCTACCAGGTCGTGAATGGTGGAAAGTGCAGCACCACCTGCCTGCGGAAGAATTATATAGCGCCTACCAGCAGTTGGGTGTGGCTGTTGCCCAGCTGCATAGCATCCATTTTCCCGCTTTTGGAGAGTTGGGCGTGGATGGTAATCTCGAGGATGGCCAACCATTTTTGGATGCTTTCCGGAAGCGTGCGCAGCATTCTATTCGAAACCCGCGCTTGCTTGAGCTGTTTTTACCCTTGTTGGACATGAATAAACATCTTTTCCAGGATGTGCATGGTCCCTGCCTGTGTCATGAAGACTTGCATGCTCATAACATCCTCTTTCATTTTCGGCACGGGCGGTGGCAGTTGGTTTCACTGCTTGATTTTGACAAAGCCTGGGCGGGTCACCATGAGATTGACCTGGCCCGCATGGAATTCTGGAGAGGGGTGATTGGGCCGGCATTTTGGCCAACCTATCAATCCATCATTCCCATCGATTCCAGATATCAGCAGCGGCGCTTGATCTACCAGTTCCTGTGGTGCCTGGAATTTGCCCAACCTACCCCGCAGCACCTCAACGACACCCAGGCCCTATGCGCACAATTAGGCCTGCCGCCTATCGCAAGTTTTTAGTGACCAGTCAGGATTTCGGTAATCTCGATCATTCATATTCCCAGCGGTCATTCCCCTGGAGCAGGGTGCGCAGGTGATTGATCTCACCGGCATGGTAGTAATCGTGGGCGATCATGATCTGGATGATTTGGCGCGTGGGTAAATAATCTCCCCAATTGGTAAGGCGCATGCAATCCAGCTCACTGTCGTCGGGAAGGTTACGCACTGAAGCCAGCCATTTTGCATGCCCTTGTTTTAGCCAGTCCAGGAGCTCATCGCCTGGCCTCGACTTTGCGCCTTCCGGCGGAACAAGTGGAGGCTGGTCACCTTGAAGGTTGGCATCACCAAAGGCGTAATCTTCATACATCCACTCGCACCAACCCACGTGTTCCAGGATATCCGCGATGGTCCTGTGGCCGCCGGATGGCGGTGTTTTCCAATCTTCAAGGGAAATATTTTTCAGGTTCGCCAGCAATGATTGTGAGTCAGGTGAATCAAATGCAGTTTCGATTTGCCAGCAAAGCAGGTCAATCACTTGATGAGATGGATGAGATGGACTGGACATTCTTCCTTCCTTTCCTACGCTGACGCCCCGGAATGTTTCTTCAACCCCAGGCGCCATTTGATATGTCTCCATAGTCAGCGAGGCATTATCAATATACACCCGACATTTTTGCTATAATCCAGCTAGTGGATAAATTAACATGAAGGTTAAATTTTCTGGCAGTGTCCATTACGCAAATGGCGTTCCGATGCCCAACGTGGCTGTGCGTATATTTGACAAAGACGCCGCCGGCAAGGGTGATGACGACCTGACCATTACACCTGGCCTTTCCGATGACCAGGGGCGATTCGAGCTGACTTATGAGCCATTACGGTACCTAGATTATCACACGCTTCATCTTCCAGGCATGTCCGATCATACTGAAAAAGCCTCCTCGCTGCGCATACCGGATTTGGCAGATATGTATTTACCATACCTGCTGTTTAATTATTCGGTTAACAGTACAGATCACCAGCATACAGCCAGCCTGGGCTTATTCCACCCTGAATATTACCTGCCCGTCAATCCAGCTGTTGACTTTCTCCCCTCCCGAGATGGCTTCCGGTTCGCCAACAGTTTTTCGGGCTATTTTCTGCCCTATTCCACCCCGGCTTTTATGACTTCCCGCAAGATTTCTTCAAAATACGGCCTTTGTGGTGGTATGTGCGCCGCCGCCTATGATTTACTGCTGGCGGGCAGGCCAGTACCCCGGGAAATCGATGTACCCCGCCAGGGGAGCCGCCTGCAACGCTATCTCTTCCGGCGGCAGATGGATAGCCTGGGAGGACTGGGTCAACAGGCCATCAAGGTGGCCCAGTGGACCAGCCTACCCGATGGCACACCACTGGGCACCATGCGGCGGACGGCTGATGAATTTGCCAGTATCCGTAACAAGCTGGATGCGGGCAATTTGGTGGTGCTGGCGTTGATCTACGAACACGCCACATCAATTAAGCAGCTTTCAAAGCTAATATTCTCCAATCACCAGGTGCTGGCATACGGCTACCAGCAGGATATCACAGGGAGCATAGAGATTAGGGTTTACGATCCCAACCTGCCAGCAAGAGACGATGTCATGCTCAGGTGTAAGCCGGTGGAGCTGAACGAGCAAGATGCTGTTTCTACATCGGTGAAGGTAACTGGCTATCAAACTTCCCAGCTGGTGGGAGGGGAACACCATCGGGAGGTGCGGGGGTTCTTCGAGATGCCATACGCAGTGGTGAAACCCCCTGAAAAAATATGATGTCAGCGATTTAGAATTAAGAAAAATCTGAATGCGCGAGGGTATTCATGGAGTGGCAAAGGGAACAATACACCATCGACACCGATAAATCGAAATTGGACCTAGGCATGATCCACCACTTCCTGTACACCAGCGCCCATTGGTCAGTGGGCAGGCCGATGCAGGTGGTGCGTAAATCCATCGAAAACTCGCTGTGTTTTGGCATGTATGAAGGTGATGGGCAAATTGGCTTTGCGCGCATCGTCACCGATGCCGCCACGGTGGGCTGGATTTGCGATATGTTTGTGCTCTCCTCCCATCGCGGGCGGGGGCTGGGCCGCTGGCTGCTGGAATGCATGATGCAGCACCCCGATGTGAAGGGCTTGCGGCGTATCCTTCTCAACACACGTGATGCCGGCGAGCTGTATATCAATTACGGTGGCTTTCGCCCATTGCTTTCTCCTGAAAGCTGGCTGGAAAAGTTCAATGCTTCTTCTGTTCATGCCATGAAAAAGGCGGTTACGCCCGGGTCGAAGAAACCGGCGGGTATGCGATTCGATTGAAGGTAGATGTTGAACCCGGCAGCCATTTTACGATTTGTAGCAATCTGACTTTTCCTTGAAAAATTAACCCGGTTTTTTAATCTACATGAATTGGCGAATGCTATAATCATATCTGAGCCATAAACTACCAATCGGAGATTTCACATATGAGTCAGCGCATTGAATTTACCCGTAATTACGAAGACTTGAGCAACAACCAGGGATTTCAATTTGAGTTCAAGTGCGACCGCTGTGGCAGTGGTTACCGCACCCGCTTCCAGGCTTCAGCATTGGGCACGGCAGCCACAGCCTTGAACACCGCAAGCAATCTCTTCGGCGGGCTGTTTGGCGGCATGTCGAATGTCAGCGAAAATGTTCGCTCCGCCACCTGGGAAAAGGCCCACGACGATGCCTTCCTCAAGGCCATCGAGGAGGTCAAGGCGGATTTCATCCAGTGCCCGCGCTGCACCAGCTGGGTGTGCCGCAAGAACTGTTGGAATGAGAAGCGCGGCCTGTGCAAGCAGTGTGCCCCCGACCTGGGAGTGGAAATGGCTGCCGCCCAGGCCAGCCGTACAACCGAAGAGATCTGGGCACACTCCAAGGTGGCCGAAGAGGACCTGGCGATGATGAAGGAAGCGGCCTGGCGTGAAGGCGTGCGCGCCACTTGCCCGAATTGTGGCAAGCCCCTACCCGCTAAGACGAAATTCTGCCCTGAATGCGGGGCCGAAATCCTGGTTGAGCTCAAGTGCGCTAAATGCGGCGCCAAGCTGGCTGCCGGCACCAAGTTTTGTCCCGAGTGCGGCGCACGGGTGGAAGCCGAGCTGATTTGCGTTGGATGTGGCGCCAAGCTTGATCCTGGGGCGAAATTTTGCCCGGAATGCGGCCAGAAAGTGGCAGCATGAGGCAAATCAGGTATCCTCTTGATGCGCATTAAATCTATCCTAGAATATTACCCATCCCCGCTTTGAGGAGCTTCCTCGATGTTCCAAACCTTTGAGCAGGCTAGACATTACCTGGATGAAGAGAACATCCTGATGGTGGATCTTAAATTTACCGACTTGTGGGGGCGCTGGCACCATCTGACCATACCCTCCAACCAATTTACCCCTCGATTGATGGAGAACGGGATTGGTTTCGATGGCTCAGCCGTTGGCTTGAAGAGTGTAAAAGCCGGGGATATGGTGCTGGTGCCAGAATTATCCACCGGGATGCGCGATCCTTTCTGGGAAGTGCCCACGCTCAGCTTCATTTGCGTCACCCTGGAAGCGGACACACATGATGTGTTCACCAATGACCCGCGCAATATCGCCATCCGCGCCGAGGAATACCTGAAATCCACCGGGATCGCCGACGAAAGCCGTTGGGGCCCTGAGTATGAATTCTATATTTTCGATTGTGTATCATATGAATATGGTGTCAACCGCGCCAGCTACCGTGTGGATTGCCAGGAAGCCGATTGGGCTAGCGTGCAGAGCGGGCATGGGCATTACATTCCAGCCCATGGCGGCTATCACGCCATCCCACCCAAAGACCAATTCTATAACCTGCGTTCTGAAATGAGCTTGCACCTGCAGGAGATGGGCGTACCCGTCAAATACCACCATCACGAGGTAGGCGGGCCGGGCCAATCGGAGATCGAAACCCCAATGATGGGCTTGCTGCAGGCGGGTGACGCCACCATGGTCATCAAGTACGTCAGCAAGATGACTGCGCAGGCACATGGCAAGACGGTTACCTTCATGCCAAAGCCGCTGTATGGGGAAGCAGGCTCGGGAATGCACTTCCACCAGCATCTGTTCAAAGCAGGTATCAACGTGTTCTACGATCCGCAGGGTTATGGCTGCCTGAGCCAGACGGCCCTGTTCTACATCGGCGGGTTGCTCACCCATGGGCCAGCGCTGTTGGCTTTCACTAACCCCAGCACCAATTCGTATAGCCGATTGGTACCCGGTTTCGAAGCCCCGGTGAATGCCTTTTTCTCCCTCGGCAACCGCAGCGCAGCGGTGCGCATCCCCAAATATGCTACCCGCCCCGATTCTGCCCGCCTGGAATTCCGCCCACCCGATGCCACCTGTAACGTTTACCTGGCACTCTCAGCCATGCTGCTGGCTGGCATAGACGGCATCGCTAACCAAATCGATCCCTCGAAAGCCGGCTTCGGCCCCATCGACGCCAATATTTTTAGCTGGAGCGCTGACCAGCGTGCCGATATTAAAAGCCTGCCAGATTCACTCAACGCCGCCCTGGTAGCCCTGGAGCAGGACCATGACTTCCTGCTGGCAGGCGAGGTGTTCAGCGAGCTGCTGATCAGTCAGTGGGTAGACTTCAAGCGCAACGAAGAATACTACCAGGTGCGCAACCGCCCCCATCCTTATGAGATGAGCCTGTATTTCGACGTTTAGGGACTATTATTCCCTGTCCAGGAATTCAAGCGCCTCCTGCACTAAAAACACCGGCCACACCAGCCCCTTCAGAAAGCCGATAAATTTCTCGCGTGGTGTCGTGGCTTTGCCCATGTAGAATATGCAGGCGCCGATAATCCCCAGCCCGTAAACTGCGCTGGTCGAGCCTCCTTGGACCTTCACTTCGACGTTCTTATCCTTCTTTTCATCCTGATTTTCATCCTCGTTCATTTTTCCTCCATAACTTTTTACCCATACTTGATGCTGGTTGATAAGCCCCACCATGGCATTATTGATCGAGGTGTTCATTTCTACTCCTTCATGATGCTATCCTGATCAAGCTAAAAGTCTCTTCGTATCGGTATTTTGCTCGTAATGTACGATTTTGGCAATGGTATTTAGCAATTCATCCCGCACCTGGGCCTCACATTTTGGTATACCTCTCCACACTCATACGTATGAAATGCCCACACGAATAGAATAGCCGGGATTTCGTGAGGGTAAGTTATAATCATCGCCATGAATTCACAGCTACTCTACCAGCAAGACCCCACTATCCTGGAATTCGAGGCCGAGGTGGTGGAGCTTCTCTCTCTGCCGGGTGAGCGCCGCGCAGCGGTGCTAGACCGCACCTACTTTTACCCAACCGGCGGGGGGCAAGAGCACGATACCGGTGAGATTGGTTCCGCTCGCGTGGTGGACGTTTTCAAGGATGAGCAGCACGACCGCCTGGTACACGTGGTGCAGGGCACGCTAGATTTGGGCCCGGTAAAAGCCCGCATCGACGCCGAGCGCCGCTTGCGTGCCATGCAGCACCATACCGCCCAACATTTGCTCACCCAGTGCATCCTGCGCCAGGCCGGCTTCGAAACTGTATCGGCCAATATCAACGGCTATTCCCCTTCGACATTGGATATTGTCGCCAGCGAGATCAGTAAGGTGGATCTCGACCAGGCCGAGCTGATGGCCAACAGCATCATCTATGAAGATAGGCCGGTAAAGACGTATATCGTTTCTCCGAAGGAGCTCTCGTCGATTCCATTACGCCGCCCGCCCAAGGTGACTGAGAATATCCGCATCGTGGAAATCGACGACTTTGATTATTCCCCCTGTGGTGGTACCCATGTGTTGCGTACGGGCAGCATAGGCCTGCTCAAGGTGGTGAAAACCGAGCGCCAGAATGATAAGCTAAGAGTGCATTTCATCGCCGGCTTGCAGGCCATGCAGGTATTCGACGCCATGTTCGATGCCCTCACCGGGATGGCCGGGCAGATGAGCACCGGCTGGCAGGAGTTGCCCGAGGTGGTGCAGAAACTCTTCGAGCAGCACAGCACCGCCCTGAAGGAGCTGCAGGCGTTACGCCAGGCCAGCGTGTGTTACGAAGCCCGTGAGCTGGCAGAGCAGGCCGAGGACAGGCAGGCTATCCGCCTGGTGCGGGCCAGCTACGAGGCTCGCCCGGTGGCTGAGCTGCGGTTGCTGGCAGAACAGTTCAAGCATCTTGAGCATGTGGTGGCCTATCTCTCCACGTTCGATGGGCAGAAAGTGTCACTGGTGGTAACCTGTGGTGCAGGTACTGGCAAGGATGCCCGCCAGCTGCTCAATGCACAGCTGTCGCAAATTGGCGGGCGGGGTGGGGGTGACGCCAGCCTGGCTCAGGGTGGTGGAATATCCAATCCAAATCAATATCAGACCTTCTTACAGAATGTGGATTTAGATTAATTATTCTTTTATAAAATGTAGCACCGTCTGCAATCATAGGCTTTTGTTAATCTTAGTCTAATCGATACTCATAAAAGTTCTTGACGAGATTCAGGTTTACTGGTAGACTAGCATCCTGTAGGAAGGCCAGAAAGTTCTCGTTGCACGTAGTAATGAAGACGGTCCAAGGCTCGCTCCTTGGGCCTTTTTATTTTGACTGCTCCGATGGATTTGAAGGCGTACCACATATTTTTTTTCATACCTTACGGAGGTAAACTCAATGTCTGAAAGAATTGTCGGCACAGTCAAGTGGTTCAATGGGAGCAAGGGCTACGGATTCCTGTCTCAGCCTGATGGCGCAGACGTCTTCGTGCACTACTCGGCGATCCAGTCTGACGGTTACCGCACTCTCCAGGAAGGCCAGAAGGTGGAGTTCTCCATCGAGAAAGGCCCCAAGGGTTTGCAGGCTGCCAACGTTATCCCCATGTAATCTGAACCATCTACTACGTCAACCGAGACCTGTCGTTCTACGGCAGGTTTTTGGTTTAACAAACACCCGTATCCGTAGCGGCGAGATTTACAATCCAGAAACAGGTCGCATGAATTCATAGCTAACGTTATAATTCTTCCCGCATGGCGATACTTCCTTCTCATGTTTGGATAAAACTGGCCGGCTGCACTATTATTGTTTTTATAATTTCAGCTTGTTCAGTCTTGGGCCAAGGCTCGCAAGAGCCCACATCCACGCCGGTGCCCACCTCCAGCGTGCCTGGCATGCAGGTGACCTTATCCCGGGCTTGTATTGTGGCAGAGCAGGGCATGATCCGCGCAGAGCAACCTCAGGGTGACCTGATCGCCTGGTCACCGGTGAATAATTCGGTGGCTTACATTGCCGCCACCCAGACGACGATTTGGAATGTAGGTGAGCTGAGCCTGCTCTCTGCTCCTGAATTCGGCAACCCCGTTTCACTGGCAAGCGGTGCAGCCGGAGAGCTGTCATGGTCTCCGGATGGCAGCGCCATTGCCTACCTGGTCTTGCGGAGAAACGATAACCTGTATACCGTCGGCCTGGCATATCCCGATGCAAGCCCTGCCCTCGACTTGTTCCCCGGTGATACTGCCCGCACCGATAACTATTCCAGCCAGAAATCCGTGCTCGGATGGTTGGATAATAGCCGGTTAAGGGTCATGGTGTCATGCGGCCCGGATTGCATGCAAACGATGGAAATTTCGCTGGATGATGGTAGCTCCAGCCTGGTGGGAGATCCCAGCCAACGAACCTGGGGGATGTGGTCGCCCCGTACCCACCAGCCTTCCACCATTCCGGAGATATATGCAAGCCTTCCCGGGCAGCTCAACTGGTCGTGGGACGAGCAGCACATTGCCTACATCGATGAGCGGGATAATGCCTGGGTGATCGATGTAAAAAATAGCACCCTGTACCCGCTGGATATCGGCCAGTATGGCACTGCCATTGAAACTGACTGGTCGTATGATAACCGGTACCTGGCTGTGCAGGTGGACCAGGCATTAAAGATATTTTCGTTCAGCTGTCCTTGATGGAGGAGTGAAAATGGCTAAGACGCGTCTCGAGCACGACCTGCTGGGTGAGCGTGAAATACCTGAGGAGCATTATTATGGCATCCAGACCCTGCGGGCAGTGGAAAATTACGCCATCACAGGCATCCCAATCTCGCATTACCCGCGCCTGGTCCATTCATTGGCATTTATCAAGAAAGCGGCAGCCCTCACCAACCTGGAGCTGGGATTGCTGCCAGCCAACCTGGCGCAAGCCATCACCCAGGCTTGTGAAGATATCCTGAATGGGGAGCTGCTTTCCGAATTTGTGGTGGATGTCATCCAGGGTGGAGCGGGCACCTCCACGAACATGAACGCCAATGAGGTCATCGCCAACCGGGCATTGGAGCACCTGGGTTACCCAAAAGGACATTATGACGTGCTGCATCCGCTCAATCACGTGAACCTGTCCCAATCCACCAATGATGTCTATCCCACCGCTCTGCGTCTTACCCTGAGCATGAAGATGGACGGGCTGATTACGGAAATGCAGGCATTGCAGGATGCGCTGCACAGCAAAGGAGGGGAGTTTGCCGATGTGATCAAGATGGGACGCACCCAGCTTCAGGATGCTGTCCCCATGACCTTGGGCCAGGAGTTCGAAGCCTGGAGTGTGACCGTTGGCGAGGATATTGCCCGGGTGAGAAATGCCCAGGCCCTGGTCCGAGAGATCAACCTGGGAGCCACTGCCATTGGCACAGGGCTGAATGCCCCGGCCGGCTACGCCGGGATGGTTACCAGCAAGCTACGCGAGCTCAGCGGTGTACCCGTGGTGGAATCGCAAAATCTGGTGGAAGCCACACAGGATACCGGCGCCTACGTGCAGCTCTCGGGGGTCCTAAAACGCGTGGCGGTCAAGCTCTCAAAGATCAGTAACGACCTGCGCCTGCTCTCCTCCGGGCCGCGAGCTGGTCTGGGAGAGATCAACCTGCCTCCCATGGCCCCAGGGTCGTCCATCATGCCGGGCAAAGTGAACCCCATCATCCCCGAGGTGGTCAACCAGGTTGCCTTTGAAGTCATCGGGAATGACCTTACAGTGACCATGGCAGCCGAAGCCGGGCAGCTGGAGCTGAACGCCATGGAGCCCGTAATCGCCTACAACCTGTTCACCTCATCCGATTTGCTGGGGCGCGCCTGCCGCACCCTGGTACGGCGCTGCATCGATGGCATCACTGCCAACCGCGAGCACTGCCGGCAGCTGGTGGAGAACAGCATCGGGCTGGTGACTGCCCTTAACCCGATCCTGGGATATGATAAAGCCACTGAAATAGCCGAGGAAGCCTTGCGAACGGGTAAATCGGTTGTCGAAGTTGTGCTGGAGAAGAGATACCTGAGCCGTGAACAATTGGAACAGGTCCTATCACCACAAAAAATGATCCGCCCGAAAGATTAGTTTCGGGCGGTTACATCATTGTAATAGGTAATTTTTCCCCCCAGAAGAAATCTGAAGCCAGGATGTGGGGCTCGATGAATTAGCTGGAGGCTTTTAATTAGCGCCTGCCAGCCTATACCACGGTGCCCACGTTGAATATATCTGCCGGCAAGTCGATGTTGTTGATGGCGAATTTCTCGGCGAATTTCGGCCTTAATCCGGTTGATTTCAGCACGCCCATTACACGGCCATTCTGGATGCCGGTTTGCTCGAACAGGAACAGGTCTTGCATGATGATCGTATCGCTTTCCATGCCCTGCACCTCGGCCACATGCACAACCTTGCGCGTGCCGTCCCGCATGCGTTCCATGTGGATGATCAGTTCAATGGCTGAGGAGACTTGCTCGCGGATGGCGCGCAGGGGGAGCTCCAACCCAGCCATCAGCACCATGGTTTCGATACGCCGCAGGGTGTCGCGTGGGCTGTTGGAGTGGATGGTGGTCATTGAGCCATTGTGGCCAGTGTTCATCGCCTGGAGCATATCCAGCGCCTCGCCGCCGCGCGCCTCGCCTACGATGATGCGGTCGGGGCGCATGCGCAGTGAGTTGATCACCAGCTGGCGGATGGTGACCTCGCCTTTTCCTTCCACGTTAGGCGGGCGTTTTTCCAGCCGCCCGACGTGCTCCTGTTTCAGCTGCAGCTCGGCGATATCTTCGATGGTGATGATGCGCTCATGGCTGGGGATGAATGCCGAAATAACGTTCAGCAGGGTAGTCTTGCCTGAGCCTGTGCCTCCGGAGATCACCAGGTTCACCCTCGCCTCCACGCAGGCTTTCATAAAATTGACCAGCGAAGTGGTGAGGGTGCCATTTGCCACCAGGTCTTGCGCAGTGAAGGGGGTTTGGGCAAACTTGCGCACCGTCATCATCGGGCCGATGAGCGAGAGGGGAGGGATGATCACGTTTACGCGAAAGCCATTCGGCAAACGGGCATCCACCATGGGGGACGATTCATCCACCCGCCTGCCCAATGGAGCCACGATACGGTCGATGATGCGCATCAGGTGGGCTTCGTTTTCGAAAGTGATCTTGGTTTTTTCCACCTTCCCATAGCGCTCGATGTAGATATTATCGAAGCCATTGACCATCACCTCGGTGATGCTGGGTTCTTTGAGCAGTGGTTCGATGGGTCCAAAGCCGAGGATGTCGGCTATCACCCAATCCAGCAGGCGGCTGCGGACTGCGCGTGTATAGAGCAGGTTCTCCTCGGTCAGGATCCTGTTGAACAGCGCCTCGATCATCTGGTGCATTTGCGGCAGGTGTGAAAGGTCAACCTCGCCATCCGCTTCGGCCAGCAACCGGCGTTGCACCCGGTCGCGGATCATGTAGGCGTCGGCCGAGATCTGATCGCTTGCGCCAATGGCCTTGGCCTCAGCCAGCATGTCATAATCATTTGGATTTATCGTACGTCCATTTTTAGCCGGTCGATTGGTAAACATTAATGCATCTCCATTGTTTTCCCTATGGAAGGGTAGGAATAATCAATTGGGTATCGGGGGTTAAGCGCGGTTGATTATTCATGTCATTTGCCGATAAAATTGCCGCCACCGTGGTTTTATAGCGGTGCGCAAGCATGGATAGATAATCCCCGCTTTTAACGGTGACTACCACGGATTGATCATAAGCTTTCACCCGGTTGCTGATCAGATTTTCATAGGCATAAAATGCACTCTGGTAATTGCCTACATCTGCCAGGTACTCCGCGTAGCTAAGGCTGTCGGTCAGTGTGTTCTGCAGCGCCAGGATGCGCTCTCGCAGGCCGATCGAATTGATGGCATCCTGGTAGATTTGCACTGCCTGCTGGTAATGGTTGAGTGAGCCCTGGGCTTCGCCAATCATTATTTGCGCTTCAAATGCTAATGTATCTGACTCGGGAAGCTGCTGTGCCAACACTGCAGAGCGCTGAAAATCCTCCAGTGCCAGTGCATACTCGCCCGAAGCAATATAATCGCTTCCCCTGGCGATGTACGCATCGTAGAGGGTTTGCAAGGCGGTTCCACTGGCGTATCCGGCTTGCTGCTCGACGACATATTCCAGCCCTTGGATCGTCGCATCCCATTTACTGGCTGTAAAATCATCTACTGCCTTGATATAAGCCTGGGCGAGCCTGAATTGCAACAACACATTCGGGTCATTATCCCTCACCCCTAATGCCAGGCTCAGGTAATTTCGAGCCGCTTGCTGTGCTTCCAACGCGTCAGGCGCCGCGGCCAGTGCGTCTTGGGCTTGTTTGACATATTCATTGATGATGCTATCTTCGATGATCGTGCGCACCTGGGTCCGGGCTGCCAGGGCCTCCCGGTCCATCGGTTTCAAGGATAATGCCTTGCTAAAATACTCGTCTATTTTCTTTAATGTGTCGAGGGTGGGCACCGGCGAAAGCAGTAGTGACTGAGCCGCCTTGATATAACTCTGGAACAGGTTTTCAGCGATGGTCGCCGTCTTGAAATCCGGGTCCATGATGCGCAGTGATTCGTAGTTGGTGATGGCATCTTCGTAACGGGCCTCCGAGAAGGCCTGCTCAGCCTCCTCGAAGATCGATGTCATTTCAGTCTCGCTGCGAAGGCTTTTGATTTGCAGGGAAACATCCCGGTAATTCGGCATTTTCGCGCTCACTTTTTGCAGCAGGTCGAGCGCCTGCGCTGAATCCCCAATCTGCAGCAGGTTCATAGCCTGTGAATACAAGATTTCCACATCTTTGAGAGCCTGGGCCTGGGCGATGGCATCGCTAATCCCCGGATAATTGGGGTTTTGTGCCTCGATTGCCTGGAAGGCTGCCAGCGCCTCGTCAGATTTTCCAGCCGAGAGCAGCTGGTTGGCATTTCGAAATTCCACTCCTTGCTGTACCTGTTCCCAACTCTTGGTGATATCTGATTGGGTTTTTGCCCATTGCGCCTGGATCATCTTTGAATAGGTTGAGATGGCGAACACAATCACGGCCATGATCACCAGCGAGGCGATGAGCCTCAGGGTGAATTTTCCCAGGTTCTTGCGCCGGTTGCGCTTGTTTTCCTCGGCTTCATACTCAGAGATGCGCGCCCTCACCTCCATCTCCTGGCGGATGCTTCTCAGGTCGGTTGCCATGGGGAATTTTTTCTCCACTTCGCCCAGCTTCTGCAGACCTTCATCCCACCTGCCGATGCGGAAATGACCCATCGCCTCGTTAAAGGCTGGTGAGTCCAGGTATGATCCAGTTTCAGTCGTGCTCATTTTGCCTCCAAATAATTCTCACCCTACCAATAAGCTCTATGTTTTGTTATAAGTTTTTAAATGCATCCATGATGGCCGGGATGGCTGGCCCCAGGATGACGGCGAGCAGCGCCGGGAAGATTAACATCGCCATGGGGATTAACATCTTGATGGGCGCCTTTTGAGCCTGTTCCTGTGCCCTGAAGCGGCGCTCGATCCGCATCTGCTCTGCCTGGGCGTGCAATGTATCGCTGATACTCATCCCCAGCTGTTCAGTTTGCAGGATGAGCGCCACGAAACTTGCCACTTCGCGGATTTCCAGCCGATCTGACAGGTTGCGTAGCGCATCGCGACGGGTTAATCCCATCTCCATCTCGTTGATCACCCGGCCGAACTCGTGGCCGATGGGTGTATCCCAATATTCACTCACCCGCTGTAATGACTGGTCAAACCCCAGCCCGGCGGTGGCGCACACGCTGAGCATGTCAAGCGCATCCGGTAAGCCTTTCCGAACTTTATTTTGCCGGCTGGATACGCGTGCTTGCAGCCAGGCTTTGGGAAAATAGTATAGTAATATCAATATCAGCACGCTCAAAGCAACGTTGAGCGTTGTGGTGCCCCTGCGGATGATCACAAATGCCAGGTAAACCCCCAACAAAGCGGAAGCAATGTTGATGCCGTAGAATTCCTTGGCGCCTAAGCCTATCGGGTTGCCGGCGATCATCAGTTTTCTCGCCAGGTTTTCAATCGAACCGGCTGGGGTGATGCGCCCGAACAACGCCCCGATCCATTTTATGGTGGGAACAATCACCCGGCTGCCAAACGACCCGGTGATGATCCGGGATTGGCTGCGCACGATCCTGCTGCGCAGGTCCGAGTTTTCGAGGGGTGTTTCAACGTATTGCACCAGGCGCTTGCTCATCGTATTGGTTTTCAGCCAACGAAAGCTTAATAGCAGCACGGCGAATCCGGCGATGCCCAAAACAGCGCTGATCGTGACCTGCATCAAAATTTGCATGATGTATCCCTCACACCTCGATTTTTGCCAGCCGCCTGACCACCATGTTGCCGATGATCACCATCACCACCGCGCCGGCAGGAATGCATAATAGGAAGGGCTCGGGCGGCTTGAACAGGCGCATCATGTATTCAGGGTTGATCACAAACATGGCCGCTGCCATGGCCACCGGCATGAACGTGAGCACGTAGCTGCCGAAGCGCTGTTGCGCAGTCAGCACGCGTACCTCGCTGAACAAACGTACCCTCTCACGGATGGTCTCAGTGACCGCTTCCAGCATGGTGACGATATTGCCACCCACCTGCGTATTGATATTGATGGCAGTCACCACCAGGTAAAGGTCATCATTTTCCATCCTGGCGGTCAGGTTGGTGAGCGCCTGGCTCAGCGATAAGCCCAGACCAATTTCATGTTTTACCCGCCGGAATTCATCCGATGCGGGTGACTTCATCTCCTTGCTCACCACCTCGATTGCCTGGGGCAGGCTGTATCCGGCCCGCACAGCCCCGGTCATCAGGATCAAAACGTCCACCAGCTGCCGGCCGAAATCTACCCGCCGCCGGGATATTGAACGCTTCAACACCAGGTCAGGGATAAAAAATACGATCACTGCCAGGCCCAACCCGGCCACCACATTGCGGCTTACCAGCATTCCTATGCCGAATGCCACGATCGTCGCGGCAATGCGGATCAGCACATATTCCGTCTCGGTAATAGGCCAGTTGGCGCTGATCAGCTGTAGGTTAAGTTTCTCAGAGGCCAGCCCCGATAGCATGTTGTTCATCCGCAGGCGCAGGCGCACCAATCCCGCACGCCGCTTCTGGCCGGTTTGCATCTGGATGTCTTCGTCAGGCAAGGCAACATAATCGGCCAGGCGCGAGCCCACGTCTTGCCCGGCATAAAAAATATCCCTCAATCCATAGATCACCAACCCGTAAGCAATTACGATGATGATCACGATGCCCAGTATGATGGCAATAAAAACGGTAAACGGTGACATTCAGCCAGTCCTGTGCTGCTGTGGTTTTATTACCCCAACCGGCTGGAGGCAAGCAGCATGTCGCTGCCGGCTTTATGTGTCACTAGCGGTTCGGCTACACGCCCGGCTTCACGAAGGTTGATGGAGATCAGGTTTTTCGCCAGCTGTTGGATTGACCTGCTGGCGCTGCTGCGGGGGTAATATACCAGGAATGGGATGCCCCGGTTTATGCTGCGCAGCACGTTTGCCGGGTCATCGGCGATTTGATGATAAACCTGGGTGTGCAGCACGCCTTCGATGTCTTTAAGTTTCACCCCGCCTTCAATGCCGGCTTTATTCAAGATCATCAGGATTTTCTCGGCCGGGTAACCCAATGACCTGCTCAGCTGCAGGAAGCGGCTGGTGTCGTGCAGGGTGGCCAGGTCGGGTGTGCTCACCAGCAGGATGCGGTCGGCAGCATCCATGAGGGTCACCGAGATGTCGTTCAGCGGCCCACCGGCATCCACCACGATGTAATCGTAATGGCGCGACACCCCCACGAAGATGTTGTAAATGTCCTCCGCACGGATGCCCTGGGCAATTTGCACATTGGCTGGGGCAAGCAGTACGTGGATTCCCGATGGATGGGGGCAGACCACGTCGTGGATCAGGTTTTCGTCCAGGTTCGAGGCGTGCGGAATGAGGTCCGACAATGCATTTTGTACCTTGAGATTCAAGATCACTTCCAGGTGGCCGAAAAACACCTTGCCTTCGAATAAGAGCACCCTCTTGCCGGTTTCCTCAGCCAGGCCAATGGCGGTATTGACAGCCAGTGAAGTGACGCCCGTGCCCCCTCGCGGGCTGTAGAAAGTGACCGAGCGCAAAGGCCGCATAGCCTCGGGCAGCTGGCTGGGGATGTAGGATTGGCTTTGCTGCCGCCGTCCCTCCAGCTCGGTCACCCGTCGCAATGTGCTGATCAGGTTGATCTGCGTGAACGGGGCGATCAGGAATGCCCGCGCCCCTGCCAGCATCACCTGCTGGGCCACCACCGGGTCATTGCTCGGCAAGATCGCCACAATGGCCGCCGTGGGAAACTGCAATGCCAGGTCATCGATGATGTCCATGGTGGATTCGCTTTCCAGCTGCGAGTCTACCAGCAGGATATCCGGCTCTGCGGCGCGGATCTGCCTGGCCAGCCTTTCCTTAGATGACAGGATGTCAACCAGCGAAAATTCGTTTTGCGTCTTCAACGTCTCGATGATCTGCTGCTGGGATGCTCCTGGGTCACACAGTACAACCACTCGGATTTGTCTGCTTACTGGGCTCATGCTTCAATACCTCTATCTTCCATCTTTTGTATTCTCTAAAGTGTAAATCACCTGCCCCAAGGCGCTTACTTGGGAATTTGCAGGTTATAGCGTTGAACCAGGTACTCCTCGGTCACCGGGCTGATGTCGAACAGTGCGTTTGAGGTGGGTGAGCGCAGCACGATGTCGAAGTTTGCACCCGCATCGCGCAGGTTCTTTAGAACCAGGGCATCCTGGGCGTCCAGCGCGAACAGGTATGCCCTGATCTTATAGCTGGTTGGAGCCGGGGTGGGCTGTGCCTGCCCGGGCACGCTGGAGCTCGACCCCCCTTGGGTGATCACGTCGGCGACGATGGCCGAGATCTGGATGCGCTGGAAGGTGTCGAACGTGAAGGTGTGCGATTCCTTTGGCTGCTCCTCGCCGGTCACCACCCCCGGTGTGGTGATGGTGGGGCTCACCTCCACGGTGAGGGTGGCGAAGATATCCACGTTATCGCCGCGCTGCAGGATGCTCAGCGAGCTCATCAGGTCGCCCGCCGGGAATGCCATTAACACCTGGTTATCGCCGATGGTGTAGCCGATGTCGTGGGCTATGTTGGTGGGGTCAGCCAGGTGGTGCTGCAGCACCATCTCGCCCTGCACCAGGTGCACCATCACGATCTTCCCCAAGGCCGACTCGATGGACAGCATCGCATCCCGCGGCACCAGGCTCACCGGCACGGGCATCATCTTTACGTCCTCCCGGCTGATCACATTGCCCATTTCCAGGTCGCGCGTGGTGACCAGGATGTTGCTGGTGGCTTCCACCACCGGGGTGGGCTGCACGGGCGCCTGCAGGCTGCGCCTGAGCACGCTGTTGATAGCCAGGATGCCCAGCCCGATCAATCCGATCCCCACGATGGCGATCACAATTCCGATCAGTACGCGACGGTTCAAGAGAAGCCTCCTTGATGACTAAAGATTAAAACCAATAAAATTACCGGTAATTGTTGCAGCTTGTATACCAGTTGAATGAAAAAGTGAATATTTCATTTATCAGCCAAAATCAGCAGAAATTTTCATGGAATTAGGACAACGGTAAATGTACCAGTATCAAACCAATCACCCGGGCTGCCGTAACCACCTAGATCTAATCGTACGAAATAACCTTCGATTGATTTATCATTTTCATCGATCAGATTAAGGCTGACAGCTTTTTCGTGTCCGTAGCAATCTTTATCCGATGCATGTATAAAATATCCATCTTCGACAGTTACTTTATTTTTACCTGTTTGCACACAAGCGACATGAAATGCTGAAAATGATATTAGATGGAAGTTTAATGTACTACTGGTAATCAAAGATTGATCATCGATCGAACCAGCATTACATTGTTCTAAAGTCTCAGGATCCGATATCGTTGGTAAACCTTCACAAACTTTATTGAATACCGGCAAGATCACTTCCCTTCCCACGAGGCTAGCTGCTGTTGTATGAAATATGCTGGTCGCGACACCACTCTCTTCGGGTACCCACGTATGCGGTTTAAGCTCGGGGGGATCTTCATCACCCGAGATCCAATCTTTTAGCTCATTAGCACCACCGCCACCACCATCCAGGTCTAGCCAGCTACGTGCGCCTCCAGTCATCAAATCATCGATACAATCGTTGTCCATATCACAATCTATTTTCGTTGGATCCGTTGGGGTACAATTAGGAGGAATACCTTCTTGAAGACTGCATATCAGATCATTTTCTATATAACAATTGGGATCATCGGGATCTTTACATTTTTTATCTTTGACTTTTACCGAATCCATTAATACATAAGTGCATAGCATTCCTGTTGGATCTGATTCAGTACGACAAGGGCCTTCATCCTCTGCGCATTTCACTTCTCCTGTAACAGTTTCTCGACAAGACCAGGCAACCGGGAGTGTACCGACTGCCGGAGCACGGCATGCTGCTTTAGCTTCAGCTACCGGAGCCACCTCGCTATATCCAATAACACTCGCAAAATAGGTTGATTTCGTAACTGTAACATTTACTGTCACTATCGCATTGGTTAGGTCAGGAGTAACTAAGGCATATTGATCTGCACCATTGTAACCTGCATATTCTTGTGCTTTTCCGATAGTTTGTTGCAAGACATCATCATCATGAATATGCTGTCACATGTACTGAGCACCCGCTAAAGCGCCAGCATCTGCAGCATTTTGTGCCTGGCGCTTGGCTGCATAAGCATTTCCCCCGTCTATCACCAAAGCTAATATGGCGATGAATGCTACCATTCCCAGAGCAACGATCACCAGGCTTTGACCGTCTTCTCTTTTCAACTTATGCACATTCATGGATCCCTCCAATTGGTATTCCTGGAAAGCTCATTCGGTCGGTTCAGCCTCTGTACGCATCTCTGCCTGACTGGTCAATAGCAGGTGGTTACAACCTAAAGGTCCAGATGAATTTTCAGGCACGAATATTTCTACTAATGGGGTTACTGGTGTGAAACAGTAGTATACAGTTACACGAACTAGGTAAGTGTCATTATTTCCAACCGGTTCTGAATAATCCCAGGATGCCTCAACATTCAAGATATCCAGGCCAACCGCATATTTTTCGGCAGCTTCGATCATTCCATCAGTATTATCAGGATCAGTGACTCCAAAACGCGCCCCTTCCCTGGCGGCGTTATGGATCGTGCTGTAATAATAAACAGCCCTTCCAAAGTCGAAAATAACGATGGTCACCAGTAAAAGAACGGGCAGCAATAATGCAAATTCAACCAGTGTTTGTCCACGATGCACACATCTATAATTTGTATTCATGGCATCATCATTTCTACTGATCGGTTGAATGTCAGGGTTTGGTTAAGTAATATATCAAGAATAAGTTCAAAATTATAGGTTACAGTTACTCTGACTGGTTCTTCCGGTGGGCAATTTGCCAGAGCGATTTCCTCAGGCACATCATCATAATCATTATCACACTCTATTGATATTTTACTTATTTTGTCTTCTGAAACCATTGGCGAAGAACCTATTTCATCGTGAACCGCTGCAACCACATCCGCTTCTGTGGTATCACCTGGCCAAAATGTTATTACCCGCGCTCCCTCACGCGCGGCATTAGTAATTGCTATATACGAAAAAAACACTCTACCCAGGTCAAAAATTCCTATGATTAATAGCACGAACAATGGTAACAATAGCGCAAATTCCACCAGGCTCTGCCCTCTCTTATGCCTCCCCAAGGATATTACTCTCCTCTTCGCCATCTCTAATATTCACCAGACCCGTGATAATATGGTTGCCATTACTGCACCCCCAATCGACTTTGAAATATTATCTCACATTAATGTTTGCACCCATATCCAATAATATTCATTTCGTCTGAAAGGGTTCAGCAGCTCTTTCCCTTGTTTCGAAGAAATTATATCATCCTAGATTCATAATTATACTGACATTTATGATAGGAGTATAAGGTAAATATGAGACATGTAAAGATGAAAAATGTTGTAAAATAGAGAGTAATTCATCCTCTTAATCCGGCACTCATTAAACGTATACCTGCCTGATTCGTTACCAGTTTTTGAAAGGAAGGGCGCATGTATTCTCTCGATAGTCACAAGGATATGGTCGAAGCCGTGTGGCGCCTGGCTTACATTGCTGAATTTCGCGAGGGCAACAACCTGGCTCACCTCGAGCGTATCCGCGGCTTCACCCAGGTGCTTGGGCGGGGGCTGGGGCTGAGCCAGAGCGAGGTGCAGCTCATTTCTGTCGCCTGCCAGCTGCATGACATCGGTAAAGTGGGTCTTCCCGAAGTGCTGCTGCTACAGCAAGGGCAGTACACCGATGCCGATATGCAGAAGATCAAACGACACACCACCATTGGCGCTGAAATCCTCAGCAATTCATGCTCGCCCCTGATACAGGCCGGTGAGTCCATCGCCCTCAACCACCACGAGCGCTGGGATGGATCTGGCTACCCCAACGGCATCGCCGGTGAGGATATCCCGCTCAGCGCCCGCCTGTGCGCCATCGCCGATGTCTTCGACGCCCTCACCACGCCGCGCCCCTATAAAAAGGAAATCTCTCCCGAAGATGCCTGGCGGCTGATCGCCGGGGCCAGTGGAACGCTGTTCGACCCCCAGCTGGTGCAGGTATTTACCGATGAGCTGCCCGCCCTGCTCAAGGTCAAAAAATCGGTCGAGAAGCACTGATTTTCTTCAGCGAATAAATGGGTTTATGGATAGGGGGTCAGGGTTTCTTCACCCGTTGCCCGGCTGGTCACCAGGTACCAGGCGTTGACATTATTGAACCGGTCGGCGGGATCTAGGACTGGGCCCACGCCCACTCCGTGCACCTCACTGCTCACTGCATAGGTATACACCGGGTAATACAGCGGCAGGGCGGGCAACTCCTGCGCCCAGCGCACCTGGAAGTTCTTATACAGGCGCGTGCGCTCTGCCATATCGGTGGTGATGCGCGCCTGCTCTAAATACTCGCTCGCCTGGCGGTCATCCCACTTGGAGTAATTCTGACCGCTCGAAATTTGCGTCTGGTGCCAGAACGGGTAGGGGTCCGGGTCGGGGGAGCGCGAAAGGTTGAGGTCCACCAGGGCAGCCTGGTAGTTGCGGATATCCAGGTGCTCGGATAGCAGCTGGTCGAATGGCAGCGGGTTCAAAGTGACCTTGATGCCCAACAACGACCAATCCTTGCGGATGGCATCTGCCAGGGCCACATGCTGGGGGTCGTCCGGGTAAATCAACTCGAATGAAAGTGCTGTGCCATCTTCGTTGGTGCGCACGTCACCCCCATCTGCAGGCAGTGTAAAGCCCGCTTCACGCAACATGCCGATGGCTTGATCGGGGTTATAGGCATAATGCTCGATGCCCGTATAGTAAGCCCAGCTTCCCGGAAAGATCGGCCCATCCGCCAGGATGGCCTGTCCATCTTCCAGATTATCGATTATGCTCTGGCGGTTCAAGCCTTCCATCAGAGCGATGCGCACATTCACATCCTGGAAAAAGCTAACCTGCTCGTTATCCAGGTTCAGCAAGATCATGGTCATTTCTGGCAGGCGCGTGGTGTAAATGCTGAGGTCTTTTTCCTTCAACACCTCTGGCAGGATGTCAGCAGTCACGTCGCCAATGCCGCCGATTTCCCCTTCCTGGTAGGCGGCGTAAGCGGTACTCGCATCCGGGTAATAGCGCAGCGCAATCTGGTCGATGTATGCTTGTTGGCCGTAATAATTTTTAAAAATGGACAGCACCACCCCTGTAATTTGCCCATCTGAAGTGATCAGGTGATCAAAGCGGTATGGGCCGCTGCCCACCGGCTGCAGATTGAATGGATCATCGATCAGCTCAGCCATGCTCAGGTCGCCTAGCAGGTGGGCAGGCAGCACGCCAAAGGTCAGGTAATCCAGGAAGGGCGCATAGGGCTCTGGCAGTTTGAATTGTAGGGTTTTATCATCAAGGCGGCTGACCGCGATTTGTTTCCAAAAGTCACGGAGATCGGCTGGCAAGGGTGAATCGTCGTCGGTCATCATCTGGATGGTGAAAATCACATCGTCACTGCTGACGGGCTTTCCATCATGCCATACGGCTTCAGGGTTTAATGAGAAGTTATAAATCGTCCCATCACGGCTGATCCCCCATGATGTTGCCAGGTCCGCCTGTGGCAGCCCGTGATCATCCACGCGCAGCATGCCGCTGAACAACAGCCGATCTACTTCTCTGTCTGCCTGGTTATAATAATCCAGCACCGGATTCAAGCGCTTGAAGGTGCCGATCAGTCCTTCCGAGTAAATCCCCCCTTCAGCCGGCTTTACCACCGGCTCATCGATCGGCTGCAAGGCGGCAGGTTTTTGGCTGACCAGCAGAATGGCAATGGCAGCCAGTGCTATGATGGCAATCAGCAGCGGCAAGCGCAGTTTATTCATGGGAGTGAAATGATCACGGTTCGAAGCCCGTATAAAAATAATAAGCGCTTCGGAAGTGTTGCCAACCCCCTTTGGATGTGATGGTTGGCGTCGATCCTCGGCGCTCAGGCTGACGAGATTATGCTACTTTTACCGATACAATTGCCAGGACAAAGAAAATAACGCTCAGCACGATGGTCACGTAAAACAGGGTCTTTTCTACACCTCGCCGGGCAGTGAAAATGCCGCCCGTATCCGCACCGGTCAATCCACCCAGCCCCGCGCCCTTGCTTTGCATGATCACGCTCACAATCAGCGCAATGGATACGATGATCAATGATATATGTACAGTTGAAACCACAACTTACCTCCAAACCAATGAATTAACCGGCCAGGTGCCAACACCTTTTTTACGATGTTCCTAACGCCTAAGCTTGCGGATTATACCTTTGCTTGGGTGAATCGTCAAATCCAAAGTGAAGAACTGCTTTGCCTCGGATTAACCTGCATCCTTTCTATACAGCCCGCTGGATTTAGCATATATAATTATATTTTGATCTGCATTGCATTCCATTCACGGAGCGAGGCATGCCTGAAATTGTGGTCAACCTGCATATGCATACCCGTTATTCCGATGGCGACGGCTTACACGCTGATATCGCTTCTGCAGCCATCAACACCGGCCTGGATGCGGTGATCGTCACCGACCACAACGTGTGGGTGGATGGGTTTGCCGGGTATCACCAGGTGGGTAACCGCAAGGTGCTCATGCTGGTGGGTGAGGAGATCCATGACCAGGCGCGCCAGCCTCAAAAGAATCACATGCTGGTGATCGGTGCCAATCGCGAGTTGGCAACCTACGCTTATGATCCCCAACTACTGCTGGACATGGTCGCCAAGGCAGGCGGGCTGGCTTTCCTGGCTCACCCGGTTGACCCTGCTGCACCGGCAGTCGGCGAGACGGATATTTCGTGGGTAGATTGGAACGTGCACGGCTACACCGGTCTCGAGCTTTGGAACGGCTTCTCTGAGCTCAAGGCCTACCTCAAATCATACCTGCACGCCATATATTATGTCTATTTTCCCCATCGCATCGCCCGTGGCCCATTGCCCGAGGCTCTGCGCAGGTGGGATGAGCTGTTATCCGCCGGCAGGAAGGTGGTGGCTGTGGGGGGCTCGGATGCCCACGCCCATCTCCAGCACCTGGGTCCCTTGCGCCGCACGGTTTTCCCTTATGAATTTCACTTCCATGCCGTCAATACCCACGTTTTGGTTCCCCGCCCGCTCGGTTCGGATGTTGCCGCCGACACCAGCATGCTGCTCGAGGCCCTCTCCAGTGGGCATTGTTTCATTGGCTACGATCTACCCTCACCAACACGCGGCTTTCGCTTCACCGCTCGCGGCCTTGAGGCCTCTGCCGAGATGGGGGATGAGCTGGATGCCCGCGGCGGGGTGACCCTGCAAATCCGCCTGCCGCGCCTGGCTGAGTGCGTGCTGCTCAGGGATGGCATGCCCCTGCGCACCTGGCACAAGCACGAGCTGTGCACCTACATCGCCACACAGCCTGGGGTGTACCGGGTGGAAGTGTATATCCATTACCTGGGTAAGAGGCGCGGCTGGATCTTCAGCAATCCGGTGTATGTGCGTTAGCCTAAATACCCAATCTTCCTAGAACCCTTGTTCTATCAATCCATTCGCGGTATGATATAAGTTCTATTATTTATTTTCAGATACGGGGTTTCCATGGATTTTAAACTCGTTGCTCCCTTCCAACCCACCGGCGACCAGCCGGAAGCCATCCGCCAGTTGGTGGAAGGCGTTAAAAAGGGTTACCGGAACCAGGTGCTGCTGGGCGCCACCGGCACCGGCAAGACCTATACCATGGCGCAGGTCATCACCCAGCTGCAGAAGCCTGCCCTGGTGATGGCCCATAATAAGACCCTGGCAGCACAACTATATGCCGAGTTCAAGGAATTCTTCCCTGAAAACGCTGTGGAATACTTCGTGAGCTATTACGATTACTACCAGCCGGAAGCCTACGTCCCCCGCCACGACCTGTACATCGAGAAGGAGACCGAGCGTAACGAGGAGATCGAGCGCTTGCGCCTGGCTGCCACCACCGCCCTTATGTCGCGTAAAGATGTGATCATCGTCGCTTCCGTATCCTGTATCTACGGCCTGGGTAACCCGGAGGAATACGGGCGTGTGGTCATCACCGTCGAGAAAGACAAAATCTACCGCCGTAACGCCCTGCTGCGCGACCTGATCGAGGGCCAGTATGAGCGCAATGACCTGGACCTCAAGCCAGCCACCTTCCGCGTGCGCGGCGATACCCTCGAAGTCATCCCTGCCTACCAGGATCGCGCCGGTTACCGGGTGACTTATTTTGGCGATGAGGTTGAGCGCATCGTCGAATTCGATGCCCTCACCGGCGAGCTGCGCCAGGAGCTCGAAAAAATCGCCATATACCCGGCCAAGCACTACATTGCCCCCGAAGATAAGCTCAAGCAGGCCATCCTGGATATCGAAGATGAGTTGAAGGAGCGCGTGCAGTACTATCGCCAGCAAGATAAGCTACTGGAGGCACAGCGTATCGAGCAGCGTACCAATTATGACCTGGAGATGCTGCGCGAAATCGGCTCGTGCGCTGGGATCGAGAATTACTCCCGCCACCTCGACCAGCGTGCCCAGGGTACGCCCCCCTGGACGCTGATCGATTATCTCCCCCACGACTACCTGCTGTTCATAGACGAAAGCCACATGACGGTACCACAGATCCGCGGTATGTATAACGGCGACCGCAACCGCAAGGAGACTCTGGTGGAATACGGCTTTCGCCTGCCCTCCGCCCTGGATAACCGCCCGCTTAAGTTCAAGGAGTTCGAGCAGCACATGGGCTACACCATCTACACCTCCGCCACTCCCGGTCCCTATGAAATGGAGCGCGCCGACCAGGTGGTCGAGCAGATCATCCGCCCCACCGGCCTGGTTGACCCTGAAGTGGAAGTGCGGCCTATTGAGGGCCAGGTGGACGACTTGATCGCCGAGATTCGCAAGCGCGTGGAGGTGGGCCAGCGCACACTGGTCACCACCCTCACCAAGCGCATGGCGGAAAAGCTGGCCGACTATCTGATGGAGCTGGGCCTCAAGGTGCATTACCTGCACTCCGAGATCGAGACCCTCGAGCGGGTGGGCATCCTGCGCGACTTGCGCCTGGGAGTTTATGACGTGGTGGTGGGCATCAACCTGCTCCGTGAAGGCCTCGACCTGCCCGAAGTATCCCTGGTCGCCATCCTGGATGCGGATAAGGAAGGCTTCCTGCGCTCGGATACTTCCCTTATCCAAACCATAGGGCGTGCATCCCGCCATGTGAATGGCATGGTCATCATGTATGCCGACAAAATGACCGATTCCATGCAGGCCGCGATTAATGAGACCAACCGGCGGCGTGCCAAGCAGGTCGCCTATAACGAGCAGCATGGCATCGAGCCGGTTAGCATCGTCAAGGCTGTGCGTGACCTGACCGACCAGCTGGGCGGCAGGGCCCAGGCCGAAGCCCGCGGCCAGCGTCCTATTGAGCCTGCCAGGATGCCCAAGGATGAGCTCAAGCGCCTCATCGCTGACCTTGAAGTGCAGATGAAGCAGGCTGCCAAAGACCTGGAGTTCGAGAAAGCCGCCGTTCTGCGCGATGAAATCTTCGAGCTGCGTGGCGTTTTGGCCGAAGAGACCAATGCCCCGCCCTGGGAAAAGGTCCGCCTGATGGCCGGCGAGGAATAAGCAGGTACCGCTTTTTATGGATAGTGTAAGGGTGGGTCGCTATTGATTATGTTGGGGTGGGTCGCGACCCACCCCAACTTGATCTCCGATTTCTTCATACTTCCTTCATAATTTTCTGCTACACTATATTCCAGGTATATGATCTTCACATGTTATGCTATTAATTCGCTGAATACCTCAAGGAGTGACTCATGAAAAGGTTCTTGCTTGTTGGTTTGATCGTCGGCCTGGTGCTGGTGCTGGTGGGTGGGGGTGGTGCGGTTTATGCCGCGGTGGCCGCGGCGAATAACCCTCAAAACGCCACTACCACCGTTCAGCAATATCAGCAGCAGAAGGTGGCGCCCTATGGCCCAGGGGGCAGGGGCAATGGAAACATCATCCCATTTGGTCCCGGTGAAATGATGCGCCAGCGCGGTTTCCAGGCTTTTCGCGCTGAGGGCGTGCTGCATGATTACATCGTCTCGGCCTTCGCCAAGGCAGTTGGCCTCACCACCGACCAGGTGAATACCCGCCTCGCTAATGGGGAAACTTTACGCCAAATTGCCGTAGCCCAGGGCTTCACCGGCGATCAGCTCGCCCAGCTGGCGACCCAGGTTGTAACGGATGCCCTCAACCAGGCAGTCGCAGCAGGGGTGATCACCCAGGCTCAGGCTGACACACTGCTCCAGCGTTTGAATAACAATCCGGGTTTTGGGTTCGGGCCCGGTTTTGGATTCAGGAATTGCCCGGGGTGGGATAACGATAACGGCCAGCCGACCTATTAGCCGCCTTCAGTTCTAGAGAATGAGAGACGCGGTGAATGCCGCGTCTCTTTTTATTCATTTGCCTCCCGCAACCGATCGGTCATAAGCAGCTCCTTTTTGGGGTTTTCATCATCAATTGCTGATTCCATAAAGCTGGGTGAACAGCATGGCCTTATCTTCCATGTCCAGCGGGTTAATATGGGCCAGCTCAAGGTCAGCCCTCACCAGCATGTCCAGTGAAAGTGATGTGTGGAAGATATGCACGATCACCCCCGCCTGGTCATCAGCGGCGATGCGGTTGATCGACAGCTTGCTGCAATCATTACAGCGGTGCACCAGCATCAGCTCGCCTGACGCACTGCTGGCATACCTGTTGCGGGTGCGTTTCACCGCCAGGGCAATGGGTTGCATCACCGCCTTGCACGCCGACATGCGGTCGCCGGGACGCAGGTAATCCACGTGGCGCGACCACAGGCAGAACGGGCAGTGGTTGCGGTTCTGCACCCCTGAAATGGCCGGCTGGGTGTACACCAGCGCCCCGCAGTGCAGGCACCTGAAATGGCTTTCGTGGGCTAGCATCTTTTCCCGCTCCCTGGTGGGGTACCTGGGGGGGTTACAGATTCCGGGATACATCGAACCCCTCCTTGTTCAGCTGCAGGTAGCTCTGGTACCTGCGCGGGCTCACCAGCCCGTCCATCACCGCCTTGCGGATGGCGCAGCCCGGTTCATCGCCGTGCTGGCAATCCAGGCCGAAGCGGCATTGGCCTATGAAGGGGCGCATTTCTACGAACAGGTATGCCGGGTCATCCTCGAAGTCCCACAGCCCGAACTCACGCGTGCCGGGTGTATCCACGATGGCCCCTCCGCCATCCAGGGGGAACATTTCCAGGTTGGTGGTGGTGTGCCTGCCCTTGCCCGTCGCCTGGTTCACTGCCTTCACCCGTAAGCCCAGTCCGGGTTGCATGGCGTTCAGCATGGCTGTCTTCCCCACCCCCGACTTACCCACGAACACCGACAGCCGTCCGCCGAGGGCAGCCCTCATCTCTTCGATTCCCTCGCCGGTCAGGCTGCTGGTGAGCACGAAGCGGTAGCTGACCCGCCGGTATTCTTCGAGCGCCTCCAGCAGCTCTTCCTGCCTGCCCTTCACCAGGTCGAGCTTGGTGATGCAGATCAGGGACGGGATATCCCCCGCCTCTGCCGATGCCAGGTAGCGGTCGAGCAAGTTCCATTTTGGGTCGGGTTGCGCCGCCGCTATCACCGGCACCACCTGGTCCACATTGGTCACGATGATCTGCTCGAAAGGGTGCGCCCCCAGGTGCAGAGGTTTGGGCACCGCGCTCCTGCGCGTGAGCTTGTTGCGCCTGGGCAGCAGCTCGATGATCAGGCCTTTTTCGTCCTCTGACAGGATGTAGCGCACCTCATCACCCACCGCCAGTGGATCCATGTGTTCCAGCTCCACCACTTTTTGCACCCGGTGGTGCAGGCTGCCCGGGTCGGCAATCGGGTAGATCAGTTGCTTGCGCATGCGGTTGGAGAGCTCGCACGGCACTACCCGGCCATTGGTGTGGACGGTGTAATTCCCAATCGTTTTTTTGTAGACCACACCGGTGAAGGTGGGCCTTCCGTCGTACATGTTGCTGCTATCAGAATGCATTGTCTTCAGTCCTAAAGAAACAAAACCAGCCACGTGTTATAACCGTAGCTGGTGTGGGTGAGAAATATCGAGGCTGCAATGAGTACCTTTACCGCCAGGTGGCTGGCAGGCACCCTATTCGCAGCTTAAAACAAAAGCCACGGGTCATGGACGCTCCCGTGGCAGATCGACTGGTCAATGGTAAGGCAGTCTTATTCCGTCACCTGGGGGCGCGCCCATGTGTTATGAATGACAAGTACCGAGATCATATGTAACATGAAACGCTCTCCTTCCTTCAAGATTAACATGCGGTGAGAGTTTATCATTGTGTTCGACAGGCGTCAAGGGAAAAAATGGCATTCTATCTCCATCTCATTGGCCTGCCGACTGTTCCTGGTACACAAATAATTGCCAGTCTAAGTCGAAAAATCCGTAAGATATAAAGACAAATAATATCTGATTCGGTGTATAATTGCCGCACAGAAGTGGGAAATTTGTTGGCAGGCAAAGTTTACCCTCCATTCTTATTTTTTATATCTGGTTAAATGGTTCGAATTTTGAATTCGAACAGAAAGGTGATCAAAATGCGTGACATAGTCGCAGGTCTGTTTATTTCATTAGATGGTGTTGTGGAAGCGCCCTCTATCTGGGGATTCCAGTATATGGATGAGGAGATGAGCAAGGGCCTATCCGACGGCATTGCCCAGGCCGATACGGTGCTGCTCGGCCGCCGGACGTACCTTGAGTTCGCCGATATCTGGCCTAAACAAGGTGGTGAAGTGCTTATGTCCGACTTTTTCAACCGGTCGCACAAGTATGTGGTTTCCTCAACCCTGGAATCCCTTTCCTGGCAGCCCGCCAGCCTCATCAAGGACGATTTCGCCCACGAGATTTACCTGCTCAAGCAGCAGCCTGGCAAGAATATCCAGGTACCCGGCAGCCCCACGCTGGTGCGCTTTTTGATCCAGAATAGCCTCCTGAATGTTCTCAATCTCACGATATGCCCGGTGGTGGTGGGTTGCGGAATGCGCCTGTTCGATGAGATGGACATTTCATTCAAATTGAAGCTGGCCCACTCCACCAACCTGAGAACAGGCGCCATCAGCGCCACCTACCAGGTTGTCCCGGGCATCACCTCACCCGATCGGGCAGCGATGGGCCTCCCTTAAGCCAGTATGAGGGAATAAACTCTTGGTGTTCAGGGTTTGGTCCGAATTTTCATCTTTGATTTGTCAGGATACAGGATAAAAGGAGTTATCCTATGTTCGATAAAATTTCCATTGTCTCTGTCCCGGTCAAAGACAAGGATGCTTCCAAGGCTTTTTACACCAGCGTGCTCGGTTGCCGGGTTATAGAGGATAATCCCATGATGCCAGGCAGCCGCTGGATCAGGCTCGAGTTCCCCGGTGTGCAAACCCGCATTGTGCTGGTGAATTGGTTCAAGCAGATGCCACCCGGAAGCCTCCAGGGTATTGTCCTTATTACCAATGATATCGACCACACTTGTCAGGAGCTGAAACAACGCGGCCTCGAAATATCAGAGATCAAGGATCAGCCCTATGGCAAGGAGGCTGTCTTCTATGATCCCGATGGGAATGGCTGGGTTCTCCAACAACCACTGGTGTGAATATGCGTGAAGCAGGTCAATAAACAAGGAGAATTCATGAGAAAGATTGTGTTGTTAACCAACATCACTCTAGATGGTGTGATGCAAGCCCCGGGACTTCCCGATGAGGATACACGGGGTAATTTTCGCTACGGTGGCTGGGGAGCACCTTATGCTGCCATGAATTATGTGAATAATAGTGACCTGGACACAGGCCCCATGCTATTCGGCCGCCGTACCTACCAGCAGTTCTACAATTCGTGGCATGGCCGCACCGATAATCCCTACTCGCAGTTATTGGATAACGCCGTGAAATACGTTGCTTCTACCACCCTGCAGGAGCCGCTACCCTGGCAAAATTCGGTATTGCTCAGCCATGACATCCCAGCAGCATTGGCAGATCTGAAAGCACAACCTGGTAAGAATTTCCTGGTGATGGGTAGCGGTGTGCTGGTGGCTACGCTGATGCAGCACAGTCTCATTGATTTATATGTGCTCCTCATCCACCCGCTTGTGCTGGGTAGCGGCCGTCGTCTCTTCGCCGATAACAGCCTTTATACCACGCTGAAGTTGCTGGATCATAAATCGACCCCTACGGGGGTGGTGATTGCCACTTACCAGCCCGTATAAAACGAGCCTGCCCAATCTCACCGCAGATATCTATTCCCTTTACAAGCGGGTAGAGTGACTCACGAGTCACCCTACCCATCTTTATGCACTTCCTTTGTATCCTCCGTGATTTTCTTTTTTCATTAATTTGGTATACTCACCCCATGCCATCCACAATTCTCATCATCGAAGATGAGCCCGAGCTGGCCCGCGTGCTGCGCTCCTACCTCGAAAAGGCGGGTTACGATATCCTAACGGCATACCGTGGCGACACCGGCCTGGCCACCTGGGAGAATAAGCACCCCGATTTGGTCATCCTCGACCTGAACCTGCCCGGGATGGATGGCCTGGATGTCGCCCGGCATATCCGCCAGGATGAAAACCTGCGCACCCCCATCCTCATCCTCACGGCGCGTGCCGGCGAATCGGATGAGCTCACCGGGCTCGAGCTGGGCGCAGATGATTACATCACCAAGCCTTTCTCCCCGCGCATCGTGGTTGCCCGGGTGAATGCCTTGTTGCGCCGTAGTGAGCCTGGAAAAGCACTGGACCAGAAAATCAAAATCGCCGGTCTGGAAATTGACCCGGCTGGGCACACCCTCAGCCGGGAAGGAAGTACCATTGACCTGACACCCACCGAATTCAACCTGCTGGTCACCCTTGCCAACCAGCCCGGCAGGGTCTTCAGCCGGTTGCAGCTTCTCGAAGCCGCCCAGGGAGTGGCCTACGAAGGTTATGAGCGTACCATTGACGCCCATATCAAGAACCTGCGTGCCAAGCTGGAACCTGACACGAGGAATCCCAGGTATATCGAGACGGTTTTTGGCATCGGATACCGCTTTGTGAAGCAGTAACCAGCCATGGGGTGATGTTCGACTTCTTCATCTGTATACCTAGCAACAGGAATTCCCCCTTTGCCTCTCCCCACCCTCATTGCCTTGATCATTATTGTCATCACCTTCGTCGGGGTTGTCATCGGCCGGTATCCCTGGTTGCGTATGAACCGGGCCTCCATCGCCCTGGTTGGAGCAACACTATTCATCGTAATTGGTACCATTCCCCTGGAAAAAGCTTTGCCGCCATTGGCCTGGATATCATCGCATTATTATTCGCCATGATGATCATCAATACCAACCTGCGCATGGCTGGCTTCTTCGATCTCGCCGCCTGCAGGATCACCCGCCTGGCGCACACCCCTCGCCAGCTGTTGACATGGTTGATCGTTTTTTCGGGTGTGCTTTCTGCGATATTTCTCAATGACAACATCGCGCTGATGTTCACTCCACTGGTAATCGAACTTACCTCCACCCTCAAGCGCAATCCTGTCCCATACCTGGTTGGCCTGGTCTCGGCTGCCAACATCGGCTCAACCGCCACGATCATCGGCAACCCCCAGAATATGATCATCGGTAGCTCGTCCCATATCCCATTTCTCACCTTCAGCGGTCACCTGGCCCCCATTGCCATCATGGGCCTGCTCATTTCGTGGGTCATCCTGGTATTCGTCTATCGTCGCGAGTTCACCCCCAGCCCGCTTACCGCTGAAAAACCTCCCGATTTGCAGATTTATAAGCCTTTTCTGATAAAAGACGCCATCGCAACCCTGTTGATGATCGTCGCCCTGTTCATTGGCGCTCCCATTTCATTGGCTGCCCTTTCGGCGGCAGCCTTTTTGCTCATCACCCGGCGTATCAACCCCACACGGGTCTTCAGGCAGCTGGATGGGCCATTACTGGTGTTTTTCTCGGGCTTGTTCATCGTCACTGGCGCGATCGAAACGACCGGCTCGCTGGGGCATCTGTTCAGCCTTGCCAGACCACTGGCCCAGGCTGGCGTGGCCTCGCTGGCCGGCGTGGCGGCTGTGTTGAGCAACCTGGTATCCAACGTACCTGCCGTCCCGCTTTTTCGCCCCCTCATCCCGCAATTCTCCAACCCGCAGCTATCCTGGCTGACCCTCGCCATGGCAACCACCCTGGCGGGCATCCTGACCCTTCTTGGATCCGTCGCCAATCTTATCGTGGCTGAATCTGCCCGTAAGCGTGGGGTTAACCTATCCTTCGTTGAATACCTGAAAACCGGAATTCCCATCACCCTGCAAAGCCTGTCTATTGGGTTAGTGTAGCTTCACTTTTTTGGACAGTACCTATGCGACTAAAACTATTCCTTTCCTTCACGCT
>Ga0172363_10000220_pt1 | contig 39672 bp, 51 predicted proteins | sample LakKivs2_kivu2a2_FD_114541 | JGI IMG/M metagenome (GOLD analysis project Ga0172363, IMG submission 114541) | Sediment microbial communities from Lake Kivu, Rwanda - Sediment s2_kivu2a2 | ecosystem: Environmental > Aquatic > Freshwater > Lake > Sediment | place: Rwanda: Western Province, Lake... | reverse complement strand
TGGAGACGTCGAGACCTTCGATGTACGGGATGCTCATGGTGCGGGTGAGGGTACGGTGAGGGTGGCAGGGTGGGCAACCAGCGAGACGATCGCCATGCTGGGGGGCGGAACGAGCCCGCGGGCTTCGCGATGGTGCGCGAAGGTGGTGCCGGGCTTGCCGAGTCGCGCGGCAACGACCGGCGGCGGGCAGGTCGCGGAGACGACGGCCTCCAGCTCCCAGCCGCTCACCAGGACTCGGCCGCGGAGGGGCCTCGAACCCGTAGGCCCGCTGTGCAGCCACCACGGCACGGCGGCCGTCACCTCGGCCGAGACGACGATGATGTCGTCGCGGAGCGGGTCGAGCGCGGCTTGGAGCCGCAGGCTCACGCCGACGCGCAAGGTCGGGCGAGCTTGCTCCTCCGCCGACTCGGCCGTGTAGGGGGCTTCTCCGCCGCGCTCCGGGTGCAGCAGGACGGTCCCCATCCCGCGGTACTTGGCCAGGTACAGCCCCATCACCGCCGCCCGTCGTCCCACGGTTGCGGGACGAACATCCACGCGACGGCGAAGAACAGCAGTGCGAGGCCCGGATGCACCGCGCTCCCGGGCGGCCAGCCGAGCAGCAGCACGACGAGGCCGAGGACGACAAGGAGGGCGACGGCGATCAGGATGATGGCGGTGAGGGTCATGTGGACTGTCCGTTCTTCGCGTAAAGGGCCGCGTCGGCGGCCCTGCCCGATGCTGCGGCAGCGAGAGACGCCACCTCGCTCCACAGGCTGCTGGCCGTCAGCAGCAAACCTGCGTCGTCGGCCTCGAAGCCGGCCAGGGTCACTTGGCAAGCCAAGGACGCCTTACGGGCCACCGTGGCGTAAAAGTCTTGGCTTTCCTTCGAGAACGCTGCGTCTCTTTTGTCAGGTTTCATGTTGCATCATCCCATGAGAGGTCCCGCTGGGCAAGCCCGCGAGCAGTGGTGAGCGGCGCCCTAGGCAGCGTGGCGTAGCGGCAGAGAGAAGGTCCCGCGGGACGAACCCGCGGGCAGTGGATGACATCGCGGAGCGTCGCCCCGCATGGCGAAGCGGCACTTAGCCATGGGTCGCGGCGCAAATCGCAGCACGGGGAGGTCCTATCCGACGCTCACAAGCATCCAGCGGATGCGAGCTTCGGGGGGCAGGGTCGTGACCCCTTCGGGGAGGCGCGGGCCGGTGTATTGGCCGACGAGAAGATGGTCTCCCCGGAGCAGGCTGGTCGAGCGACGGTGCATGTCGACGGGCTGTCCCAGCATCGCGGTGAACAGGCGAGCGGTGTCCTCATGGCCGACGCACGACAGCCACTCGTTCTCAGCCGCCCAGATCGCGGCCTCCTCGTCGGTAAGGGCCACGATGTCCAGCACCGCAGTGCAGTCGCCGAGGGGGTCAAGGAAGTCCAACATGCCGAGGGAGAGGGCGTTGCCGATGTAGTTCATGGTGTGGTTCTTGGAGAGGTCCCGCGGGACGAGCCCGCGGGCAGTGGTCGGCGAGGCAGCGGCCCGCATGGCCACGCCACAGAGTTCGAGGCGTAGCGTCGCGCGGCGAGGGAGAGGTCCCGCGGGACGGACCCGCGGCAGTGGTGGGCGTCGCTCGACGAGGCATCGCACTGCACCGCATCGGAGGGCACTGCAGAGCGCAGCGTCGCGCGAAGGTAAGAGGGAGAGGTCCCGCGGGACGGACCCGCGGGCAGTGGCGTGCCCTGCGTGGCGCAGCAAAGCGTGGGCTCGCGATGCGAGGTCACGGGTAGCTACGGGATGCGTTGCCGGGGAGGGAAAGGTCCCGCGGGACGGACCCGCGGGCAGTGGATGGCAAGGCGGGGCGATGCGCCGCGCGGCCCGGCGCCGTGCGGCGCGGACATGCGAGGGATAGCGTCGGCTCGACGGGGATGAAAGGTCCCACGGGACGAACCCGCGGGCAGTGGATGGCAAGGCCCTGCGACGCACTGCAGGGCCGGGCGGTGGGTTGCACCGCACCGCCCCGCCGCGCCTAGCAACGCGATGGGCAGGGTGGAGATGAAGAGGACGGCTCATTCGGCCGCCAGGGCGACCTCCTGGATGGCCCAGCTCGTGACGGCGAACCGCCCGAACGGCCCCTTGCGCTGCGGCCGAAAACCGCCCAGCCCGACGCGGCTGCCGGCCTTGTCGAACAGCTCGCGGATCGTCGTCTCCGCGGTCTCCGTGAGGTCGATCTCGGCGCTCACGACGAAACTCCAGTCGTCGAAGCGAGGCCGGACGATCGCGACGGCCTCGCCCCCGTTGGGGTTCGTGCCCTTGCGGACGTCCGGGCGCCACTGGGGTGCGCCCCCGCTGGTCGAACGCAGCGGCACGCTCTCACCGATCAGGGTGAGGAACGACGGCAGCAGCGTCGCCTTGAGGCTCGACACCATCTTCTTGCCCTCGAGCCGAACATGTCGCCCGGCCTCGGCGAGCGCGGAGTAGATGTTCGGCGTCGGCATCACGACCCCGCCCTGCGCGTCGGTGTACAGGCACGACGTGCACGCATCATGAATGCTGGGCCGCGCGGCCCCTTTCGGAGCCTTGCGCTTCTCCCAGAGGGCGATGAGCGTGTCTTCGCTCATCGCGTGCATGAGGAGGGGAGAAACCCCGGTGCAGTGGACGGTCAGGAGCATGCGGAGTCTTTACCCGCATTACAGTCGCCGCGCAACCGAAATCAGCGCTTCACCCCGACGGAGTCGATCTTGGCGCTGAGCAGTTGATAGGTCGCCATCGCGTCATGCAGTGCTTCCGCGCTCGCCTGCAGCTGCGACCCGAGCTCCGCGTACAGCCGCTGCATGTCGCGGAAGTCGATGTTCAGGCTCGGGACATCAGTGTCAGGGGGCGGCACGGAGACACCCTCGTGCGCCTCCGAGTCCGGGTTCCACGGGTTCTCGGGCGTCCACAGCGTCGGGATCGCCAGCGCCTGCAAACTCGCCTCGTTGCCCCAGTACCGGTTCCGGTCGACGGCGCCCTGGATGCCGGAGACCGTGGGCTGGTCCGTCTTCGCGGCGAAGTTCGCGTCGCCGCCGCCCGACCACTGCCAGATCGTCCACTTCGCCCAGGGCAGCCCCTTCGCCGGCGCAGCGCCGGCGGTGTAGCTCACCTGCCACAGCGGGAGGTGAGTCCAGACTCCGGAGTTGGACGTGGTGTAGTTCCACACGTTCTTGCCGGTGTAGATCATCGGGCTGCGCCCGAGCTCGCCCTCGATCACGTGCACGAAGCCCTCGATCCACTCGAGGTTCGAGGCGATCGGGCGGTCGGGGTACTCCTCCCAGTCGAGCGCCGGCGGGAGCGTGCGCTTCGACTCGACGTAGCCCGCCGCCCGCAGCGCGCGCGCGAAGTCCTTCGCCTCCGCCTCGCCATCGGAGCGGCCACCGGTGCTCGAGGGTCGCGCGAAGTGGTACCCGCTCCACAGCATCGTGGTGCCCTCCATGCCCTTGGCGTTCTCCTCCCACTTCGGGTCGACGTAGCCGCGACCCTCGGTCGCCTTCGCGATGCTGAAGCGGTACCCATCGCCCTCCACAGCGCTCCAGTCGATGGTGCCCTGGTGCTTGGAGACGTCGATGCCTTCGATGTACTGGACGGTGCTCATGGCGCGGATGGTAGACCATCCGGCCGCGGCCGCCGCGGGGGCCCCGCTACTTCTGGGGCAACGGGTACTGCCGCACCAGATTCTCGATGGCGGTCCGGTAGGCGAAGTGCTCGTGCGCTGCGCGCACCGCCTCCTCCCGGGTCCGGGCGCTCCCGTGGCCCGCGATGGCAAGCCCGTCGTCCGGCCACGAGTCGTGCGCCCACCGCCAGCAGCGCTGGAGATCGTCGCGCCAGATCTTGTACTCGCGCGACGCCATCAGTTCAGCAACTCCCCGGAGCTGCGACGGCGGCCAGCCTCGTGAGACTCGGAGTCCCCTTGCACGTGCTCGATGTTGATCCCGGGCTCCCGATCAAACGGCTCGACGCGCGCGAACCGCAGGTCGCCGAGCAGCAGGGCGAACGCAGCTGCGCTGACCCCCAGCTCCGTGCTGAGCTCGGCGAGACCCTCGATGAAGCCGCGCAGCGCCGCGTCGTTGTTCTTGCCGTCGCCCCCGATCGTGGCGACCAGCAGCTTCGCCGCGTAGTACCCGCGGAGCCGCAGCAGGCCGGTCTCGGTGTCGGCCACGAGCACGATCGGCTGTTCCAGGTACATCCGGTAGCCCATCACCACGGTCGCCGTCTGCGCGATCGACAGGTAGACGCCTTGGTTCTCGTCACGCGCAGGCCGGCGCACGTAGCTCTCGGCGACCTCGGTCAGCAGCGGTTGAAGTTCGGCGGGGAAGTCACTCATGGTGGTCGTCCAGGTCTCCGAGAAGGTCACACAGCTCCGGCCGCTTCGCGGTGCGCTCGTCGTCGTACCGCTGGACCGTGTCCAAGTTCGCATGGCCCAAGAAGGCCGCCACCCGCCGCACGTCCCCAGAGGTGGCCTCGAGCAGCGTCGTCGCCGCCGTGTGGCGCAAGCCGTGGGGCCGAAGCGAGCGCTTCAGGCCCGCGGCCTCGCCGCCCCGCCGCACGCGCCGCCAAGCCGACACCACGTTGAGTCGCTTGCCCTTGTGCGGCCCGTACGGCGCGCAGAACAGCGGCCCTGGCTCCGTGCCTCGGTGGCGCAGCCAGGTCGCGAGCGCGGCACCGGCAGCCGCCCCAACGGGCCACCAGGACTTCGCGCGCTTGCCCTTGCGCAGCACCTCGATCTCGGGGCTGTCGCCGAGCCGAACCCCGTCGGGATAGTCGGCCGACAGCAGCTCGAACCGCCGCATGCCCGCGTCATGCAGCAGGCGGAAGTAGGCGAGATCGCGCGCCGCGAGCGCGGCCGCGCGGTCGTCCCCGCAGCGGGTTGCGGCGCTGAGCTCCAGCTCCAGCTGGTCGACGACCTTGCGGACGGCCTCCCGGTCGGGCCCGCGAACGTCCCGCACGAGCTCGGTGCGGACGCCATCGATCTCGAGCGTCCAGTCGACGAGCTGATACTGCAGCGCCAGCTTGACGACGCTGCGAAGCGCAGCAAGCCGCCGGTTCACGGTGTTCGGGGCGTAGTCGTCCCGCACCATCGACACCCGGTATTGGTTGCCGATCAAGGTCGCCCCTGCCTTCCCCGCCTCGAGCAGCTTGCGCACCGCCTCCTCCGCGCTCGGCTCGCCGCGCCACCGCGCGAAGTGCTCGAGGTCGTTGTGGTAGTGCTTCGCGGTGCGCTGGGTCTTGGAGGTGAGCCAGTCGCGCAGCAGGCGAGCGTCGCTGACCCGGCGCAGCGACGTGGCGTCCTGCGGCGGGGCGAGCTCGAGCACGCGGGGGCGGGGCACAGGGGAAGCATACGGCTAGCCTCGCGCGTCATCCACGACCCGGTACCGGACCACATGCACGAGCTCTTCGGGGTCATAGCTCCGATGGAGCTTCCGCCACCGCTCGCAGAACTCCTCCAGCGTGGCGAAGCCTTCGGCGACAGCATCCGCCTCGCTCATGTCCCCGAGGCTCTGGAGCGTCACCTGCTCGACCTCCACGACCGTCCGCGCCAGGCGCGCTGGCATGTACCGCGGGCTGCGCCAGCGGCTGTGGGGCTCGTCGCCGCGCCCACGGAACCGAACGTCGCCGGCCTCGTCCACGTCCCATGCCTCGGCGACCGCGTAGATCTCGTGCGGTTTGTAGCGGCAGTGGTTGCCGCTGACCCGGCGGCGGGTCTCCCGCTTCCGGCGCTTGTGCACAAGCTCGGCGAGATCGTGCTGGTGGAAGATCCGGTTCATCGAGGTTCTTCTTCCACGTGGATGACGACGTCCTGCCCGAGGAGCTCGACCTCGAGCGCCCGGCGAACGACGTCCGCTCCGGAGGCCCACATGATGCCTTCCCGCACATCTCGGGCGCCGCAGACCACTCGATAGTGGTATCGGCGCCATCCCGGCGTCTGGCGCAACATCAGGAGATCGCCTTCTGGGGAGCGAGCGGCATCTTCGTGCCCGCGATGAAACCGGCGGCGTAGAACTCGCGCTCCACGGGCACCCTCTTCGGGGCAGACTTCGTGAGCGCGAACACCGTCTGAGCGTACGCCCGCGCCTCTTCTGCGCGCGTCGAGAGCACCCGCACGAGCGCGGTGGAATCGACGGCATCGGGCAGCTCGCCCTTTGCGGATGACGCAGCGGCGACGTCCGAGCTTGGCGGCGACATTTTCTTCAGCTGCGCCGAGATCGCGTCCACGCAGCCGAGGCCAAACGACACCCGCCCCGTCTGGGGGACCGACTGCGCCCGCATCACCGCGCGGATCTGGTACGACAGGTGCTCGTACACCGCGATCAGCGTGTCGATGTCGTGGGGGCGCCCAGCAGCGTAGAAGCCCTGCCGCCCGACAAGCGGAAGGCAGCCGTGCACCGGGCCCAGCACCCCCCACAGGGACGTTCGCCAGCGCCACCGATTGCGACCCGGCACGCACAGGCGGTGCACCGGCGAGGCGTCGGCGTCTTCGACCTCGATGTCGAGCTGGTGCTTCTGCGCGAGCTGGACCGCCATCGCGGCGGCGGTCGCCGCCTCCTCGGGCGTGCCGGCGCGCGCGGCGAGAGACAGGAGCTTGCGGAGCTTTTCGGAAGGGTTCACTCAGGGCCTCGGTCTCGGAATCGGTACTCGCGGGTCTGGTCGGGCTCGATCTCGCCGGCGCCGCGCAGGAACGGCTTGATCCAGCGGCGGACCTGCTGCGACCGGCCCGCGCCGACCCAGTAGGTCCGCCAGTGGCCGCGCACCCAGTGCGCGCGCGGACCCTCGCGGTCGCCTTGCTCGACCGTGGCCGCCAGGGTCCGCTCGATCCGGGGACCGACGAGGGTGATGCGGGCCTGTTTCCGCTTCTGGCTCAGCTGGCGCTCGATCACCTTGCGCTTGCTCGGCGACTTGACCCGCTCGAGCTTGTCCCGCAGTTCCTGCTCCCCGGGTGTCGGCAGGACCTCGACGTCCGCGTCCGGCGACGCGAGGTAGAGCGCCAAGTTGAACGCCACGCGAAAGGCCTGTCGCGTCAGCGTGCGCTCGCGCTCCAGATGCTCGACGGCCGTCGCGGCGACGGAACCCGTCTGGTCGAGCCGCAGCGGTGACGAAACGAGCTCGGTGACCGCGGCCTCAGCGTCGAGCCCCGGCCGAAGCGTGAGCGTCGCCCACGAGATCGCGTCATCGAGCTTGTCCGTCGAGCGCTCGTTGGGGCCGCCCCAGATCAGCAGCCAGATGAAGCCATGGCCCGAGCGGTCGCGACGGGTCACGACGTACATGCCCTCGACCCGGTGATCCTTCGTGAGCTCTCCGCCCCAGATCGGCCAGTTCAGCTCCGCGAGGTCGACCCAGAACGCCTTGTACGGCAGCTGGATGTCGTCGACCGGCACGCCGTTGAGCTCGGTGCGCGCCAACATCGCGCCCATGCCCTTGCCGAGCCGGAACACCTGCTGGCCCTGGAGGTAGTAGTCCCCCATCGCCACGGCGCCGAGGGACGCGAGATACGCGATCTCGCCGCCGCCCATCGCCGCCATCCGCTTGAGGACGTCGATGGGGTCCTCGGTCGCCAAGAGGCCCTGCGCCGCGAAGTCGCGGGCCTGCCCCATGAGCGGCTGGTGGCGGATCACGTAGTCGTGATGAAGGATGCCCATGATCGAGAGGGTACCAGCGCCGAAAGGGAGTGGCTCGAGGGGCGTGACGTCCACGTGGACGTCACGCCAGCGGGTCAGGTCTCCGCGCGCTCCTGCGCCGCGAACGTGAAGTTGTGCGCCGCCACGTAGAGGCCGCCGACGAGCCCGACCAGCGGGTAGTACTCGCAGCCGTGAGAACCAAGGTCGACGGAACCTGACGTCTCGCCCCAGTAGCGGCCGCCGGCATCCGTCACCCGCAGGCGGGCGAGGACACGGCCGGCCGCGTCGAACATCTGCGCGGGCAGCTGCTTCCGCAGCAGCTCGAGCGCAGCTTCGTCGGTCGCCTTGCGTCGCATGCGGCCGATGCGGTCGCGCTCCGCGACATCGGCGCGGCCGCACGCGTCGAGGGCCTCATCGTAGAAGGTCACCACGACCCGCACGTCGCCCTCGTACCGCACCCAGACCGGCAGGTCCCAGCTCGTCTGGTTCCCGGGGCCGCGGGTCGGGCCACGACGGATGTGGATGGGCAACTCGTCGACCCAGCGACCCAGCGTGCTCGTGAACACCGGCGCCTCCGGCTCCCAGCCGGGGTGCTTGGCCGCCCACGCATCGGCCGCCCGCTGCCGGGCCTCGCGGACAGACGACACGAGCAGGGCCTCGGCGCCCTGGACGGTGTCGTGCTTGCCGGCCTGCTCGAGCATCCCGCCGACGCCGCGCCAGCACTGGAAACCCCGCTTCGGCAGCGCACGGATCACGCCGCACGTGAACGGCGACGGCAGGTCCATCGTCAGCCCCACAAGCTGACTCACCGCCACTTGCTGGGACGTCAAGCGAAGGGGGGCCCACAGGGCCAGGTCCAAGGGCCACCGCCGCATGGCGTGCAACGTGCGCTCGAGCATCGGGTGGATGGGTCCGCCAGCCAGCGCGACGGCCGCGTGATCGTCGAGGCCCTCGCGCAAAGACGGCGGGAAGCGCTCGATCTCCTTGACCATGGCCTCGCCGGCGGCCGCGATCTCGGCGCGAGAGAATGGCGGGGCGTCCGCCAGCTCGAGCGCGCCCTCGGGCACCGGTGTGCCCGCAGGGGCCCGGAACGTGGCGTACATGGTGATCGCGTAGGGCGTCGCGCCCTTGTCCACGGGCACCTCCCACGGCGCGTAGCCGCGGGGCGCTTCCGGGACGGTCTCGGTGGGCAGGTAGGGGAGCAGGATGACTTGGTGGGGCATGGTCCTGGATGGGTCCGCTCGCAGCGGGCCCTCCGTCTTTACCTGCATTACAGTTCCACGTCAACCTCCCCGGCCCGAGAATTTTCGAGTACGCTGGCGCCGTGCCCTCGATCCCGTCCGACCTCTACTTTCTGTACCTCGACCACGCAAAGTCGGACGAGCGAGTGGAAGCGCTGTGGAGCGTCCTTGGCGATGAGTTCGATGACGATCTGAGCGAGCGAGCCAGTAGGCAGATCGACTCCGTCTTCACGAAGTGGGTGGACGACATGGAGCAGCTGCTGGCCACCCGCGGCTTGAGTTGGGACGACCTGGACGACGACTACGAGGCGATGTACCTCGAGTACGCAGGCGGGAGCGGGTTCAGCGACCATCGCGACCCGCGCCTGCGAGAGATCACGGACTGGACGACGTTCTGCGACGACAGCTCCTTCCGCCAGCTGATGGACATGCTCGAATTCTGGATCGTTGAGATCATGGTCGATGACCTCTTGACCGTGTCCCAGCCAGTAGGCCCGACGCGCCGACCTCGAGGTGTGCGCCGTGACGCCATGTGGGGCGACCGGAGCAGCGGCGCGCCGCCCAGGCGACCGCGCAAGGGGAACTCGGAAGGGCCGGTGGAGAGCGCGTTCTCGGGCGACCCGAATGCGCCGGTCAACGCCATGCGCGCTCGTAAGGACGGGCGGCAGGCTGCGAGAGAGCGCATGACCCTCGACGAGCTCCTTGCCTCCGAGGCTTGGCCGCACATCCTCGCCGCCGACCCCGACGCGCAACGCGACGCCGACGCCTTCGCCTTGATGCAGCGCGCCGGGTTCCAGGTCGCAGCCGACGTGTCGATGGCCGAAGGCAAAGACGGAGCATGGTCGGCCGTCGCCACGTGGCTGATCGACGACCCCGACGGCCAGGAAGACGCAGTGGGGTCGATCGTCTTCGACAGCCGCCGCGAACCGATCGCCAGCTTGCTCCACCGGTCGACAAGGCCTGGGGTGAGGTGGCAGCTGTCTCACTTCCAGATGCTGGCGGGCGAGCTCACGTCCGTCGGTCACTCGGACATCCTTGAGCGCATGGTGGACGCGTTCTCCACGTCCCCCACGAGGGTCGGGATCAGCCACGGCGACCTGCCCCGGATGGTCACGCTGCTCAACGGCACCGAACTGCTTCGCGCCGGCACCGCGCGCGTCTCGAACCCCCGCACCAAGAAGGACCGCAGCCTTGTCCGAAGACTTCGCACTTGAGATCGCACGCAAGAGCGTCGCCTCGAAGAACGATCCGACCCATGGCGCCTGGATCGACGAGGACTTCCTCTTCAAGGTCGTCCGGGAAGTCGAGCGACTGCACGACGCGATCGAGGACCATCAGAGCGTGTTGACGTGCATCGCCGATGCACGCGATGCGAACATGCTCGAGCGCTTCGGCGGCAACGTCTGGCGTGTGATCGACCACATGGTCAATCCCGACAAGATGCCTGATCTTCGTTCGGGAGAGCACTTGTTCGTGGTTTGCCTTCGCCAGATCCACCAACAGCAACTGTTCGAGATCTGGCACGCTGCCGAGCGAAGCGACTTCTACGGCTGCATCGCGATCATCCCCCAACGCCAACGTCGCCCCCGTGGCGCTCGGCCGACCCCATGACCGTCATGCGCACCTACGTGTTCCGCCTTATCGCCACGGACGAGGACGACTACTCCTGGGCACGTCCTGTGCTGGTGCACGCACGCACCAGGGCATCCGCCCTTGACGCTCTCCGAGATGCCGTCGCGGATGGCCTCGGGTTCGCGAAATACGCCCTCGACAAGGGCGACGCCGTCGACAGATCAGACGACGACTTCTACTACGTCTCATGGTGCCCAGACCCCGAGGACGTGGGCGAGGACCCAGACGACCCGGAGTTCGACGCCGAGGCATACCGGGACGGGTGCGAGTCCGTCTTCTACGCCGTCCAGATCACGGAGTCCCGCAGACCCCGCGGGTTCCCCACCGCTCTGGAAGCCGCGGAGTACGTCCAGAGCGAGCACAGCTACTACGACACCATCGACGTGCTCGGCGCGGAGTCCGGGCAATTCGTGCTCTACGGCACCATCACGTACGACTTCCCCAAGAGCCACTGGATCTGGGATTCGCTGGCGGTCGAGGACATCGACGAAGTGCCCGACGACTCGATCCCCCTCTACGTGGGCCTGCGCGCGGAGTGGGGCAAGAAGCCGCGTCGACGCCGCGGCGCACGACGACCGGAGATCGACTGATGCACCGTCAACAAAACCCCTCCAGCAAGATCTTCAAGCTCTACCAGAAAAAGGTGAGCCCCGAGGCCCTCGCGCTTGCAAAGGCTACGCTTGTCGACTTGGGCGTCAAGGACTTCAACAAGAAGTCCCCGTTCGACAGCGCGTTGCCCTGGTTCCTGCACACGCTCCACGTTGCGTTGCTGGACCAAACTGACACGTTGTCCCCGGAGAAGCTGCCCGACGTCCTGGCCTCGTTCATGGTGCTGCAAGAGCGACAGCGCTTGTTCGGCGCCAAGTCGGGCATGTCCGGCGACACGGCTCCAGTGTTCGCCGAACAAGGAGCTCGCTTGCTCGGCGTGATGCTGGATGAATTGAAGGACATCATGTACAGATACGGCATCAAGTCGGACGACGAGCTCCCGTTCGCGCCGTTGTGGTTGACATGGGATGTGATGCCATCGCAGTTCATCGGGCTCGATGAGATCGCCCCTGGGCTTGAGGCGATGCGCGTGGTCACCGACTACTACCAGCAGAAGGTGGGGATGACGATCAAGAACTGCTTCCGCTTCCACAGCTCGGACTCTGCGAGGGGGGAAACGTACAAGCAGCGCTCGCTCGATAACAAAGAGCAGAACTGGGCGTTCCTGCTGGACGGCCGCGTCCTCGGCATGATCACCATCGAGATCGACACCGGCGACGGCGACTACGTCCGCATGAAAGAGCGCGGCTGGTGCAGCGAGGACATCACCGAGGAGCAGCGAAAGGAAGCGATCAGGGCGGTCCTCGAGGAAGTCGCGGTCGACGTCGGCGCCACGCGCGTCTTGGTGCTGGCGTGAAGCGTGGCGACCTGATGGACGCGTACGCGCCGCTGGCCGACTCTCCCGCCCGTCGGAGAGCTCGGCAGCTGGCGCATCGCGTGGTCGGTCGCCTGTCTCAATACGTCACCGCCGCGGACAGCTGGAGCTTCCGCTACGCGCTCGAGACGACCGCGCTGGTCAGTGGTCGCCTGCCGTTTGTCGTCGGCGAGGTGGGCTTCGACGACGACCCCGACCGCGAACTCGCCGACCTGCTCGAGGGCGGCTATGACCAACTCGTCTGGGTGCCCCGTGAGTTGCCCGATCTCCTCGGCGCTCCGAACCTGTCGCCGCTGACCGCCACCATGGTGGTCCAAGCGTGGATGACATCGAGCTCGACGTTCGCCACGAGCGTCCGAAGCCTCAAACCTGACCTCGGCGACCTCGGCTTGGTGGAGTGGTTGCAGTACGAGGAGCTGCTCGGAGGCGGGATGGACGACGCGGTCTTTGCGGAGCTGCTGCTGCCGCTGCTGCTCCCCGACCGCGCGCCCTACAGCGTCGAGGTGATCGTGATCCCGAAGCAGGACGCGTACGAGTTCGTCAAGCAGCATCACAGCAAGCTCGGCGGCGAGGCCAAGATCCCCCCGGGCGTCATGTTCCCCATCGCCGCCGTCCAGCGGCTGCCCGACGGGCAAGACCAGGTGGTCGCCGTCGCCCTTGCCGGCACGCCAACCGGCCGCTGGGCCCGCAGCCTCACCGGTCGCCCGGCACCGTGCGGCATCCACGGCATCCTCGACCTCCACCGCGTCGCGTCCGCCGGGCCGCTGCAGGTGATGACCAAGAACGGGCTGCGGCCCGTGAGCGCCAGCTCCATGCTCACCGCCCGCGTCATGGACCTGCTGCCCGAGTCCGGTCGCCACGGTCACGTCGGCTGCCTCTTCGTGACCTACTCGCTCGCCGGCGAGCGCGGAACGTCCTACCTGAGCCTGGCGAGCAAAGGGCTGCGGCCCGTGGCGAAGCTCCGGGGCAAGCGCAAGTCGGGCGCCCGCAAAGGCGGGGAGGGCACCGCGCTTCCCGAGGCGAGCAAGGTGCGGTGGGAGTACGGACCGGCTGCGCTGCCGCCGGACTGGTCCGCCCTGGGCATCGAGGCCGAGAAACTCCGCGGGCCCATCGCGGAGTTCGACGCGTACACTCGTCGCAACTCCATCCGCCGCGGACAGCTCGCACTCAGGCTCAAGTCATGAGCAAGCCCTTCAAGTACCTGACGGACTGCATCGGGATGGTTGACGGAGACCTCGTCAACGACCTGAAGAGCCGGGCTGTTCCGATCGCCTACTCCACGTTCCGGAACTACGCAGACCTGCAGCCGCTGCGCGACGCAGGCCACCCCGCGATGTACCGGATCTCGCGGCCCGACAACTGGTCGGTGTCATTCTGGAAGACCACGATGCCCAGCGGTCAGCCGGTGCTCTACTTCGCGTGGTCGGGCATCGAGCACTTCTTCGTCGCGCGGACGCCCGACCTCGATCACGAGAGCGAACTGCTCCGCGCCCGAGAGGAAAACCCGGGCGGCGACGGCGAGGAGGAGCTGGAGCCCGAAGAGCTGCTCGAGTCCTGGGTCGATGGCTACGAGGCGATGAGCATCCAGCAGCTGCAAGACCTCGCGAACAGCCTCGACGGCCACACTGTCGAGGCTGTGAAGCTCCGAGGGACGCTGCCGCTGTGGTTGCTGACGCTTCCGAACGGACAACGCTACGCGGTGGAGGTCGAGAAGGACGGCAGCGCCAGCGCGTCGCCCGTGGGCGACTTGCTCGATCGACTCGCGATGGACCACGATCTCCTCACGCGGTACGCCGGGAACGACTGGGAGGTCGAAGGCTTCTGGGAGAAGCCTCTCCCGGCGCTCTACCACGGCACCTCGAGGTCAGGATGGGCCCGCATCCAACGCTCCCGCGCCATCAGCCCCGCACGCGAGTCGCGCGGCCACTCCAACCGGGGAGTGGGCTCCGCGGTGTTCACGGTGACCGAACCGGAGACCCTCGAAGCGTTGGACTTCAAGGTGATCTTGCGCATCGATACCGAGGCGATGAAGAAGGCCGGCATCACACCCGAAGTCGAGCGGGAGCCGCAGATCGTCGAGGCCGAGCTTCTCGAGTCGGTCGCGCGCGCGCTCGGAGAGGAGGACTTCTTCGTCGACATTGAGACAGGGGTCTGGCCGGAGACCGTGATCCTGTACGGCGCGGTGCCGCTGCGGTTCGTGACCGTGGTGACGGGCGGCGCGGAGCGCCGCAGGCCGCGTGGCGCCCGGCGCGAGCGGCTGGTCTAGCCCGCTTGCTTCCCCAGCAAGCGTTCCGGGCCACTGTCGCCGGCGCTGCGGCTGCGGTACGCTGACCGGGTGAAGCTCCCCCCGGCGCAGAAGGTCGAGCGCGTCGCCGACAAGGTCATGGACCCGGCCGGCGTCGTCGCCGTCTTCGCCTACATGATGATGCGGAGGTTCACCGGCTTCGAGCTCAGCCAGGAGGAGTTGCTGTACGCCGCGATGAGCGCGGGCGTGCTCCGCACCTGGTACGAGCAGCGCAAGCGCGCGCGCCCCGCCCAACAGGACACCCCCGTGGAGACGACGACCCATGAGCAGCAGCCCTGACCGGTCCTGGTGGTTGTGGTTGGCGGGCGGCGTCGCCGCGGGCGCGGGCGCTACCTACGTGCTGCTCCCGCGCGACGCCGGTGGCGCCCGCGCCCGCGGCGACGCCGCCATGTCCCGCGACTTCGTCGAGAGCCTGATGCGAGGCGAGACCGTCTACGTCCGCGCCGTCGACCAGCACTTCGACGTGGCGCTCGACCCCGACGAGGGCCTCATCGACGTCTGCCTGGTCATGAGCGGCACGGACGAGCCCGCCATTGTCGTCGGGCAGTCGAGCGTCCCGCCCGTCGACTTCCGGAGCGACGGCGAACTCGCCCGGGACCTCGTCCTCCCGGTCTACGAGGACGTGCTCCGGGACCCCGAGCAGAAGGCAGAGCTGATCCGGCGGATGGAAGAGATCGTCGCAGGTGACGACGACGACGAGGACGACGAGGACGAGGCGCCCCTGCACCGCGAGATGGAGGACCCACGATGAGCGCCTACGAAGACCGCTTCCTGGCTCCACCCACCTGGAGGGACGACGAGCCGGTCACCTACACCGCTCCCCTGTCGGAGTACGTGATCGCCGTGCCGAGCGGCGCGCTGGTCGGGCTGATCGCCGGCTGGGTCGCGACCAGCGCCTACAAGGCGTCCAAGTTCCCGGCCGGCATAGACCCGGTCGTGGAGAACCGGATTCTGGCCGGTTCCGCGGTGGCGGGGGCTGCGCTCGGGCTGCTCACGACCGCGCTCCAGCGCTGAGGCCGTCCTCGAGCCACGCCGGCGAGCTCCAGACGTGCCGCCAGCCGTGGCTGCTGAGCTCGAACGTGTCCCCGATGCGCTCGCGGACGAGCTGCCGGTGCTCCAGTCGGCTGAGCGCGGAGTACGCAGCAGCGCGGTCGCACCCGATCATCCGCGCGAGCTCCGCCGTGCTGGGCGCCAGCACGCGCCGGCCAAACGCCAGTCGCCGCTCGAACAGCGCGTTCAGCAGGAGGTCCTCGAGGAGGTCCTCGGACGAACCGGTCCAGCGGCCCAGGGCCGAGCGGAACATCACGGACATGGCTCGCCACGGTACCACGGAGCGCTGTTCAGGGCGTAGACTCGCAGCATGACCTCCGACACGAAGACCCGCGCTGCCCAGCCCGTGACGCTCCCATGGTGGAACCAGGAGCCCGTCGGCCTGGGCGACGTGGTCGCGGCGATGACCAAGGCCGTCGGCATCAAGCCGTGCGGGCCCTGCGAACAGCGCCGCCGGTTGCTCAACGAGCGCCTGCAGTTCGGCCGCCAAGGCTGACTCGGACCCCGGCGAGACGCGGATCTCGCCGGGGCCCTTGCTTTTACCTGCATGACAGGTAAAGATGTCCGCATGGGACGCCACATCTTGATGCCCTTGATTCTGCTCCTCGAGGTCGGCTGCTTCGAGGACACCGACCTGAGCCCGAGCTCAGCCGCGACGTCAGGTGACACGGGCTCCTCGACATCATCGTCTGGCGGTACCGCGTCAACGACCATCGATGCGAGCACGGACACGTCCGCCGGAGCGACGTCGGACGAGCCATCGGCCACGGCGGGAACTTCGCTGACCGACCCCGGATCGTCTGGCACCAGCGACGGTTCGTCGAGTACCGGAGCGAACACGCAAACGTCCGCCGAGACCCTCGACACCACCACGTCGACGTCGACGTCGGAGTCTTCGACATCGATGGTCCCAGACCTTCCTGCGCCGATTCTGCTGCCGGTCTACGCTCTCTGCTTCTATGACAGCGAGTGTGAGTCGGGCTGGTGCCTGGCACCCGACAACAAGACCCGTGGCGTCTGCAGTGTCGAGTGTGTTCAGCGGGGCGCCAACTCCCCCGACTGCCCAGCTCCACCTCCAACCGGTGTTGAGACGTTCTGCCTTGACGACCTTGCGAACGGTGCGCTGGGGTGCGTGCTCAACTGCTCTGGCGGACTTGTGTGCCCTGATGATCTTGTCTGCGCGGACGAGACCTTCAACGGCAACGTCATCCTCGGCGTTTGCTTGTAGCTTTCCCGTTCACTTCGATCTGTCCAAGATGGCGAGACGGGTAGACCCTTGAGCTCGTCTCTGTCAGTGTGCGAACGGTGAGGCCTAGCTGTCCACATTTCCGAATCAGTGCCGTCGTGAACATGCCCATCTTGCTGTGATCCGTGTGGACATCATCGATCACGACAACGCCGCCACCGCTTCGCGCAACACATCTGACGACCGGCTCCACGCACTCCAGCCGCTTTGCATAGGTCGGACCGCAATCCAGAAAGGCAAGAGTCGGACCCTGGCAAAGTGGCAAACCTGGTTTCAGCCATTTATCCAGCTGCACCGTCGCCGTGCCAGATCCCCTGGGCTTTGACAGCATGCGTTCCGACTGGTCGACCACCCACTGCATCCATGGAGCATCGTGGTCGACCACAACATGCCGTGTCGTTTCTCCGATTGCCTCCCTGATCACAACGGTGCTGAAGCCAGAACCGACTTCCAGAACAGTGCCCCACGAACGTGTGGTGACCAGACGGCGGAGATACGCTGCCGCCTCAACGCTGATCGACATGCTTTGGCGGTACGAAGCTCCCAACTTCAACTTCACGGCGCCATCGTACTCCGACTGCAACTTCTGAAGATCTCTCCACGTGACCTTTCCAGACGGAGACGGTTTCGACGCCGGCAAGACGTCGAACACGCCGATCCGGTTGTCGCGCCACGTCGCGAGCGCTCCCGAGAGTCGGCCAAGGGCCTGGAACGCCCCAATACCGCGGTGCCGGACATGTTCGGCCAATTTCTTGTCCTCAAACAATCCCGTCACGACCACCTTCTTTTTCGCGTGCTTGCAGATGTTGCGGATGGCCGCATCAAACCTTGCTTGCTCCACAATGTGGAAGAGGACGTCCAGAACGATCACGACATCGAACGTCCTGCCCAGATCGAGCCCAGAATCGGTGACATCGACACCATGACGAAATTCAAACCCATTCAAGGCAAGATCTTGGGGGTGGTGAGTGCTGGCCAGGTCGATGCCGCAGTACTCCACCACGCCGGCTTCATGAAGCGCGCGCGCGTAGTGGCCCAATCCGAAGCCAACATCCAGCACAGACACCTTCCGGAGGTCTCCGAGATGGAGCGTCAGCAACTCGACAAGCTGGCGCTGTGCGACCTTGTAGTGTGCGACGTTGACCTCCTCTGGAAGATCGACGCGGCCCACGGCGCGAATGCTTGAGCCGTGGACGTGGTAGCGCTTGCCCCAGAACTCTTTCTCGTCGTATGCCATGTCGGGGTATCCTGCAGGTTACGTCCACGGTCCAGCCGCGTTGATCGCACTCGTTGCAACCTCATCGTACTTCGCGCGATCCCGGTAGATGCTGTGACCCTCGACCGGGATTTCCGTGAGCCACTTGTCAGGACGTTCAACGGCGAACATTGGAACGCCCTGCTGCTTCGCAAGGATCGCAAGCCAGACGTCCGACATGTTCTTCGCCTTGAAGTCAGAGTGGCGAAACCGGATGCAGCTTGAGTAGAAGCATGCAGTTCCGGTGCCGACCACGTGAACGCGAGTCTCCTTCGCGAGCGCCAGATCGAACTGAATCGTTCGCCTGCATCGGTAATAGCTCGTGATCGGGCTAACAAACGAGGCAGCGTGGACGCCGACGATCGCCGACCTCTTGTGTCGCTCGACAGCGCTCGTCATGCGCGAGACGTAATCGTGCGGGTACCGGACATCGTCATCACATGTGAAGATGAAGCCCTGCGCGTCGGTCCAGAAAAACTTGCTTGCGTCGCCTCTTTCGCCGTGATCTTGGCTTCGAGCAACAACGACGCGAGCTTGCTTCAGGAACGAAGGAACATGGTTGTACTCGTTGAGATACACCCGAACTTCGGAGCACTGCGGGAGAAGCCTGCCAACGACTTCTTCAAGTGCGGAGCTCCGCTGCGGCATGCTGGCGATGCAGGCGATGGACTTATTCATGGTTCCTCAAGACTCCGTTGATCCGTTCCCGCACTCGACTCACGAGGGAGCGATGCTCTTCCGTAGGCGACCAGGCACGGGAAACCTCGCTCTTCCACCTCGACCTCGCGGCGCGAAGATCGCTAGGAATGGTAGGAAGAGGACTGGCCTTCCCCATCGTTCTTTCCACCATTCCGGTGAGGCGTTCGCAAACAGCCTTGCGGTACGCGCTATGGTAACCAGTCTTCGGGTCTGTAGTCAGACCGCCTTGGGTCTGGTGGCGGTCATACATCGGCTCGTCTAAATAGACGACGCGGCCGAGGTCTGTAAGCACCCGCAGAACTGCCGTGTCGAAGCCCACGCGAACGCCCGCATGGTAGCCGCCTAGCTCGACCAGCGACTTTGTGTTGTATACACCTGCCCCGTGATGGGTGAAGTGCAGCAGGACGCCTGAACTCATCGCGCGTCGCGCAAGCTGGGGCTGCATCCTTGTGATCCTTCCGCCGCCAATCTCTCGCCATCCGCCGAACGCCGCATCTGCTGCGTGCTTGAGACACAAGGAAACGCAACGCTGCAAGCGATGGGGCGCGCTTTCATCATCGGCATCCTGGACACCAAAGAATGGCACGCCGACATCAAAGGCTGCCCTGAGAACAGCATCGTGAATCTGGTACGGTCCGGCGTTGATGACAGATCGTTCGATGACCAGCCTTTGGTCAGCGATCTTCCCAAGGGAGGAGGATGATCTCTCAGGATCGCAGTCTTCAACGACGACTACGACGACCTTCTTATGGAGTTGCGTCAGCAGCGAGTTTACAGCTCGTGCAACGGTAGCCTTGGCTTTGTACGTCGGCACGCTGACCACAATTTATTCCCCAGAAGTGGACCCAGAGATTGCCAGTGGCTGAGGAATCATCGGGAAGGGGACGGTAGCGGGCGCCAGGCTAGTCGCGTGTGGCCCTGCGTTGCCCGTGCGACTACAAGACGTCTTGGGCTGACCCATGGTGCCGCCTCCTCGCACCACAGCAACGTTGCTTCGGCGACCTCCAGAACGTACTCGAACAACCATCGGAAGGGCCTCGTGTTACGAAGGATGATGCGTGCGAGCTCGAAGCGAGTCGCTGTCGCCGGTGTGCGTGAACAGCCCGGGAACGATCTGGGCCACCCGCAGCCCGGGGTGCTGGTCGTTCACTGCCCGCTGTGTCGCGACCTCGCCTTGGGTATCGAGCTGCGACGCGCGAGCGATCGTGTGAGCTGGAGCCCCGGGGCCCAGACGGACCAGCGACGGGTTGAACGTCCAGTGCGCCTTCGTCTCCCGATGGCGACCTCCCACCTGCTCCCATGAGAGCCTGGCCTTCGTGACCATGTGGTAGTCCAAGGTCCGCTCGCTCGCCAGACGCAGGCGGACGAGCTCGACCAAGGGACGCGTCTCGAGGATCTGGCGCGCTTCAGCCATGACCGCCCGGAGACGGCTTTGCGCACTGTCCACGACGTTCCAGTCGTCCTCGAGGTGCAACCAGTAGCGACAACCGCTCTGCATCGCAGCGGAGGCCAAAAGCCTCACCCCACGACCGATCGACGTGATGCTCTTGCTGGGGTTGATCTCGTGGCGCAGGTTGAAGGCCTTGAGAACGCCAACGGTTTCCGGTTCGTTCTGGTTCACGTAAGCCATGACGGACGAGGCCGGGAACGCCGACGTCCATAGCGCCTGGTTCGCCTGCAGGCTCCGCCGCAGCAACTGAGGGCGGCCGCCGGTCAAGATCGAGACGAACAGATCGCGCCCGTCAGCCCACAGGTCTGGGCCATCGTAGGGTCCAGGCACGACATCCTTCACATGCGGGCCCAGTGTCCCGACAGCCGAGGTTGGCGCTCGCACACTCCGAAGATCCACCGACCGCCGTGCATGGCGTCCAATCTTCTTGCCCTTCACGTCAGCTTCCTCCGCTTCTTCGCGTTCCTGCTCCGCTTGCCCACGGTCCAGTCGCCCGTGGGCTGCTGCCGGTACATGGACGGCATCGCGATCGCGCCCTTCGGAGGCTCGACACCCGAGCTCGACGTCAGCTGCACCGACTTCAACACGGTGCGGGACGCCGGCGGCACCGGCCGAACCGCCGCGGCTCGTGTGCCAAGCGGGGGCGGGGGAGGGGCCGCGCCCCACGAGCTCTCGCGGTCCTTCACCCTCGAGGTCGCGTGCATGTACTCCCGCGTGGGAACGCCGTGGATCGACTGGTCGAGCACCGACCCCATGTCGACCACCGGGTGCTTTCGATGGCCGGCGCTCCACATCCGCCACGCCAGCACGTTCGACAGCGGACCGGCGGCGAGCAGCACGGGTCGATCCATCTTGACGATCTTGGCCACCAGGTCCGCGACGGGGGCCCCGGCGTTCACGGCATCGGCCGGCACCTTGACGTCCACGCCACGGCCGCACCCGACCAACACGCACCGACCGCGCAGCTCGCCGAACCTGCGCTTCGCGAGCGCAAAGTTCCGGCCCGTGAAGAGGTTCGCAAACGTCACTCGACGGATCGGCGTCTTCACGGCGCCCGCATAGAAGGAGTAGCCGGGGTAGAACGCGTCCGGCGGGCTCACGCCCACGAAGTACGTGTCGTCGACGTACTCGAGGGATGCCCGAAGGTCGGCGAGCAACGGGCCATCCTTGCGGTGCGCTGCCCACCGCCAACCGGACGCGGCCGAGTAGCCGCGCCCGGTCAGCAGCGCATGTTCCCCGTCGTGGAACCGAACGAGACAGAACGGCACGCCATCGGCGAGCGCACGGAGAACCGCGTCGCAGTCGCCGGCAAACGTGCGCGGGAGCTCAAGCATCGAGCTTGAGGCCCCTGGCTTCGTAGGCCTGGATGATGGCGAGCCGCTCCTTGCCGGTCGCCTCGCGGATGCCCGGGTCGTCCTGGATGCTGTACACCAGAGGATCTCGGTGCTCGCCGGCCGGCAAGATCACCGTGCGCTTGTCCGCGCGCTGGGCGGCCAGCGCCAGGTGGAGCTGCCAACCGTACTGAGGGTTCCCGAGGTAGGACGAAGCCACGGCGTGCATGAGCACCTCGCGGGTCAGCATCCACGCACCCTCGCCCACCGGGACCGCCTGCACCTCATCGGTGGGTTCGATGCGCTCGTGCTCCGCGAGCGCGGTGCCCCGCAGCACGCGATCGCCGTAGGCCGCGACGACGCAGCCCGTGCGCGTGAGCTCCTCGAAGGCGCACTCCAGCCAGCGGCGGCCGGGGAGCAGCGTCTCGTCCATGATGACGATGGCGTCGCCCTCGGCGGTCAGGGCATGGGCGATGACGGCCCACATCCCCTGGTCCGAGCTCGCGCGGATCGTCGGGAGCTGGGCGAGCAGCGGCTCGTTCATCGGGACGCCGCCGTTGCGGGCCACCACCGCGACCTGCCGGGGCGGACGGGTGCTGCCACGCAGCGCCTTGATCTGCGGGTCGAGCAGCGACGTGCGCCGCCAGTGGGTCGTGATCACCGAGATCGGCAGCGGGTCGCCCTGGGGCAGCGGCTGGGTGACCTCGATGCGGGCGTCGACCGGGGGACCGGACACGAAGGCCTGCGGGGGCGGGGGCATCGCCGACGGGCCGGCCGGGGGCGGGGCGTACGACACCGGAGACCCGGGACCCCAGCCGGCCGGCGCGGCGGCCTCCGCAGCCGCAGGCTGGATCGGCATCTGGATGGTCTCCGGCGGCGGGGGCGGCAGCGTGACGTCGGGCTGCGACGCGTCGACGATGCTCCCGACCTCGACCTCGTAGCCGCGCTGGGCGAGCCACTCGAGTTCATGGGCCTGCAGGTAGCGGTGCTCCGCCGACAGCGGGGGCAGGCTGGCGATGGCCTCCTCCAGCGTCATCTCGGGGGGCGCCTCCTCTTCATGGGCCCCGCCCTGGCCGGCGATCTGCGAGAACCCCGGGACCCAACCACCCGGGACCCACGGCCGCGACGACGAGGCCGCAGGCGCACTCGGCTGGGCGCTCGAGCTCGACAGGTCGATGTGTGCACCGTGGCGCTTGGGCTCGTAGCCCAGCTGCACAGCGCTGTGACCCCTCGAGTTGCTCGCCCGGGGGCTGTGGCCACCGAAGCTGGCGGCACCCTGGGGCGCGTCCTGCCCGCTCGGCCGGTTCGACGGCTGGATTCGGGTCGTGGACTTGCCCGAGGTCACGCCTTGGACCGGCGCCACGCCACGAAGGAGGTTGATCTTGGGGAGTCGGTTTTGGTCGCTCATTCTTCCTCTTCGTTCGTCACGTTCGGGGCGCTCGAGGCCTCGGGCGAGGTCGCGTTCGCGTTGGGGGAGAGCTTGTACTGGGTGCCCCGGCCTTGGCCGAGCTTCGTCACGAAGCCACCCTCGATGAGCCGGGTCAGCGGCGCACGAAGCTGCGCGCGGTCAGCGCCCGTGCGATCCTCGAGGTCGGACATGGTGCACAGCGGAGCCGCACGAACGGCCGCGATCAGCGCATCCGTGTCGACCGCGGCGGTTCGCCGGCGCGGTGGCGTCCGAGGGCCAGGCTCGGCGTCGTTCGCGGGCGCAGCGGCTCCAGCGGCGTCGGTGGTGGCCGCAGCCACCACCTTTTGCCCGCGAGCACGAGTCGGTCTCCCAACCGAATTCGTGCTCGCGGGCGCCACTTCCTGCACGCTCTGCACCAGCGCGTCCAGAACGTCCCCGAGACGCAGCGCTCCCAGTCGCGTCGCAAGTTCGTTCGTGTGGGTGAAGATGTCACCGAGCCTCTGATCCTCCAAGCCTTGTGTGGCGAGGACCAGGTCGGAGTAGCGCGCGGAGCGCAGTTTGCGTTCCGCTTCGATCCAGATGTCTTGTTGCTTCACGCGCGCGAGCCTGCGGTTTCGTGCGTTCGACGTCAAGAGCCGGTTCATCGCGAGAAAGTCGATCTGCCCAACCTGCTGAAAAGATTCCGCGAACCGATCGACGTCCGGGCCCCAGTACACGAACATGATCGCGAACGGCGCGGTGGACGCCGCGCCGATGAACTTCGCGCGGGACGGGGTGCGGCCCGGGATGCCGTACCAGCACAACCCGTCCGCGGTCGCCCACATGTTCGCGAACCACTGGGACGAAGGGTAGGCCGGCAGCAGCGCGATAATCTCCGCCCCCTGTTCGCGTTCGTGGATCATCTTGCCGATCCACTGCGGCATGTCGTCGTCACCAAACGGCGGGTTTACGTAGACCGTTCGACCGAACTTCGTCCACGGGCTCGCGATCCCGTTGCCGAGCTCGACGTTCATGTCCGGTCGTTCCGCGACCTTCTCTTCGTACCGCGGCAACCAGATGTGGTGCTTCGCCTCGACGACCGAGCTCGGGTTGCTGCACGGGTCGAGGTCCACGTCGAAGACCGCGTACACCGGCTCGAGCAGCTCGCGGCTCGTGCACCAGTCCTTGCGCGGCGGGTGAGCGTAGCTGACCGAGGTGAGCTGCACGCACGAAGCGTAACAACTTCACGCGATCCGGGAAGACGTTTCTTGCAACATCAGCAAGTAAGAGGTCGGGTCCAAAGCGCCCTGTGGGAGAGGGCGTCCTGCGCACCATGCCTGATTCCGCATCGTCCCCTGCTCGTAGAGCTCGAAGTGGAGCATGGAGCTGCCCTTCGGGTAGCGACCGATGCGCCCGAGCGGCTGACCGGTCTGGACCCGGATGCCCGGCCCTACCCCGAACTCAGACCACGACCCGGGCGCCACCGCGCCATAGAGGACCACCGGACCTCGGTCGGTCTGCAGCAGCAACGCCTTTGCCGCGGGCCCATCCCACCCCTGCGTCGCGACGATCACCCCCGGCTCGGTGGCCACCACCACGTCCCCCTTCCTCGCCTCAAGGTCGACTCCGAGGTGTCGCCGGTTGCAGCGGTACGCCTCGGAGTACGGCCGCGAGACACCGAAGGCGCGGCCAGCTCGTGCGCCGCCGACCACTGGAACGTCACGCACTTGATCCGCTGGCAAGGGCCAGGCGTAGGACTCCTGGGGGCCCGGCTTCGGGCGGGGCGTCACGGACGAGCTCGAGGCCTTCTTCTTCGCAGCCACCGGCGCGGCCTTTCGCGCCTCTCCCCCAGCCCAGGCGCCGGCAGCCGCGGCGGTCGCGAGACCACCCAAGATCCAGAGGTACGGCGAGCCGCTCATGACCGCGATCCTAACCTGTCCCATGGTACCGTAACGACATGCGACGCACGACGAACTCCATGAGTCCGACCCTCCTGTACACCCTCGGCGGCCTGGCTGTCGCAGGGACCGTCGCAGGCTTCGCGCTGCTCGGCCGGTCGAAGGACGAGCCTGCCAAGAAGAAGTCGACGACCAAGACGCCCCCGAAGGAGGAAGGTGGGCCGGAGCCCGAGGAGGAAACGCCGGCAACAGAGGAGGAGAAGCCCGACACCGACGCGGGTGGTGGCGCCGTGGGCGGGTCCGGGCCTCAGCCGTGCACCCAGCGCCTCATCCATCAGGTGTACTTCGACGACAGCGGCCTGCCTGCCTTCACCTTGGCACGCGGCGCCGCGGTGGCGATCGAAGGCGCGCCCAAGATCTTCACGATCAAGAAGCAGGGCGGCATCCTGATGCTGGATCACATCGACGACGACATGTCCGATTCCATACGGATCGGCGTCTCGGAGACCATCTTGCCCGCCGAGTTCCTCGGCGGCCAGCTCGAGTCGCTGCTGTCCGGACCGATCCCCGATGGCAGCTACCCGATCGAAGTCGCCATCTTGAGCGACGAGCTGGCCGCCGTGATCGGAAGCGACGTGGGCGTTCGCGCTGCGGCTGAAGCGGGTGGCGTCGGCGCCTACATGCCGGTCGTGACGTTCGCCTGCGCCGGCAACCTCGAGGCTGTGGGCCGCGACGCTTCTGCGGCCGGAGCTCGTCCCCAGCCGCGCCAGACGACGAAGACCGTCGGCCGGCAGAAGACCGGGCGCCCTGCGAGCGAAGGGGCCGGCTCGGGCCAAACCACGGGCGGCTCCGGGCTTGCCTCGTGGAACGCCACGCCAGCCAATGCGCCCAAGGGTCGCGGCGATACCGAGCGGATGGTTCGGCGGATGGTGGCCAAGGGCCGGAATGCAGACGGCTACATCTCGGAACAACGGGTGGATCTCTTCCAGCAGCGTCGCCTGACGCCGCCGATGCCCCCCAACTTCTACGCCGACAAGTGGGACGGCAGCAGCACGTTCTCTCTTCGGAGGTTCGGCTGGGTCGAGATCCCGGCGAAGGACATCCGGTGGCCCGGGCTCCAGGGGGCCATGTCGGCGTACGGTGTCACGGGCGACGCCCTCATTCCCGTGTGGTGGTACATCTGGCGCCGTGGTGAACGGATCGAGCGCGGCAGGAACAAAGGCGAAGAGCGCTTCGACAACAACGACAAGGACAAGTCGAGAAAGTGGTCCGTGGCGTGGGCGGCCGCCGTGCCTGGCGCGACATCGGCGATGTATGACGTCACGCACATGTCCAGCAAGTTCGCGAAGGAGATGCGCACCATCTCCTGGGCCTCCGACATGATGGCCGACAAGATCGAGGACGAGATTATCAAAGGCGCAGACTGGGGAGGTCGTGTCGAAGGGGAGGGGCGGAGAGCCGGTATCTCAACCTCGTGGGAGTCGCTTTGAGCCGTCTGTGGTGGGGGTTCGGACTCGCGGCCGTGGGGGGCGTCGCCTACCTCGCGTACGCGAACCGGAGTTCCGACGTGGTCGCGCCCGCTCGCAAGTCCCCCTCCACCACCAAGGTCCTTGAGGAGACGCCCGTGATCGCGATGACCGCTTCGACCCGCACCGCGGGACCGGTGCCGGGATGCCCAGCAGGCGCCCAGCTGGTCATGGTCAACGGCAAGTTCCGCTGCGTGAGCATCTGACATGAAGATCGCCAACCTCATCATCCTTGGTGGCGTCGTCGCGACCGTCGGCACGATCCTGTACGCGACCACATCGGGTGCTGTCGTGACGCCGGCGCCTCGCCGGCGAGCCGCAAAGCCCGCGCCTGAGCCTGAAGAGGACGATGAGGTTGTCATGGACGACGGCGACGATGAGGTCGTCGTGGACGAAGGTGGCGAGGACGAAGCTGAGCCGGACGATGGCGTGCCGGAAGGCGGGGTCGGCAGCGGCCAGCTTCCCGGAACCGTTGAGTGCGACGCCGAGCTTGAAGCGTTCCAGGCCTACGTCGACTCCGCCGGCTCGCACTTCCTGACGCTGCTCGACGGCGTGTTCCCCCTGGCGGGCTCGCTGACCACCGTGTCCGTGGCGAACTACGAGGGCGCTTGGGTGATCACGCAGATCGAGAACGCCTCGCAGCTGCGTCGGCTTGCGCAGGCCTTCGACCCGATGACGTTCCTCGACGGCGTCTTCGCCGAGCTCGAACCCTTCGCGCCCCCCGTTGCGGGCGCCCCCGCGAAGAGCTGGCAGGGCACCACGCTCGAGCTCGAGATCGCCAACCTCCAGCGGCCGCCTGGCTCGACCGGGTATCGCGTCGCGGCCGTGATCGAAGGCGAGTACGTGCCGGTGAACGTGCGCACGTGCACCGGTGACCTTGCGGACGCCCCTTGCTCCGGCGACCTCCCGCAGCACGCGGTCGTGATGGACAGCGCTGGCGTCGCCGTGTTCGTGGTCGACCTCGGAGAGGACGGCCAGCGTCTGCTGGAGATCGACCGGCCTCTCCGTCTCGGGGTTCAGAAGATCACGAACGTCCGCAACCCCGACCAGATCTTCGGACTGTCCAGCGCTGGCACGGCCAGGGACTTCGTCGAGGTCTCGACCGCCATCGACCCCGCCACCTTCCTGGGCGGCGTCATCGAGCCGCTGTTCGATCAGGTGCGGGCGTCCGCTCCGAACGGCCTCTACCCGGTCGAGCTCGTGCCGCTGGCGGGACCCGCTGCGGCACGCGCGGGCTCCGTCATCGGCGTCATGCCGCTGCAGGGTGGAACGGTAGTCGGCGTCCCGGTCCTGTACTGCAGCGGCACATTCTGACGGTCGTCACTGCGGTCGGCGGCCGGTCTTCACGTACTCAGCGATCGCAGCGTTGATCGCCTTGAAGCGGTTGAAGGCGACGTCAAGGTCGCCCGCTTGGGCGCCCTTGGCGATGGCATCGCGGAACGCTTGCACGTCCTGAGCCTCGTCGGCGATCTTGCGGATCACGCGGATCACCAGGTTGGCGACCTCGGAGATCGCGGCGGTTTGAGGACGCATGGCGTTGCGGCGTTGGAACGGGTTCACTTGCGGAGCTCCTTCTTGGCTTGGTCGACGAGGGGTTGAACGCGGGCGTAGGCCTGCTGCGCGAGCTCGAGCGCCTCCGCCATCATGTCGTACGCGTGACGGAGGTCGTCGAAGGCCTCCTCCGCACTTGCGCCGTCAGCAAACGGACCGAGGCAAGCTCGGCGCTCTGCCTCGGTCGCCTCCGGGCCAGGGCAGCTCTTCACGCGAGCGAAGGCGCCCTCGCCGTAGACGTCCACGGCCTTGGTGACGGCGACAGCGCCCACCGCCAGGCCCTTGTCGGCCAAGCGGAAGGAGCGCTCGACGCTCATGGACGAGCAGCCCGACAAGACGAGCAGGACAAGGACGGCGCGCTTCATGGCGCCAGTGTAGCGCGTTGCGGTACACTCTGGCCGTGCCACGCATCGCGTTTGACGCTCCGTCGCCAGCAGACTGGGTCATTGACCAAGGCGGGACGTTGCTGCGTCCGTTCGAGGGCATCCCGCCGGTGTTCACCTCTAGTCTGTTGGCACGCACAGATGAGGAGGTGTTGAGAGATCTTTTCAATCCGGACATCAGCGTCGTCAAGGAGTTGGAGAACTTCCGCCAGGTCTCATCGATCGCCATGTGGAAGGTCGGCCGGAGCACTGGCTTCACGCCATTCGAGTTCCCTCTTGTGGTCGAGTTTGCGGAGCAGGGCAGACTTCTGCTTGAACCAGGGTCTCTTACGAACGCCTTGTCCAGGTGGCGGCAGGATACCAAAAGTTTGATTGACCCCGAGGACGACATCCTGAAACCCCTCGCCGACATCCTTCGGGACGTATCGAGGGCCGTGGATGGTGCGATCGGTCAATCACTGGCTGTGCTCAACAACATCGGCGAAGCGCTGTCTTCCGTGCCTTACGTCAACATCGCTATCGCGGCCATCAAGTTTGCAGCCGCCGTAGGTCAGTTCGTTTACAACTTGGTGAAGCGGCGCCAGAAGAAGGAGTATGCCCCACCGACGTGCGAGTACACGGCGTTCACGGAGTTCAGCCCAGGTGCGGACACGGACCTCACAAGGAGCATGCTCGCGTACATGACGGCTGAGAGAGTCCAAAGTACAAAGATGGGGGACATGGTCGTGAAGAACGACTGGTCGAAGTTCTTCGCCCCTGCATGGAGCAACAAGCAACTGAACGGCATCCATCTTCGGACCACTTGCTACAAGGAACTCGGGAGCGACGCATTCGGTTATCGACTGCGGATGACGGACTGCTCCACAGAGTTGAAAGACTCTGATCGCTTTGGGTTCATGCCGGGCATCCAGCAGATCATCAGCGACGTGGAGTTTGGCAACCAACTTTGGTTCCCCACGCGCGGTCCGAAGGCGAAGGGCCCTCCGCCGCCGCCGGTGAACCTTGGTTCGTTCTTCACAAGTGCGAACCAACTGGGTGCTGTTCTTTGGAGCCGGGTGAACACAAACGCCCCGGACGCTTTCCGGATCAACGCGTCAGCGATCATCAACGAATGGGCGGTCTACTACGAGCGGCTACTCGACTTCGACTTCTCCAACCGATGCCCCTCGAGTGCGTGCGGCGAGTCGGTCGGTCCAGGCGCGTTCTGCGTTTCCGAAGGCAAAACCAGCCAAGGGCTGATGTTTGACTCGAGCCAGATCCTTGGCGTTGTCCGTGGGATGCGTCGCGTGGCCACCGTCTTTCCCTCGAACCCGAGAAACCCTCACACGCCGGCCGTCAAGGTCGGCGATCGCTGGGTGCTCTCGAGGGACCTGAGCATGACGGCCGACCAGTGGCTCGGTGTGATCGAGATCGCCGAGAAGACGCTCGTCGATCGCGCCCCGCAGTTCGACGAGTTAGGTGGGCCCCAGGTGCTTCACATCTCGCCATGGCACGTCCTCGCGTACCTGATCACGGTCTGGTCCGATCAGATCTCGAAGCTGTACGTCAAGAGCACCACCGCGGCCTACGTGGACGATTCGTTCACCGCGCTGCGGGTCGACACCGCTCTGAAGCGGGAGTGGGAGCGGACTCGGCTGCGGCTGCTGAACGACACGTCGATGTTCCAGGTCGAACCCGACCTGATCCCCGATGCCGCGTTCCGCAAGACGCTCGTCGATCGCCGTGCGGCCAAGCTCCGCGACCTTCAAAGCCTCTCATCGGGCGCGGTCGTCCCTCCCGGCAGCGTGCCGGTCGGAGGAGCAACGCCGAACCCGGGCCCAGGCTTTGGCACGCAGGAACCCCCACCCTCACCACGCCCGAAAAGCTCGACGCCGCCGCCGCCCAGCCGCACCGACGCGTCGTGGACGCCCGCGCTTACGGCAGTGGCGGTCGGCAGCGTCGGCGTGATCGGCTACCTGACCAGGTCGTACTGGGGGCCGGCCGTGGGCCTCACTCCGCCGTCGCGTCGGCGGAACCGCTGACGTCCGAGCTGCCCTGCGAGGCCTCGGCCATGTCGCCGGCGACGGTCTTGGTGTTGGCGTAGTCCGCCGGCGCGGCCTGTGCCGTCGGGGCGCGCTCCTGCATCACCTGGGTGCGGGCCTCCTGCATCAGCCGCTCGCGCAGGCTGGCACCGCGGCTCGTCGGGGAGCTCGCAGCGGGCGCGGGGGTCGGCGCGGCGACGCGACGGACCCGCACCGGCCTCGAGCTCGGCGCGAAGGCCTCGCCGGACTCGCGCACCCGCATGGGCTCGTAGTAGCCGGGGTCGAGCTCCATCGCGAGCCGCTCGTGCAGCTCCTCGATCTCCTGCTCGAGTTCGGCCTCGCGCTGGCGGAAGCTCTGGCGCACGGCCTCCTGCTGCTCGAGGTCGAGCTTGCTCGAGACAAGCTGCGCGAGCGCCTGCAGTCCGGCGGTCAGGCCGCGGAGCTCGGTGCGGATCGCCTGGAGTTCCGCACCGACCCGGGTGAAGTCGGCTTGCCCCTCGGCCCGAGCACGGCGCGCCAACGGAGGTTCGGCCGCGGGCGCCTCGACGGTCGCCCGAAGCGGCCGGTCAGCGGCGTTGAAGATCCGGGTGCGGGCCACCGGAGCAGAGGGGGCGGTCGCGTTGATCACGCGGGTGGGGACACGGGGTCGGATTCGGTTGGCGGTCATGTGGGCTCTTCGGGGGTCGTCGGAACGACGGCCAGTTCAGGGAGGGGGACAGCGTTGGGGTCTACAGCGGTGCGCAGACGGGCGACCTCGAGCCGTAGCTCAAGGATCAGCTCCCGCATGTTCTGCATCTGGGCGGAGGTTGCCATCCAGGTCGCGACCGCCGCCTGGAACCCATCGCCTCGTCCGAACCCGAGCTCGAAGACCCGGTCGAACGTGGGGCTGCCCGGCGGCATCGAAAGGTTGGCGGTGCCGATCGGGTAGCCCGTGCGCTCCTGGTGGAAGCCGTCGGCGAAGGTGATCTTGGAATCTTTCATGTGGCTGCGCTCCGCGCCGCCTGAACGGTGGCGAACAGCTGGAAGAGGTTGGACATGGCCATGGCGTTGAGCGGGACGTTGAACGTCTTCTTCCCGATCCGCCCCTGGTCGTTCACCTCGACATCGATCGTGAGCACCATGTCGTCGGGCGTCGCCTCGCGCTCCCGCACCTTCTGAAGCGCGGTGCTGAGCATCGGGCCGATCACGCCGGCCTGCTGCAGCATCCCGGCTGACTTCGGCAGACGACGCTCGGTGCGAAACACCGAGGTGCCGTTGTGGTCGATCTCGAGGTGGGCGCTGACGTCCGCGCCCGAACGAACGATGAGGCGGACGTCGGTAAACCCGACGGTGGCGCGAAGCACGGTCTCGGGCGGCAACTCAAACTTCATCGGCAGCATCAGACGCTCACCTTTCCAGAGGCGATGTTGGAGACCAGCTTGACGGAGCACCCGTGCTTGCCGGCGATGTCGGTGTAGGTCAGCCGACCCGACTGGATGTCCCGCAGGATCGCCTTGCGGTTGAAGCGCCGCTTGGCGCGCGCCACCGTCACTCCGTCCGCCGCAGCCCACGACGAGATCGTGCGTGGGTCGAACACGAGATCGTGCTCGCCCGCATCCGCGGCTTCCTGCCGCAGCTGGACCTGAGCTTTCCGGATCGGGTTGCCCTGGCGGACGAGCTCGACGGCGCGACTGCGCCACGCATCGGAGTAGGCCGGCCTCATGAGGACGCAGGGTAACGACGATCGAGGTACGCGTGCAAGGCGCGAAGGTCATCTTCGTGCAGCGGTGACTTCGGACCGCCGAGCGCCTCCTTCACCATCTCCTGACCCAGCTTCGCGCGGGCCGACGCGCGCTCGTTCTCCGGCATTTCGGCGATGATCGCATCGACCCGGAAGGTGAGGTCAGTACGGAGCTGCGTCTCGATCTGCGTCGGGCCGCGGTACCCCGGGGTCTCCTGGGCGGGTCGGGTCGGGCGAGGTCCTTCGTCGGCTTCGACGTCGACCACGTCGTGATCGTGATGCGGTGGCGGCGCACTGGGGCGCGAGCGCGGGGGCTCCGCGTACTGGACTTCGTCGACCGCCTCCTGGATGTCCGTCTCCACCGTCTCGCTAAGCGCGGTCCCGAGCAGAACGTCCGCGTAGATCTCCTGTGCACCCTCGGAGTAGCACTGCCACTTCAGCAACCGCGCGGGGTACGCCTTCCACAGCGAGTTCTTCGCGATCTGCGCCTCCGGAATCTGTGACCGGAGCAAGGTGAAGGTCCGCTCGGGGTGACCTGGACGGCGGAGCACCCACACGCAGCGATCAGGCGTGCTCTCGATGCACTCGTCGCCGTTCTCGCCCTTGTGGACGCGGTTCTTGATCAGCGCGAGCGCCTGCGGCCCGCGGATCGATGGCGTTCCATGGATCACCTTGATCAGGGTGAGCGAGGTGATCATGTCGTACCCCATCGACATGCCCTTGAGCGCGGCGACCGCGACGGTCTCCGCGCTCTTGTGCCCGTAGATCGCACTGGCCGCAAGCATCTCGCAGCGGTGCATAAACGCACCGAAGGCGCGGTCGTCGATCACGACCCGCGCGGCGATCTCTCGGTACATCGCGGCGGGGTCGCTGTAGCTGGCAGCGGTTTGGGTCGCGGGTTGACGAACCACTTCGGCGGCGGGGAGCCGCACCGGGCTGTTTTGGGTCTGGGCCATAAGGCTTGCACGGCGACGATGGCGACAAGGGCGAGCACGAGCTGCAACGCGCGGCGGTCGGACACGTCGACGTGGTTTTACCCGTACTACCATGCCAGCGCAAGCGTTCTTCGCGAACGGCTTGCGGACGGCTCCGAGGGCAGGTAAAGGCAAGTTCCGATGCTCGCCCAAGTCCTCCACTGGTTGTCCGATCGTCTCAGCGACCCCGATCAGGTCGCGGCCGTCCAAGAGCGCCTGTCCTCGCTCGCGCAAGCCATCGAGGAGCGCGGCGCGCCGTGCACGATCGTCGGGGTGAAAACCTCCGAAGACCAGTGCGAGGTCACGTGCGCGATGGACGACCACGTGTCGCAGCCGCCTTACAGCGTGATCGCGCTGCACCTCGGGCAGATGGGGCTGTTGCTGCCGACGCCGTTTGCGCAGGAGCTCGAAGGCTCGCTGCCCGACAAGGTCGCTGGCGCCGAGGAGACCGAGTGGTCGACCGACTACATGCTCGAGCCCGACCACGACGACGGCGGCGACGACGACGACGAGTGAACGTGCCATCATCGGACGCATGACCGTCTACGTCGGCGTGCTTCCCGCGATCGGGCTAGACCCCTCGGCGCTGCTGCAGAGCAACCCGTGGGCTCGCCCGGTCGGGTGTGGACCCCGCGCTTACCTCGCGGGGCCCGAGGCGTTCGAGGTCCTACCTGACGGTACCTTTCGACCGCGTTGGCACCGCGCCAGCGCGGCCGCGTTCGCACATCGACGTCCGCGTTGGGGTTGACGGCGCCCCCCAGCGATCGGTATCCGGGATGTCCTCCCTGCGCGCCGATCGTGGGTCTACATGTTCACCGCGCGACCGTACCAACAGCAGATGCTCGCCGCCGGGCTGAGCGAGCTCCGCAAGCATCGCTCCACGCTGCTGATCTCGCCGACGGGAACCGGAAAGACCGTCACGTTCCTCATGTTCGCGAAGTTGGGCCTCGATCATGGGCGGAAGATCTTGGTGCTCGTGCACCGCGACAATCTGGTGGGCCAGACGGCCAAGCAGTTCGCGCACAAGATCGGCGTCATGCCCGGCATCGAGCAGGGCCGCAAGCGCGCGTACCACGACGCGCAGGTGGTCGTCGCCAGCGTGCAGACGCTGAGCCGCGACAGCCGGATCGCCGCGTACCCGCCCGACAGCTTCAACCTGATCATCGTCGACGAGACGCACCACGTCACCTCGGCGAGCTGGCGGAAGATCATCGACCACTTCGCCGGCGCAAAGATCCTTGGCGTCACCGCCACACCCGATCGCGCCGACTCCCGCAAGCTCACCGAGGTCTTCGAGTCGATCGCGTGGAAGTACACCCTCAAGGACGCGATCCAGGACGGCTGGCTGGTACCGATCCGACAGAAGATCGTCAAGGTCGAAGGCCTGGATTTCTCGACGATCGGCAAGGCCAACCGGGATATGACGGACGGTGAGGTTGCGGCGCTGCTGCAGGTTGCAGATCTCCTCGAGGGGATGATTCACCCCACGATCTCCCTGGTGGGCGATCGCCCGACCGTCGTCTTCACCCCGTCCGTCACAACGGCCGAAACAGTGGTCCAGCTGCTTCGGAACGCTGGTCGGACCGCGGACGTGATCCACCAGAAGACCAAGAGCGAAGAGCGCAAGCTCGTGTTCGAGCGCTACGAGCGCGGCGTGTCCCAGTTCCTCGTGAATGTGGGCGTCCTTACAGAAGGATGGGACGCGCCCCAAACGTCCGCCGTCGTGATGATGCGCATGACGCGGAGCAGGGCCCTGTACACGCAGATGGTGGGCCGAGGTACGCGCGTGCTCCCGGGCATCGTGGATGCCGATCACTTGCGCGACGCCCCCGCCGAAGCGCGACGCGCGGCCATCGCTGCAAGTGCCAAGCCGGACGTTTTGGTGGTGGACTTCGTGGGCGCAGGCCTCGAGCACAGCCTCGTTCACGCGGCCTCTTGTCTTGAGCCCGACGCTGACGCCAAAGTAGTCGCCCGCGCCGAGGCCCTGGTCCTCGAGCAGCCCGAGCTCCCGCTCCTCGACGCGCTCGACCTGGCGCGGCAGCTGCTCGACGCGACCGAGGACCGCATCCCCGAAGCCCGCATGTTCACCGTCGAGGAGATCGACCCCTTTGTGGGGACCCGGACCGGCAAGGCCATGGCCATGCTCGGGGTGAAGCTCGACCGCAAGCGCGCCACGGCGCCGAAGCCGTCGCCGAACCAGCAGATCGCGCTCGCGAACTTCGGCGTGCCCGAGCCCGCGGCGCTGAGCCGGCGAGAGGCTTCCGATCTGCTCGACACCCTGGTGCAGCGCGCCGAGGGGTCGAAGGCGACCCTGAAGCAGGTCGAGCTGCTGCGCCGGTACAACCTCCCGGCCGACCGCCTGCTCGACCTGACCTTGGACGACGCGACGAAGCTCATCGACGAGCTCGCTGCCCACCACTGGCGTCGGCCACCTCACTGGCCGACGGCTGCCTAGCCTCTCCGCTCCCTGTCGCCGGCGCTCCCACCGGCGGCCATCTCCCTCTTCGCTCTCCGTCGCCGCACCCTCCCATGCGTCACGCCGCCCCATGCCCTTCCGAGCCTGCTCCCCCGTTGTACGCGGCCTCGCGTAACCGGGGGAGCCAACCGTGAAGCGCCTCCACGCCCTCGGACCCGACCTCGAGACCGCGAGGCGCTTCGTCGAGTGCCTCCGTGGCCCGGATGCGCAGTGGTTCCAGCTGATCGACGACCGCAAGACGGGCACGGGTCTCGACCGCAAGGTGTACGGCACCTTCGACGAGCTTGCGGCGACGTTCGTCGACTCCGCGCAGCGGGGTGCACCGCCCCACGTCAACATCAACGTCTGCAGCCCAGAAGGTCGCACCGCAGATCACCAGCTCTACCCGCGCTGCCTGTGCCTCGACATCGATGGGTCGTTCGAGCTGCCGGGCATCGTCCGCTCCGCGCGGCCGACCATGATCGTGAGGACGGCGCACGGCTCGCACGTCTACTGGGTGCTGCGTGACAGCTTCAACGTGCCGCTCGACCTGTGGCAGCGCGCCCAGCGGGGCCTGTGCCTCGCGGCCTCCGCGAGCCTCGGCAAGGAGGTCATCGACCAGCTCGTCACGAGCCTCAGCCGCACGCAGCGCATCCCGGGCTTCCACCACTGCAAGGATGAGCCGCTGATGGTCGAGGCGAAGCTCATCGACCCGCACAACACCTTCGTCTTCGAGGAGCTCATCGAGCGGCTCGAGACCGAAGCGTGGCTCGCCGAGGCCGAGCGGCCGCCCTCGCTCGCACCCGAAGACGTGGAGTCGATCGACCTGCAGCGCCGCAAGGACCAGTGCGCGCGCTACCTCGCGAAGGTGCCGGGTGCGGTCGAGTCGCGGCAGGCGGGCGCGCCCTCGGGCTCCGCGTGGAAGGGTGGCTACGTGCTCACGCGGCGCGTGTGTGGCTTCGGTGGTGACTTCGGCCTTGAGCCGCTGCAGTACTGGCCGATCCTGAAAGAGTGGAACCTCAAGTGCAGCCCGCCGTGGGACGAACCCGCGCTGTGGGATCTGCTCACGGCGATCCACAACCGGCGGACGGGCGAGTTCGGCTGCCGGTTGCGCGAGCCGCAGCGACCGCCAGAGGACCCGCCGTGGGAGCTCGACGACGACCCTTTCGTCGACGGCGGTGGTCGCACGACGCGATCCGCACCGCCGCCGCAAGCTGGCTCGGACTCCCCTCCCCGCCGCGACGCGCCGTCTGAGACCCCGGGCCTGACCGCGGGCGACCGGGCGGGGCTGGTGCGGCAGGCCGTGGCCTTGCCAGCTGCGCAAGTGCCCCGCGCCGGGGGCGCCGGCGGCGGACCTCCTCGAGGTGGTGATGGACCGCCGTCGGGCGGAGGTGGTGGTGGGCGAGGTCGAGGGCCTGGAGGCCCGCGTGAGCCCCGCCGTGGCGACGAGGACCCGATGGTCCCGGAGCCGATCTTCGGGCGGCCGGGCTCGACCAACGGCCCCGACAACATCCCGCTCACCCACCTGGGCAACGCGCAGCGCTTCGCGCAGCGCTACGGCGGCGTGATCCGCTATGTGTCGGCGCTGGACACGTGGTTTTGGTGGGATGGCAAGCGGTGGGCACCCGACAAGGACGACGAGGACGACGACGCGGGGCTGCTGGATGGAGCCGAAGGTGTGCGGTACGGCGGCAAGGTGTGGCAGGCGGCGTTCGACCTCGTGCGCTCGTTCCCCGACCAGAACTCCCGCTGCCGCGACGAAGACATGCTCCGCCAGTGGATCAAGCACTGGAAGAAGTCCGAGTCGGTGGAGGCGATCACCAGCATGTTGAAGGCGGCACGCGTGCTCCAGGGCATCGCGTTCGCGCAGGCTTCGTTCGACGTCGACCGCGACCTGCTGAACACGAACTCGGGGATCGTGAACCTGCAGACCGGCGAACTGTTCCCGCACGCGCGCAGCTACTACATGACCCGCCTGACACGGGCCGAGGTCGTGGATGCCAAGGCGTTCGACGCAGACATGGAGTGCCCGCTGTGGATGAACTTCTTGCACGAAATCATGGGCGGCGACCGGGAGATGGTGGAGTTCCTTCAGCGGCTGATCGGGTACGGGCTCACGGGGTACGCCAGCGAGCACATCATCGCGATCTTGTACGGGACCGGCCGAAACGGTAAGAGCACGTTCCTCGGGGTGCTCGAGGACCTCGCCGGCGAGTACGCCAAGAGCACCGACTTCTCCACGTTCCTTGAGCAGAACCGCAGCAACGTCCGCAACGACCTCGCACGGCTCCGAAAGGCCCGCATCGTCACGGCGGTCGAGCCGCGCGAGAACCAACGGCTTGATGAAGCCGTGGTCAAGTCCATGACGGGCGACGATCGGATCGTCGCCCGTTTCTTGTTTCGCGAGTACTTCGAGTTTCGTCCCCAGTTCCTCGCGATCATCGCCGCGAACCACCGCCCCAAGATCGTCGGTCAGGACGAAGGTATCTGGCGCCGCGTGTGCATGATTCCGTTCACGCACACGATCCCGAAGGACAAGGTGATCCGGAACCTGCGCGAGAAGCTGCGCGCCGAGCTCCCGTTCATCATGCGGTGGGCGATCCGTGGCGCGAACACCTGGTACGAGAAGGGGCTGATGATCCCGGAAAAGGTGTCGGCCGCAAGCCAGTCGTACCGCGACGCCATGGACGTAATCGGGCAGTTCCTCGAGGAAAGCTGCGACTGCGAACCCGTCGAGCGGTTGCACTTGATCACACCACAAGTCGTGAAGAAGTCGCTCGTGAGCAGCCTGTACCAGGCCTACAAGTCGTTCGCGGACGACGCCGGCACGCGCCCGTGGACTCGCCAGCGCTTCGTGCAGGCGCTCGAGGACCGTGGGTACGAGCGGAAGCGCTTCGCCAACGGCGTCTACATCGTCGGCATCGGGCTGCTCGGTCACACCTGACGTTGACGCCGGCCAGGGGCGTGTGGTGGGTTGGGGTCGCAGACTTGCTGCGCACCCGAGCCCCCTTCACACTTGGACAGCGTGACGCCCATGCAAGAGACCTACCGTACGCGCGCCAGCGACGAGCTCGAGCACGCGCGCCTGAACGACGCCGCGCTTCGCCGCGAGCTCCAGATGCTCAGCGAGAAGGTCGCGCTCCTGGCGAAGAACACCCGGGATCAGACCGAAGCGTTCCGCGGCGTTCACGAGTCGGTCGCGGCGTCCGCCACGGGGGTGGGGCGCCAGGTCCCGGGGGAGGACGTGCCGGCGGGCACGATGGTGGGGTTCTTGGTCAAGCACCAAGGCTACGTGCTCGCCGCCCTGAGCACCGTGGCTGCCGTGGTCGTCGGGGCCTTCAGTTGGCTGCTCACCTACAACACCCAGCTCGTCGAGGATCAGCACCGCCAGGAAGACGTCACCAAAGCGTTGGCGGCCACGGCGGAGTCGATCAAGAACACCGAGACTTCGATCCAAAAGACCAACGGCAGGGTCGAAGAGGTCGACCGCTCGCTGCGCAGCGACCAGTCGAAGATCAAGACCACCCTGCGCAAGCAGACGACGTTCATCGTGGAGCAGGCCGACGATCAGCGGATGTTGCTGGAAAAGCTGCTGCGGTCGAGCCGCGTTTCGGTGCCACCGGAGCCCGCGTCGTTGAAAGCCGCAAGGAAGGACCTGCAGACGCTCACCGACGAGCTCTGATCAGTAGTCGTCCGGCAGCTTGGCCACCTTGCGTTCGAGCTTGCGGCGCAGCGACGGCGACCGGTCCAACACGGCTCCCCCAACGACCACAGCGCCCGTGAGAACGACGGTGAGTCCCGCGAAGAACAAGAACTCCGGGCTGCGAAGGCCGCGGAAGGGGTCGGTGGCGGTGCCGTTGCTCATGAGGGGTCTGCGTTTAGAGGTGGCTCAAGCCTACCATGAAGGTCACCGGCGAAGTCTCCGGGCGAGGTCGGTGGTGGTGCGAGCTCGCCGACGAGAAGCGCGCCCCGCTCGAGCGGGCTGCATGCCGAGCTGGGCGCGCTGCTCGTCGCCGAGGTTGCGGTTACCGCGGGCGGTCATGCGGGTGTACCAGTTCGTGCGGACGCCGCGGAGGTCAGCAGCAAACAGGTCCGCGTGGCGCAGGTTCGCGTCGGTCAGGTTCGCGCCTTCCAGGTCCGCGTGGCGCAGGTACGCGCCGCGCAGGTTCGCGCCGTACAGCTCCGCCCAGCTCAGGTTCGCGCGGGACAGGTTCGCGTCGGTCAGGTTCGCGCCGCGCAGGTCCGCGCCGGACAGGTCCGCGCCGCGCAGGTCCGCGTCGTACAGGTTCGCGCCGCGCAGGTTCGCGTCGGACAGGTCCGCGCCGGACATGTCCGCCATCTTGCCTCCCTGGCCATCAAGCCACAGCCGGTGGAGCTCCAGTACGCGGTCGAGCTCTTCTCGGGTCATCGGGCGAGCCTCCGTGCGAGGTCGGTGGTGGTGCGGCTTCGACGGGCGTTCCCCACTCGAGGAAGAGGCTGCGTGCCGAGCTGGGCGCGCTGCTCGTCGGTGAGGTTGA
>Ga0172363_10000219_pt1 | contig 39674 bp, 29 predicted proteins | sample LakKivs2_kivu2a2_FD_114541 | JGI IMG/M metagenome (GOLD analysis project Ga0172363, IMG submission 114541) | Sediment microbial communities from Lake Kivu, Rwanda - Sediment s2_kivu2a2 | ecosystem: Environmental > Aquatic > Freshwater > Lake > Sediment | place: Rwanda: Western Province, Lake... | reverse complement strand
TCTTTTGCAGCTATTCCTTCAGGTATATCCCCCTTTAGAGTCAGCTTAACCGATTCAGGTACCTTGAACCATATCTTACCCTTATTCCAGGATGCGGCGATATCCATATCACCCATACCCTGACCGAAGGCGCCCACTGCTCCAAGTATATTGGCATGAGAATCAGTGGATACTGCTGTTGAGCCCGGAAAAACAAAACCCTCATCGATAAGGAGATGAGTACCTATTCCTGCATTTATATCAAAAACCCTTATATCGTATTCCCTGGCAAAAAGGCGGCATATATGCTGGTTAACCGCATATTTCTGATCAGAACCTGTCGGATTGCAGTCGAAAGTGAAAAGAGTCTTTGCCGGGTTGTCGACTGAGAGTCCGAAATCCCTCATATGCTTCACGACATTTGCCCCGCCGAAATCACGGGCTGCACGTATATCTATTTCAACATCAATGATCTGATCCGGCTGCACCATGCTTCTGCCTGAATGTGCCGCAATGATTTTTTCAAGCAATGTCATTGCCATAGTATTAATTCAGAAAATGTGTAAACGTTAAATAAGATTATTAAACTGAGCCCTGTAATCCCTTGGAGATATTCCCTCGGTTTTCCTGAACTGCTTGTTGAAATTTGAAATACTTGCAAATCCGCATTCAATTGCAATATCATGGATCTGGTAATCTGTTTCACGAAGAAGGTAACAGGCTTTATTTGTCCTGACCCGGTTAAGGTACTCGACAAATCCGGCGCCGCAGTTTTTCTTGAAGAACCTGCTGAAAGAAAAGGGACTCATCCGGGCTATTTTGGAAATCTTTTCAAGTGATATGGGCTTAAAATAGTTTTCGCGTATATATGTATATATCTCTGCCATTTTCTTATTTCCCCGTTCATCATATGCCTGCTTATAATTTTCAGAACAGAGGGCAACTCTCTTATCAGACTGGCAGAGAATCCTGAGGACACAGAAAAAATCGATCATCTTATCAATACCCTTGTCATTTATCATCTGCACAAGATGCTTCTCGGCTTTCTTCGCGTCGTCAACAGAGAATGCTATTCCCCTTTCAGCCTGTTCCAAAAGCTCCCTGACGCAATGCATCTCGTGCTGGGACAGGAGCGCATCGCCCAGTGATGCCTGCTTGAAATGGACCATGATCCCGTGCTTTTCCGGAAGTTCTTTATCCTGCTTGTAATAATTCCAGGAATGAGGAATATTACCTGACACAAGGACCATATCATACTGGTCAAACAGCTCAACGCTGTCCCCGATAATTCTGGTTCCGTTGCTTTTAATATTCAGAACCAGTTCATACTCAGGATGGAAATGCCATAAGCCGGCTGTGTCGGATATATATCCGGCAACAAATCCTCCGCCATCATCATATGATATTTGTTCGAGCTCCGCAACCATAAATCGGCTTATTGTGAAGTCCAATATCAAATTTAAACAATATTTTGTCAAAATTCTTATGATAATATTTTCATTTTTATCAATAATTATTTGATTATTTATTTTTATTAAGTAAATTTGTTACCAAGCTCATGCTATTGGTATAAGAGGAGACGTTAAGGGTAGGAAGTGAAAATCAACAGGATTGTATTGCAGACATTGACTTTCACATCTGGGACCTGAGGTACAGCGCCAGCTTACTATGGTTCCATCCTTTTATCAGACAGTAGACACGGGAATTATCTAAGTAATAAAGCCCGCTCCCTGATTTTCACGACTACCCTTCTCCTCTTTTTCTTTACACAAATATCCGATTGACTACAGATCAAGGATGTCTTCAAAAGCTGAAATACCCCCCATCCCCCCAAGGGGGGCTTTTAAGTTGCAGGAAATCAATAAGTCCCCCTCGGGGGATTTAGGGGTATCCGATAAAAGAGCCGCTTTTGAGAAAACTTACTATAATGATTTATCATCCATTATTTTTAATTAAATTATGTTTTCAAATAACTGATTGCTTATGAGATGATCCGCGGCTCAGCTCTATTCATGTGAATATCAATGATTAATATACGAATATGCCATTATGCTTAAAAAAATAAAAAAATCGTTATCTTTGAGTTTCATTCTTAAAGGGTAACTTGGGTTTCAGTATTCACTTATAAGAGGAATGAAGTCCTATATCAGAAGGAGAGAAAAAAATGACCGGCTGGTAGTTTTATATGGCAGCTGGGGAACTGACGAAAATGTTTTCACTCCCCTGTGCAATGATGAATTTGATTTTATCCTTTTCTATAACTACTCTGCCGATGAGCCTCTGGTTCTTCCGGAGATGAAGGTCTACAGAAAGATCACTGTTATCGGCTGGTCTCTAGGTGTCTGGGCAGCCGAGTATCTGTTGCCCAGAACAGGAATTAAACCGGACCTGACTATCGCTGTGAACGGGACACCAGTTCCTGCCGATGATAATTACGGCATCCCCCTGAAAATATTCGAAGGAACTCTGAATAATATTACCGAAGAGAATATGGAAAAGTTTTATTTGAGGATGTTTGGTGACAAAAAAACTTATTCTCTTAACAGCAGCCGTATCCCTCACAGAACTGTTAAATCTCTTCACGATGAACTGAGGTGGCTTTACAACAGGATCATGGAGCAGCCAGAGCCTGGCTTCAGATGGGATTATGCGGTGACGAGCGAGATAGACAGGGTTTTCCCTTCAAAAAATGTCAACAGTTACTGGCGGAAGGAAAAGGCTACACGGCATATTGTACTTCCCCTGCCACATTACTTCTTCCATAACTGGCAGTCATACATTGATTTTATTGATTATGTCGAGCATTATCCAATGAGAAGAACCTCAAGGAAGAAAAACCTTACAGAATCCGTTAAAGATCTTTGATCAGGATATTGTAATCTGACCGGGAAACAAGCTTGTCAAACTTCTCAAGCATTTTCATCACAGCATCGTACTCTTTGCTTTTTACAATGATCTCGTGTTCAGCCCCTTTTCTATCCAGTCTGTTGAACACAAAACTTACTGTCAGTTTGTTTATATCTATTGCAGGCTGGTAAAGCCTTTCCTTCTGGTCATGTTCATGGACTATTGAAACGAGATCAACATTGCTTAGTTCTGACACTATTTCTCTCGCAAGCCGGACAGGGATGTTAAGACGTTTTCCTATTTCGGATGCGCTTAAAGGTTTTTCTCCTGTTGAGAAGTTACGTATGATCATATTCATTATCACCACGATCAGGGCCCGCTTCTGGTGACTGCTTATATTAAGAGCTTCAGATTCATACTCATACTGCGAAATATTCTGATTTGCAAAAGAAAGTTCGGCACCAAGGAGAATGATAGTCCAGATTGACTGCAGCAGCAGTACGAAAAGAGGAAATGCAGCAAATGTCCCGTAAATTGCACTAAGCTTATAAATACCGAATTGCAGGTCCATATATAACCAGATCAATACCTGAAGGATTGTACCGGCCACAATACCGGATATTAATGCAGGCTTCATCTTTACCTTGGTATTAGGCATTACAACAAACAGAAGTGTCAGCGTGAGCCATGTCAGAAAATAAGGGGCCAGCTTGATCAGGAAACTGACAACCGGTTTAAAAACTGTCAGAATAGGAGCTTTCAGGATAAAATCGGTCAGATTAATCCTTACAAAACCCGTTATGCTGCCTGAAAGGATTATAAATACAGGAGCTATCAGCATAATGGTAAGATAATCCGTGAATTTCCTGTACCAGGGGCGAGAAGTTGTGATCTGCCATATATGATTGAATGAACTTTCTATATGATCAAGCAGCGACATTACAGACCAGAATAATATAATAACTCCTATTCCTGCCATATACCCGCCGCTTGTTTCCTGCAGAGCATTCCTGGCATTATTAACCAGCGTATCAAGGACTTCCGGATATGCTTTAAGCTTGTCAGACATCATGGTCTCCAGAGTCTGATCAAGTCCGAAGCCTTTCGCGATTGCAAATGCTATTGCAAGAACGGGTATTATGGACAACAGCGTGTAAAAAGTCAGCGCTGAAGCCTGAAGCTGGACTTTATCGTTCAGAAATCCCCTGCCCGCAAGAACAATAATTCGCAGCTGCCTGATAAGAAAAGTTTTTCTCCTTGACAGTTCAGATAACGGTGTATGCCAGATTGTATCATTCAGCTTTTTGACCTGGTTCAGCGACCATCCTACAGGATTTGACATAATTATTTATCGGTTAATCAGGTTATTCTTAATTAGTGTACAAGTACCTCAAATATACAAAATAGCAGAGTGTTTGACAGAATAATAAATATTTTTGTTTTATGAAAATTGAAATCCTGGAATTCACTCACGGCGCCTCCATGGCTAAGGGCACAACAGTCATAATCGATGTCTTCCGGGCATTCTCAGTGGCCTGCTATGCCTTCGATTCAGGCGCTGCACGAATAATTGCAACTGACAATATTGATAAAGCATTTGCATTGAGAAACAGCTATAAAAACACTGTTACGATCGGCGAACGTAATGAAAGAAAAATTGAGGGATTTGATCTCGGAAACAGCCCGACTGAGATCATAAGGGAAGATCTCTCAGGGAAAACTGTAATTCACACGACGACAGCCGGAACTGCAGGCCTCTTATGTGCAGTTAATGCAGATCTTCTTCTTGCAGGCAGTATTGTCAATGCAGGAGCAGTGATCCGGTTCATCAAATCCGTGGATCCCGCTGATGTCACTCTCGTGGCTATGGGACACCGCAAAGAGACTTCAGCTGAAGAAGATCTCCTCTGTGCTGAAATGATTGCTGCAGGTCTTTCTGGCAGACATTCAGATTTCAACAAACGGATAGATGATCTAAGGATGAGTGCTGGTATGAGATTCTTTGATCCGGCAAATATCGCCTTTTCACCTCCGACAGATTTCTTCCTATGTACTATGCCCGACAGGTTCAACTTTGTTCTGAAGGCTGAAAGAAGATTTGACGGGAATATAGACCTAATGAAAATCGATTTGTAATCCTTGATGTAATAACTATATTAAATGCGAAGGGCATTATATATTTATATATAAATGACCATTCGCACTTATATAAGCTTAATTATCTGATGCTTACAAGACAAATTGAGGTATATTCTGCCTTCTCCGGTGTATTTCCCGGAATGTGCAGAACATGCTCATCTTGTAAAAGCTGAACAGCCATAAGGGGGGCTCCGAGGAATCGATCCTGATTTCCATTCTTTCCCTGTACCGGATGAATATGCCTGCGAGGATAAGTGTCACTCTGAAAGCCTGGAGTCTTCTGTAAATCCTAAGTATTCTGACCAGGCTGGAAAAGGTTTTCTTATCAGTCACACTGTCATAAAGCTTGCTGAGGTTTTCGATACCGAGCTTAACCTTGCTCAGGAATTCCCTGTTCGATTCCAGTCCTTCATGAACAAGTCCGTTATCTATGTGAAGAACATCTATCCCGGCTTTTTCCAGCTGGTAACTGAAAAGCGTGTCTTCATGGCCATACTGCTTTAATTCTTCATTAAACCTGAGTTTTGAAAATACAGCATGGTCAATCAGGACATTGAATGTTGTAAATGAAGCGTGGGGCCGTTTATTTCTTTCCGAAGCTTTTGTCTGTTCCTTTTTCCTGCCATATTTCCACCTCAGTATCCGGTCGGGATCACCGGGGCGGCTCTCATGATACAGCATGCCACCTGAAATGACTCTTGATTTTCCGATATGGGGTATCCATTTTGAGACATAGGATTCAGCGGTTCCAGTGATCATTGCATCCGCATCGATAAACAGCAGATAATCACCTTTTGCTTCAAGAGCAAGCCTGTTCCTAATGGCTGCACGGCCGATATTCTTTTCTGAAACGACAACTCTTATCCCCTCACCTTCCAGCGACTGGTATTTATCCCTGTTCTCCCTTGTAGAACCATCATCACCGATTAGAATTTCACAAAATCCGGGAGTCGTACCCAGACAGCTCTTCATGCCATTCACGAGAGCAGCAATGTCATGGTTACAGACAGGAATAAGCAAGGAAATTGTCATCTTAAGCCCAGGAGTTAACCATCCAAAAATACAATATATTTCTCAATTACACGTACCACACTTTGGCAAAGAAATTGCAATGACTATTTTTGTCATTTCGGAAATATAATCTACAGATGAAGAAAACTGTACTTTGGCTCATCCTTATCATGCTCACTGCACCTTCATACTCCCAGGCTAAAAATATGCTGGAAATATCTGTTACAATCTCAGGGCTCCAGGATTCATCTTTATTTCTTGCTTATCATTTCGGGGACAAACAGTATATCAAGGATACTGTAACACTTGATAAAAAGGGGCATGCAGTGCTCTCAGGTGCGGAGAAGCTTCCTAAGGGGATCTATATGATCGTGCTGCCCGGTAAGAGATACTTTGAAATGCTGCTTGACGACGATCAGCAGTTCGAGGTAACATGCACTTACAGTGATTTTTATAATACTCTAAAGTTCAGCGGTTCAATCGAAAATTCGAGTTTTATTGAATATCAGAAAACATGGACATCGCTACAGAAAAATGCTTCTTCAATTGTAAAAAGACTTCAGAACAATAAACAAAATCCTGATTCGGCAAGAATCCTGACTGATATGCAGAAATCAGCCGAGGAAAACATGAAATTATACCTCAGGAAAGTCATGACAGACAATAACGGGAATCTTCTTGCAGTTCTTGTAAGATCAATGCTGCCTGTTGATGTGCCTGATTTCAATGTGCCGCCGGGGACTCACAATCCTGATTCTGTCAGGTGGGTACTAAGATACAATTATAATAAGGACCATTTCTTTGATAATCTTGATCTCACTGATGAGAGACTGCTCAGAACCCCTATTTTGTATGCAAGGCTGGAAGCTTTTTTTTCAAATGTGGTTATACAGGCGCCTGATTCGCTTAACAAGGAAATTGATCGCCTTATAGCAAAATGCCAGTCAACCTACAAGGTTTTCCAGTTTGTGTCTGTATTCCTTTTCAACCATTTCCGCGAAAGCGAGATCATGGGTCATGATGCGGTGTTGCTGAAAATTGCAGATGATATCTATCTCTCGGGAAAAGCAGACTGGGTGACCAAAGAATTCACTGATGACCTTCGTAAACAGACTGAGCTTCTGAGGCATAACCTTATAGGCATGAAAGCCCAGAACCTTGTCATGGACTCTTTTAAAGGGATCTTTGTATCGCTTTATGATGTTGAAAAGGATTTCACAATACTGTACTTCTGGGAACCCAACTGCGGGCATTGCATAGAAGCAACACCGAAATTAAAGGAATATTACGAAAAGGCTAAATCGCAGGGTATTGAAGTTTTTGCAGTCTGCACAACTTCCGATAAGGCAGCCTGGTCTAAGTATATAGAAGATAACGGAATAACCTGGATCAACGGCTGGGATCCGGACCGCACTTCCCATTTTGATTATTATTATAATGTCCAGTCAACCCCTATGGTTTACATCCTTGACAGGAACAAAAAGATCATTGCAAAAAAGCTGGCTGTTGAGGATATCCCCTCTTTCATTGATAATTACCGGAAGTATTTCAGATAAACCGGCCTTATTTCATAATCACAGGCTTCCCCGTTGACACATCAAAGGCAATGGGAGATGATTCAAAAAGCCTGCCGACAGAGCCATTGCTCACGAGTTCATCAGGAGTCCCATCAATGAGCGTTTCTTTTAATATCAGCCATAATTTATCTGCCATGGCCAGGGCAGGATCAAGATCGTGTGTTGAATAGATTATTGTTTTCCCTGCCCTCGTAAGGTCATACGCGAGCCGTGTAATTTCATATCTTCCGGCAATATCAAGGAAAGCGGTTGGTTCGTCCATGATCATGATCCCGGCGTCCTGTGATATGACCCTGGCAATCATTGCTCTCTGTCGCTCGCCGTCCGACAGTTCAGATAAAAGCCTCGACTCAAACCCTTCCATACCTGCCTTGATTAAAGCATCTCGTATTTTACGCCTGTCCTCATCATCAGTATAACCCAGCCAGTTTGTATGCGGAAACCTGCCAAGCGCCGCCAGATCATAAACAGTCATGTTGTTTACCCGTACAACCTCGGTAGATATATACCCGATACTTCTTGCCAGTTCCATTCTTGTGTATTCCGAAATATCCTTCCCTGAGATCTTTATCTCTCCTTCAAGAGCCGGCTGAAGGCCTGCAAGTGTCCTTAAAAGAGTGCTCTTGCCAATCCCGTTCCTCCCGATCACGGCAATAAGTTCACCTGCTGATGCGGCAGCATTAAGTTCAGGCAGTATCGGCACTTTACATCTTCCTGATGAATAACCTATCCTAAGCGACCTGGTTGATATTTTTTCCCCTTCATTCATTCTATCAGAATATTCCGGCATTTTTCTTTCTACTCAGGAAGACCCACAGAACTACAGGTATTCCTATAAGTGAGGTTATAGAGTTTAAAGGAAGCACTTTATCCGAGCCGGGCATTTGGGATATAATATCGCACAGAAGCATTATTGCCCCACCTGCAATTATCGTAGCCGGCACCAGAATTTTGTGTTCCGGGGTTCTGAAAAGACTTCGTGCAATATGAGGAACTGCAATTCCTATGAACCCTACAGGTCCGCAAAAAGCTGTCACGCTTCCTGCAAGGATGCTCGTGGATGTGAATATCACGATCCTTGAAAACCGGATATTAAGCCCGATGCTGCCGGCATAGTTTTCTCCAAGAAGAAGCGCATTCAGCATTTTAATTGATAATATTCCCGGTATCATTCCAGCGGAGACTGTTATGAGAAGGACTTTTAACTGAGACGACGACAGGTTGCCAAGGCTGCCCATCGTCCATATCACGTAAGATTTCAGAAGCGTCTCGCTGCTGAAATACTGGAGTATGCTTACAATTGAGGAGAATGCCGCGGCAAGCATGATCCCTGTGATGAGTATGGCTAGAATATCCCTTATCCTGGAGGAAATGATCATAATAAGTATCATTACGGCACCTGCCCCGATCCATGCCGATATCACAATCATCCAGTTACCCAATCCCGGCACATCTGAAGGAATGACCGCGGATGAAAAACCCAGAAGGACTATTGCCACTCCAAGACCCGCGCCTGAGCTCACCCCCAGTACATCTGGGCCTGCCATTGGATTCCTGAATATTGTCTGCATCAGTAAACCACTGAGGGACAATGCAATGCCAACTGTCAGGGCAGTCAGTGCCTTTGGTATCCTGAATTTCATGACAATCGTTTCAATGTTGTCATCTGACCCGGTGAAGAGTGCCCTTAATATATCTGATACTTTTATTTCAACCGATCCGAGTAGAATATCAAAAAGGAAAAATATAATCAGAAGCACTATGATAAGTGAGAAAAGAAGCCTTGTTCTCTTTGCCCTGGAAGAGATCATATCCCTGCTCCGGAGTTCAGAAATTGAGGAATGCGATGTCATTCAATCTTTTTATAGTAAACAAGCTCATGTTCCGGGAACAGATCCGGATGAAGGATAGCGGCAATATCCTTCAGTATTATATCGGGATAAAGCGTTCCGGTTTCCCAATAGTCGTTGCCTCCTCCGGGAGTTATTCTATTAATATTATTATAAAGATTCCCGTTCCTGAAACATGGAATGATCTCCAGACGGGAATCAAGTGAAGCAATTTCATTTTTAGAGGCAGCGTTTCCGGTATTTATCCAGACATCCGCTGTAAGCGATCTGATAAAAACATCTTCTATTCCAAGGGGCATTGAAAGAGAAGATGAAGTGTCCTCCCAGAGATAATCGCCTCCGGCGTCTCTGATCAGACGGCTGATATACGAATTACCCGGCGAAACAAACCATGTGTCTTTATAAGGAAGGCCAAGAAGAACATGAGGCCGCTTCGTAATCCTGCCGTCTATTAAAGTTTTTGTTTCATTATATGATCTTGCCACTGACAGGAATATGCTGTCAGCTGTTTCTTCTTTGCAGTAAAGAGCGCCGAACAGTTTTATCCATTCCGCTTTCCCAAGAGGATGAGTTTCCAGGTAATCTCCATTGAACATCACGGGAATTCCAAGTTCCTGGATTTTAGATGTGTATCCGGCAGATTCGCTTCCGATCCCATACATCATAACCAGACCGGGATTAATCCTGAGGATCAGTTCGGTGTTCAGCCCGGCTTCAAATCCGACGTCAGACACTGTTCCGTCATTAATCCTGCCGGCCAGGCAGGGATCATATACAAAACCAGCCCCTGATACCGCAGCTACGGTTTGGCTTTCATTCAATGCTTTTATCATGGAAAGATGTGTCATCGACATGCAGATTATCTTTTCCACCGGTACATAAATTATCCTTGAAGGATCTGTTCCGGTAGGAATAGTGCCGTTTTCCCTTATCAGGTAATATTTATGGCTGATATCCTCTGCACCCTGCCATGGATTTATAATTGTAACAACCGTACCGTTGTCGGTTTTCTGCATGGTAAATCCTTCAGCAAAATCAATATGATGATATCCCTGCCTGCCGGGATATTTATGTTCAATCTGCTCCCGGCCAGCACAGGAAACTAACAGTAATGCGGGAATCAGAAGAAAAAGATTTCTGCTGAAAAATGTTCTCATACAATTACCGGGTTTAGCCTGACCTTAAAACATACTGATCCCGGTATTATACCGGCTTGTAACGATGAAATTCTCAGTCCGTTCGGGCTGTACCGGATAATATAGCCGTTTTGCTGGTAATCAACAGCATCAGTCGCAATTATTTCGCTGCTTACGGGGTTTATCCCGATTTTGTAGAAAAGCCGTGTATCCTCCGGCACAAGCGGCTCGGCCGGGAGTTGTGTGTCGCTGATGCTCATTCGCCTGATACCCCTGTCGATATAGAACAGCGTGTCTCCGCTGCCGTTGATTTTCAGGAAAATATCATTATGAATCTTGGTGGAGTCATCAGAATAAAATGACAGGGAACCGTTTCCTGCACGGAAATTTCCTTCGTTGACAATATAAAAACCGTTCCATGAAAATATCGATTCAACAGGATCATACAGTTGCGGGCCTTCGATCCAGTCACAGGAGCCGGCAAGAATAGAGATAAATGATAATAAAAAATATTTTATCATGGACTTGTCAGTTATCATATTGTATTTTGAGGGTTAAAAAGTATGCCCTTCCCGGCTGCGGGTAATACGCCATGGATTCATAACAGGTATTGAACAGGTTATCGATCCTGAAACTTATATCGGCAGAAATGCGGCTGAATTTTATCTTTACGCCGGTAACCGTGTTGCTGCGTGTATAGCCTGGCAGAAAATCAGAATTATTGGCCGAGATGAACCTCCGTCCTGTAAAATCAGTCACCAACACGGAGTAGAAACTGCCATAACCGATCTGAATAACTCCATTCACCTGGTTTTCAGGGATGTATATAAGTTGTTTGCCTGTTAGTCCTTCATCTTCAGGGCCCGTATTAACAGATCTGGTATACGTATAACCGCCATTCATCCTGAGATCAATTTTTTTTCCTGAGAATCTTATTTCTCCAAATGATTCAGCGCCGGATGTATTTACGCTATTCAGATTGTCGGCTGTCCAGTATGAATTCTCCCCCGGATGCCATTGTATCATATTCCTGACAGCATTGCCAAACAGGCTGATATCAGCGTTCCAGGATAGCGGTGAGGAGACTTCAGATTTCATCCTGTATCCGATCTCGCATAAATAAGCATACTCGTTTTTAAGGTCAGGATTTCCTCCCGGAAGCCAGTACAGGTCGTTGAGAGAGGCTATTCTGGAATTCCTTGAGAAATTGCTGTAAATCATGTAATTCTCGTTTGCTGAGAGATTGAATTCCATACCGGCTGAAAAATCAGGAATAAGAAGCTGCCTGTTGTCGATTATCTCCCTGAGCATAATCGATGCGGCCAGTCTGTCATCAGCCCGTCTCTCGGCTGTTAAGGTAACCGATGCATTATTACGTGATATATTCTTTCCGTAGTTATTCGAGTTTACAGAGTTCAGTTCATTATTAAGTATAAATTTAATAATGGCGTTTTCTGTGATACTCAATGACACAGCTCCCTTAATGATCATTGTCCCTGTCTTATTTCTGGAATCAATGGACGCCGGTTCGTTCAGGTAATTCAGCCGGTTGGATATCCATGCTGCAGTAATGCTATATTGATTCCGGTGGCTGCGGAGGCTGTAATCTATCATGCTTCTCAGTGATTCATCAGTTTGTTTTTCGCCTCCGATGACTTGCTGCGATATGACCGGCTGCTGAAGCATAGTGGAAGCGGTCTGGTACCAGACTCTCGCGGAAAGAACACTACCGGACTTTCTGAAGTAGAGTTCCTGCATAATCCCCTTCCGGTAAGTCTGTCCGTTTTCTCTCGTCTTTCGGATGGGATCGCCGGCTGAATATTTATCGAGGTAAGTAAAATCATTCTCTGCTGTCTGGAAATATCCCTTTGTAACCGACCGGAAGCTACCATTGCTGATTGCTGCATTTACAAATCCCCTTAAATTTCCGAAGCTACCCATACCGGAGCTCACTGTAATCCTTGTTTCTTTTTTCCAGTATGGTATATTTCCAAGTTCTATAGCTCCTCCAAATCCCCCATTGCCCGAGCTCATTGAAGAACCTCCCTGACTTATCGAAATCTCTTCCATCAGATCCGGGATGATGAGTGAAAGGTCGGATTGCGCGGGCATCGGATTGTTAATGTTTATGCCATTCCACAAGATGAGTGTATGCGAGGCGGCAGTCCCTCTCAAAGACGGAGTGGACATTCCTCCGGCACCATAATCCTTCAGCGATAAGGGCGACAGGACAGTAAGGATTTCTCCCAATGAAGATGAGCAGAAGTTGTTTATGCTCTCATTTTCTATTTTCAGGCTCTTATAGCCCGGCATTACTGATGAAAGCTGTTTCCCGCTTATCACAACCTCATGGATTTTAATAGTATCATGCTCTATGACCAGCTGGGCATTCAGCGGAAATGTCGCAAGCATAATGATATATATCGTTGTCTTTCTCAATGAAGAAGGTTATCTGACCATTAATTATCTATGCATAATAAATTCATTTACAGCACCATTATTCAGGTTAGTCAGGAGATCAGGTATGGAATCGCGTGATGATCCGGCGCTTTTCTTCCCGAAAGCTTAGAATATGGGTTTATCTGGCAGGTCTTCTGACTTGTCCCGGTTTCGTGAAGCCTTCCCATCCCTAGTACTCGGGACAGTGGCAGGTTATCACAAAACCATCATCCCGCCTCAGGCGGGATCAGGCATCACAGCAGCGGGTACTGTCGCGGATTCTGACCGCATTCCCTTTTCATCGCAATGATTTTATTTCACTGCAACACCAGAATATGCACAAAGATATATTATTTTAATTAACCGCAGGATTGAGTCAGATTACTGATTTATCAACAGGTGTTGATAATGCACAAACTGAAATTGCTTTATTAAAGGTTACGTGGTTTTAAGGCTTCCGCAGGAACTCCTGATGATAAGTTCCGGAGACAGGTTGACCTGACGCCTGAATTTGCCTCTGCCGGAATTTTTAATCTCAGACCACAGGATATTTGCGACTTTAGAAGCCATGGCCGGGAAAGGTTTTCGGAGGCAGGTAACTGGTGAAAAGAGAAGATCAAAACCTGGCCCTTCTTCCATAGAAATCAATGCTATGTCATGAGGAATGCGTAATTTTTTCTTTTTCAGCAATGACATAAGCGGGTATACAGAATCTGACCTCAGGGATATTATAATATCTGTACGGTACGGTGGACGGAGTATATCATCCAGTTTTCCGTGATCTGAGATGATGTCTGTGTTATAAAAATCGATCTCAATAAACTGCGGTTTATGGATCTGTTGATTCAGGCTTAAAGATTGTTCCAGAAGAGCAGTTATGTCAGCATCCTCCCTGGCATAGCGACGGTCGGACAGTATGACAACATTCCTGTATCCCAGGTCACGGATAAGGTTAGCCACCAGAACCCCTCCTGCTGCAATGTCGGAACAGACTGTGTTGAGCCTGTGATTTAACGGACAGTTTTCCAGGAGGACAAAAGGATAATCGGCTGATCGTAAAGTTCTTACGGTAAGATCATCACCGGCTGAACCGACAAGGATCATACCGCTGAAAAATTTCCGGAAAGCCCCGGTAAACCTTTCAAACCTCTGATCATTAAGGTCTTTTGTGATTATTGAAAATCCCATCCCTATGCTGGCAAATGCCTTCTGCAGATATGGAGTTATGCTTATAACGAAATGATCGCTGACATAGGGAACGATCATTCCGATGACTCCTGGTTTTTCTTCAACTGGTGATATCTCCTGTTTGTCAGAAACCGGGTCAAAAAATCCCAATTGCCTTGCAAGCGCAAGGACACGCTCCTGTGTATCTTTCCGGATCCCGTGCTTATCAGCTTTATTATTGAGAACAAGTGATACCAGTGTACCCGAAACCCCTAGTTTAGCTGCTAAATCTTTGTTTTTAAATTTCTTACGCATCTCCGTTTTCAGAGTGAAATTAAAATTAATTCATTTTTTTATTACGGAGATTGAATTAAGTTTTTTTAACTATTTTTTTGGGAGATTATAGCCTCTCTGCTTTGCTGCCTCTGCAAGCCGCTGCTGCCACTTTGATTTCTTCAGAGGTTTTTTCCTGTTCTCCTCAAGGGTTGCAAGCACCTTGGACGAATCAATGAACCGTTTTGATACAATGTTCTGAATCCATGTGAGCATGTTTGCCAGGAAATAATAATACGTAAGGCCGGCGGAAAAGTTATTGAGTATTACCATGAACATAACAGGCATCATGTACATCATCATTTTCATTCCGGGCTGGTCGGAAGTGGTTGCAGTTCCGGACATTTTCGCTGTAAGTATCGATGATATAGTCATAAGTATTGTGAAAAGACTTACATGACTTCCGTAAAGCGGGATAGTAAAAGGAAGCTGAAGTATAGAATCATACGTTGAAAGATCGGTTGCCCAGAGGAAATGTTCCTGCCGGAGTTCTATAGAAACCGGGAAAAACCTGAACATGGCAAAAAGGATCGGGAATTGCAACAGCATTGGCAGACAGCCACCCATTGGATTAACGCCGGCCCGCTTGTAAAGATCCATTGTTGCCTGCTGCTTTTTCATGGCATCTTCCTTTTTCGGGAATTTTTTGCCAAGCTCGTCGACAAGAGGTTTCAGCACTGCCATTTTCGCCTGTGACTGGTACGACTTGAAGGTTAGCGGGAAGAGAACTATTTTAATCAGTATGGTAAGTATGAGGATTATTAATCCGTAACTTCCAATGTATTTTTCAAGCCAGTTAAAAACCGGGATGATAATAAATCTGCTGATCCACCCGATTATGTTTTTACCAAGGAAAACCAGTTTGTCAAGGTCCATGCCCTCTTTTCTCAGAGTCGATATGTGGTTAGGACCGTAGTAAAGCTTCATCCCAACAGGAGCCTCGGCTCCTGTAGTAAAAGGCACACCGATCTCGGCAGTGAAGTACCTGATATATTTTGTTGATGTAAGTGTTTTTGTGGATGTTACCGAACCATTTAAAAAGAAATCATCAGACATCAGCACTGACGAAAAAAACTGATCCTGGAAGGCCACCCAGCTCAGCTTGGTTGTGATATCCACCTCTTCAACCTCCTTGTTTGATCTGTATCTTATCTGATTTACCTCATCCTGGTAATATTTGTATTTTATTGTCGTATAGTTCTCCTCGTTCTGCCTTCCTTTTTCCTGCTGAGGTATATACATTCTCCAGTCGAGGGTGATGCTGTTCTGGGTAAGCGGAAGGATTCCTTCGAGGTTTTTGAACATGACATCAAAATCGATACTGTATTTATCATGAGCAAGAGTATATTTGTATTCAATGTATTTCTCCTCACCGGCAGGCAGTCTGAGGCTCACGGTAACGGGATCATCCGTTACGACAAATGATTTCAGATCTGTGGAAGGTTTAAAATAGAGATCATTTGTCTGGATCGCTTTGTTATCTGAAGTGAAGAAATTAAGCCCGAAAACAGTTGAATCTCCCGAAAACAGGATCAGCGGCAGGGAATCATGAGTTGTATAATCCTTAAGACGGGCGGAATATATACGGCCTCCCTTCAGGGAAATTTTCAATTCCAGTTTATTGTTTTCGAGGGTGATAAAATCATCTTCACCTTTTGCGGCATCAGAAAAGGCTCCGTACCGGCTTCCATCCTGAGGAGCAGGCTGAACCGAAGGAGTCCCGGGTGCTTCCTGCCTTGCAGGTTCTGCCAGAGCATTGAGAGAATCCTGTATATGTGTATCGGGTGTTATACCGAGCTTTAAATTCAGTTCGTTCAGTTTTGCCAGCGCCTCCTGATCATTCGGCTTGAAACGCAGGGCATTGATATACTCTGTCCTGGCTTTTTCAAGATTGCCGCCGGCTACTTCAGTCCTGGCAGCCTCAACAGCCTTATTGTAACCCTTGTTTAGCCGGCTTGTATTAAATAGGCTGAACCCGATGAAGATTAAAAAAATCAGAATAATTCCAATAATAGTATTCTTATCCATTTTTTCCGATAAAATTATTTCTTAAACATAATTTTCAACCTTTTTTTTCGATGCATGCTTTGATAAAACCGGTAAATAATGGATGCGGTCTGATCACCGTGCTTGAGTATTCCGGATGAAACTGAACCCCGACAAACCATCTGTGATCTGCTATTTCCATTATTTCTACCAGGTTTGATTCAGGATTGATACCAACCGGGATCATGCCATGTTTCATGAAATCGTCGTAATATTTATCATTGAATTCATACCGGTGTCTGTGTCTTTCGACAACTTCTGTTTTACCGTATGCTGCAAATGACCTTGAGTTTTTGCTGATTATGCATTTATATCCTCCTAGCCTCATGGTCCCGCCTTTATCTATAACGCTTTTTTGTTCTTCCATCAGGTCTATCACAGGAAATTTTGTCTTATGGTTGATTTCCGTGGAGTGGGCCCCTTCCATCCTGAGAACATTGCGGGCAAATTCAATTACAGCGCACTGCATTCCAAGGCATATCCCAAGGAAAGGAATATTGTTTTCCCTAGCGTACCTTGCTGTTGCTATTTTGCCTTCAATACCTCTTGATCCAAACCCGGGCGCGACAAGAATGCCGTCGAGAGAACCCAGCCGCTCAGCAGTATTTTCTTCAGTGATATCTTCAGAATGTATATAACTGACTTCGACATCACATTCGTTCATGGCACCACTGTGCTTGAATGACTCAGCTATCGATTTATATGCATCAGGAAGCTCCACGTATTTACCGACCAGTCCTACCCTGACAGTATGTTTCGGATTCTTAAGCCTTGCAAGGAACTCACGCCATTCTTTGAGTGGCGGATCATTGCCGACGGGAAGTCCAAGTTTGCGAAGCACAGTCTGGTCGAGCTTTTCTTCAAGCATTTTCAGGGGGACTTCATAAATTGTTGATACGTCGACTGATTCCACTACAGCCGATTCTTCTACGTTGCAGAAAAGAGCAACTTTTCTCTTGATATCCTGATTAAGGCTACGCTGTGTCCTCAATACCAGAATGTCGGGCTGGATTCCCTCCTCAAGAAGCTCTTTGACTGAATGTTGTGTCGGCTTTGTTTTTGATTCTCCGGTAGCTGACAGAAAAGGAACAAGAGTAAGATGGATTACTATGCAATTCTGCGGCCCCAGTTCCCATTTCATCTGGCGGACCGATTCAATATAAGGTAAAGATTCTATATCGCCCACTGTTCCTCCGATTTCTGTCAGGACAATGTCAAACTTATTCCCTGAGCTTACAAGTTTGATCATCCTCTTTATTTCATCGGTGATATGAGGAATTACCTGGATTGTTTTTCCCAGGTAGTCGCCTTTCCTTTCCTTATTGATCACTGACTGATAGATCCTTCCGGACGTGACATTATTAGCCTGGCTCGTCGGTACATTCAGGAATCTTTCATAATGTCCAAGGTCAAGGTCGGTCTCGGCACCGTCAAGGGTTACATAACATTCGCCGTGTTCATAGGGATTCAGTGTCCCCGGATCGACATTTATGTATGGGTCAAGTTTCTGGATTGTGACAGAATATCCTCTGTCCTGCAACAATTTCGCAAGTGACGCTGAGATAATACCTTTTCCAAGTGAAGAGGTAACTCCGCCTGTAACAAATACATATTTAACCTCTTTCAATCTCTATGAATTAATTCAAAATATCAGAAATAATTATTTTATTCATCTAGACCGGATTGGTCTATCATCTTGACTTTCTCTTCAAGAGTCTTGATCATCTTTTTTGCATTGTCAATTTTATCTTCGACCTCCCGTATCATATTTTCAGCATTGATTGATTTAATAAAGAATCCGATATTGTTTTCCCAAAGCACGATATCATTTTCCAGCTGTTTGATTTTAGTATAGAATTTCTCTCTCTCGTTACGTAGCTTTCTTGATGCTTTAGGGCTGGATTTCAGATTATCAAGTTTATTCTTGTATTTAAGAATACTTTTATCTTCATCTGCTATTTTCAGCTTGTCAAATTCCTTGTTAAGGGCATTCCGGTACCTGTTGGTGATCTCATCCTTTTTATTGAAAGGCACAAATCCAATGTCGGTCCATTTTCTCTGGAGTTCCTTCAGCCTCTCAAATGCTGCCTGAACGTCCGAACCAGGCTCAAAAGCTTCGAGCTCTTCAATTACCTCAATCTTGGCTTTCAGGTTATCTTCGTACGAAGTATCCAGTTCAACGAAAAACTCTGTCTTCCTGTTGAAAAAGTGGTCACAGGCTTTCCTGAATCTCTTCCAGCATCTTTCGGATTGTTTTCTGGGCACGGGTCCGATCTCTTTCCATTCTTTCTGAAGCTTAATCAGGGCGTCTGAAGTTGCTTTCCAGTCAGTGCTGTCCTGCAAAGCTTCAGCCTGAAGGCAAAGTTCTGTCTTCAGCTGGAGATTGTTTTGCTGAGTTTCCTTATTATCGGCGTAAAAGTTTCTTTTCTTTTCGAAGAAATTATCGCAGGCATTACGAAATCTCTGGTATATTTTGTTGTTCTGCTTTTTTGGGGCAAAACCCAGTGTCCTCCACATTTTCTGGAGGGCTACTACTTTCTCAGCTCTTTCATCAAATTCCCTGAAATTTTTGATTTCCAGAAGATTAATTGATTCAACCTCCTCACAGAGTGTTATTTTAGCTTCCAGGTTCTTTCTTTGTTCTTCCTTTTGCTTCTCAAAATATTCGTGATGATGCTTGTTTATCTGTGATGTTGCTTCCCTGAACCTGTCCCATATCTCATTCTTTGATTCCTGAGGAACAGGGCCGATTTCACGCCATTGGTTATGGAAGTCCTGAAGATACCTGAATGCATTTACAGGATTCGGTTCGAGCAGAAGTTCTTCGGCCTTTTCACATAATAACACTTTGGCCTCGAGGTTTTTCCTCAGATCAAGATCCCTTAATTCCTTATTGATCTTGATGTAATCGTAAAAAATTTCGACATTATGATGGTAGTTTTCCCACAGATCTTTAAGGGCATTCTGGGGAACAACGCCGACCGAGTGCCATTCATTCTGCAGCAGCCTGAATTCATGGAATGTCTTGTTTATCGACTCTTCCCTGTTCACCAGCTCTTTTATTTTGTCGATTATATCATATTTCTTTTTAAGGTTCTCGTATTTCTCTGCTTCCTGAATCCTGTTGAAATCAGTTTTCTTTTCCTTGTATTTTTCCAGCAAATGTTTAACTCTGGCTTCTGAAGGATCCACCCATGCGCGGTATTCTTCGATCCTGCCCCCGCCTTCCAGGAATTTATTCTTTCTTTCCTCGGCTTCAGCCTTGAGTTTCTTATAAAAAAGTATTTTTATGCGATCCACATCGCCGCGGATCTCTGATGGCGGCCTGTTATCTATGATAAGGGCCAGAGTATCAACAAGTTCGTTTTTGGGGTACCCGGAATAATCTACCGGGGGAAGGACAATGTCATCCAGATTGTGGATTTCATCATTGCCCGTCTCACTGATTTCTGTGCCGGTATCAGGAGATTCAGCAGAACTGTGTTTTTCTTTTCTTTTAGCCTCGCTGGTTCTTTTACGTGTCGTTTTAGTTTCATCAGGAGGTTCAGATTCATTCGCTTTTTCAGCCTGTGTTGTCTTCTCAGTTCCGGCAGCATTCTCAACAGCCCCGGATTGTCCTTCAAGAACAGATTCATCCGGATCTTTCTTTGTCATAATCAATCCTTTCTTATTCAGCGCTCACAATTTCTTATCCATGGCGTTCCATGGATTCTTCAGACTACGAAAATATTGAATAATTTGTTAAAACTCAAACTTTAACATAAATAAATGAGATATGCTGCAGCATGAATATCAGACAGAATTAACGGAAAATCAATATGATATCAAATGTAATGATTTATTAAAATGGACAGCATATATCAGTATTAATTTTAATTTTGAGCTCCGATAATTATCCCAAGAGTCCTATCTTTGCTTTATAACCGAATTAATAACAGATTTTTATGGATACGAAAGACGTAATTTTAATTGTATTGATGGTCGCAGCAATTGGTTTCAGCTTATACAGAAAATACATTAAGAAGGACCAGGGTAAAGGCACCGGTTCCGGTAAACCAGGGACAGGTTCACTTTATCAACCACAAAATAAAGATGATGATTATGAACCTTACTCAGGAAAGTGAACAGGCTCTGCCTCTGTCTTCCTGTTTTTTGATATCAGGTACCTGAAAGGATTTATGATTTTCTGGATCAGTCGTATATCTTCGGTGATAATCTCAGCGGTTCCCTGCATATTCTGTGTAAATTCCAGCCGCTTTCCGTACAGGGTGGTAAGAGTATCCGGCAGGCTGATTTCTATGATATAATCATTCCCTGACGGAACAAGCGATTTTGATTTAACAAAACCCCGTACCATTCCGTATTCAAGATGAGGAAAGCTGCTGAGCTTTATATTCACGGCGTATCCTGTCTGCACTTTTCCCGACCTTTGCATCCCGAGATTTATCCTACCCACGATTTCACCGGCATTGGCAGGTATAACATACATGACCGGTTCACCTTCAGTGACAACCTGGTTCTCGCTCCAGTATTTCGTAAAGGTCACCGTGCCGTCACAGGGAGCCATTAAAAGATAATCTATTTTCCATATCCTTAACCTGGCTTTCAGGTTCATGAAAGATTCGTTCAGGAGTGTAAAGAGCTTCTCATTCTCTTCCCTGCGCGTAATAATATAATCCTGAAGAAGCTGCCTTTTTCCAGCCAGCTCAATGACTTTTCCTGACCGGTCCAGCTGTACCTGCTGATATTCCGTCTCAGCCCGGATAAAGGATTGCTTTGATCTTTCAAAATCCAGCTCTGACAGAGATCTGGCAGCAAACAGTGCAGAATCCCTTTCAAATTTTCTTCTTTCAAGATCCAGGTTTTCCGCGGACAGGTTTTTTTTGGAATTGAGCTGTCCGATAAATCCCTCTATCCCGGCAATTTCATTCTCAGCCGACCTGATCCTGCTTCCGTAAAAGTCATTTTTAATGAACGTGTTATAATCAGAGACAGTTTTTACAAAAGAAGCATAATATTCCTGAAGCTCACCCAGTTCCGTAAAGCGAGGGAATTTTCCATATGGTACATTTTCCGGGCTGGTAATGCTGTCAAGTTTTGCCTCAAGCATCAGAACCTCGTCTGCAGATGCTGCGGTTTCCATCACGGCAAGAAGCTGACCGGCTGTAACATTCTGCCCGTTGTTGATATATAATATATGTATACGCCCCGTGATTTTCGAAAGCAATGTGGCAGGAGGATTTTTTGTCGTGATTTCGATCTTAGCACGTATAATATCCGGATACCTTATAATCCAGGATAAAACAATCAGCAGGATGAACACTGAAAATATTACCGTTGTCCCCCACCTGATAATTCTCCCCGGAGGATTGGAAATGATGTCCCTGACCGGATCGGAATAAATTATTTCGGATTTTCTGCTTTTCATATTTGTTTCAGCTGCCCAGTTCCAGCTGGTTTTTTATCAGGTAGAAATAATGTCCTTTTTTTTCTGTCAGGGAATCATGTGTTCCTGTTTCCACTATCCTTCCGTTATCCATTACAATTATTTTGCCGGCATCCCTTACAGTGCTGAGCCTGTGTGCAACAACTATTACTGTCTTGCCCCTGAAATGCCCGGCAATGTTTTCCACGATCAGCTTTTCGTTGTTTGCATCAAGCGAGTTGGTAGCTTCATCAAAAACAATGATTTCAGGATCCTTGTAAATTACTCTTGCAATGAGCAATCTCTGTTTCTGCCCTTCGCTGAGGCCGTGTCCGTTTGCTCCGATCTTTGTGTTACAGCCGAGCGGAAGGGATTCAACGAATCCCCTGAGATTGGCAACTTCCAGCGCCCTGGCGAGCTTCTCCTCGTTTATTTCCGTTTTTCCCGGGGCAATATTGAATGCAATTGTATCCGGGAATAAAAAGCCGTCCTGCATAACAGCCCCCACTTTTTCCCTCCACAGCTTAAGGCTCAGATTCTGAAGCCGCGTATCTCCAACAAGGATCTCGCCCGCGACAGGTTGATAAAATCCGAGGATAAGCTTCAGGAGAGTCGTTTTTCCGCTTCCGCTTGTACCTACGATTGCAGTTGTTTTTTTCTCTTCAATAAAGAGGTCGACATCCTTAAGCGCAAATGGCGAGTGAGGTCCTTCGTACTGGAATGATACATTGTTAATATATATATCGGTTTTTTCAGGAAGTTTCCTCACTTTCATCTCCCTTTCAGGCTCTTCATCATCCATTTCATGAACTTCGGCAAGCCTGTTAAGGCTCATCTTCGCATCCTGGGACATTCTGAAAAAACTGATGATCTGGCTTACCGGAACATTAAGCTGTCCGATTATGAACTGCACGGCGAGCATCATTCCGAGGGTCATACTTCCTTTTAGCACGGATGTGGCGGCAATGATCGTTATAAGAAGGTTTGTAACCTCATTGATGAAGGTAGCGCCGGCTGTCTGATATTGAATGATTCCAAGTCCCTTTACCTTGAGTCCGAATAGTGAAGCCTGGACTTTTTCCCAGTCCCACCGTTTTGTAAGTTCGCTCTGTGTCAGTTTTATCTCCTGCATGCCGTTCACAATGTTAATGAGCTTGTTGCCTGCTTCCGACATTTGCTTGAATCGCTGATGATCGAGCCTTGCTCTTGATCTCATGAAAACTGAAACCCAGAGTCCGTACAGTACGGAACCGGCTATAAACAATGCAAGAATCTTAAGGTTGAAAATGGCAAGGACAATGCCGAAAATAACCAGGTTGAAAAAAGAAAAAAGAATACTCAGGCTGGCCGAAGTAAGGAACTCCTCGATCCGGTTATTGTCCTCAATCCGCTGAAGTATATCCCCGGTCAGTCTTGTATCGAAGAAAGCTATCGGCAGCGACATAAGTTTCTGAAGAAAGCCTGAAATAATCGCTACATTCACCCTTGCGCCTATATGAAGGAGAAGCCATCCTCTTATGAACTCGACAGACATGCGTCCGATAACCAGCGCCAGCTGGGCAAAAAGCACCAGGTAAATAAACCCCAGGTCATTATTATTCAGACCGATATCTATGACAGATTGGGTAAGAAAGGGGATTATGAGTTGTATACAGCTTCCAAGAAAGAGACCCAGAATTAACTGGGCAAGATATTTATTATAAAGCCTGAAATATTTCAAAAGGAACCTGAACCCTCCTGTTTTTTCCTTTTCGCTTTCTTTCTCAAAGAGCCGCGGAGTCGGCTCGATTATAAGGACAAGTCCGGCAGACTTACCCTCTGACATTGTTGATGCCCAGTTCCTCACAAATTCTTCATAGGAAAACTTAATAAGTCCAAGCGCCGGATCTGCAGCCCAGACTTTATTTTTTGCGATCCTGTAAACAACAATGAAGTGTTTCTGTTTCCAATGGACTATACAGGGGAGCGGAACATTCTCGAGCAGCATCCCGAAGTGGATCTTTACGCCCATAGTACGGAATCCCAGATTGTCAGCAGCTTCGGAGAGCCCGAGAAAAGAGACGCCTTCCTTCGTGATATAACAGCTCCTGCGGATCGTTTCGATTGTGAAGTTCTTTTTATAAAATCCCGCGATCATTTTCAGGCATGCCGGTCCGCAATCCATTGCATCAGGCTGTTTTACAAAAGGGAAAGACATCTTTAAAACGGGAATAAATACAATAGTAAAGATATTTATTTTTACACAGAAGGAATCACATGCCGGTAAAATCGACCCCCCATGATTATTAAATTATTTTAAAGAGCGGAAATACTATATTTGTTACCAGTTCCGGAATCAGCAGTATATTGTTTAAACGAATATCAGATACTGACATAATCAATGGGATCAGAGACCAGGATGACAGGATCCTGAACTGGCTGTATAATAATTACTTACCAACAATCCGCAAGCATATTATGAATAACAGCGGAACTAATGACGATGTCTCGGATGTATTTCAGGACACGATAATTGTACTTTTCAGGCAGATAGCCGGCAACAAGCTTAATCTGACCTCGGATCTCAAAGGGTATTTTTTCGGTGTCGCGCGCAAAATATGGAGTGCCCAGCTCAGGAGAAAAAGAAGAATGACCGAACTCGATCTTGATTTTCCTGAAGAGCAGGGCCATGAAGAAAGCATTGAGCTGATGTTTGAAAGAATAATAAACCGCGCATTCAGCAAACTCAAACCAGATATGCAGGAAGTACTTTCACTTTACTTTGAAGGTTATTCGTATGTTGAGATAGCTGAAAGGATGAATTTCAAGAATGAAACCTATGCACGAAGAAAGAAGTATTTAAGTAAGGAAACGCTCATGGAACTCATCAGGGAGGATCACGAGTATCAGGAATATCTTCGGTTCCGTAAGTAAAAGAGAAGAACAGGAGCAGCAAGCAGGACTATTCCGGCCATTATTATTAATGACCGGGCAGTAGACCTGATGGGAGTATTATCGCCGTAGATCACCAAAGCAGACCAGTAATAAGGATGTGACCTGAGCTGACTGGCATTCCTGAGATATTCCATCCGCGCATGCTTCAGGGATCTGCTCTTTGTTTTGCCTTTTTTCAGGTTATCGTAGAACATCTTTACTATTTCAGTCCCTGATTTATCATCGATTTCCCACATGGACATAACAACAGACTGACTGCCTGAGTAAAGAAATCCCCTTGCAAGGCTCAGTATCCCCTCTCCTGTCGACAACATTCCGGAACCTGTATTGCATGAACTTAGAACAACCATCATTGCTTTAAGAGGTATCCCGTAAACTTCATATGAATACAGCAGTCCGTCCTCGGGACTGTCGTCATCAAGGGTAAATACCATTGCTGAATTCATTGGAATCTGATCATTCAGCAAAGTATGCATTGCAAGGTGTATTATTCCGTATTTTCCCGCTGTTTTCTTATATTCCGATTCCCGGGCTTCGCTGCCAATGCAAAGCTTTCCGTTACGTCCTGCAGAAACATATTCAGCTTCTTCCCGTGAAAAAGGCAGATCGAAGAGAATATTGTTCTGAGTCTGACGGTTCGCCAGCAGTGAATCAATAATAATGTCAGTGCCGTATACAGGCGCAAAGGCAATAAGGTTTTTATTTTTTCCTGGTCTGCGGTTCATTAACTCCCTGATGAAGGTTGCCGAATATGCATAAGAGATATCAAAGTCATCCATCAGGTAGTTCAATTCCCTGTACAATAATTCTTTTCCGGAGTATTCAGAGGTAACCAGCACTTCAAAAGGGATATATGAAAGAAGGTTATCCGGCGAAATAAGCAGCTTATCTGAAACGAGGTAATCCTTAACTGGCGCTATCAGGGTTTTGTACAGGTCTAGTCCCAATGCCTGATATTCGTTGAAGCGTGTCCGTGCATCATTTCTTTTTGAAGGATTTGAAAGCAGGAACCTGAAATCTTTGAGATTCTGAAAGAAGAGAGAATCGACTGGTTGTGCAATAAACTCCTGATGCTTCCTGTTAACCAGGAAAATATAGATGACAGAATCAGACACCAGATAATTCAAATAGTTTGTATTCCTGCCTGTAATCGAGGGAATTTCTTTCATCAGTGGAGCAGAATCAGAGTATTTCATGGTATAATATCCCGGAAAATCCTTTTCGAAAGTCCCGACCAGGGAATCGCGCAGATTGATGTTTTTAAGAAGATCGCCATTCATAGCCGCAAGTAATTTTTTATCCGGCACGGCTTTCTCATTTTCCTGCGCGATCTTTGAATTCAGGAAGCCGATTTCTCTCTGCAATGATTTCTCAAGTCCGGCTGTCCCTGGGGGTATGCTGAACTGCACTGCATTCATTTCTCGGGTTGCTGCAAGAAACCCGGCTGCTTTGCTTCTTTCCATATACTCAAAAGCTTTTTCCAGGAAATTTACATCACCGGTTAGATTGTAACATAACTCAAAATCACGTATGGCCATTACATAAAGGTTCCTGTAATTATCGCCCAGTACTATCCTGCTCGCCTCTTCACTGATGCCGGACCGAATTCTACCAATCAGGAATATTATGGATTCAGATGTATTTGCAGCAGCTTCAAGGACTTCCGGAGAGGAAGAACGGGAATAAATATCAGTCAGTATTTCATGTTTTGATTTCAGTATCCTCAATAACCTTTTATCAGCAGGTATCAGCTGCTGGTCAGGATTTTCATAAAGGGTAAAATTGCTTCCGGGCTTAGTTATCTGAAACAGCAGATCCTGGATCATTCTCAGGGCTTCCTGCGATTTCCCTTTTTTTGAAAGAGCCAGAGAATATCCAATGATAACAGGATCCCGAAGCAAAATATCTTCTTTATGTTTTTCAACATAATCAAGACAAACAAGAAATAATGGTACTGCACTCTCTGCATCATCCTTATAAATACGCAGATATTCCGCATAGTTCATCAGCACTGTGATATAAAACCGGGAATCCGTACCATATATATCCCGGGCTTTAAGTAAAACCTCAAACAGAAGTTTTTCTCCCTTTTCCACTTTCCCGGAATTACCGCATTCGATTGCATATGTGTTTATCAGGTTGAATGCGAGATCGGAATTGTTTTGAACTGCAAGCACAATACCTTTTTCAAAGAATTCTGTTTCCTTGCCGGTCATCCCCAGGAACCCGTAGGTTGAAGCCAGGTTATTAATAAGGTTTATATAGTTTTCATCACCCTTAAGATTTGCCTGATCAAAATATTCAAGAGCCTGTTCCAGATACACCTTAACTTTGGCATAATCGGCGATATGATAATATCCCAATCCGATATTCTGATAGAGATCGCCAAGTTCCCGCGATGTAAGCAAATCTTTCCCTGTTTTCAGCATCTCAAGGGCTTCCGCGATATAATGGTTGAGCCTTTCATAATCTTTATTCTCGATCAGCGCTCCGATGAGGGCAGAGTATGCCGACGCGACTTCAGGATTGTTCATGCCGTAAAATTCCTTCCCCTTCTCAATAAATTCGGAAAAGAAAAATGCTGAATTGCTTAAATCACCAAGGTAATTATATGCAACACCCGTATTGTAAATGCTCTTCATAAACCTGTCATCAACAATTCCCAGGGATTTTTTAAATTCACCGGCACTTTTAAGGCAGGAAAGAGCAGGATAGTATTTCCTGACCAGCAGAAAACAGACTCCTGAATAATAATACAGATCAGACCTTAATACACTGTCCGAAAGGTTATTCTGTGCAAGGCCGCTATAGTTCTCCCCAAGTCTCAGCAACCCTGTTGTATCCCACTCGGCTAATTTCCGGGCTATTTCAGAAGAAATTCTTTCAGCAGTAAGGACAGATTCATCCGGTTTCTGTGATTTCAGACATTCAGCAGGGCACAGTAACAATAACCCCAATATAATTGGAAACCTGATAATCAATCTCGAAATGTCAGTCCTGGTCGTCATATAGACAAATCTGTAGATACGAAACCTGTTTAAATATCGGAAATTGCTCCGGATTTATCAAACCGGCAAAAATCATCAATTTTATTGCACCTGTATGATATTGATACTCAACATAGTAGAATTTTTTTGAAATTTTTTTGATTTTTTTGTGTCACAAATCGCATACATCTGACATGTAGTATTGTAAATCAATAAATGAATTACCCTGAATTAGTGTTAAACTTAAAAGATTAAAGCAATGAAAACCCTGAATTTCGAACAGACAAGGAACATTTTTGAAGAGTATGTTTTATCTAACGAGGAAATGATAAGTGTGCGTGGCGGAGACGGTGACGGTGAAGGCGAACCCACTCTTCCTCCTGCCAATCCTCCGGTAAAGATCTGATAGATCATACGTTTCCTGTTAAGGATTAACAGGGCATAAAGATATTAAGGCATTTGCTCTGAAGCAAATGTTTTAAGCGGTTTCCGTAAGACAAACCGCAATGGAATTGTATGGGCTTCTGTTTTGCATGCATTGCATAAAGCCTGCATGCATTGCATAAAGCCTGCATGCATGAAGAAGGCGGCATTGCGGGATCGTAAAATGAGGATATTGCGGAATCCGGAAGATGGTAATATGGTAATATGGTAATATTGTATATAAGAGATATAAACCTAATAATTTATAATTATGAAGACTATAGATTTTTCGTATTTCATTGAAAGGTATAATGCCGGAGAAATGAGTGAAGCGGAAAGAACCTGGTTTGAAAAAGAGCTTGCCGGGAATGCGGACCTTCGTGAAGAAACAGAGCTGCGGAAAAGAGCTGATCTGATGCTTGCGAACCGTGCTGAAATTCAATTACGGAGTAAGCTTGCTGCAATTGAAAGCAGCAGGACAATTACAGAACATCCCAGACATCCCGGGAAACATCCGGCAATGAGATATGCGGCCATATTTGCAGGTATAATACTTATTGCCAGTCTGATAATCATTAATCAGAAGCCACTTTCGGTTGACGGGATCTTCGAGAAGTTCTATACGCGATACGAAATAAATGTTTCCGCGAGGAGTATGCAGGCGGGTATAAACACCGATTATGCAAGAGCAGCAGAGTATTTTAATGTACATGATTACAGGAATGCTGCACTCTATTTCAGGAAAGTCATAGAGAATGATCCGGGCAATATTGAGTCTACCATGCTATATGGTGTATCGAATTTCGAGGACAGAAATTATCCTGAAGCTGAAAAGTCCTTTCATAAGGTAAGAGAGGATAACAACAACTTATACCTCGAAGATGCTGAGTGGTATCTTGCGCTGTGCTATCTGAAAACAAATGAAATGGAAAAAGCTGTTGCCTGGTTTACTTCCATCAGGGAATCCAGGAGTATTTACAAAAGGTCAGCAGCCAGAATATTGAGAAGCATCAGATAAAACGGCTGCACTGCCGAAAGAAAAATGAAATCGTGGAAATGGCTGAACTTATTAAAAATATTGCCGTTGCAGGTGAGAATGACAGAGATATATGTCCTTTAAATAATGCGATTATCTGCCCTTCAGTACTGGCAGGAATGTCTCATGAGGTAAGAACACATATGAATGCTATTGTTGCATTTTCCTATCTGATGAGCAAGAGAACCTGCAATGAGGATGAAAAGGAGCAATTTACTGATCAGATACTGGCATCATGCGAGCAGTTGATCGGATTGTTTGACAACTTTATTGATTCGGCTATAATTGACACGGGTAATTCAAGGGCTGATTTAAAAGTCTGCGGGCTCAACAATCTTCTTGACGAAGTAATATCAGAATTCAGGGAAATTATAAATAAAGAGAGCCATAAAGAGCTGACACTCATAACAGAGAGCAGTTTTACAGAGAATACTGAAGTCTTGATGGATTCGAACAGGGTGTTCAGGGTAATTCGCAGCCTGTTTCACAATGCCCTCAATAACACTAAAACAGGGTATATAAAAATTGGCTATAAAACAGAAGACGATAAGCTGCTCTTTTACGTTCTTGATTCCGGCCAGGGTTATTTCAAATGCAAAGAATTCCTTTCTACAGAAGATCTGAACGATTCACTTAACACGTATAATGATACCAGTTCAGCTATCAATCTCACCCTGGCCAAGAAAATAATTCAGATACTGGGCGGATCCATCTGGATCGAGTGCAACGGACTGACCGGCTCAGGAATTTACTTCTCACTGCCAGTCAGAATCGCACGCAGCTCAGACATCTCCATGAATAAATATTCTAACACCATGATCGCAATCTGATAACCAGTCATCTGGAATGTCTGTATGCAAAAATGCAGCGCTGATGGCCGGCTGATCTGCAGCCGGCCATATTTTTATCATTGTCCGATTATTTTTGCTTCAGTTCGCCTGTTAAGCCTTCTTCCTTCCTGAGTTTCATTATCGCCAACCGGAAATGAATTCCCGTATCCTTTAGGCTTAAGACGTGAAGATGAAATTCCCTTGCCTACCAGATAATCCACCACTGAATTTGCTCTTTTTTCTGACAGCACAAGATTGTGTTCATCAGTGCCCGTAGAGTCGGTATACCCTCCTATCTCGACTATGAGTTTCATATTATAACTAAGCAGATCGGCGAGATTGTTAAGCTCTTCCCGCGATTCTTTCCTGAGCTCCCACGAATCTATCTCATAAAAAACATTTGTAAGCAGCATCTTTTCACCGACTTTGGCAGGACTGAGGCTGATCCTTTTCACCATTGGCTTGACTGAACTGTGTTCTCCTTCAAACATGAAATTATCTGAATAGAAAAGATAGCCCGGTTTTGTTACATTAATCCCGTAATTGAAACCTGACGGCAGGCATACCAGGAAATTTCCCTGTTCATCAGTGGAGCTTTTCACTGTGATTTTGTTTGTTGAAAGGTTTATCAGTTCATACTCAGCTTTCAGTAGTTTTCCGGTCTCCTTGTCGGTTACATTTCCCTTAAGATACGACACGGGATCGGGCCGTATTGATTCATTAAGCTCAAAATAAAAAATATCCTTTCCGTGATAATTGTCCCTTTTTGATGAAAAGTAAGCCCGGTTACCCCCCGATTCAATAACCAGTCCCGTTTCATCATTGAAAGTATTGATGGGATAGCCCAGATTTACAGGTTCTGACCAGGAAGAATCCGTATTCATTCTCGTCATATAGATATCAAAACCACCCATGCCCGTCCTTCCGTCGGATGCATAATAAAGTGTTCGCCCGTCAAAATGAATGAACGGCGACATTTCATCCCCGTCGGTATTCAGAGTTTCTCCGATATTCACCGGTTTTGACCATTTCCCGCTGGAATTAGTCAGGGAATACCAGAGATCTTTTCCGCCGAAGCCTCCCGGCCTTGAGCTGGAAAAAATCAGAAGATTACCGTCAGCGTTTATAGAAGGGGTTGATTCCCACGAAGAGGTGTTGACAGGCGCACCCAGGTTATAGGGCAATGACCATTTGCCGTTGATGTATGCAGAAAAATAAAGATCACAGCTTCCCAGTCCTCCGGGTTTCTCACAAGCTGTAAAATACATATATTTCCCGTTTGAGGAGAGTGTCTGTGCACCCTCATTCTGTTTTGTATTAAGAGGCTCTCCCGCGTTTATCGCCTTCTGCCAGCCGTTTTCGCCAATGTAACTCAGGTAAAAATCTTCCTGGGAAGATCCCATTGCCGCCGGAAAGGAATTGGAATAAACCTGCCGGGTGAACATAAGAGTCTGTCCGTCTGCTGTGATTGAGGGCCAGTATTCATCATCGGTAGTGTTAATTGAGCTACCTATATTTACCGGTTCAAACTCGACAGGGTTTTTCATTGCATTAATGGCAAATTCGCAGTTAAGTATGTTTTTCCCGGCAATTGCAATGTTCTTCCCGGACATACCTTTCTGGCGCAGATACGATTTAAAATGTGACAGGGCATTTATATAGTCACCGGTCATCATTTCTGCACTGGCGAGACTGAAGAACAACGGTTTATAGGATGTTGAGTCGATTTGTAATGCAGCTCTGAAACTAGCAGAAGCTTCCTCAAAACGATTCTGTTTTGTATAAAGCTCCCCGAGCATCATATATGCTTCAAAGAATTTCTGATCTGCCTGGATTGCTTCTTTGAATAATGATTCAGCTTCCGGTAAATTCCGAAAGTCATAGGCTTGAAGACCATTACTGTAAGCTTTGACTGCACGGTTTGAATTTGTATGAAGTGTCTGGGAGATTCCGGGCTTTGAAATGGTACAGGAAGAAAGTACAACAACTAATATGAAAACATGTTTAATCAACTTTTCAGGGTATATGCATATACTTATGAATCTGCAGTGATATTCTCCAGCAGTTGTTTTTACTGACATAATCTACAATATCAGCAATTACTTTGTCAAAACGGCTCCATTCAGGCTGAAGGAATAATCTGCATTTTCTGCCGACGGTTTTCCTGTATTTTTCAGCCCAGATAAAATCATTCCTGTCTTCAATGATAATCTTTAATTCATCAGCCACCTTGCAAATTTCTTTCAACGGAGGCATATTTCGCTTTGGGGAAAGACATATCCAATCCCATGTTCCGCTAAGCGGATAAGCTCCTGAAGTTTCCAGATAAGTTGAAATTCCATTTTTTTTCAATCCGTTGCACAGATAATCAAGATTCCATGTCAGCGGTTCTCCTCCCGTAACCACGACAGAATCCGTGCCGGAATCCACAGCACTTTTTATCAGGTCATCTGTACGAGCCGGTGGATGAATGTCTGCATTCCAGGTAAAGCGTGAATCGCACCAGTTACAGCCGATGTCGCAACCTCCCAGCCTGATGAAAAAAGCAGCTTTTCCTGCATGAAATCCTTCTCCCTGAATTGAGAAAAACTCTTCTGCCAACGGAAGTTTTTTCCCTGCTGTAAATTCCTCTGACTCTTTCTTCATACGGTCTTAAGGTGGCCTGTCAAATGCCCCTTCTTTGAAGATAACGTAAACAAGTGGTCAAATATTTTATTTTTTGATTTTCAGCAGGTTCAGGAAAGTATCCAGGAAGAAGGTGTTGTCGTTTATTCCTGAGAATCTTTCTGCACCCGGACCATAGGCAAGTATGGGCACCATTACCGCAGTGTGGTCAGTTCCTGCAAAGTTTGCACTTATACTATGCTCTTTGTAGCTGCCCCCTGTCAGGGAGAGTCCCCCGGTCTCATGGTCTGCAGTAACAACTATCAGGGTATTTTTATTCTTCTTTGCAAATTCGAGGGCTGCTCCAATAGCATTGTCCATATCGATCATCTCAGATGTCACATAGTCGATATTTTTATCATGTCCGCCCCAGTCTATCATAGAACCTTCAACCATCATGAAAAATCCGTCCTTGTCCCTGCTCAGGATTTCAATTGCTTTTCCTGTCATTTCAGCGAGCACACCCTGCCTTCCTTCACTTGCCTTTGGCATATGTTCCTTTGCAAGCAGCCCGGCTAATTTTGGTGACATTGAAGCTTTGAGTGATTCGAGGGAAGTGACAACATCAAATCCCTGCGCTTTAAGATCTGCAGTAAGATCCTTGCCGTCGGCCCTCTTCCTGAAATGATCTTCGCCGCCGCCTATTAAGACGTCAACAGTGCCGTTAAGAAAATCCTTTGCAATATCCTCATAATTACCCCGTCCGGAATTATGAGCAACAAAAGATGCAGGAGTGGCATGTGTCACTGTGCTGGTGCTCAGGACACCGGTTGCGAGTCCTCTATTATGGGCAATTGCCACAATCGATGAAACCGGAACGCTGTCGGGGGTTACCCCGATCATCCCGTTGTTTGTTTTCACGCCGCAGGCAATTGCAGTTCCTCCAGCTGCAGAATCAGTTATATAATTGTCGGCCGAGAATGTTATGCTGAAGCCGGAGTATGGAAACTGAACCAGGTTCAATGGCTGGTTGCTTACCGTCATCCCGGCATAGAGGTGTGCAGTTCCCATCCCGTCGCCTATGAACAGAATAATATTCTTGACTTTTGGAGATTTAGCGGCAGCATCAAAACCGGTTGCAAAACCTGTAGCCAGCATCAATACCGCCGCCAGTAACAATTTTATTTTTGCCTGTGTTTTCATAATATTTTTAGATTTATATTATTATTAATATCATAATATATATTATAATTTATATTATGTGTATCAGGAATGTATAATAAAGGAATCTTTCAAAACTGTTACAAATGATAATTTATTCATCTTTCCCAATACTCATTATTTATATTATAACCTATGCAGTCTTATTGTTCTGTTCCAAACAGTAAACCATATTCACGCGACCTGGCTTTTTTAACCCACTGCTCAGGGATGATTTTCCAGTTATTGTATGTAAACGGGACAATTCTCTTTTTTTCTTCAACAGACTTCATAATATAAAACCGCAGGTCTCTTTCTGTTGAATAAACAAGTCTGGAGCTAAGATTGTTCATGCTAATTCCGGCTCCTTCCGTGAGATGGCCTCCTCCCCCGTTCCCGCGGTAGGAATTCAGCGCCACTTTATATGTATTGCCCGGTACAAACTGCCGTCCGTCTGAGAATGATTTGATTGTAACCTTTTCCCCGTCGGGTTTGGCCGCGTCAACCGTATAATCTATTCCGGCTGCAGAATCGAAATTATAGGACGGGATTTTAAGCCATGCCCTGCCACTGGTCAAAACCGGTTTCCCGGTCCTGTCAGATCGCAACTCAAGGAGATAATCGCCGGGACTTTTCATAGTATTAAGCCATCCTGCATAAGAGTATTCAAGATACCTGTCAATCTCTTCTCCGGTAAGCGACATCGTGTAAAGGAAGTTCTCATATTTATAAATCTTGAACATATCTCCGACCGTGACAGGCCCCTTTGAAATGCTCACATCAAAAGAGAGAGGGGCTGCAAAGGAAACATCAGCACCTGTGATTTCCATTTGCACTGAATGTATCATATCAACAAAAGCCGAAGGTCCGAAATAAGAATCCCTCGTTGAGATAGCAGCGTCTGAGACTCCGATCTCCCTGTCGACATAGTTGCTGACGGTATTATTCTGCATTTCAAATTTTGCCAGGAACTCTGTGTCAGGTTCAGATTCTTTTACAGGTACGATTTTCCCACTGATTTCTTTGATTGAACCGCCTTTTTTCTTTCCCGGCTGAAGTATTATATCTGCCTGTGCAATATTCTCTGAATCACTGCCGCCATTCAGAATGAGTACAGTATCTCCGGCAGAATTGACAAATTTCTCCTTGGACACCCTGTGATCATGACCGGTGAAAATAATATCAAAACCGGGAACGTTCCAGGCAACCGATGCGGATTCGTTTTCACGAAGAAGGTTATCCTGTTCATTTTCCAGGTCATCGGCATTCCAGCCTGAATGGAACAGTCCTATAATTAGATCAGGCTTTTTGTTCATAATTTCAGGCATCCATAGTTTTGCAGTTTCTGTCATATCCCTGAATTCAATTCCGGAATAAAGCTTTTCGGGAAGCCATTTCGGGATTGCCGGGGTAATAAGTCCCAGGACAGCTATTCTGACATTTTTTTTCTCGATCAGCACATAAGGATTGAAATAGGGTTTCCCTGTTTTGACATTAATGGCATTTGCAGCAAGCAGGGGGAAATCGTACAATTTCACCATCCTGTCGTAGACTGAATGACCGGCTTCGATGTCGTGGTTGCCGACAGTTCCTGCATCGAATTTAAGCCAGTTCATTGCTTCGGCAAGTAAATGAGGAGAGACCGTATCTATAAAATTATAATAGTATACCGGGGGTTGTCCCTGCAGGTTATCCCCATTATCAAGCAGGAAGACGGCATCTTTTTCTTTTCGTATGAGCTTCAGGTATGAGGCACTGCCTGCCAGGGAAGCATCCAGTTTCTGCTTTTCTATGAAATCGTATGGTAAAATAACCCCGTGTATATCGGTGGTCTCGAGAATACTGATATGCCTGGTCGCCGTATTCCTGCATGAGGAAAATGAAATTACCAGAAAAAGAACCACTGTATATACCCTGAAAGCTTTTATATCTAGTCCCATATACCTAATTGTCAATAAGATTGTAACCGTCTAATTTCCCCTTTTCGGTTTGCTTTATCCCATATTTCATCCAGTAAGGCATTGGCGCATCTTTAAGGTAGTGATCAAAGAATTGCATTTTGCGTATTGAAATATCCTTCCTGTTAGGTCTCTTTACAAGGTTATGAGCTTCATCATTATAGGATAATAGCCAGGCAGGCTTGTTCAACCGCCTGAGGGCTGTAAAGAACTCAATGCCCTGATACCACGGAACAGCGCCGTCGGCATCGTTATGCATAAGCAGCAGCGGAGTATTTATTTTCGGCACGAAGAAGATCGGGGAATTTTCGATATAGTGAACAGGTTTTTCCCAAAGCGTGCCGCCTATGCGGCTCTGGGTTTTCTCATACTGGAACATCCTGCTCATCCCTGATTCCCAGCGAATTCCTCCGTAAGCGCTTATCATGTTGCTGACAGGGGCCCCGGCATATGCACATGCAAAAAGATCTGTCTGAGTCACCAGCCAGGCGATCTGGTAACCTCCCCAGCTCTGACCGTCCAGTCCAAGCCTGTTCCTGTCAATAAAATCATACCTGTCCAGCAGAGCATTGGCACCGCTTATTACGGCATTGTAACAGCTTTGTCCGGGGTATCCGATCCTGTACGGTATATCCGGAACGAAAACCAGATAACCGTTGCTTACTGCGAATGTTATATTAATCCTCGAAGGGCTGGGCGCCGGCGGGATATATGAGAACAACCCGTCAGAGCTTCTTTCGTAGAAATAAACAATCATAGGATATTTCTTTGACGGATCAAAATCTTCAGGTTTGTACAAAATTCCCTGTAGTTTTGATTTATCAAATGATGTCCACTCAACCAGCTCTGCTGTTAACCAGTTGTAATTTTTTTGTTGTGGATTGGTGACAGATATCTTTTTTGCATTTTTCAGTGTCATGTCCGAAACGAACAACTCCGGGGAGACTGCAAAACTCTCCTTCTGAAAAAGCACAATATCTGCATGCTTCGATTTGGTAATAGTCCTTGAAAATGCTGTTTTGTCCATCACGAGCATTACCGGATCAGAGGCTTTGCCCTGTTTCAGAGTGAAATAACCGGATTCCTTTGAATTATAGTTAAATGCTGACAGGTACAGAAGATCTTTCTTTTTTATGTATTCTTCATCCTGATCAAGAGTGATATACCTGAATCTCAGATTATTATTACGTCCGAAGTAATTCGTGATATTCACCGGTTCTTCCATGCCATCTAGATCGAGTGACCAGATATCGTACCGGTCATAGATCAGAACATGGCGGTTGTCATCCAGCCATCCTGCCATCCCGTAGGGATTAGGTTCAGAGGGTATATCATTCAGCTCATCGTAAAGAGGGTATTTGATTTTTGCTGTAAGGTTTTTCTTCTCGCCTCCGGTAGCCGGGATTGAGAACCATGCTTTACTGTCATAGTCATAGACGAGGAGATAATTACCAGATGGTGAGAGATATACATTTGATGCACTGTTCTCAAGAACCAGTTTCCGCAATCCTGTTTCAACATTTATCACATAAAAATCCTGATAATTGGCGTCGTCCCATGATATTGATTTCCTGTATTTAAGATCAGATGCCGCAAGCATCAGATCACTTGTTCCCTTCCGGGTTATACGGACAGACGGAACTAAAGTATCGGCAAGCTGGAAAGTTAATCCCCTGTCGATATGATAAACTGCCTGATATGATCTTTTGAGTTCCTCGTCAAGTTGTTTTTTCTGCATTGGCTGAAGGAGATCATCTGACCACGACCATATGTCCAGCCTGTACTTCTCATCATCCAGGAGAGTATCTTCGGGTTGTCTGGCAGGCCGTTCCGCGGTTCCGAAAAAGATCCTTGTTCCGTCTTCGGAAAAAGATATTGAAGCGTTCTCGCTCACTCCCCATTTTGAGGGAATAGATTTATTCAGTGTATCTACTATTTTTACCGCTGCCCCCTGCTTTTTAGAAAGCCACAGATCGTACACTTTCGTCTTTGATGTATCTGCGGTATACAGAAATGAGATCAGATCGCCTGTTTTATCTGATGTAAGTTTTTTTGCATTACCCTGGCTTTCAAAAATGGTCTTAGTTGTTTCACCGGCAGTTTCAAAAAGCATAATGCGGATTTTACTTATTTTTGATGTATCCGGGATTTCCTGCAGAAATGAAATTGTTCTTCCCTCCTTTGCAACCGAATATTCAGTTATATCGTTGAACCTGAATTCCTTTTTGAGGACAGGATTATAAATCACCAGCTCAGTACCTTTGGATTCAGGCATTTTTTTTACAGGCTTACGGTCTTTGCTTTCACCTGTTTTAGGAGTATCGGTTTCAGCTGATGCAGTATCTTTCTTCTCTTCCTTCTTTTCCAGGAGGTATGCCATCCAGGATGATCTCTCCTCAGGAACCGCGAAGGATTTAACTCCCGGAATTCTTACGGTGTCGGACGATGAGAGGAGGCAGATTTCAAGACTGTTCTTAGGCATCTTATCTTCTTTCAGTTTCTTCTTTCTGGCTTCCCGGGTTTCCTGGTATGACGGAGCAACCTGGTATGCTGCATATTTGGTTTCAGGTGAAAAAGACAGCTTTGAACCTTTTGACACTGAATCCAATGTACCTTTATTTACATTATACAGATAGAGCCAGCCGTCTCCCTGCTGGGGGTTGATAATATATGAAGCCCAATTCCCGTCGCCGGAAACAGAAACCGAACTGATGCTTTTCCAGCCGTCATATACCGAATGATCAAGCGGAGGCTTTTGTGCAGGCGTACATATGCAGAAAGCCACAGCAAAAATTATACAAAGATTTTTTCTTGTCATGATTTGTTTTTTTAATGCCATAAACATAAAAAAGAATATCCATATTCTGATATAATATTTTATGTTATTGGTCAATTGAAGTGTTTAATGGTTGAAGGGGTTAATGGTTAATTGGTATATTTGCATACTGGCTATAATCTCATGGTACAAACAGGATTGGAGATAATTAGAAACAACTTTCCGTCCGGTCTTAAAGGCAAGAGGATCGGCATCCTGTGTCATGCTCCCAGCATAACCATAGATTTCCTGCATATTACTGAATTTTTTACCGGCAGGAATGACTGTATGTTATCGGCGATTTTCGGACCACAGCATGGTCTTTTCGGGCAAACACAGGACAATATGATCGAATGGGAAGGAACGAGACACCCTCATTTGAATGTTCCGGTTTACAGTCTTTACGGTAATCATCGTAAACCGACTTCATCAATGCTTAATGATATTGATGTGCTTGTAATAGATCTTCAGGATGTGGGTGCCAGGCTTTATACATACATCTGGACTGTCAAGCTGTGCATTGAAGCATGCGCGGAAGCCGGCATTCCCGTGTGGATCCTTGACAGGCCAAATCCGGTTGCAAAGCTGCCATTCGATGGTCCCGTGCTTAAAAAAGAGTTTTTTACTTTCGTTGGAGGGGCCTCAATCCCCATGTGCCACCGGATGACTATCGGAGAAATGGCATTATGGATCAGGAGCAAATATTATCCTGGTTGCAAGATAAATATAGTCTGGATGAAGAACTGGAACAGGAATTCATTATACAGCGATACGGGACTGCCCTGGATTCTGCCATCCCCTAATATGCCTTCGCTTCAGACAGCAATAGTTTATCCGGGTATGGTTCTGGCGGAAGCACTTAATATTTCTGAAGGAAGAGGCACTACCATTCCGTTTGAACTCTTCGGGGCACCGTTTATTGATTCAAACAGGCTCAC
>Ga0172363_10000218_pt1 | contig 39674 bp, 39 predicted proteins | sample LakKivs2_kivu2a2_FD_114541 | JGI IMG/M metagenome (GOLD analysis project Ga0172363, IMG submission 114541) | Sediment microbial communities from Lake Kivu, Rwanda - Sediment s2_kivu2a2 | ecosystem: Environmental > Aquatic > Freshwater > Lake > Sediment | place: Rwanda: Western Province, Lake... | reverse complement strand
GCGGGCCGGGGTGTCCTGAATCGCTATTACCTCGGCAAACGCGACTCTCTCGCCATCGAAAACGTTCATCTCACGCCCGAGTGGCTTGAGATAAAGATCCTGGTACTCGGCGGCACCAACGTCATCTATTAGCTTCAATCTGCGGTCGGACAGGTATTGCTCCAGTTCATCTGGATCAAGACCGAATATGAAAGGTGACCCTACTTTTCTGGCAAACGTTAAAAACGGCTCAAACCATTCAGGACGAGCAGTCCCATCAATTATCCCCCGACGAACGTAGGTAAATACGATCGCACTTCCAACTCCAGAAACAGCCGAGACAAACTCAAGGGTGTTATTGACCGCTTCTGCCGTGATGTATTGTGTCACTCCCTCCCAGATGAAAAGCGTCCTCTTCCCCTTCTGAAAACCTGCAGCGCTCAACGTATCATCCAGGTTCTGTTGATCAAAGTTCATCCCTACCAGTGTCACATTTTTCGGGACTGCCCCCAACACTTGCTCAATGCGAATCTGTTTCAGTTTTCGTGTCCCGGGAAGATCAACTTCAAATACCTGGACTTGATTCATGCCGGCAATTCGATAGGCTCGGCTGTCGAATCCCGCCCCAAGGATCACCAGTTGTTCTATCCCTTCTTCCAACGACCACTTCAATACGTCATCAATGTAACGTGTCCTACAAAGAATTGCTCCCAATGTACCAGGCATCCGCCGTTCACGTAGAGACAAAACCGCGCTCCGCAATCCTGGCAGGTATGCCAGTCTGAGAAACACCCGCCACCCAAAAGGAAGAAATTTAAGCGCAAATTGATCATCAAAGAGTCTCTTGTGTTCGGGACAATACAGTTCAATTACTCGAGTTGCTGACGTGGCTACTCCTGCAAAGCTCTCACTTACCTTCATATTGCTTCACCTCCTTGGAGGATCTGAAAAGGCGACCCAACTGGTGCTACCTTGTTGGTATACCTGAAGGGGCGACCGCCTGGAAGACCCTAAAGGTCTCGGAAGACCTTTAGGGTCTGCGCTATTTCATCGCAGGTGCAGAATGAACGTCCAGGGCGTGGTGACCGTACTGCCATCCTGGTAATCGAAAGGCAGCGGTATGACGTCTGAGGCTGGCGTGCGGCAGGGGTCGCTCTCGGGGCAGGGGTTGATCGCCTCCGCAGGATAGCCGGTGTAGTATTGTACGATCGTGCCGTCCACGGTCAGGTAGGCATCCAGCCAGCCGGACGGCTTGCCGGGTGTAGCGGGAAGCAGTTCGCCGTTCAGGACGCCGTCATATTCCAGAATCACGTCATAGGTGATCGGCGCTCCCTGCGGCGTGTCCACGAAGTGGCAATCAATCTGGCCTTCTCCTTCCATCATGCTTCGGGCCCCATCGCTGGTGATGCGAAAAGGGAGGGTGTTCACGCACTCTGGCACGGCGGCCGGCGGTGCTTCGCCTTCACTGAAGATATCGAAGGGGATGCGAATCTCCACTTCCCCCTCGCGCGGCACTCGCGGGGTAGGGGTCTGTTCGTCGCCGTGAGGCGGCGCCGGTGCCGTGGGGGTGGGTGTTGCTGTGGCCGCCGGCGGGAGCGGTGTGGGGGTAGTGGTGGGCGGCTCTGGCGAGGTGGTCGGCTCAGCGTGCGCTCCACCACACCCGGTCAGCAACAACAAGACCAGGGTAAGACCGAACGTCTGCCGTAGGGTTCCTCCGTTGTTCATCACTTTGCTCCTCTCGTTGCTCGAAATGAATCAGCAGGCCGTATCTGGACAGAGACCACCCGCGTGAGCGAATTGAGGCATTATGCCCTCTCTTGTTTGCTGACGGACGCTGCTAGTATACCCTATTCCTCAGCAACACTCAAGAGTGTGCAGGTGGAATAACGCGAAACGGGCCAACATAGCGGCCCGTTTCGTGTCTTCCGCGAGATTTCGCGTCCTTTCGTGATCCGAATTACCTCAGCGCCTCCTCCAGGAAATCCAGCACCTTGGGCCAGGAATCGGCGTTGGCGGCCGCGGTGCCCTCCGGCGTGCCGCCCTCCAGAAACGTGCCCGCATTCCCCATCGTCGTCGGCACGTAGGGGAAGCCGACGCCGTGCCCCGCTCCCTCGTAGATCAGGTACTCGTGGCGGAACGGAAAGTCGTGCTCGTCCAACCGCTGCATGACCATCTCGCCCATCTTCGCCGAGGGCCACATCTGGTCGTCCGCGCCGGAGAGGAGCAGCACCGGCCCACCGACGTTCTCGACCGGAATCGTCGCCGCGGCGACCGCCGCTTCGTCCGGCGATCAGGTGGCCGTCGTGCGCGCCGGAAAGATCGAGCTCACGCTTGAGGAGGCTTTGGAGGTCACGCGCATTTACAGCGTGGCGGATATGCTGCCCGATGACACACCGCTCATCCGGCAGCGCCCCTTCCGGGCACCTCACCATACTGTTTCGCACGTTGGACTTTCTGGTGGGGGGCGCATACCGCGCCCGGGGGAGATCAGCCTGGCGCACCGCGGTGTGTTGTTCCTCGACGAGCTGTCAGAATTCGACCAGCGCTCGCTCGAAATCCTGCGCCAGCCGCTCCAGGCCACTGCAATGATCGCAGCGTCCCGCACACCCACCGGGCTGCTGTCGGCCTGGCACGCCGCCAGCAGCGCCCCAAGGCACGATTTCTTTGCCCATTTAGAATCAATGTTGATGCTCGGGGGGACACTCGAAGCTCTTCTGCAACGCCCGCAGATCTTTCATGTAAGCCGGATGGTTGGTGGACAGGATCAGAGACCACACCCAGTCTGAACCAGGGCAATTGAAGATCAGCCACTCGACAGGGTACTCGGCGGCGGCCTTGGTTACGTAGTACTCCTGCCCCCAGCCGGCAACTCGCCAGGCCGGTCGACCTTGAAATGTGCTCGTTTCTGCTGCCAGCTTGCTGAGGGCGGTGTCTGGGTCCTGGTGATGTAAGCCCGCCTCTGCCAGGCTGTGTGCGTGGGCAATCGCCGCAACTGTATCGGTTGGAAGATCACCCTGCCGCCAGTGTACTTCTAGCGCTGCAAAGGTGACGCCCAACGCATTGTACCGGTAGTTATCCAGTATCACGTAGCCGCTGCCATCCTGGTACAGCCAGTCTTCAAAGTGCAGGCCGCCGCTCTCGTGGAGATTGTAGAAACCCGTGCCCAAACCGAAGATGCGCGGGTACTCGACCCAGAAGCCATGCTGGCTTTGATACATCTCGCTGAGGGAAGGGTCGGCTTGAAACATGCCTTCCACCTCAGCCTGTTGGCCGTCCTCCCAGGTGGCCTTGGCAACCATACGCCAGGTGCCACCGGCCCCCCGTAACGGAAGCCTCACCAGCCCGGCCAGGTAGCGGCCCTGACCCCTGTCTGTGCAGGCCTGGCTGCTAAATAGCTCTCCACCCGGGGTCCACAACCGGGCCTGGACCGTGGCGCCCTCCACCGGCAAACCGTCGTGATCGGCGAGATAAAGCGCCATTCGCAGCTCTGCCCCTCCCGCCACCTGGGTGCTTTCGAGTGGAGAGATTATCTGTAGCGAGCCTGGTTGGCGCGGAGGTGTGGCGCTTGGCATTGCCGGCAGCACAATCGTTGCGCGCAAGATAGGCGTAGCTGTCGGTGGGCTGGAGAATGTTTCCGGCAGGCTGTCTGCTGGAGCCGCCTCGCATCCGGCCAACGCCAGGATAAGCGTTGATAGGATCAGCAGTACGCTGTTGAACAAATTATAGCGGGTTCGTAGTCGCGGCTTGCCAGTAGCTGCAGCCTTCAGTCGTGCTTGCGCTGTCCATTGCGAGTTGGAATGCAAACTGTGCACTGGTGAACTGTCGTGAGGCAGGTATTGGCAATGAACAGGCTGCGTGACCCACACGTGTGTCTTCCCTCTTTACATCACGCCGAATGCTGGCTATAATACCAGTAATCCATTACGCAGGTAGTGTATTCGAAAATGGCCTCAGCGCAAGTGACAGCGCCTCAACTCAATCAGGAACAGTCGCCCTTCTCCACCTCACCCTCGTGGCGTCGCCTCGATCATCCCACTGGCCACAACCGTTTCCGGCAGATTTTCCTTGGGCCCTGGAGCCCCATGCGGGCACGCAGCGTGACCGGCTGGCCGGGCTGAAGGCCGGTCAGGCGAATGGCGATCGGCGTGTCCAGCAGTGCGCGTGGCTGGTCCACCTGGATGGTGTACGTGCCGTTGGACTACTGACCAGTCTGTCGAGCGGCAACACCTCCCGCTCCCGTTCGCTGATCTGCCGGATGAAGTCGAGCCGGGTGCGGCGTGCGCGTCGGATGCCCCCGATGGAAGGGATGTGGCGGACGAAGGTGCAGTTCTCTTGGCTGAGCTATCCTCACCCACGGCTTTTGACAGCCGGGGCAATACGGTGTACAATCCCCAACACGAGGCAGACGACCCTGTAGGTATCGCGGGCGGTGTGCCCGCATCACGTGGGGGTTAGGAGATGGCCACGCCTCTGCTGAGGACCAAACTGTATATCCCCCCACCCCGCCCCGGCCTGGTGCCGCGTCCCCGTCTAGTCGAGCGGCTGGACGAGGGCCTGCGCCGGGGACTCCAACTCACTCTCATCTCAGCCCCCGCCGGATACGGCAAGACGACGCTGGTCACAGGGTGGCTGCAGGGATTGGAACGCCCCGTCGCCTGGCTATCGCTCGACGAAGGCGACAATGACCCCGCTCGTTTCTTCACCTACCTGGTCAGTGCACTTCAGGGAGTCGAGGAGTCCATCGGCGCAAGCGTCACGGCTGCGCTGCGATCGCCGGAGATGCCGCCGCTTGAGGCGCTCGTGACGGCGCTGATCAACGCCGTCACCGCCCAGCCCACCGCGTTCGTCCTGGTGTTGGACGACTACCACGCCATCGGGGAGATGAGCATCCACGAGGCTATGGGGTTCCTGCTGGCGCGCCAGCCACCACAGATGCACCTGGTCATCGCGACGCGTGAAGATCCGCCCTTACCACTGCCCCGGTTGCGGGCAGGCGGAAAGATGACGGAGCTGCGGGCCGGCGGATCTATCCAAGACATGGGACATTGAGGGCGAGGTGGCGGAGCCGCTGAGTGAACGGGAGCACGAGGTGCTGGAGCTCATCGCCGAAGGGCTCTCGAACCGGGAGGTCGCGCAACGGCCCTTTATCTCGCCCAGGACCGTCAAGCGCCACACCAGCAACATCTACGGCAAACTCGGCGTCCGCAGCCGGATGCAGGCAGTTGCTAAGGCCCGCCTGGTGGGCATCCTGCCCCACGACAGGGCTTGACCCTGCTAGCCGCTCTTTCTTCCCCTGACCCGGACAAGCCGGAACCAAGAAGGTTCAACGCAGAGACGCAAGGACGCAGAGACGCAAAGACGGACAAATCTCTGCGTCCTTACGAATCTGTGTCCCAAATGGTACCGGAATGGTACCTTTGGCCCACGACACGGGGGCCGCCTCGGGTTACCATATCCGCTGGAGGCACCATGGATAAAACAGAGCATAGCGGCCGGAATCCTGGCCTGGACCGACCGGCGACCTATCAGATCGAGGTCGAGGGGCATCTCGACGAGCGCTGGTCAGACTGGTTCGAGGGAACGAGCGGCCGGGTCGCCGAAGGGGGCGACGCGGTGGCTGCGCGTTTTATTTGCCCGGCCGGGACAGGCGGCCGTCGAACTCTTCCGCGCCTTGCCGGGCGTCGAGTGGGAACTTGACCGGCCGGCGGTCGCGCTGGGAGCGGTAGATGGCGGTAAAGATCTCGACTGTCTTGCGCCCTTCGACGCCCGTCACCAGCGGGTCACGGTCCTCCAGAACTGCCTGCAGGAAATCCTGGTCCTGCAGGCGATGGTAATGCCTGGTCGCGTCAATCGCCTCGAAGGTCGCGCGGTCTTCGGCCTGCCAGCGGGCCAGCACATGCTCCTCACCGGGCACCGTCCACAGGTCATTGATCGGCGGTTCCAGGATTTCGGACATGCCGGCGACGAACATGGCGCCGCCGTCGGTCTGGACGCCGACCGAAGCGCCGTTTTGGCCGTGCACGTGCACCTTGCCGTAGAGGCCGGGTTTCTGCGAGTTGCTGGCCAGGATGGAGCCCAGGGCGCCGTTCTTGAAGCGCAAGACGGCGACGGCCGTGTCCTCAACCTCGACGTACGGGTGGTTGAGGTTGTCCCAGTAGCCGAACAGCTCGTCAACCGGGCCGAGAAACCACTGCAACAGGTCAACCTGGTGGGGGGCCTGGTTGACCAGCACGCCGCCGCCTTCCTCGCGCCACTTGCCACGCCAGGGGTCGGCCGCGTAGTAGGCGCTGTCGCGCCAGCCGAGCAGGATGGCGGTGCCCAGGATGGGGCGGCCGATCTTGCCGGCCTCGACGGCGGCTTTGACGCGCTGCACAGGCTCGTACAGCCGCCGCTGGCTGATGACGCCGAGTTTGACGCCCGACGTCTGGGCTGCGGCGATGATGGCGTCGCAATCCTGGAGGCTGGCGGCCAGCGGCTTCTCGACCAGGACGTGGGCGCCGGCGTGGGCGGCCTGGATGGCCGGGACGGCGTGGGCCGGGTGCGGGGTGCAGACGATGACGGCCTCGACGCCGGCCTGTGCCACCATGTGCTGTACGTCGTCGCAGGCACACACGCCGTATTGGCCGGCAAACGCGCGAGCGCGGGCCAGGTCCCGGCCACAGACGGCGACGAAGTGGGACTCGGGCAGCGTGGCCAGCGCGAGCGCGTGGGTGTGGGCGACTTTGCCGTAGCCGATGAGGCCGGTTTTCAATTTGTCCACAAAACCGACTCCTTGATCAGGATTTTTGGGACGCGGATCAACGCGGATCAACGCGGATTTTTGCATTTTTATCTGCGTTCATCTGCGAAAATCTGCGTCCCACGTCAGGGGGTCAGGATGACTTTCATGAGGCCGGGTTCCCGGTCGTACAGGCGCTTGAACCAGGAGGCGCCTTCGGCCAGCGGCGCGACGGCGCTGATCAGCGCGCCCACGTTGATCGCCCGGCGCGCGATCAGGTCCAGGCAGGCCGGGTACTCGCCGCGCGAGGCGCACGAGCCGTACAGCGTGAGCTCGCGCGTCACGACAGACTGGAGCAGGAACTCGGTCGCCGGCGACAGGTTGCCGACCAGGGTCAGCGAGCCGCCTTTGCGGAGGCACTGGGTGGCGAGGGTGAGCGTTGAGGTGATGCCGACGACCTCGAAGGCGACGTCCGCGCCACGGCCGGCGGTACGCTCGAGCATGTGTGCGACGACGTCGCCGGAATCCGGCGTGAGCCCCTCGTCGGCGCCCAGTTGGCAGGCCAGGTCGAGGCGGGCCTGGGCCAGGTCAACGGCGACGACGTGGCCGCAACCCGCCACGCGCAGCGCCTGGACGACGAGCAGGCCGATCATGCCGGCGCCCACGACGACGGCTGTGTCGTTCAAGGAGACCGGCGTGCGCGCGACGGCGTGCAGGGCGACGGACAAGGCTTCGACCATGGCGGCCTGCTCGAAGGAGAGCGCGTCCGGCAGGCGGTAGAGGATGCGCTGAGGGAGCGCGACGTACTCGGCAAACGCGCCGTGCTGGCGGTAGTCGGCACACGACACGCCCAGCACGCGGCGGTCGTCGCACAGGTTGATCAGGCCGCGCCGGCAAAAGTGGCAGGTTCCACAGTAGACGGTGGAATCGAAGGTGACGCGCTCTCCCACGTGCCACGCCGTCACGTTTTTTCCCACGCCGGCGATGACGCCGGAGGCCTCGTGCCCCATGATGAGCGGCGGGACGCGCCGGCGGGTGCTGCCGTCGAGGCCGTGGACGTCGCTGCCGCAGATGCCACAGGCTTTGACGCGGACGAGGACGTCTTCGGGGCCGATGGCGGGGACAGGCACGTCCGTGTATTCCAGGAGGTTGTAGGCGGTCAAGAGGAGGGCTTTCACGATAAGGACCTCTGCACGAGTGTAATCTCACTGAACTGGTGGAGGGGCGACGCCGTGCTCGTCGCCGATCGTGCAAAGCTGGTCGTAGGTCGTCTTGAGCAGCGGCACGCCCAGGCGCAGGCTCTCCGCTTCTTTCTCGAATTCTTTCTGCCCCGCAAAGTAGACCCGTTCGGCACCAGCGGCGGGCGGGCAGTTCCGGAGGCCGCGCAGCAGGCGGTCCATGTCGCGGCGGAATTCGCGTGGGTCGCGGAAGGTATCTATGCGAAGGGCGCCGAAAAAGTGGCTGACCCGGCCGGAGGAGGTCTCGGTGTCCGAGAGTTGGGGGCCGAAAGGCGCGCCGCACAGGACGGCGCACAGGACGTCTACCATGACGGTCAGGCCGTAGCCTTTGTGCCCGCCCAGGTCCTCGCCTGCTCCCCCCAAAGGCAGGAGGCCACCGCCCACGCGGTGGAACATGCCGTCCAGGAGGGCGTGGGCGTCGCTGGCCGAGCGGCCGTCGCTGTCCACGGCCCACCCGGCGGGGAGTTCTTTGCCCTCGCGCTCGTAGACTTCGATTTTGCCACGGGTGACGACGGTGGTGGACATGTCGAGGACGAAGGCGCGCTCTTCGCCGGCGGGGGCGGCGAAGGCCAGGGGGTTGGTGCCGACCATGACCTGGCGCCCGAAGGTGGGCACGCTCAGGGCGGCAGTGTTGGTCATGGCGATGCCCAACATGTCCTCGTCCAGCGCCATCATGGCGTAGTAGCCGGCGATGCCAAAGTGGTTCGAGTCGCGCACGCAGCCAAAGGCGGCGCCGTTGTGGTGGGCCTTGCCGATCACGCCCTGCATGGCGCGGGCGCTGACGGGAGCGCCCATGGCGCCGTGGGCGTGGATGACGAGCGACGAGGGGGTGTCCACGAGGGTCTCGACGGGTGCATCGGGGAGCACGTGGCGGGCCTGGAGGCCGTTCACGTAGCGCTGGAGGCGCGCGACGCCGTGGGAGGGGATGCCGCGGGCATCGGCCGCCACCAGCACATCCGCCGCCACCTGTGCGTCCTGTTCGGGGAGGCCGAGGCGCTGAAAGACGTGCTGGCAAAAGGAGATGAGGGCCTCGCGGTGGACTCGAACGTGTTCTGTCTCCACAAGTACCCTCGGCAGGATTTGAACCTGCGGCCTTCTGGTCCGCAGCCAGACGCTCTATCCAACTGAGCTACGAGGGCTTAGAGCGGGGAGGCAGGGATTCGAACCCTGGGTGGAGCTTTTTAACCCCACAACCGCTTAGCAGGCGGCCCCGATCGTCCACTCCGGCACCTCCCCAGCGCGTGCGGGTACATTATACACGATTTTTGCCCACACACAAACGGCGGCGGGAGCGGGGTGCCACCACCAAAGGGTCTGGTGCACAAGGCCGGCCCGTATCTCTGCGCCCAATCAACCATTCTCCAGCAACTGCTGTAGGCTGCTGTAGGGGGAGCGATACCCACGAGCAATCATGTTTCGTTCTCATACAACCCTGCTGACACAAAATCCTTGGTTTGCCAGACTGCCATCATTCAACCTCCTGAATGCCCGCCCCGCTACAGATGTGCCTAGCGACTGCGAGACTGTGCCTTCCTACGGCGGGCACACAAATTGTACCACCGTTAGAGAGGGAAGGCAAAGGGGCCATAACGACCTGAAAGGGCGCACCAAGATGGAGCGTGCGGACTGGGACACGATTGGGACGCGCTGCGTGGTCACGCAGCCCACGATCAGCAAGGGCTACCGTTACCAGGCCAAGGACCGCCACAACCGGCTGGGCGCGTTGGGCAAGCACGGGGTCGTAGACCTGCCGGCCACAAAGTTCCTCAAGCTGGTAGGGCGCAACATCCCCGGTGCCCCTGTGATCCCGACGCCAGAGGAAGAGGACTTCTTCGCAGCGCTGGGAGTGCCCTGCTGGCCGCCGCAAGAACGGACTGTCCAGCAGCTCATTAAGTACCTGAAACAGTAGTGCTTCAGGGAAACAAAGGGGGCGGCCCCCAAAGGGGGCACGGCCCCGGCGAGCGTCTAGAGGGGGTACGCCCCCTCTGGACTCCCCCCAGCATTCAGCGTCCAGCATCCAGAAACCACCACCCGCATCCCCACGCTGTCGCTGAAGTAGTCAGGGATGCGCCTGCCGCGGTACGCGCAGCGGGTGCGCCCCTGATCGAAGCCCCACGACCCCCCACGCACCACACGGCAGACGCCGGAGCCTGCCTCTAGTATTTTCTCGAAAGATAGAGTCTTTCTAGAGACAATGCGCCACACGCCTCTCGCAACGCCACTATGACAACGACGCCTATCCCTTCAAAGATCCAGTTCATATTCTGCACTATGAAACTAATCAGTCTGTCCATACGTTTGCACCCAGTCAGTTGAGAATGCTCACTTGACAGATGGGGCGCACGAGACCGGGACACCAATACTCATCGCACCTTGACGGCGGGCGGGGAGAACCTGTAAGTAACATTCAATTAGGCGCACAGACAGCGGATGGTAGTGGAGTGACACCAGCTCCAGAAACCTCGATTGACGGCAGCTATGAATTCGTGCTGAGACCAGGGAGTTATCTGATCGAAGCAGGAATAGGTTTCGAGCATGCTCATGGATATAAATATGTTCCAGAGTGGTATGACAATGCTTACGATACAAACAATGCGACACTGGTTCGCGTCACCTTGCACAATGTAACTGCTGGGATAGACATCTATCTGGCAAAGTCTGGTAGCATGTCGGGACACGTCTACGAAGAGGATGGCGTAACCCCCATTGCCGGGGCCAGCGTGTATGCCTTCCCCAGCACAGGCGACCACCCTGGTGCCGGTGCCAACACCGGTCAAGATGGCAGTTACACGATTGCGGGCCTTCCCTCAGGTCTCTATCAGGTTCAGGCCACCGTGTCCGACCACGTCACGCAGTACTACGACAACACTCCCGACGAAGCATCAGCCTCGGAGGTGACGGTCAACGCACCCGACGATACGTCCGGCGTTGACTTTGCGTTGAGCCCTGCTTCTGAGTAGATGGGGGTAAAACACAAAAGGGGACAGAACAAGGGGGCGAAATGTCCCCTGTTTCTCTTGACCCTGGCGGAGGGAGTGGGATTCGAACCCACGGTGACCTTGCGGCCACAACGGTTTTCAAGACCGTCGCCATCGTCCACTCGGCCATCCCTCCGGTCTCGTAGTTGCATTCTACCATGCCGGGTGTGAGCTGTCAATTTGAGATTCCTCGCTTCGCTCGGAATGACGGGGGGGGGAGATTCCTCACTGCGCTCGGAATGACGGGCTGGGGTGCTCAGAATGACGGGGGGTGGTGTGGCTCGGTCAGAGACCGGCCACAGCCGGGGAGGGGACAAGATGGCATCTTGTCCTACATGATTTACTTGCCGATGGCTTCGAGGCCGCCCATCCAGGGGCGCAGGACTTTTGGGACGACGATGGTGCCGTCGGCCTGCTGGTAGTTCTCCATGATGGCAATCACGAGGCGCGGCAACGCCAACCCCGAGCCGTTGAGCGTGTGGACGAAGCGCGGCCTGGCGCCAGGCTCCGGGCGGTAACGGACGTTGGCCCGCCGCGCCTGGAACGCTTCGCAGTTGCTCAGGCTGCTCACTTCCAGCCACTCCTGGCAGCCGGGAGCCCACAGCTCGACGTCGTACTTTTTGGCCGCGGTGAACGCCAGGTCGCCGGTGCACATCAGCACCAGGCGGTGGGGAATCTCCAGGCGGCGGCACAGGTCCAGCGCATCCTCGACCATTTTCTCGTGTTCGTCGTAGCTGGTCTCGGGCGTGGTGAACTTGTACATCTCGACTTTGTCAAACTGGTGCCCACGCTTGATACCGCGCACGTCTCGGCCGGCGCTCATCTTCTCGCGGCGGAAGCAAGCGCTGTAGGCGACGTAGCGCAGGGGCAGGGCAGCGGCGTCGAGAATCTCGTCACGGTGCAGGTTGGTCAACGGGATTTCGGCCGTACCGACGAGCCACAGGTCGTCCTCGACGTCGTGATAGATGTTCTCACCGAACTTGGGGAGTTGCCCGGCCCCCCACAGGCACTGTTCTTTCACCACAAAGGGTGGATAGATCTCGGTGTAGCCATGCTCGCGGGTGTGCACGTCCAGCATCCAGGCGATGAGTGCCCGCTGCAGGCGCGCCCCGGCCCCGCGCAAGACGTAGAAACGGCTGCCGGAGAGTTTCACGCCACGCTCGAAGTCGAGGATGCCCAATTCTGGCCCGAGGTCCCAATGGGGCACCGGCTCAAAGTCGAACTCCCGCAGCTCCCCCCACTGGCGCACGACGACGTTGTGTGTCTCGTCGGGGCCGCAGGGGACGCTGGCGTGCGGCACGTTCGGCACTTCGAGCATCGCCGCATTGAGGTCAGCGTCCACCTGGCGCAGCGCCTCCTCCAACACGCCGATGCGCTCTCCCACGTCACGCATGCAAGCGATCAGCCGCTCCCGCTCGGCCTGGTCCCGCAGCCGGCTGATCTCTTTGGAGACGCGATTACGCTCGGCCCTGAGCGCTTCGACCTCGGTGAGGACTTCACGCCGCCGCACGTCCAGCGCCAGGATGGAATCTATCAAGGCAGGGGCCGCACCGGTGCTGTGCACCGCTTCCTTGACCTGTTCCGGCTGTTCACGAATGAGTGTAATGTCAAGCATAATCTACGATTATAACACGGGCTGCTGGACTTTACAAATTTGCTGTTTTGGGTTATAATTGAAGAACTTTACTTATCCTGGCCCCTCATACTGTGGGGCATTTCTTTTTAGATTACAGATTTTTTTGAAAGATCAAGGGCTTCCCCCAAATCAGTGCATTTTTAGTCGTGTCCCGCACCCAAGCGTTCGGTTGTCCACATCAACTGAACGCTTACTTTACGTCAGGAATAGGTGATGGATCAACAACAGACATTTCTCACCCGTGAAGGGTATCAAAAACTAGTGCAGGAGTTGGACTACCTGCGCACAATCCGGCGCCAGCAGGTTGCCCGGCGTCTCCACGAGGCGCTGGAGGAAGGTGAAATCCTGGAGAACGCGGAGTTGGAGGACGCGCGCAACGAACAGGCATTCGTGGAAGGACGCATCCTGACCCTGGAGGGCATACTGAGCAATGCGGCCATCATCGAGGAAGCAGGACCTCGTGAGATCGTGGGAGTAGGAAGCCGCGTCACAGTCGTGGAGGAAGGGGACAGGCTGCCGGAAACCTACCACATCGTGGGCTCGGCCGAGGCGGACCCGGCTGAAGGCCTGATTTCTAACGAGTCTCCCCTGGGGCGGGCGCTGATGGGACGCAAGGTGGGAGAGAAGGCCACGGTCCACGCGCCGGCCGGCCTGCTGGTGTTCGAGATCACGGAGATTCAGTAAGCGATTCCCGTGAGGATGAGAGGCCCACGCAGAACGCCGCAGGGTGGTCAGCGTGGGCGTTTCTTCATGGAAGCCCGGGGAACCGTAGGAGGTATCATGGAGCTGACAGAGCTGGAGCAACTGCGCGCAGAGAAACTGGAACGGCTGCGTACCAGGGGGGTGGAACCCTACCCGCGTACCGTCAAGCGTACACACACGATCGCTGAGGCCATCACCGCGCTGGAAGCCGCCGAGACGGCCGGCAAGGAGGGGCCGCAGGTCGCCGTCACAGGACGCCTGCGCAGTATGCGCGTGATGGGGAAAGCGACTTTTGCACACGTCGAGGACGGGAGCGGCTCGATCCAACTGTTCTTGCGCATCCAGGACGTGGGTGAAGAAGCCTACGAGACGTTCAAGCAGGACTTTGACCTGGGCGATTTCGTCGGTGCGCAAGGCACGCTGATGCGCACACGCACCGGCGAGCGGAGTGTGCTCGTACAACAGGTGCGCATGTTGGCCAAGGCAATCAGCCCGCTGCCGGTGATCAAGGAGAAGGAAGTGGACGGCCAACAGGTACGTTACACGAGCTTCTCCGACGTCGAGGAGCGGTATCGCCAGCGGTACGCCGATCTGGCGAGCAACGCCGAGGTACGCGAGGTCTTCCGCGTGCGCGCCCGCACGGTGAAGGCGCTGCGCCGCTTTCTCGACGAGCACGGCTTTCTGGAAGTCGAAACGCCGATTCTCCAGCCCATTTACGGGGGCGCCGCGGCCCATCCCTTCGTCACCTATCACCAACAAGCACGTCAGGAGTTGTATCTGCGCATCGCGTTTGAACTGTATTTGAAGCGGCTGCTGGTCGGGATGTACGACCGGGTGTACGAAATCGGGCGCGACTTTCGCAACGAGGGCGTCTCACAAAAGCACAATCCAGAGTTCACCCAACTGGAGTTCTACGCTGCCTATTGGGACTATCGCGACGTGATGGCATTCTGCGAGCAGATGGTTGCGACGGTCGCCGAGGAGGTGGTGGGCAGCCCGGTGATCCACTACGAGGGGCACGAGATTGACCTGCGGCCTCCCTGGCGGCGGGTCACACTGCGCGACGTGGCACTCGAGGTGACGGGCATTGACTACCTTCAATATCCCACCGCCGCAGAATTGGCGGCCGCGATGCAGGCCAGGGGATTGCCGGCCAAGCCAGGCGCGACGTGGGGCTATCTGGTTGACAAGGGGCTTTTGGGAACGGTCGAGCCAACACTCATTCAGCCGACGATCGTGATGGATTATCCCCGCGACATCTCGCCACTGGCCAAAACGAAGCCAGACGATCCGACGCACGTCGAGCGCTTTGAGTATTTCATCGGGGGGCTGGAGATGGGCAATGCCTTCACGGAATTGAACGATCCATTCGACCAGGAGCAGCGGTTCCTGGAGATGGGGCGGCTCTACGCGCCTGACGACGAGGAGGCGCATCCGATGGACGAGGACTATCTGCGGGCGATGAAATATGGCATGCCGCCCAACGGGGGTTTCGGGTTAGGCGTGGATCGGCTGGTGATGCTGCTCACGGATCAACCGACGATCCGCGAGGTCATTCTGTTCCCACAGTTGCGGGCCAGGGAGTGATAGGCGGTGATTTGACTGTCTGGGAAAACGGTGTACAATAGGGGTCAGGGTGGGGATGTCTCGATCACATAGAGATCATCCATCAGCAGGCCAGGGTAAATGAAAAGATGAGACGCAAGTGGTCCCTCCCTACAGTGGTTATGATGGTTGCCCTGCTCGCGGGCAGCCTGTCGGCCACATACCCACAATCCCCAGGCGGAAATTGCGAGTATTTCGGCGAGACTGGCCACTACGTGTGCGGCGAGTTTCTCGAGTTCTACAAGACACGAGGGGGGCTGGAAATCTTCGGCTACCCGCTTACAGAAGCATTCGAAGATCCGGCGCGGGGGCTGCAGGTACAGTACTTTCAGCGTGCCCGGATGGAGTGGCATCCGCAGAATTCGGCCTCCCAGCGATTGCAGTTGGGGTTGTTGGTTGACGAACTGGGCTATCGCTTTCCTGCGGCCCGTCCAAACCAGATTCCTTCCTTCAACACTGCGCTCCAACAGTATTTTCCCGACACGGGGCACGTCGTCTCTTATGCGTTCCTCAAGTATTTCCGCGAGAAGGGCGGGGTGGGCATCTTTGGCTACCCCCGTTCCGAGTTTATGTACGAGGATGGATACATCGTCCAGTATTTTCAACGGGCCAGGATGGAGTGGCATCCTGAGGATCGCTCCGGCCCACGGATGCGACTGACCAACATAGGCGAAATTTACATCGAGCGTTTCGGGCTTCCGGGAGACTATGATGAGTCGCTTCCGCCACCAGGGCGGCCCGGCGAGGCCAGCGCGGCGAGCCCGGAGCTCACGGTTACGAAGCTGCACATCAGCGCCTCGGTGCGGTACATCATCACCGGGCGAAAAGGCAGTCAAACCGTCTTCGTGTATGCCACTGACCAGCGGCAGCGGCCCATCCAAGACGTAGCCGTCAAAATGGTCGTCCACTACCAGTCAGGCGATCAACGGTACGGGTTCGAAGCCACCAACGCCCGCGGTTTCACGAGCCAGAGTTTTGACATCCTGCCGGCACCGGCAGGCCGGAAGGTGATCGTGGACGTGACGGCGACTTATGGCGATCTGACGAGCACGACGCAGACTTTCTTCCTACCGTGGTGGTAGAGGTAACCAGACTTGACCAGACTTCGGAAGTCTCAGAAGACTTCCGAAGTCTTTTTTATTGGGGGACGATGCTGATCGTGATGGGCAGAATGACGCGGTCGTCACCTGTCTCCGTGGTGACGCGGCCGACGGACGGATCGTACAGGCCGACCGCGATCTTGGCCGGCCCGACGTAGGCCAGATCGGTAAACGCCATCGGGTGAGGGTCTACGATTGTCTCGCCGGCAAGCCAGGTAGAGACAGGACGGGTTCCACTGGCGGGAGGGCCGTCGTGTTGTGCAATGAGACGCCCATCTACCGCCAGGAGATGGGTGAACACCAGATAGTTTACTGTGCTGGCGCCCTGCAGTCCCTGCCAGTACAAGGTAAGCGGCAGCGGCTGCGCCGTCGTAAACTCGGTGGCCGGCAAGGCATAGCCGACCAGCTCGGCAAAATCGCTGAAGCGGACGCGTATGCCCCCCGGGATCGCCACCTCGGGCGTGTCGGTGGGTGCCGGTGTGGGGGCCTCGGCCGGCTCTTCTGACGAAGGAGCAGAGGGAAGTGGCGCCTCCGTGGGAGCAATCGTCGGCACGACAAAGCCGAGCGTGGGGGTGGGAGTCAGGGTGATGGCGGGGGTGGAAGGCTCGACGCCAGCCGCCAACGTGGGAGTGGTGGACGGAGCACCTGGGCTCTGCAAAGCGGGCAACACAAACGTGGTACTCGCAAAAGTGAGCACTCCAATGGCGACGAAAACGACAAGCATGGCCCAGGACTGAATGAGGCGGGCAGTGGCCGTCTCCCGCTCGAGCGTGAACATGGACAGGTTCCGTTCCCGACGGGCAGCCAATGCGCGCAGCAAATAGACGAGGACGCCTAGGGCACACGCAACGTAAAAGATCCAGGCATGCTCTACCAGCCATTGGAGGATGATCGTCATAGAGCCCTCAGCACTCCGCGAATGATGGTTTCCAGGCGCGGTACCAACACCCGTCCCGCCTCTAGCACCTCCTCGTGGGTCGTCTTCGCCGGCGGCGCACCTGGGACCGGCAGCACGTTGCTGATGCCGGAGAGGCCCAACACGCGGGTGCCCCCATGGCGGGCGACGGTGACTTCGGGCACTGTGGACATGCCGACCGCATCGGCGCCAATCAGGCGCAAAAAGCGCGAGTCGGCGGGGGTTTCGAAACTGGGGCCGGCCAGGCAGATATATACTCCCTCTTGCAGAGGTACGCCGGCGCTGGCGGCGACCTGGCTGGCAAGTGCACGCAACCGGGAATCGTAGGCCTGCGACATGTCGGGGAAGCGCGGTCCGCATTCGTCGAAATTCGGGCCACGCAGCGGGTTCAGTCCGGCCATCCCGATCAGGTTGATGTGATCGGTGATGAGCATGGCGTCTCCGGCCCGGAACGCCGGGTTGAGGCCGCCGGCGGCGTTGGTGGCGATGAGCGTCTCGATCCCCAGCATCTGCATCACGCGCACAGGGAAGGTGATCTCTGCCATCGAATAGCCCTCGTAGTAGTGGGCGCGTCCCTGCATCACGACGACGGCCTGCGCTTCCAACTGTCCGAGGAGCAGCCGGCCAAGGTGCCCTTCCACGGTTGAGACAGGGAAGTGGGGGATTTTGCTATAGGGGATGGCGACGCTATCTTCGACCGCGTCAGCCAGGGGGTTGAAGCCTGAGCCAAGGATCAGGCCCACGCTGGGTTGGAGCCGGGTCTGCTCCCGGATCGCCGCAAGAGCCGCTTCGAAGTCCGAACGGGAGAGGAATTCGGGCATAAAACATCTCCTCAACGACTGAAGTCGTTACTACAAGTCGTTACTACAAAGTGTTAGTCGGAGTTGGCAAGCGCTTCCTTCTGGTCAAACAATTCGTTCTTGAAGCCGATGGGATCGGCGATGCGCCGGAAGAGGTCAATGCCGCTTTCGGAGCCGCTGATGATTTCGACGTTGCCAAACCCGAGCATGCGGCCAAGCGCCGACTGTTCCATCAAAACGTCGTTGATTTTCTCCAGTGCGGTGCAGGACACGCGCTTGTCGAACAATCCGGTGACCTGCATGAGGCGGCGATTGGTGACGACGTACTCTCGGTTCCGCCAGGCCCATAAGCGGAGGATCAGGTGGCCGACAGGCACGATCAGCAACAAGAAACCGAACCACGTCCAGGGTGGAGAGAGAACGATGCCCAGCACCGATAGCCCAATGATGACGACGCCGAGCGCCACGTCAATCAGGATAGCAGGCAGCAACGTGATCCAGTGATCGTAGGCGACCCGCACGACACGTTCGTCACGCGCCAGTAATTTGTCGAGGTAACGCATGGTGTCTCCTTATTTCAAAGATGGCCCAGGCTACGCCCGTGGATGAGCCTTGTCGTACGCCTCTCGCTTGCGCCGGGTAGAAACCTGGGTATAGACCTGCGTGCTGGAGATATTGGTGTGGCCTAGCAACTGTTGGACTTCACGCAGACCCGCCCCACCGTCGAGCAAGTGAGTGGCAAAAGAGTGACGAAGCATGTGGGGGGTGACCTTGTGTGGGATTCCGATAGCAGCGGCATATTCCTTGACGATCAGCCAGAGTCCCTGGCGGGTCAAAGGATCTCCGCGGTGATTGACGAACAGCGCCGTTTCAGTGCACCCGTGGAGCAGGGAGGCGCGGCCATCCTCAAGGTAGGCATCGAGCGCTTCCCGTGCGCGCTCGTACAGGGGCAGGATGCGCTCTTTGTTACCCTTGCCCAGGCAGCGCACGGTCCCGGCTTCCAGGTCCACGGCGTCTACCTTAAGCCCAATGACCTCGCTGGCCCGCATGCCGGTGGCGTACATCAGCTCAAGCAAAGCCCGATCTCGCAATGCTTTGGGCGTGTTGAACCGGGCCGGTTCTGCCAACAGGCGCTCTGTCTCTTGCGGACTCAGAGGACGAGGAAGACGTTTGTCCACCGCGGGTGAATCTACTGCGGCGGTGGGGTCATCCGGCAACACGCCATCAGCGACGAGGAAATGGAAAAATGATTTGACCGCCGCGACTTTGCGGGCCACGGTGGAAGAGGCGTAGGCACGGCTTCTCAGGTACAGGATGTAGTCCAGGATGTGTGTCCGGCCCACGTCTTGCCACGCAGAAATGCCCTGGCCGGCCAGATAGGTCAGGAACTGCGCAAGGTCGTTGCGGTAGGCAGCGGAAGTGTGGGCCGAGTATCCTTTCTCTACGGCCACATAGCGGAGAAATTCATCAATCTGCGCCTGCATCATCCATCCCTCGTCGCTATATCTGGTCCACCCTCCCGCAGGTTATGATTTGCAAAAGCTGGCCAAACCTGCGGGAGGGTGAGCGGTTGCCCTGATTCATTATAGCATACTTTGCATAAACTCAAAAATAACCGTTGTGGGAGAACGCATCCAGCGGAAATGCGACGGGGCGGCCGTAGACGACGACGTCCACCAGCGCGCGCAGCAGCGGAAAATCCTGGGGGTTGACGATGCCGCGCGCCGCCAGTTTGGGCAGTACATGCCCCATCACCCGCACGATCTGAGCCGCTTCGAGCGTCTCGCCGGCCATGATTTCCTGTGCTTCGGCAAAGGTGTGGCCCAGGCCCAGCAGCCGCCCCAGGCGCACCGTGCGCCCGCCCTGGCACGTCACGTAGAGGTCACCCGCACCGGGCAGCCAATAGGCGAAAGCGCGCGTCCCTCCCACGATGTGGAGCAGGCGCTCAATCTCGGTGCAGGCCTGGCCAAAGGCGGCCGCGGCCAGGTTGTACATGTGCGCGCCTGCCGCATCCACTCCGCCAGTCCGTTCCAACAAGCCCGCGGCCAGTCCCACGCCCAACGTGTAGGCATTTTTCAGCGCCGCGCAGACTTCCAGGCCGACCAGGTCGGTCGTCGTCCACACGTGGTAGTAGGGCGTGCGGAAGAGCGCGGCCAGCCGTTCGACCGCGTCGGGGTCACGCGACGCGAAGACGACGCAAGTGGGGCGGCGGCCAGCCAGTTCGCCGGCGATGCACGGCCCGCCGATGGCGGCCAGGTGCACCTGGTCGCGGACACCGGCGGGCAACTCACCGTACAATACGTCGGGAAGGATGACCAGGTCGCCGTTTTCTGCGGCCTCCAGGCCCTTGGTCACGGCGATGATCCACTGGCCAGGGCGCAGGTAGGGGCCAATCGTCTGCCCGATCCAATGCGCGCCCGAGGAGTTCACACCGCTGACGATTGTATCTACGCCGTCCAACGCCTGGGCCATTTCCTCTACGGTATACGGCTGCACGGTCGCCGGAAGTTTCCGCTTGAGCCGCGGGTGGTAACGGTGCTCGCGGCAGCTCTGGATGATTTCGCCGTCCAGGTGGGTGCCGACGAGCCGCACGGCGTGGCCGTTATCCGCCAATGGATAGGCGGTGGCCGTCCCCATCAGGCCAGCGCCTACGATTGCTATGTTTGTCACAATGTCCCCCTAATACACGGATTTTCACGGATGCACACGGATAAGACAAAAAATCCGCGACATCCGTGTCCAATCGAAATTCACACACGGATAGAATCTAAAAATTCGCGTTCATCCGCGTTCATCCGCGTCCAATAACTTTGCTTGCGGCAAGAGGCCGCGTTATGAGATGACCTGGCGCATAGCGGCGATGGTGCGCTCGACGTCCTCGTCGCTGATCCAGTAATGCGTCACGGCGCGGAAGCGGCCCTCCTCACGGCCTAGCAGGCGCACCCCTCGCTGCGCCAGTCCACTCTCTACCTCTTCCGGTGTCTTTGAGACCTGGTCCGTGAGCCGGAAGTAGAGGATGTTAGTCGCGACGGGGGCGACCTCCACGCCCGCTATCTGTGCCAGCCCTTCGGCCAGCCGCCTGGCGTGGGCGTGGTCTTCGGCCAGCCGGCCAGTCATCTGCTCCAGCGCGACGACGCCGGCGGCGGCGAGGAACCCGGCCTGGCGCATGCCACCACCGACGACCTTGCGAGCGCGGCGCGCCTCGGCGATGAAGTGAGCGCTCCCGCACACGAGTGAGCCCACCGGCGCGCACAACCCTTTCGAGAGGCAGAACGACAGCGAGTCCACTTCGCACACCAACTCCCGCACGTCCACGCCGAGCGCGGCGGCGGCGTTGAAGACGCGCGCGCCGTCCAGGTGGACGCGCAGGCCGTAGTCGTGGGCCAGCCGTGCCACCTGTGCGGTGTATTCGGCTGTGAGTGGCGCGCCATTGCAGACGTTGTGTGTATTCTCCAGGCAGACCAGCCGCGTACGGGGGAAGTGCACATTGTCCTCGCGGATCGCGCCCGCGACGTCCTCCAGCCGCAACGTGCCGTCGGGCTGGTTGGGAACGGGGCGGGGGGTGATGCCGCCGAGCGCCGCCATCCCGCCCTGTTCGAAGAGGAAGGTGTGGCTACGGTCGCCCAGGATCACTTCGTCGCCGCGCCCGCAGTGGGTCAGGAGCGACACGAGGTTGCCCATGGTACCGCTGACGACGAACAGCGCTGCTTCTTTGCCCATGCGGTCGGCGGCCATCCGTTCCAGCCGGTTGACGGTGGGGTCCTCGCCGAAGACGTCGTCGCCCACTTCGGCGCGATACATGGCTTCGCGCATGGCGGGCGTCGGGTGAGTCACGGTGTCGCTGCGCAGGTCAATGGTTTTCATTTTTGGGTACCTCCTGTGTAAGACGTGAGACGTGAAACGTGAAACGTGATGCGTGAAACGTGATGCGTGATGCGTCAGGGGTTAGATTATAGTCCTAGTTGGGCGGGCGTCAATTCTGCGGTTGTGCAAACTTCAATGTCAGACTATAATTGGGGGCGACGTAGGATGTGCAGCAACAAGGAGAGGATACCAACTTTATGGTACATCCTCGACCACAGTTTCATTTTACGCCGCCGGCACACTTTATGAACGACCCGAATGGGCTGGTGTACTTCCAGGGCGAGTACCACCTGTTCTACCAGCACAACCCGTTTGGGGACACGTGGGGGCACATGAGCTGGGGGCACGCGGTCAGTCCCGACATGGTGCGCTGGACGCACTTGCCGGTGGCGCTCTACGAAGAGGCCGGTACGATGATTTTCTCCGGGAGCGCAGTCATGGACTGGCACAACTCCAGCAGGTTGTGCACCGCCACGGGCGCAGTGGCGCAGCCGTGCCTGATCGCCATCTACACGGGGCACACGGCCGCCGAACAAACACAACACATCGCCTGCAGCCGCGACCGGGGGCGCACGTGGACAAAGTACGCGGGGAACCCGGTCCTGGCCATCGGATCGCCCAACTTCCGCGACCCCAAGGTCTTCTGGCACGCCCCGACCGGGCGCTGGATTATGTCTGCTGTCCTGGCTGACCAGCAGCGCGTCCGCTTCTATGCATCAGCCGACCTCAAGCACTGGGATCATTTGAGCGACTTTGGCCCGGCGGGGGCCACGGCCGGCGTGTGGGAATGTCCCGACCTCTTTCCACTGGCAGTGGACGGCAACCCAGAGAGACAGAAGTGGGTGTTGAAGGTAGACGTGAACCCCGGTGCAATTGCCGGAGGGTCAGGTGGCCAGTATTTCATCGGGCATTTCGACGGCATCACGTTCGTGAGCGACGATCCGCCCGATCACGTGCGGTGGATTGACTATGGGAAGGATTTCTACGCGGCCCAATCCTGGTCAGACGTTCCCGCAGCGGATGGGCGCCGTCTGTGGCTGGGGTGGATGAGCAACTGGCAATATGCGAACGTGACGCCGACGGCTCCGTGGCGGGGAGCGATGTCTATCCCGCGGGCCGTGACGCTCAAGGAATACGCTGAGGGTATCCAGCTCGTGCAGCGCCCGGTGGTGGAATTGCAGCGCCTGCGCGACCGGCACTACAGGTGTGCCGACGTGGACAGGGCGACGGCGAATGCGCTTCTCAAGGAGTGGGGGATCAATGGCCTGGCGCTGGAAATCGTGGCGGAGTTCGAGCCTGGCACGGCAGCGGAGTGCGGGCTGCGGGTGCGCAAAGGGGCATCCGAAGAGACGTGCATCGGGTACGAGGTGAACGCAGGTGCTCTGTTCGTGGACCGTACACACTCCGGCAAGGTCGGGTTCGACGCCCACTTTGCGGGGCGACACGCGGGGCCTTTACGAGCGGAGCATGGGACGGTGAAGATGCACGTGTTCGTTGATCAGTGTTCGGTGGAGGTGTTCAGCAACGGGGGCCGGACGGTCATCACCGACCTGATATTTCCGTCTGCTCGGAGCACGGGGGTGGAGGTCTATGCCATGGGGGGCGACGTGCGGCTCAGGGCACTGGATATCTGGACACTGCATCATCTATGACCGGATCTCAGCCCATGCCTTGACAGGGTATCTGAAAAGAAGTATATTGGTAGCCTGGAGGGTAGGACCAATGAACCGCAGGTCACTTCAGGTCTTGTTCGCCGTATTGGCTGTGCTGGCCTCGTTTGTGATGGCTTGTGCTCTGACTGCGACACCCACTCCCACCCTGATTCCACCCACTCCCACTCCAGTTCCACCTACTTCCACACCGGCACCTACCCCAACCTACACTCCTGTCCCCACCCCCACACCGACGCCTATGCCACACCCGGGCTGGACCTCGCACACCAATGCGAACTACGTGCGGGACATGGCCTTCGACCACGACGGCGGCCTGTGGGCCGTGGGCAGCGGCGGGGCCGTCAGGTGGAACCCGGCTGGCAACAGTTACGTCAAGTACACGGTGGAACACGGCCTAGTGGCCAACGACGTTCAATCCGTGGCTGTGGCTCCCGACGGCACGCTGTGGTTCGGCACCGCGAACGGCGTCTCCCACTTCGACGGCGGGAGGTGGACCACGTATACCACCCGAGACGGCCTGGCGAGCAACGTCGTCCAAGCCATCGCCGTGGCCCCCGACGGCACACTGTGGTTCGGCACAGCTAACGGTATCTCCCACTTCGACGGCGAGTCCTGGACGACCTACACCAAAGGCGACGGGCTGGCGGCAAATGGCGTTCAGGCCATCACCGTGGCTCCCGACGGTGCGCTGTGGTTCGGCACTTCTGGATTCGGCACCACGGGCGGTGTCTCGCGTTTCGACGGCGAAAGCTGGACCACCTATACTGTCAAAGAGGGCCTGGCGCACAATGCCGTCCAATCTATCGCCGTGGCCACCGACGGTGCGCTGTGGTTTGGGACCTGGGGCGGCGGCGTCTCCCGCTTGGATGGGGAAACCTGGTCTACCTACACCAAAGACGACGGACTGGCGAGCAATACCGTCCATTCCATCGCCGTGGATGCCGGTGGCGTGGTGTGGGTCGGCACTCCTAACGGCGTCTCACGCTTCGACGGCGAGAGTTGGACCACGTATACCATCCAGGATGGGCTGGCGGGCAACATCGTCTCGTCCATCGCTGTGGCCCCCGACGGTACGCTGTGGTTCGGGACGTGGGGGAGTGGCGTCTCCCGCTTCGACGGCAAGGCCTGGGCCACGTATACCACTCAAGACGGCCTGACGGGCAATGCCGTCCAGGCCATCGCCATAGCCACTGACGGCGCACTGTGGTTCGGCACCCGAGACAGTGGCATCTTTCGTTATGACGGCGAGGGCTGGACTGGCTACACCAAAGACGATGGCCTGGCGGACAACGTCGTTTCATCCATCGTCGTGGCTCCTGACGGCGCGCTGTGGTTTGGGACTGGGGGCGGTGTTTCGCGCTTCGACGGTGAGAGCTGGACGACATACACCAAAGACGATGGCCTGGTGAGCAATGACGCGTGGGCCATGGCCGTAGCCTCCGACGGTGCACTGTGGGTCGGGACCGTGGACGGCATTTCCCGCTTCGACGGCGAGACCTGGCGCACGTATACGGCCGCAGACGGCCTGGCGCACGTCGTCGTCTGGTCCATTGCTGCAGCCCCTGACGGCACATTGTGGTTCGGCACCTGGGGTGGCGGTGTCTCCCGCTTCGATGGCAAGACCTGGACTAGCTACGTCGAACGTGAGGAACTGGTGTACACCGGTCTGGCGGGCAACATCATACCGTCCATCGCCGTGGCCCTCGATGGCACGGTGTGGTTCGGCACTCGGGATGGCGTCTCCCGTTTCGATGGCGAGAGTTGGACCACCTATACCACCGAAGACGGCCTGGTGAACGACTGGGTCCAGTCCATCGCCTTGACCCCCGATGGGATATTGTGGGTGGGCACCTCGGGCGGTGTTTCCCGTTTCGACGGCAGGACCTGGACCACCTACACGACTGGCGATGGCCTGGTGGACGACCGGATCCAGTCCATCGCTGTGGCTCCTGACGGCGCGGTATGGTTCGGCACCGCAGGCGGCAGCGTGTCCTGCTATTCAGCACACGATTGACCCGAACAAGTTCGGGACTCCGGTGTACCAGCCAACGCTGGGTTTCGGAGTCCCCAACTTGTTGGGACATACAGCTCTGGCCCAAACAAGTTCGGGACTCTGATGAAAGCTCCAGTGAAAGAGGCGATGTGGAAGTCATTCTGACGCACGAAAACGCGGATTTCGACGCTATCGCCAGCCTGCTGGGGGCGAGCAAGCTGTTCCCCGCTGCCACGCCTGTATTGCCCCGGCGCATCAACCGCAATGGGCGAGCCTTCCTGGCACTATATGGCGCTGAGCTCTCCTTCGTCGAGCCTGACGAGCTCCCCCGTCGCAAGATCCGGCACGTCATCCTGGTAGACACGCAGGGGCTGACGACGCTCAGAGGGATGGGGCGCGACGTGCGGGTGGACATCATTGACCACCACGAGCTCGACCGCGAACTGCCTCCGCACTGGACGTACTCTGGCGAGCCGGTGGGGGCCACGTCAACGCTGCTGGTCGAGGCCATCTCGGCCCGTTTTCTCGAACTGACCGGCATCGAGGCCACACTCTTGTTGGTGGGCATCCACGAGGATACAGGCTCCCTCTCATACGAAACGACGACCGCCCGCGACGTGCGGGCAGCGGCCTGGTTGATGGAACAGGGCGCCCGTCTCGCCGTCGTCAACGAGTTTATCCACCACCCACTGGCACCCGAGCAGCGCGAGCTTTACGAGCGGTTGCTGGAACAGAGCGAAACCCACGAGATCGAGGGACACACGGTGGTCGTCGCGTGGGCCGAAGCGCCGGGCTTCTCGGAGGAAGTCTCGACGTTGGCGCACAAGCTGCGCGAGCTGTTGGAACCGGCGGCGCTGTTCGTGCTCGTCGCGTTCGACAAGCACATCCAACTCGTCGCGCGCAGCACGACCGACGACATTGACGTCTCGACGGTGGCGGGACACTTTGGCGGTGGGGGGCACAAGCGCGCAGCGGCGGCGCTCATCCGCGCGCGCGCGCTGCAGGGCGTGCGCGAGGAGTTGCTGCGATTGCTGCCAGGAATCGCGCGCCCCAGTGTCACCGTCAGCCAACTGATGTCGCGGAGTGTGCAGGTGCTCTCCCCTCAGGACACGGTCGCCGATGCCAACGAGCGGATGCGGCGCACCGGCCACGAGGGGTACCCGGTCGTCGCAGAGGGGCGCGTGATCGGGTTGCTGACGCGGCGGGCCGTGGATCGGGCGCTGCAGTTCAAGATGGCCGACGCGCCGGTCACACAGGTGATGGAGGCCGGCAGCGTCGCCGTCAGCAGTCGGGACTCAATCGCGCACCTGCAGCGGACGATGATCGAGAGCGGATGGGGGCAGATTCCGGTCGTCGAGGGCGACCACATCGTCGGGGTGGTCACCCGCACCGACCTGATCACGCAGTGGGGCACACCTCCCACCCCACCCCGCCGCCGGGAAGCGACTGCGCTGCTGGAGCGGTCGCTCTCGGCTCCGGTACTGGCGCTGGTGCGGCGTGTCTCGCAGGAAGCACACACGCTAGGATTCATCCCCTACTTTGTCGGCGGGCTGGTGCGCGACCTGTTGTTGGAGCACCCGATTGTGGATGTGGATATGGTCATCGAGGGGGACGGCATCGCGCTGGCCCGCCGCCTAGCGGCTGAACTGGGAGGCCGGGTGCGCACGCACAGGCGCTTCGGCACGGCCAAGTGGCTCCTTTCGCCACGCGTCTGGCAGCAGGTCGCCGGCCACATCCCCCACGATGCATTGCCACCCAGCGTAGATTTCGTGACGGCGCGCACCGAGTTCTATACGTATCCCACGGCACTGCCACAGGTGGAGCGCAGTTCGATCACGCAGGACCTTCACCGGCGCGACTTTACGATCAACACGCTCGCCATCCGGCTCGACCCGGAGCACTGGGGGGAGCTCCTGGACTTTTACGGCGGTGAGGCGGATCTCCAGAACAACGTCATCCGCGTGCTGCATAGTCTCAGTTTCGTGGACGATCCCACCCGGATACTGCGCGCTGCGCGACTGGAGAGCCGGCTGGGATTCCACCTGGACTCGCGCAGCGAAGAATTGATCGCCGACGCGCTGCCGCTACTCAAGCGGGTCAGCGGCGACCGCATACGCCACGAGCTGGAGCTGATCTTCGACGAGCCCGAGCCGGAGCGGGCCTTGTGCCGGCTGGACGAGTTGGGCGTGCTGGCATACGTCCATCCAAACCTGCACTGCGACCGGTGGCTGCGGGCCAGGTATCGCACGCTGCGCGAAGACTTGAAGCGCGAAATATGGGAGTTGCAGCATCAGGACTTTTTATTCCTCCATCTGGCCTTGCTGGCGTACAGGCTTGGCGACGAGGAGTTGGAGGAATTGACTGTCCGCCTGAAGGCAGGGCGCGACAACGCGGAAGACCTGCGTCTCTTGCCCGGCCTGAAAGAGGCGCTCTCTCACCTGGGAAAGGCGCGCCGACCCAGCACTATCTACCGCCTGCTGCAGCCGTACCCGGCACGGGTCCTGGCCGTGGCCTGGGTCGCCACCAGCCGCAAGCGGGAACGGGGATGGCTGCTGCGCTATCAGACAGAGTGGCGGCTGGTGGAGACGGAGATGAGCGGCGACGACCTGAAGGCGATGGGGCTGAAGCCTGGCCCGCGCTTCAGGCAGTTGTTGGGGGCGTTGCGCGACGCCCGGCTCAATGGGAAGGTGAGCACAGGGGAGGAGGAGCAGGCGTGGGTGAGGAAATTGTTGGAGAACATGGAGACAAGGAGATAAGGGGACAAGGAGACAAGGGGCAGGAAGCAAGAGGCAAGAAGCAGGGGAGCACATACAAGTAGATGAAGGATGAATAGGGGAGGGAAAGGAGAGATGGGGATGAGCAGGGTGGTGGAGGGGGAGGGGGTGCGGGTTGGGGGGCGTGAGGTCGTGCCGGTGGTGCGGGTGACGAGTTACGTGCGGCGACGCGCGCTCGTCGGCGCCCACCAATTGGCCGGGCAAGGGTGGGGTTTCGTGCACCTGCAGCCGGTGGCAGTCGTCGAGCGGAGTGAGGCGGGCGAGCGCCGCTTCCCGATCTGCGACAAGACGGCACAGGTCGTCAGCGGGTTGCTCCTGGTGGCGTTCGTCGTCCCGTTGTTGCTGGGGGTGGTCGTGCGGCTGGTGCGGGGGTTGGAGATTGGAGAATGAAGGAAGAAGGGAGGGAAGGGATGGAAGGGAGGGAAGGGAAGGTTCAAGCAGTGCTCGATGCGCTGGCACAACTACGGAAGAGGGCCAATGCCAACACTGTTTTCGGCGAAGCGATGACATCCGAGGGACGCACTGTCATTCCCGTCGCCAGGGTCACTTACGGCTTCAGCATCGGGGTTCAGTGCGAGGCGGAAGCCACAGCGGGGGCCGAAGCAGGAGCAGCAACACAGACTATGGAGGAAGCTGGCGGTGAAAGTGGCGAAGGTATCGGCGGCATGGTGGCCCATCCTCTCGCCGTGATCGAGGTGACAGCCGAAGGGACCCGGATAGAACCTATCACAAACGTGAACAGGCCGACGGCGGCGATGGCCGGATTGTTGCTCATCGGGTGGACCATCTTTTGGTTGGCCCGGGCGCTGATCAAGATTTTCGGCCGGCAAGGATAATGCCCAACCCACCGCTGGACTGTGGTCCAGCGGGAGCAGGGGACTAAGAAGGAGGGAACGTAATGAAAACGCTGATCCGATTGGTGTGGGAGGCGCTCTTTCTGAGCGAAGCACCATAGTTCCGCGAGCAATTCAAGCAGCAGTTCGAGCTGTGGTGGCGCATCTTTCCGCAGTTGTTCGGTGCGCCTAATCCCGCCAGCGCAGCAGTGAGAATCGTCATCCTGCCATTGTGGCTGGTGCTGATATGGCTCCTGTACGGGGTGGTGGCTCACTTGTGCGCGCGGCTGCTGGGCGGACAGGGGGGCCTGGGCCAGACGCTGGGCCGCACGGCGTTGGCCGTGGCACCTCAACTACTGAACCTGGCGACTTTCCTGCCCTATCTCGTCGTCGGCGGAGTGGTGGGCACATGGACGCTGCTGTTCTACTGACCCGGCTGCCCAGGCCTGTGGGGGTGTCGCTGCGAAGCCTGGGGGCTTTTCTGTCGCTGCCTTTCGGCCGGTTGGCGGGCTGGATCGGGTATGCCATGTGGGTGTTGCTGGTCGCCAAACTGCTGGGAGGCCGGGCGACGGTGGCCCAGATGCTGGGAGCGACCGCTCTCTACGTGGCGCCACACGCCCTGGACATCCTGAGCTCTGTGCCCTGCCTGGGGCTGGTGATTGGGATGGTGACGACGGTGTGGGGCATCGCGATCTACGTCAAGGCCGTGGCGGTGGCGAACGAATTCAGCATCAGCCGGGCCATCGCGGCGACCGTGGTACCGGCACTGGCCGGCGCGACGTTGGTGAAGCTGGGGCTGCTGGTGACCCTCATTCTGACGCTATAGTGGGGCGTTGCCTGGCAATGGAAGCTTCCTTGTGGTATAATCCGTCGCAAATATGCGGCAGGAGGAACTATGAGGCCACCACTTGATCCGATTCTCATTCACATTACGGCGGACTTTGGCATCCACTGGTACGGCATCCTGATCGTCAGCGGTGTCATGTTAGGCGCGCTGTACGCTTCCTGGCGGGCCAGGCAAGACAGCGAGAACCCCGACCACATCTGGAATGCGCTCATCATCGCGATCATCCTGGGCATCGTCGGTGCTCGCATCTACCACGTCTTCTCCGAGCCTGCCGGCGGGATGGTGGGCTGGAGTTACTACCGCCAGCATCCGATCGAGGTCCTGTACATCTGGCACGGAGGCCTGGGCATCTATGGAGCCATCGCCGGGGGTATCCTGGGGGTGTTGATGTATGCCTGGCGTGCTCACCTGCGCCCGTTGCAGTGGCTGGACTATGGCGCGCCAGGGCTGGCGTTAGGCCAGGCGCTTGGCCGGTGGGGAAACTTTATCAACCAGGAGCTGTATGGTCCACCCACCAATCGTCCCTGGGGCTTGCTCATTGACCCGGAACATCGTATTGCTCCCTACAACGATCTCACCCTCTATCCGCCCGATACGCTCTTCCATCCGACCTTCCTGTACGAATCGGTGTGGTGCCTGCTGGTGTTCATCGCACTGGCACTGATCGCGCACAAACTCAAGGACAGGCTATTGGAAGGGGACATCCTGCTGGGCTACATCATCGGCTACCCACTCGGGCGTTTCTTCGTCGAGTACTTCCGCCCCGATGCCTGGATGCTCGGCCCCATTGCGGCTGCGCAGGTGTTTGCGATCGCCTGCGTCGTGGTGGGAGTGGCACTGCTGATCGTGCGACACGTCAGGGCGAGAACCACTGCTGCACCACCGACCGAGGCGGCTGAAGCGGAACCAGAGCCGGAGCCGGAAGCAAGGGCTGAGTAGCAGGAGGCAGGATGCAGGATGCAGGATGCAGGGTACTCCAAATGGGCGATAGTCCGATGGGAATGACGAGGCAGGTTGGATGCATGGAGGGTAGGTCACAGCAGTAGTCATGGAAGGGCCCGATGCCACCGGCATTGGGCTCTTCTCGTTCCAGAATCGGGAGGGCGGCCAATGACACGGGCAGCAGACCTCTATCGTCTGCAATGTTTGGATCGTGAGGGAGACGCAGCGCAACGTCGCCTGGCGGGGGTAGAGGCTGCGCTGGGAGAGAGCGAGGCGCTGAAGCAGGCGCGTCAGGCATTGCAGAGCGCACAGACGCTGGTTCAAAAGTGGACGGCACGCCAACGCGACCTGGAACTGGAAACTCAGGGGATCTCGGACAAGATCTCAGGCTCAGAGAAGCGACTCTATGGCGGCGAGGTTAAGAACCCTAAAGCACTGGCAGACTTGCAGGCAGAGATCGCCGGGCTCCGGCGGCGACGGCAAAAATTAGAGGATGATCTGCTGGAGGCGATGATCGAGCTGGAAGAAGCCAGGGCCACACACACGAAGGCTCACGAGCATCTCGATGAGACGGAAGCCCACTGGTCAACCCAGCAGGCGAGCCTGCTGGCCGAACGAGAGGTGCTGCAAGCGAAACTGGCAGAAATCAAGCGGGCACGAGCGGAACTGGCGCCCCACATCGCGGCGGATGACCTGGCTACCTACCAATCCTTGCGGCGCAGGAAAGGGGGGCTGGCTGTCATCGAGGTGCGCGATGGGGCGTGTGGTGGATGTGGCGTCGCGATATCGCCGAGCCTCAATTGGCAACTGCGACAGGAGGGAGTGGGCTACTGCGCCAACTGTGAACGCATCATCGTGCGCGTATAGTGACTGCCACCAGATAAGCCACGGCCTCCTCTGGTGGAGGAGGCCGTGGCTCGCGAAAGGAGGGTAACCACAAACAGCCTTTGATGTGGGTTTTGGGGGGCGGGCACCCATCCCAACATCGCCATTAATTGTAGCGGATAAATGGCTCTGCGTCAATAGTACTCATGTCCCAATCAGTCAGGTTATGGCCGGTCCGCTAGCTATGACCGGTCTCCGTCAGGCTATGGCCGGTCTCCATCAGGCTATGGCCGGTCTCTGACCGAGTCATCTATTGGGCGCGGTTGACATTCGCACCAAACTGATTATGATACAGGCATTTCAACCAATACCAGACCTGTCTGGCTCCTGGACACGGAGGTGGGGTTGTGGGAGAGCAGATCCTGCTCATTGAAGATGATGAAGCTTTATCGCGCATGATGCGTCTCCAATTAGAACAGGCCGGTTATCGGGTCACGGTCTGCCGAGATGGGGCGAGCGGAATACAATCGGCCGGCGAGTCGGAGCCGGACCTGATTTTGCTCGATATTCTCCTACCTGACATTGATGGCTGGGTCGTCTGCGAGCGTCTACAGAAGATTACTGCCGCCCCGATCATCTTCGCCACCGCACTGGGGTCCGAGCGGGACGTGGTGCGCGGCCTCGAGCTGGGCGCCGACGATTATATGATCAAGCCGTTTAGTTACAAGGAATTGCTTGCCCGCGTCAGGTCCGCGCTGCACCGGGCGCAACGCGCCGCTTCGCAGAATGTGGATCCCCAGCACTAGAACAGCGCCAGGATCAGCGCCCGCAGTAGTTGCTCCACCAACCAGAGCAGAAGCAGAGCGACCATGGGCGTAAAGTCGAGCCCGCCGACAGGGGGGATATAGCGGCGCAACGGAGCCAGCAGCGGCTCGGTGATCCGGATCAGAAAGCGCATGACCGGATGGTAGTAGCTGATGCGGAACCACGGGAGCAAGGCGCGGGCGATGATGGCGAGGGTGTAAAAGGTGAACAACAAGTTGATCAGTTGGAGCAGAAAAGCAACCACGTGAACCTCCAGCAGGACGCCCCCAGGACGGGGGGGCTATGAGCGTTTTTGCTAGTCCGAGCGCGGGCCGAAGAGGGCGCGCCCAATGCGCACCATCGTCGCTCCCTCCTCTACCGCCACCTCGAAGTCGTCGGTCATGCCCATCGAGAGATGACGCCAATCGTGCGCCGGGAAACGCTTCCGCAGCGCGTCCAGCAGGGCGCGCAGGCTGGCAAAGACCGGCCGCACTGTCTCTGGATCGGTGACGAATGGGGCCATCGTCATCAGGCCCAGCACCGCAAGCCCCGGGAGGCTCAGGATTTCTTCGACGGCGGCGAAGAATGCCCCCTGGCGCACTTTATCCTGTTCCCACCCTGGCAGGTCGAAGCCGAACTTGGTCTCTTCGCCCGAGACGTTGCACTCCAGGAGCACTGGCAACGGCCGCCCGGCCTCCAGCGCAAATTGGCTCAACCGCCGCGCGATCTTGAGCCGATCCACGGAATGGACGTAGTCGAAGTGGGCCACGACGGGCTGCGCCTTGCGGCTCTGCACGTGGCCCACCATGTGCCAGGTTGGCCAGGGGCCGGCGATGGCGGCGTGGACGGCGGGGATTTTGGCTATCGCCTCTTCGACGCGGTTTTCACCAAAGTGACGCACACCCGCTTGATAGGCGGCGACGACCGCCTCGGCCGGGAAGGTCTTGGCGATGGCGACCAGTGTGACGCCGGCAGGGGCGCGCCCAACGCGGCGGGCGGCCTCGGCGACGCGCTCCTGCACGCAGGCCAGGTTGTGTGCGACGTCCGTCATTCCGCCATCCCCATCACGATACCAAAGCGGCCGGTGCGCCCGTGCTCAGCGCGGTAGGAGAAGAATTCATCCACGCGGCAGGCGGTGCACATCTTCGTTTGTTCGATCTGCTCCACACCTGCGGCGCGGAGTTGAGCCTGGACCGCGGCGGGCAGGTCGAGGTAGAGCTGTCCATTGACGCTGCGCACGACATCGGCCCCAGGGGGACACGCGGCCTCCACTGTGGTTGCCACGTCAGGCTCCACCGCGTAGCAGCAGGGGCCGATGGTCGGGCCAATGCCGGCCCACAGGTCAGACGGGGCGCAACCCAGCCGCTCCGTCATCGTCCGCACGGTAGCAGTAACGACGCCAGCCACGAAGCCCCGCCAGCCGGCGTGGGCCATACCGACGACGCGCCGCACGGGGTCGAACAGCAGAAGCGGCGCACAGTCGGCGAAGCGCATCAGGAGCGGCACGCCCGGCATACCGGTCACGAGCGCGTCAGTGGCTGGCTGGACGGCGCACAGGTGGGCCTGCCCGACGATGCCTACGCGCGCGCCGTGCACCTGATGAGGGCTGACGACCCGGCGGGACGCCAGGCCCAGTACACCAAGTGCGCGCCGGTGGTTCTCTTCGACCGCGACCAGATCGTCACCGACGGTGTGGCCCAGGTTGAGCGTGGCATAGGGTGGCTGGCTCACACCGCCGATGCGGGTCAGCACGGCGTGGGCAAGCCCTTCAACCCCGCTCAGCCCCTCGAAGCGATACAATAGGACGCCGTCAATACACTCGCGGATCATAACGTAATCCGTAATGCGTAATCCGTAATGCGTGATGTGTGATGCGTAATTTGCTATTTGCTATTTGCGATTTGCTTACTGCCACCCGAACCGTTGCTCCAGCGTCTTGCGAAAGTCGTCCATCGTCTCCTGGACGTAGGGGTAGGCCAGCCAGATGGTCGCCAGGCCGAAGAGCGCACCGGTGAGCACGCGCAGCGCGGGCGTGGTCTCGTGAGCCTTAATTGGGCCGGCAGGCCAGAAGAAGGCCAGCACGTAGGAGAGGAACTGGTACCCCCCGTCCAGCAGCATCGGCATCATGCCAAAGCCGACGTAGGCCCACCAGGGGAGTGGACGGACTTGCCAGCGCCGGCGCAGCAGCCCGTACACCAGCCCGCCGAGCAGGATGGCACCGTAGATGGCGGTGTCGCGCTGGCAGAGGGCCACCTTGTACCCCAACGCGGCGTTGCCGACGAAGGCGCGTGTTGACAAGCCGGGTACCGCGTCGGCCCCCACGCGCTCGACCAACTGTGGAAGCGAGTAGGCCAGTTGCGGACCAAACAGGAACCAGGAGCGGTAGGAGAGCTGGTGGCACAGCGGGCCGTACACGGCGTAAATGGCCCACGCGGGCCCCTTCAGACCCAGCACCATCAGCAGCGGGGTCAGAAAAGGCAGGCCCACGTAGAGAAAGGCCAGTACGTTGAAGATGGCCAGCCAGTGTTTGGAAAGCCAGAAGACGAAACGGTCGGCCAGGATGACGAACCGGCGCTGGCTGTGGCTCATCGGGGGTGTGGCCTCTGCCCGGCGCCGTTCTACTTCGGCCAGCACTTCGGCCGTGGTCGGTTGTGGAGGGTCGTGTGATGCGTCCATTGGGATGCGATTATAGCACAAGTGGGAACTCGTGGGAACTCGTAGGAACTCGGGGGAACTGGAGCCTGCGCCGGGAGGGCGGAGTCCCCAACTTGTTGGGGGCCTTGCCGGTGGCAGCCCGAACAAGTTCGGGACTCCGATCCAAACCTGTGCCACAAGGACGGAGTCCCCAACTTGCTGGGGACTCCGATCCTTTCTGTCCTGCTATCCGAGTTCCTCCCCGATCCGCTCTGCCCTGTTACTCGAGTTTTTCCTTCAGCGCTGCGGTGAGCGCGGGCACGGCCTTGAACAGGTCGCCGACGATGCCATAGTGCGCCAGTTTGAAGATCGGCGCTTCGGGGTCCTTGTTGATGGCGACGATGACCTTGCTCGTGCGCATGCCAGCCTGGTGCTGGATGGCGCCCGAGATGCCGACGGCGACGTACAGGTCAGGACTGACCGTCTTGCCGGTCTGGCCGACCTGGTGCTCGTAGGGAATCCAGCCAGCATCCACCGCCGCTCGGGAGGCGCCCATCGCCGCGCCGAGCGTCTGCGCGAGCGCACGGATGGGCTCAAAGCCCTCCGGCCCACCGACGCCACGCCCACCGGAGACGATGATGCTGGCGTCGGTCAGGCTCACACCGCCGACGGTCTCCCGGAAGCCGGTCACCTTGGTGTGAATGACGTCCTCGGCCAGGACCGGTTCGACGCGGGTGACCTGGCCACTGCGGGCAGCGTCAGGCTCCGGCTTGGGGAAGGCGCGCGTGCGCGTGGTAAAGACCTGCGGCCGCCGCTCGGGGATGATGCAATTGGAGAGCAGCTTGCCGGCATAGATCGGGCGCGTGGCGGTCAGTTGGCCGTCCTTGAACTCGAGCGCGGTGCAGTCGGCGATGCAGCCGGTATCCAGTTCCACCGCCAGCGCAGGGCCCAGCTCGCGCCCGCGGAAGGTCGCGCCGATGAGGACGACGGCGGGGCCGGCCTCGCGCACCGCCCTGGCCAGCAGCGCCGTGTACGGCTCGACGCGGAAGTCGGCCAGCGTTGCGTCTTCGGCCAGGAGGACTGTGTCGGCTCCGTAGGAGATGGCCTGTTGCGCCAGGGGTTCGACGCCCGGTCCACCAAAGATGCAGGCGGTCACGTGGCCGCCCAGCTCGTCCGCCATACGGCGGGCTGCACCGATGGCCTCCCAGGAAGCGGCAGCAGACTGGCCCTTGAACTGTTCCACCCATACAAAGATGTCGTTGCTCATGGTTGCGCCTCCTAGACGACTTTCTCGGCCAGCAGTTTTTCGACGAGGATTCTGGCCGCTTCCTCGACCGTCTCGGCCTTGATGATTTCGGCCTCGCCCTCGCGCGCGGGCGGCATAAAGATGCGCGGCCAGCGCACGCCGGAGCCGGGCGCACCCACCTTGTCGGCCTCCGCGCCAACGTCGGCCAGCGTCCAGAGGGGGTACTGCATCTTGGCCGCCTTGCGGATGCCGATGAAGGACGTATAGCGCGGCTCGTTGATGCCCTTGGTCGTGCCGACGACGGCCGGCAGGGGGGCCGAGACGACCTGCCGTCCTTCTTCCAGCAACCGCTCGACGGTGATGGACTTGGCGTTGGGGTCGAGTTCGGCGATCTTGATCACGTACATCAGCCCAGGGTAGCCCAGCCGGTGGGCGACGGCCGAACCGGTCTGCCACGTTTCGGCGTCAATCGCCGACTTGCCGAAGAGCACCAGGTCCACGTCGCCCATCTTCTCGATGGCCTTGGCCAGCACGTAGCTGGTGGCGAGCGTGTCGGAACCGGCGCACGCATCGTTCCAGATGCGGATGGCCTCGTTACAGCCCATGGCGATGGCGTGCTTCAGCGCCTCGAGGGCGGCCTCCGGCCCCATCGAGATGATGGTGACGGTCCCGCCGTGCTTGTCGCGCAGTTGCAGCGCCTCCTCGACGGCGTACTCGTCCCAGGGGTTGATGATCAGCGGCGACTCACCCCAGGAGACGTTGCCCGCCCCGTCCACCGACATTTTGGCTTCGGAGTCGGGCGTATGTTTGGTACATACGACGATGTGCAAGAGACACCTCCTTGAAGAAAATGCGTAATGCGTAATGCGTAATTCGCCGATCCCGCACCAGTTTTGTCACGTCTTGCCAACCCAGGTCTGCCACAAATAATGCTAACCGATATGCCTTCACCGTCCAGAGCGGGTCGCCGGTAATCGCAGCCGGCACCGTCCTCACCCACTCCTCGTAACTCAGTGGCCCGCCCTCACCCATAAGTTCCCTCCGATTACGCATTACGAATTGCGAATTACGTATTACTCCCCATACGATGGGAGTTCACACCTCAACGGCCTATCCTCCCTGTAGCCCAGCGCATAGCCAGCCTGGAGCAGTTCGTGGATCTGGCTGGAGCCTTCGTAGATGCAGGCACCCTTGGCGTTGCGCAGGTAGCGCTCGACGTCGTACTCGTCGGAGTAGCCGTAAGCACCGTGGATCTGCACGGCGTCGGAGGCGGCGGCGAAACTGGCCTCGGTGGCGAACCACTTGGCCAGGCTCGTCTCGCGTGTGTTGCGCCGCCTGAGGTTCTTGAGCCAGCCCGCCTGCAGGTAGAGGAGCCGCGCCATCTCATAGTCGCCCGCCATGCGCGCGACCATGTGCTGGACGAGCTGATGCTGCCCGATCTCCCGCCCGAAGGTGCGGCGCTCGTGGGCGTATTTGACCGACGCTTCCAGGCAGGCGCGGATGAGCCCGGTCGCGCCGGCGGCGACGGTGTAGCGGCCATTGTCCAGGCAGCTCATGGCGATCTTGAAGCCCTCCCCCTCCTCGCCGAGCCGGTTTTCGAGCGGCACCTCGACGTCGGCCAGGTTGATCCAGCCGGTGGAGCCGGCGCGCACGCCGAGTTTGCCGTGGATGTCGCCGCTCGTCACGCCGGCCATCTCCCGCTCGACGATGAAGGCACTGATGCCTGCATGGGGTGGGTCGGCGCGAGGGTCCGTCCTGGCAAAGACGAGAAAGTTGTGCGCGACGGTCGCCAGGCTGATCCACATTTTCTCGCCGTTGAGGACGTAACGGTCGCCCTCGCGGCGGGCGGTGGCAGCAATGGCCGCCACGTCGGAGCCGGCGCCTGGTTCGGTGAGCGCATAGGCAGCGTAGCGCTCCCCGCGTGCCTGGGGGACGAGCCAGCGCTGCTTCTGCTCCTCAGTGCCCCACTGGAGGAGCCCCAGCGAGTTGAGCCCGACGTGGACACTCATCACGACGCGCAGCGAGGTGTCCACCCGCTCCAGTTCCTCGCACGCCAGCCCCAGGCAGATATAGTCCATGCCGGCGCCGCCGTACCGGGAGGGGATGCAGATGCCCAGGATGCCCAGTTCCGCCATGCGGCGGAGCGCGTCGAGGTTGACCTTATGAGCGCGGTCATACTCCTTGATGGTGGGAGCGACCTCGCGCTCGGCAAACTCCCGCACCATGTGGCGGACCATGTCGTGTTCGGGGGAGAGGGAGAAGTCCATTGGATGATGCGTGAAACGTGAAACGTGAAACGTGAAACGTGATGCGTGTTGCGTGTTCCGTGATGCGAAATGCGGACACGTAAGGCGCAATTGGATCGGTTGCCAGCCGCGGGGCGGGGGGTTGGCCCGCCGTCGGGCTTTGGGTCGGGCGCCGCACTGCCGCCAATTATAGCCATAGGGCGCAAGTGCGCAAGTCAGGTACTGCAGGCGTCAATCCAGCGGGCTGCGCACCGCCAGGCCCCCCCGGTTGAGCACGTGGGTGTAGATCATCGTCGTCTTCACGTCCTTGTGACCCAGCAGTTCCTGCACCGTGCGAATGTCATAGTGGGCTTCCAGGAGGTGGGTGGCAAAGCAGTGGCGCAGAGTGTGGGGTCCGACCGGTTTGACGATGCCGGCCAGGCGGGCTGCCTCTTTGATCGCCTTTTGCAACCCGCTCTCGTGCAGGTGGTGGCGGCGCACAACGCCAGAGCGGGGGTCCGGGGATAGGGAGCTGGCCGGGAAGACGTATTGCCAGCTCCATTCCCGGTCGGCGTTGGGATATTTGCGCGCCAGGGCGTCGGGCAGGTAGACCGAGCCGAAGCCTTGAGCCAGATCCTGCTGATGCAGGGCTTTTACCCGCTGCAGGTGTTCCTGGAGCAGCGGGATGAGGCTGTCGGGCAACACCGTCACCCGGTCCTGCGCCCCCTTGCCGTCGCGGACGATGATGGCCCGCCGCTCGAATTCGAGATCCTTGACGCGCAAGCGTAGACACTCCATCAGGCGTATGCCTCTGCCATAGATCAGCTTGGCCAGCAGTTGGTGCGTGCCCGACAGGCAGCCGATGAGGCGCAGCGTTTCTTCCTTCGTCAGAACGGTGGGCAGCCGTTTGGGGCGCTTGGCGCGCAGAGCGTCAAGGGGACCGAGTTCCTGGTGAAGCACTTGGCGGTAGAGAAAAAGCAAAGCGCTGAGAGCCTGATTCTGAGTGGAGGCGGCGACGTTTTCCTGCACGGCCAGGTGGGTCAAGAATGCTTCTACTTCGGCAGCGCCCATTTCGGCCGGATGACGTAGGCCGTGGAAGTAGATGTAGCGCTTGACCCAGTTGACGTAGGCCTCCTCGGTGCGGATAGAGTAATGCTTGAGGTGGATAGCGTCGCGAACCTGATCCAGAAGCTTTTTGGGGCGTTGTTCCGTCATAGGCCATTTCCTCCCGATTTGACACAGAAGCGAATCTGGCTGTATACTGCAGGCGTCGTCGGATCTGTATCGTAAATCAGATTGCCCGGTTAAGACTGCACATAGTATAGCCGAGATTCGGCATAAG
>Ga0172363_10000216_pt1 | contig 39782 bp, 42 predicted proteins | sample LakKivs2_kivu2a2_FD_114541 | JGI IMG/M metagenome (GOLD analysis project Ga0172363, IMG submission 114541) | Sediment microbial communities from Lake Kivu, Rwanda - Sediment s2_kivu2a2 | ecosystem: Environmental > Aquatic > Freshwater > Lake > Sediment | place: Rwanda: Western Province, Lake... | reverse complement strand
CCCCCAGCACCCCCAGCACCTGCATCGCCGCCTGCGCCGCCTCCGCTCGATGAAGACGCGCTCGACGAAGACGATTGCTCCTCGCTGCACGCTGCGAAGAACGAAACTGCGAGAAGAAGACCGAACGAGAACTTGGAACGAAGCGACATACAACTCTCCTTAAGCGCCAAGCGTTGGCGCTCGGATTGTCGCATGTTTTCAAGTAAATTGGTACAGCGAGGCGACAAACCCGTCGCTATCGGATCGCGCCCCAAATGGCTCCAGCCAACCCCGCGCATCCGCGAGCCGAGGGCGCACCTGTCTGCGAACGGTGAATGTCGACTTTATTGCTCTCGAAGGCAGGGATGCTCGCGCCCGCGAGCGCGCACGCGAGCGCGCGCGTCGTGTCGGTATCAACGAGCGGCATCACCCATCGAAGCGGAACTCCCTTCGCGTGAGCGCGAACAATTTGGAGCTTCGTCTCAATCGCGGGAGTCTCTTTCAGCGCAGTCGAAAGCGCGAAGACAAGAACGGAGGGGCATCGAGCGACAATGCGCTCCATCCGCTCCGGGCTAGCCCATCTCTCTAGCAACATACCGCGCTCCCACTCGAAGCGAAAGTTCACGTTGGATTCGATGGCGAGCTTCCCGAGGAACGGCCCAACGCACGCGGCCAATTCGTCGCCAACCAAGATGACCTTGTTTCCTGGCTTTAGGTTTGGCTGCTTCGGAGGCCTTGCAAGCACCACCCCAGCCGGATGCGAAATCCCAGCGTAGGCCCAGTCGCGCTTCGTGAACGCCGGTTGCATCTTAGGCCGACTGCTTTTCGGGCAAATCGGTGACAAGTGCATGCACGAACGCGGGATTCGAGAGTGCGAGAGGACCTCGCTTCTGCCGGATTCGACCAATCGCCTGGAGCGGAGACATCCCTGAAAGGATGAGCGACTCACCGACGACGAGGCCGCTTCGGTTCAGCCCCATCTGGCAGGTGACGAGGACCTTTCGATTCTGGCGAAGGAGCGTCAAGACCGCGAGCGAGATTGTACGGACGCGCCGCATCTCTGCTCGACTGAGCTTGATGGGCACGTCCTTCATGGGAATTCGAAGGATGAGGACTCCGGGGATCTGCCACCCGTCCGGCTGGACTTCCTCAGCGGCGAGAACAAGCGCCTGGAAACCAGCCTTGGCGAGGGCGTTGCCGACGGGTGGCTTACCTCCCTGATACAGGTTTTCCCAAATCTTCGTCGCGTCGATTGGCACGGGCGACAAGATAACAGGCTTTCAGTTCCCTGGCACGATGAGCGCAGAACGCTCCTCGGGCGATGCCGCTTCAAGAAGCTTGGTCACCGACGCGATGGTCTCGAACGCCACCGATACGGCAAGCTTTCCGCCCGAACCCGTATCGACGACGAGGTCCCCGTCCTCGGTTACCTTGCCCTGGAGAAACGGCATCGGGATCGGAACCACGTTGCCAGACTCGTCCGGTGCCCGGACAAGCTCGGGGTAGACGGCTCGTGCCTGCTTCAGCGGCGCAGTCCAGACGAACCACTTCTCGCTCGTCCTGAACTGCACCACCACCTCGGAACCCGCAAACTTCTTCAAGTCGATCATGGCTTTACTCCGTACAGACCCATCTCGCTGAGCCAACGCTTCGTTTGGTTGGTCCATGTCCATGCCTTCTGAACCGACTCGGCATTTTTGAGTGAGCACTCACTCAACTGGAGCCAGTTGACGAAGGCTTCTTCAAGAGCGCGTTCAATGCTCTCTGGCGCGAGGCTAGGAGCAAGCGCACCGGGGCCATCGTCGATGGCGACTTCTGGTCCTGTCTCGACAAGGACGGCGCCCGGAGGAACGGGCAGCATGTGCTCCGAGTGACCCGTCGCAGCCGTTGCGACGACGACCGCTCCGCATGCGCGCGCTTCCAGGGGGACCATCCCGAACCCCTCCCCACGACTTGGCTGGCAGACCACGTGAACGCTTTGGTAAATCGAGGCCATCTGCTCCTCAGTCGCATTCAAGCGGCGCGAGTTGACGATGATGGTGCTCTCTTCGGCGGCTTCGGGATATGTCCCTTCAGGAGCATCAACGATGGCGATGAGCTTCGCTTCGGGCCCAAGGACACCGCGCGCACGCAGCCGCTTCCAGGCGACGAGAAGTTCGCTCGTTCCCTTGCGCTGCCTTTCGGTCGACGAGAGATGCAGCACCCGGAACTCGCCTTGACGATAGAGGGATTGAAGCGCCTCTTTTGCAGCGGGGGAGGCTTGAAACCGCGCTCCGACTCCGTGTCGAAGCGGTGGGAACCTCTGGAGCCCAAACTGCTCAAAGACCGCCGCGCCCCATCCCGATGGCGAGATGATGGCCGCGCGCTCGCGCAAGCTTGTAATGAGCCTATCGGGCAGCCACGTGCTGTTCGGCGCCAAGATCGCGAAGTTCATGTCGTGCCGACCGTGGCTCGCCATGACCTGGACGAACGCAGGGTTGCCTGCGTAGAGGCCAACGGTCGCCTCTTTGCCAGGGGCCTGGGCGATCTCATCTGAGTCGAAGGCATCGACTTCGACCGTCCCAGCGAGAACGCCTAGCTCTTCTAGCGCGCCTTGAAGCCCGCGGGAAACGCGCGCAAACGAGCCGTTTCCGAGAAACGAGCCGTAAAGCCTGACGGAAAAGGGACGGTCGCCGTCCAAGACAACGCGGTCTTTGTCGTCGAGCCGCAGCCCGAAGGAACGCTTCTTCGGCTCTGGAAACGACGAAAGCGCGCACTTCGCGTCATTGAAGGGCTTCGTGTACCGCTCAAAGTGCGGCACGCCTCCCCACTTGCGACCGTAGTAGAGAAGGTTCTGGTGATCGAAGCGCGTTCGATGTTGAAACCAGAGGAAGTCCGAATAGTTGAGCGACGAGCTTCGCGTGTGGACGACATCGGCCCCTGGCGCTTGACCTGGCTTGAGACCCGCGCAAAGAAGCCGATGACAATAGTCCTCGTCTTCGCGGTACGCGGGCCAAAAGTTTTCATCGAACCAGCCGACGTGATCGACCGTCGACTTCGGGATCGCGAACGCCGACATCGAATCGCTGGGTGACCACGCAAGCGGCGATCCGGACTCGATGGCCGCCCGAAGGCTCGGAACAGTGCTTGGAAGAAGCTCCACGTCATCGTTCAAGACGATGGCCCATTCGTGGCCATCCTCGAAGAACGCGCGGAGCCCCAGGTTCCACGACGCCGCGCATCCGAGGTTGTCGGGATGGTGATGAACGGTCACGCGCGGACCGGACGTCGCTGCGCTGAACTCATCGCAGACACGCTTTACGCCCTGATGCGTCCAGTTGTTGATGACGATGACGTGCGCGTCCGGAGCATGCTCTCGAATCGAGCCGAGGCATCGCCTCAGCATGTCGTCTCGAACTAGCGTGGGAATGACGATGGCAGTTGGCTTCATCGTTCAAATTCCAAGGTCGCCAAGCTCTCGAATGGCTGCGGCCATGCGCTTGCCAACCTCTGCTGCGCTGAACGAAGACAGGTCGTTCTTTGCATCAACGCCGTTGCGGACCTTCGTCGCCGCAGCCTTGAACCCCTCAACGACGCTTTCAAAGTCGTAGTCGAGATACTGCGAACCCTTCGCCCACCGATAGAACGGATGAGCGTCGACAAGCCCGGTCGGCTCGACGCGTACGTCCTCGGGATGGGCAAAATCCTGCGGGCCTCCGCTCGGGGTATAGAGCATGAGATTCCCCGACAGCTTGGCATCGAAGGCAGGCATGTCGAACCCCTCGCCTCGGGCAAGCGAAACGTAGCAGTTGCTCATCTGATGCAAGAGACGAAGCTGCTTGTTCGAGATGCGCTTGGTGACGGCAAAGACGTCCTTGCCGACGTTCTCCATCGTCCAGCCGTTGGCCTTGACCCTTGGATCGTCGAGCCACTCTTGCAGCGAAACGGCAAGGCTTGGCGGATAGCCCTGGAAGAAAGGAGCCTTGTCGCTCGTCTTGATCATGAGTGAGCACTCGCCCGGTCGGAACGCGCTGAGGAACCCACCGATGATGTTCCGCTGCTCCTTTCGAGGCTCCCATTTCCCCACGTGGTAAAAGCTAGGCTTCTGCGTCGGCTTCTTCGGCAAGTCACGGACGGCAAGGAGCGGCTCGTCAGGCAGGTAAGGGCAAGGGAAGACCCGTACATTCGACTCATCGAGGCCCTCAGACACCAAAAAATCCTTCGAGGCTTGGCAGGCGACCCAGACTTGCCCCACCGCCTTAAGGGCGCGGACATCGTCTTCCTGCAAGCCCTTCATCCGCTCCCAGACGGTGTAAAGGATCTTGCGGCCATTGATGAACCGCTGCTCATCCACCGAATAGTACTTGTGCGCCGTCAGCATCTGGAGCGAGCCGTCCGTCGGGACGATCTGAATGATCTGCGCCTCGACGTTTGAAACCGTGCGCTCCAGAAGGTCTCTGTACTGCTCGTCGATCTCAAGCTCTTCGCCCATCGCAATACGAATCTTCGGCGCCACGCTGCGAAGCGCGATGGGCAACCCCGAGAGCGCCAGCGCCCTAGCGTTTCGGCGCGTGTGCTCGGCAAACCCATCCGCGAAAGTTTCCCACGGCCCTTTTAGAATGACGCCGCGCGCGAAGTCGGCTGAGCGGCCGACTCCCGTCGGCTGCTGATCGCCGCCAGCCTCGACGAACTTGCTAAGTTGCTCTGCCAGCGTGATCATGTCGCCCTCGTAAAGACGCGGTTCTTGTCGATGTGAGCCGACCACGAGCAGCGACCGCAGGTGAACCTCTCGCCGTCGCAGACCTCCCCAGCCGAATGAAGCGGCTGGCCGTCTGGATCGAGGAAAAGCTGCCCGCTCTTGCGACGGTCAAGCGCCCAGTATCGGTTCGATTGGCGAATCGTGATGATGCAATGCGCCGCCGGGAGGCCGCGTTCTTTGCACTTCGGACAGAAGATGAGAAGCGCAAGCTCGTCAGGCATCTTCGGGTCTTGCACCATGATGATGTCGCCGACGCCGTAGAAATCGACCTCCTTGCCGTTCCGCGTCATGTACATGAGCGGAACGTAGGCCTTCCCGATCTCTGGATGATCGGTGAACTCGTGAGTGAACATTCCGGCAACCTCGTTCGGGTTGCCAGCTTGCATGCCGAATTTCTTCGCGAGCGCCTTCTCGCGGTCTGCCTCGTCGCGACGCTTCTCGGCGTCCGCTTCCATCTGCGCGATGTAGCGGTCGTGCGCCATCGTCGTCGTACCGCCCTTCACGAACACGTCAAGAGGAACGCCGAACATCTTCTTGGGCTCAGCAGGCGCGTCGCTTTCAAGGGTCGGTGGTACTTCCGCGTGCGGCTGCGCGGGCTTGTCGTCTCTCATGCGCGGGAGCATGCCCACGGATTGCCAAAAAGTCAACTCTAGCTCAAACGAGTTGTTCCCTCATCCAGCACGCAAAGACTTGCCGCGAGAACGTGACCGCTAAAAGCCATCGCAATCTCCGGTATTTCACGTCCTCGACAGACGGTAAAGACTGATGCTTCCGGTCATCGTGACGCCCGCGTTGCTGCAAAACACGTCGAGCGACGTCATGTTGTTACCGGCCGCTACAACCCACCATGCACCGCTCGCCTGGTAGTTGAAGGTCCGAGGACCGCTTGCATCGTACACGATGCTCGTGCCAGCAAAGGTCCGAGCGCCGTTGGTCACGAACGTCGAGCTAGCGTTCAGGTAACCATTAAACGCTATTTGAGATGCTGGGCTAAACGTCGAATGGTGCAGAATGAAAGAGTCCGTGTTCGAATCGACGAACGGACCTCCGCCACCAGAGCCATTCCCAACAACCGACGAGCCGATGTTCGTGTTTGCACCGTTCGGACGCATCTTCAGGATCGAGCCGCCTGCGCCACCAAGCAGCACCTGGCCCTGAATCAAGTAAAGAAGCTGGGTGTCGCCGTTCAGACCAGCAAAGGTCGTGCTGTTGACGCCAGCAAGCGTCTTGGTCTCAATTAGCGTCTGAACGGTTGTGCCGCCGCCCGAGACTGGAAGAACCCACCCGTTGAATGCTTGGTCGGGAACCATCGTAACCTCCGATCAGATTTCGATCTTGTACAGGCTGATTCGGCCGCTGAAATCCGATGCGCCGCCTGCGTCATCGATCACAAGCGACGTAAGGTTTGAAGCGACGCTCGTATAGGCTGCGGAAGGCATGTAGCGATACGCGCTCGCTCCCTGCCTTTCAAGAACACTGCCTTGCATCGTTCGGATAAGAGGCGTCGCGCCGCTTGTTCGCGCGGCGTTGATCTCCACCGAGAACGATACCGTCGACCCGGCAAAAAACGTCGTCCCAGCAAGGTTCCAGGGAGTTGCCGCGACGTTGACCGTCACGGGACCGCCTGCGGTTGAAAACGTCGCCGCTGCTGTCGGGGTATAATTCGCGGCGTTTGAATCACCGTTGACCAGAATGCGAACTGGGGTCGCTCCCAAAGCGCCAATGAGCAGGTCGCCTTGCAAAACGTAAAGCGCGTCGGTATCCCCGTCGAGGCCCGTGAACGTCGTCGAAGACGAAGCCAACACGAGCTTCGTCTCGACGAGCGAAAGTCCTCCGCCTCCTTGCGGAAGAACCCATCCGGTAAACGCCTGAACTGGCATCGTGTTTTCCTCTTACATCATCGCAGGCGTCTACAGGACGATTCTCGGACGACCACGTCAATCGGGCTTCTTGTCGCGCGCTTCTTTCACGACCGCCACCATAAAAGGAGCAAGGTTGTGCGCGAGACCGGGCGGATACGGAGCCTGTGCCGAGGGGTTCTCAATAAGGTCCTTCAAAAGGTCGTAGTGCTCGTTTTCAAGCTCAAGCCAGCCCGAAGTGGCAGACTTGACGGCGTCTCGGATCGCCACCACGGCAAGAACGCTTGCCATGCTGACAGCGAATTTTGGATCCGTCAGGCGCGCAAGGACGAACTTGTCGAAGCTCACCTGCTCGGTCGCGCCGTTGGCGAACTGGACCGGCTTTCCTTCGATGTCGCAGATGGTGACGGGTGCAGGAACTGGGATGTACTTCATGGCGGCAACCTAGCCAGCAGTTTCCCAAAGGTCAACGCCGACCGGCATCAAGTCCGCGAGAGCTTGTAGAGGCTAACCTGACCAGTCAGCGTACCGGCGACTGCGGCCACCTCAAGCGAAGTCAAGTTCGCGATGGGACTCGCGTTGAACGAGTTGCCGCCGTTCTCGACGAGTGTCTGGAACGCAATCGGCCCCTGGAACCGCGTGATTGCCTGCCACTGGAAGAGCTGCTCTAGCGTCGCTGCGCGGCTTTCAGCGTCAATGCGGCACCAGAAGGTGACGCGCGAGGTACCCGTCAGCGTCGTCGAGGCAGGATACAAGATCTGGTTTGTTGCCGCGCTTGCAGGAGGCGCTCCCGAGGAGTTGAGCGCCAAATAGGTGCCAGCGCAGACTGCGCCCGCGTTCCCGTTCGGCCTGAGCGCGACCTGCGAACCCGCCGAAAGCGTGATCTCGCCCTCGACCCAGTAGATTTTGTCGGTGTCTCCATCGAGACCCGAGAAGGTGCTCGACGCTGCGGCAGCCAGCGTCTTCGTCTCAATCAGGGTCCAAGGGCCACCTCCTCCGGCAGCAGCCCAAACCGGCGGAAGGCCAGCTCCCTGCGACGTAAGAACCTCGCCCGCCGCACCTGGAGCGCCGTTGACCGTGATTTCGTTCGCTGTCGTAAATTCAATTCCGGTACCGCCCGAAATGACCACCGGACCCAGGGTCGACTGTACTACCGCGAAAATTCCGTCGATTTGAGCAAGCCCTCCGGGGGCTGAAATCGTGATGTTAGACGACGCGGTAATGTTCGCTGGCTGGATGGTCAGGAGTTGTACCGAATTGTTGACTTCGACCGAACCAGGACGCAGAATGACGTTTTGACCCGCAACATCGTCTACTCTGACTTGCGATTGCCCGCCTGCGATCTGCATCGTCGCAGTGTCCCCGGTGGCAAGGTCCGTCACAACCGTTGAGGCGGGAAGTGTCGTTACGCTCGCGGAGGCATTGTCAATGACGAACGATCCAGTCGACGTGAAACGTCCTCTGGATGTTCCGCCAGTCTCGAACTGAAGCGCAAAGGCGTCGTTCGTGCCGAGCACGGCGTCAGCGCCGAAGCTGTTTCCGTTCTGGACAAAGGCTACCGTCGGGAGCGTCGCAGCGGTGATGAGATCGCTGTACGCCCCCGTGTTGAGCGACACCTGGGCGACACCTCCGCTATAACGGAATCGGCCAGCGTTGGCCGTGCTGACAGCGGTGAGAGCGCCGTCACCGAAAGCGAGGAAGGCGTTCTGGCCAGCTCCAACAGGGTTTGAGGCGACGCCGCCAGCGACGGCCACCTGCTCCGTCGACACCGCCGCAGCGGCGTTGACGAGGAAAAGACCAGCAGAGGTGAACCTGCCCCGCGTCGTGCCGCCAGTCTCGAACTGAAGCGCAAAGGCGTCGTTCGTGCCGAGAACCGCATCGGCGCCGAAGCTGTTTCCGTTCTGGACAAAGGCTACCGTCGGGAGGGTCGCAGCGGTGATGAAATCGCTGTATGCACCGCCGTTGACGCTACCCTGCCAGGATGGCGTTCCCGCGTTGTTGTAGCGGATGCGACCGGCTCCAGCGCCGGAGACCGCCGCGGTAGAAGAACCAGATTCCAGGTAGACCTCGGCGGTCAGGCCGCTCGACATCTGAAACGAACCAGTTGAAACGGCCGCGTTGTTGACCGTGTCGATCTGAAACTTGGTGTTCGTTGCGGAATCTTGAACCGCGAAGGTGGCCGTCGAGTCCACGGCTGCGCGCAGAACGCTGTTGCCGAGAACCTGGAACTGATCGGCTGTCAGCGCGGCAGCACTTCCGACGACCACAAGATTCGCGGGCACGACCTCGGTAATGACACCAGCCGCTGCAACCCACGGCGAAGCGCCGCCCGAAGCAAGCGGGACATACGCACCGCCGTTGGTGCTGATCTCCGCCTGCATCGCGATTTCGTTGTAGCGAAACCGCATCGTATTCGCGTCAGAGACCGCTGCTAAGGAGCCCTCGCCCGTCTGGAGATAGGCCGCAAGCCCAGTCGGGTCGTTCGCTGCAATGCCACCAATGACGAGAAGCTTTTCGGTCGACAGCATCGCCGTGTCGCCGATGGCCACCGTGTCTGTAAGCGTCGTCAGCCCGACGACCGTACCACCATAAAGCGTCCACAGATCGGAGCCGGTGCCTCCTCCGCCTTCAGAAATGTACGGAAAGAAGCGATTCGTGCCGTGCTTGATGCTCATGCACTACCTCAGGGAGCCGAGCCGACCATCACGTAGACACCGATGTCGGGAAAATCGTCACCGAGCAGATTTCCGATCTGAAGGTCAACCGTCGCGAAATCCCAAGTTGACACTGTCGGTGGAGGTCCTACGTCGAAATCGCGATAGAGGCCGATCAACAACTCGTTGCCAATCGCCTGGACCTCAACCGGCTGATAGAACGGAAAATCCGCGGCAGCCACCGTGACTGGATCGGCAAGCCCCTGCTGAAGGACACCCGAGGCGCCGTTCGGAAGGAACGGAAGACCCACGTTGACAGCGCCCGTCGTCACATCCTCCGAGCGAATGTTCGTCGTGACCCGAGCACTGGGCGCCGTCGGCTGGGGCGTCTGCGGATAGGCAAGCGACTGCTCACAAGCAGGGATGACGATACGAGGACCGGCCTGCCCAGGCGTCGTATCGGGGACGCCAGCGCCCTGCTTCGGGTACTGATAAGGAGTGCGGAAATTTCGGTAGTCGTAGACGTTTCGAAGACGCCAAGAAAACGCCCACTTGTATCGAATCGTCAAAGCAGGGTCTTCGATGTTCGGAAGAATTTTCGGAAGCCATACGACCACTCGCGCACCAAACGGGACCTGCAATCCCTTGACGAGGTTTGGGTCGTAGCCCGGCTCCCCAACCGCAGCGGCTGGATCAAGAGCAGCGCCACCGACGCCATCGAGGACCTCAGTGAGCATGATCTGCCGGTTGACGCTCTGCCCGCTGTAAACGGTCCTGAACCCGGAGAACGGTCGCAAGATTCGGGCTACCCCGAATTGCGCGTCGGCCGTCACCATTTTTCCCGTCATCGTCTTCTCCAGCTTTTGAAAGCGTCCAAAGTCTATCGGAACTCCGACCGCCGCGCGACAAGAACCGCTTACTTCTTGGACGCCGCAGAAGATGGCGCGCGCTTGGGGGCGCCCGCCGGAAGCGCGGCCTGCAGCGCCGAAACCGTAGCTGGCGACAAAGAGCGCCGTTGCTCTGCGACCTTCCTCAGCATCTGCAAAGAAACCGCCCGGTCGGAGAACAGCTGAACGAAACGAACCACCCACGGGTTGATAGAGACGCTTCCTGGGCCGAACTGAATCAGTTCATCGACGTGGCGCACGTTCTTTTCAGGCTCGCTGCCAGGAACGCTCATGATGAGATTCCTGGCCTCGCCAAAGAACTGCATCATCTCAGCGTCGCCGCTGATCTTCATGCGCTCAAGCGCCGCATCCAATTTGGATTTGTAGTAGGGGTCGCTCGACCATTTCGAGAACTCATTTCCGCGCCAGGCATCGTACGCGATCTTATCAGGCGGAGGATTGCCTGTGTACCGACCGGCATCGTTGTCCTTCATGACCTGAGTCATCGGCCACATATCTTTCTTGTTGAAATTCCAAAGCTGCTGAAAGTAGGGGGCGAAACTCGGCGCCTGTTTTATGCCTATAGATGCCCATTTGTTGAATGTTCCCGGGGAACCATCGAAAAAGATCGCTCGCCGATCAAATATCCATCGTTGGCCACCCGTCGGGCTATATGGGGCGTGACGCTGATAGCATGCGGGAGGACTCGTATCTTCGAAATTACGGAAGGCGCGCGCGAAGGCAAGCGAAGAGAAAGGCAGCGAAGCCGCAGGAACTCGGTAAGCCACCGCATAGGCCTCGTAGGCGGTCGCGTATCCAAACGCAGGTCGCGCCCATTTGCGAAGCGCCATGCACACCCGTCGCTCGTTCCACCAAAGGCTGCTCGACGGCATGTTCGGCTCAATAATGATCGACCAAAGAAAATTGTTGTACGTGAGAGGCGGGCACGGGCCCTCGTCCATGCCGCTCGCGTCCTCGAAATCGTAGCCGCGGCACACGAGGTCGCCAATTTTCCAATTTCCCGTAGCTTTGTTCGCCCATTTCCCGGTCTGGGATGCAGCGTATCGGTAGCTCATCGCTTGCCTCCACGGGCACGGTGCCTAGCGTACATCCAAACGCCAAAACCGGCGCCTCCAGCCGCAAAGAGCGATACCCAAGGGATCGAACCTTCGGCGAACCTTCCCTGGTCCTTTTTAATTGCGTCGTTAAGGGCGTTCGCGACCTGTTTGCCTACAATTAGCTGACTTTTCGGCGGCATCTTTTGATTGTTTTCCAACGCCGTCATGTCAAAGACCCAGCCGCCGTCTCCTCCGTTAAGCGTTTGGTCGTAAAACGCCTGGCCATCGACTGGCTTCAAAGCAAGCTTCGAAAAATCGGAAAGCTGCTTTTGGAACTTCACGTCAAGCCTCAAGGACATGACGTTGTCCGTCGCAAGGTCACGACAGGTGGCCGCGCCTTCGTACCATTGGTTGAACGTGCCTTTGGTCTTGATTCCGTAAAATTCGCCCTCGCCGAACATATCGGCCCTTCTGAAACCGAGGTCTCCAGGCACGAATCCGTTTCGTTGAAGGAGATCGTTGTTCAGATAACTGAGGAACTCATCGTTGATTCGCTGAGAGACATACTCGTTCAAACAGATTTGCTGGAGCGTTAGGAAAAAGGATCGTCCTTGGTCGGTTTGCGAAGGAACGAAGCCAGATGGGGATTGAACGCCAGCGAGAATGGCCTGAACAAGCTTCCACATGCACTCGCGTGTGACACGCGGGATTCCGAAGCTCTTAAGGTTGTACTTTTTCTTGATGGCTTCAACGCCTGCCGTGTAGCAATCTTTTGGCGTCCGGAAGTTTCTGGCTCCAATCCATCCTGCCTCGTAGGTTTCAACGCCGCAGGTCGTCGGGCGCAACATTGGAGGCACAACGTCGCCGCACAGCGCAACGTAGAACCACATCGGCGTCATGGGCGGTGCAGGCGACTCGGGAATCCGAGCAAGTCCGCCTTCTCCGAAGACTGACCAGCGATCTTTGCCAGGAGTCTTTCCGGAGTACTCGCCAGCACCGACCCAGTGATCAACGGATCGCTGAATCCAATACGAGATGGGCCGGAAGTAGTCGCCCGGCGTTTGACTTGCACCTGAACCTTCGCTCGCCAGGGGAGTCATGCTCTGGGACAGCTTTGACTTACAAAGCTCAAAGACCACTTCACGCGCCTGCATGTCGGCTATTTTAATGTTTGCGAGAACCATCCTGGGATCGGTCCCCGCGAATCTCTTGATGAGAAATTCGATGACGCTGAGAACGACCGAGGTCAACTTTCCGACCCATGGCACCGCTGCAAAAACGTCCTTCACGGCCTCCGTCGAAAACTTGAAGGCCTTGCTCGCCTCCACAACGACCTTGATGCTGCCATTCAAAAGGTCATTGACAGCGCCGACAATGTTGGCGGCGTTTAACTTTTCTGAATTGACAAGCTTGATGATGTCTATTCCGAGGTCGACGCCGCTTTGTACAAAGGACGCGTACTTTGCGGCTTCCTTCACCTTCTTTGAGACGGTATCAAAGGCCCGCCCGGTTACGACCTCAACCGTCGCATTCAGCGAACGCAACTCCAAAAGCATGGGCGTCCAAAGAGCCCCTTGCTCAGCGGCCTTTGCCATCCAGTTCGGGATCTCTCCGCCAAAGGCGGCCAAATACTTGTCTCCCTTCGAGAGATATTGACTAGTCTCGGCAGCGTATTTCTCGCCCTTCTTTTTTAGATCTTGACCGAGCTTGTGATACTCCTGAACCGCTTCAATGCCCGACACGAACGAGCCTGCCCATTCCTGCCGCTGCGGAGCAAACCACGTCTTGGGCGCAATCGCGGACTCTTCGCCCGTGTACCGCGCCGCAAGTTCAAAAAGTGCGTTCGGATCCGGCATGGCTCAGGTCTTTCGCCTCGACAAAAAATAAGCTCCAGCACCGAGCGCCACGATGCCCGCAAGAGCCACCGCGGTCTTTGCTGACGGAGACATCTCGGTCTGACCCAAACCTCGGAGGCTTGCCAAAAATCCCCCCGGGACCCCTTCGACGTCGCGCTTCTTCTTTTGATCGGGCTTGCGCGCTCGCGTCTCACGCGCCGCAGCCGCCTTCTCAAAAATCGAAGCAGTAGACTCCGGGGCAAAGCGGTCAAGCCACTCCTTCAACGCGCCTTCAGGCTCGATCTTCCCGCCCTTGGTGAGGGTATAAAAATCGCGCACCTTGAAAGGGAAAGCTTGTGGGTAGTATCCCTTGCTTTCACCGTCGTTGTCGTACTCCTGATACGCGCCTCCCAACGGGTCGATATTGAGGAGATTCCCTGATGCGACACCCCACGGCGTAAGGCCTGTGTTTGATCCATAGACCTGCTCGAAGGTTGCTCCAAGGTTTTTCAGAGCGGCCTTCATCTTGGTCGCCTGATCGAGTCGATACTTGTTGTCGTCGCTCGTCGGCTTGACGTTCTTCAGGACAACGTCCGGATTTTCCGGCGGCCGGTGCCGAATCGCTCCTTCGTTCCCGAAGCTCCACCCAGCCCAAGTTTCTTGTGGGTCATTACCCACCATCCAAGGCTGATAGCAAGAGACCAGATCAGGGTACTTCTTGCGAAGTTCGCTGCCCAGATCAAAGTCCGACATTCCGCTATGGACCCAGCGCACTCCACGCCTACACTGCTCTGCGTAGAATTTTAAAGTGTCTTCTGGCTGGTACATCCTCCACCCCCAAAACATCCTGAAATCGGGCTTCGGATCGTTCCAGGGAAAGAGTCCTAGGTAATTTCGAACGGCGCGCTGAATCCTAAGCTTTGTTCTTTCGTTGAGCTTTGGCGACGGAAGAGTTTGCTTCGGATCGGTCAGCGTCAACTGGTAATGATTGAACTGCTTGTAGTTTTGTCCTTTTGCACCGTTGTCAAAAATGACGACGCCACCATTTCGAGCGGTGACGTAGTGGTCAAGCGCGTTCTGCTGCGCGTCGTTTTCAAGATAGTAGGGAAGGTTCGGGAGGTGATTCCGAAGGACTCCCTCATTCCTCCACGCTTGGTGCCAGTAGCCAAGTTCGGATGCAGTCGTATGATCCGAGTAAGTAGGCCAGGAACATGGGATATGCGTCGGTACCGCATCCGTCTTCCTTAAAAAACGCTGGTACGGCGCACCCTCGCAAAGGCCGCGATTTACGTACACGAGAAGCCCTTTCAGGTCTTACGGGTCATTGAATAGGCCGCGAAACCTACGACCCCGAGCGCCGCTGCGACGCCGACGTAAAAGAGGGGCTTCTTGTAGATCGGAATCTCTGCCTGCTCTGCCGTGGGTTCGTTGTAGAGGGGCTCGGTCATGATTTGAGCCTGCTGTTTAGCCGCCTCTTCTTTCGCCGGAGTCCTTGCAGCACCGCGGCCAGCATCAGGAGCCGTCCGTCCCCCTGCGCCGCGGGCTGCGTCTTGTTGAGCCTGACCGGCATTCTTCGCCGACGGCGGCTTCGGCCGAGCGAACGCCAGAAGCGGAGCATACCGCCCGTAGCGACGAAATTCTCTTGCCGCCTTTGAAAACTGAACGCGCGGTGGAGCCTTCGGAGCCTGCTGGGCCTGCTCAGCTTGTTTCTGAGCTTCTTGGCGCTGCTGCTCTGCGGCAACAGATTGCTTCTTCTCCCAGTCGAGACTCGCTTCTTCGGTCTTCTGGCCATGATCGCCGTCAGCCCCGCCGGGACCAAGATTGTAGCCTTTGGCAATCAGAAACCCCTGCCACGCCTTGACCTGAGGACCCTTTTCGCCAAGCTTCGTCCGCGGAGGCGCCGAAGGAGTTGCGGCCGGAGCGGAGGTGGGTTGCGCTTGACCAGTCGTCGTGGTCTGCGGAACGGCGCCCTCTCCCGCCTTGCATTTCGCGGGGTCGCGCTTGCACTCCGCCTCGTAGAACAGTCCATCGCAAGGAAGCGAGATGCCAAGCTGACCGAACTTTGGATCTGCCTTGAAGCGAGCTTCCCACTTCGCGAACGCCTGCTTCGAGCGATTTCCAAAGTCGCCGTCTGCCACGATGGGCTTGTTCTCGGCGTCGGTTATCCCGACTTCCTTCAGCATGTTCTGGGTCGCCTTGAAGTCGGTCGCGTTCGTACCGCACCCAGCCGACTCCGCGTCGAACGCACCGACGGCCACCATGCGAGGACCGGCCATGACCGGACGAACGCCCCAGCCAGGGACCGGCGCCTCGCGCCAATCTCCGTAGTAGGGGTTGGGGTAGCTCTTGAAATAGGTGACAAAACTCATGATTCGGTACTCCTCGACTTGCGCCTTTGATAGGCCACAAACGCAACGACGCTCGCGGCAATAACGCCGCCCATGACGACGGCAGCGGTAAGCGCCTTACCCGTCTGCCTCTTCAACTCCTTGTCGATGAGAGGCTGAAGCACTTTCGGATAGAGCCGCGTCGTCAGATACTTTTCGAGCGGCGGGGCCGCTGCATCAATGATCTCCGGCAGCTTTGGCTTCAACGCTTCAACGGCAGGCGGGATCGCGGCCTTCGCAAGCTCGCCAATCTGCGGCTTGATGGCGTTGACGAACTGGCCGCCAATCGCTGACGGGTCGATGAACCCAAGGCCTGCATGAGGTACCGGCGCGTACATGGTTATTTCGCCGTCCTCACCAAGATGAGCGCAACGAGACCGACGTACGCAACGCCAGCGGCAATACCAGCATAAAGGAGCTTTTCGTTGACCTTCTCCTCAAGCACAGGAAGCGATGCGCTCGCGGCAGCCCGCGCCGCTTGATTCAACGCCTCCTGACCGCCAAAGAGGTCGGTAAGCCCCGCCCCAAGACCGTTCATGGGAGTCTCGTAGTAGCCGACAATTTTGGGCATTACGCAGCCTTCTTGTTCAGATCGGAGATCAGCCAGTCGCGTGCCTGACCGAGCGCGACGAATTTTTCATGAGCCTTCTGCCGCCGCTCGGGTGCAACGCGGTCGGGATGCGCTTTTGCTGCCTCACGCTTGAAGGCCGTTCGGATCTCGTCCTCCGTTGGCGAGCCCGAGAGCTTCAGCATTTTCAGGTACTTCTTCCGAAGCTTCTCGGAATCGTCGATCCCCGAGGTCCGCGCTTTGGTCGAATTTCCAGCTTGCGAGTAGTCGGTTGCTCCTTTGGACGTGGCGCTCTCCTTTGCGACACGCTGAGCCGTTGCGACGCAGGAGAAGCAGATGAGGTCGCCGCTCTCTGGAACCATCGCTGCATGAAAGAGGCATACGGGCCTACGACATGCAACGCACGTGGACGCCATCGGCTCGACACATCGCAGGATGTCTCCCGAGGAGTGACGAACCTGCTGTTCGCAATGAAGACCCATCCGCTGAGCCTGCTTCCACGTCGTCTGAAGGTGCATCTGCACCCGGGACAACACGCGAACCGCTTGCGCGACCTCCGGATCGTCAATCGGGAGGTGCTCAGCGGCTTGACCGAAAAGCTGGCTGAAGAGGCTAGAGATGTTCATGCTCAGTCACGCGGCTTCAATCGCCTTCGACGCTTCAGGTTGCGACGATAGCTTGACCTCGTGGGGCTAAGCCAGTCGGATGCGACGCCAATCGCCGCCTCGCCCGCGGCGAGCTTGAGGGCTCCGGACGAGCCCTCGGTCTTTGCGATGTGCTCGTAGACCTGCATCCTCTTGTAAAAGGCGTACCCAATTCCGACAAGCAGCAGCGTCCCGACCCCATAGAAAAAGAACTTCTCTCCAGACGAAAGCTGCCGTGCGGGCGGCTCCTGACCCAGCGGAACTGGCGGCATCACGAGGGCGCCATACGACGCCATCGGAACCATGGGATGAATTGCTCCAAGCGGCGCCATTGGCAGCCCGATAGGAGCCGCTGGTGCCGCGAGAGGAAATCCGGAGAGATGCTCAGGGATCCGGTACATGTTTTTCAGCCCTTGCGGTTCTTGTAAACCATGTACCCAAACACGCCAAGAAGAGCAGCGCCAGCGACGTACGGACCGTACTTTGCCGCGGCCGACTCCTCTTTCTCCTTCTGCTCCTCCTCGACCTGAACGACCTTGGGAATCTCTTCCGCCGGAGCCTCAGCCGCGGGCGGCACTGCTGCGGGCGGCACTGCTGCGGGCGGCACTCCTTCCGCCATCATCATCTGGTCGTAGACGACAGGCGGCATCGGAGCTGACGCAGCAGTCGGTGCCGAAACGGAAATCTGCGACTTCAAGTCCTCGATCAGCTTCTTCAGGTCTTCGTTTTCCTGCTGAGCCTTGGCAAGCGAGTCCGATGCCTTGCTCACTTCCTTCTTCGATTCCTCAACCGCCTTCTGCTCGACGACCTTTTGCTCCGTCGAAGTCAGAGGCACGCCGATAGGACGAGGCGACAGCTTTCTGGAAACGGTAAACTGCTTGGCGATTACCTTCGCGTCCGCAAGCAAACCGTCCTCGACAGAGATCTGAGTCGTCAGCGAAAAGACCGGAGTCCTGACGACATTGACAGGCACAAGCTTGGAGAGGAAGAAGTTGATGTCCTTCTTCAACGTCGAAGATTGAGGACCAAAATCAGGAATGAATTTCAGTTGATTCTTGAGCAAGCCGATTGCAGCCAAGGTCCCAACGCAGTTCTCGGACGCTGCGTACTTCTTGGCCATCGAAGGCGAAGCGAACTTGCCTTCGATCATTGACAACATCGTCGCCTTCAGGTTGCCAATGGCAAATACAGCTTGGGGCAGGCAAACGACTGAATCGACGAAGGCTTGCTCGGCAGACTTGAAAAGCTCCGGCATGCGCTTGGCGCGCGCTACGACGGGGTCCGCGCTACTGGGCGATTTAACTTTATAGGAACCCTGACCAGGAGCCTTGGGCGCGGGCGCCGCCATCTTTGTCTCTCCGCTGATAAGCGAAATGGGCCGAGGCTGACCGGGGGCGCGAGGCGCAAGCTGCGCCATGGTCCTGTCCGTTGGCGATTGACCCAATCCCCGCATCCCAAAGAGCTTGACTTGATTCATCGCCATCGAAACGGCCGGACTGCCGGACCCAGGAGCGGACGGCGCGGGCGCCGATTTTTTGCCTTCCGTGCCATAGCCGTACGAGGGAGCCGACGGAGCAGGAGCAGGGCCGCCGGGACCTACCACCGCCGCCGCCATCGCGAACGGCGGATCCATCGACCCAGCAAGCAAGCGGCGAGCAAGGTCGTAGTTCTTGGAGACCCACTTCTCTGCGCCCTGGGCAGAAACATTTGGGTCAAGCGCCGTTCCAGAGACCTTAAAAGCGAACGCGTATCCAGTCACGCCGTTGAAGGCGCTTGAGAGGTCTTTTGCAAACGCGTTCAAAATCTTTTCGCGCTTGCTCGGGTCGCTCTCCGGGGCTGCGATGGACCTCATTTCTTTGCGAATGGCATCTCGCCAATTCGAGGCCGGATCCATAGCCAGCGCAGCCATCACCGAGACCAGTTCAGAAAACGTCGGCTGATCCATCCCAGCCCGAAGCCGCGAGTCAGGCCCGAGAAGAACCGCCTTGCTCATTTCCGCGAGGGCATCGACCCAGCGGAGTGCTTGAGACTTCCCCTTTGCAACGGAGATTGCCTTGGGACCTGGAGACGGGGGGCCCTTTTTGGACGGTTGCGTCTTCGGAAGCGCCATCGGCGAAATGGGCCCGAACATCGACCCGCCTGATTTCCCCGGCGCAGACGGCGTCTTCTCGGCCTCGCGCCCAGAAGAAGAATCGGCGTAGGTCATCGCACCTTGCATCTTGCTCGCCGAGCTTGAATCGGCGACGCGGCCGAAGCCGAGCATGGAGTCCTGATAGGGAGAGTGCATGGGCATGAGCGAGTCCTTATAGGGAGCGCGGAAATGCGAGATTTCGGTGTAGCGGGGAACGCGGTAGGTCATGGCAATCTCTCCTAATCAGGCGCGACGACGGTTCGGTTTCACGGCAGGTCCGGAAATCTTTAACTTCTTCCGAGCCGCATTGATGTTCTTGGCAATCTCTTGGCGCACGTAGTCCGGATACCGATGCTTGAACCTCGGATAGTACGCCGATGCAGCCCGCACGTGGACCGCATCGTAAATCGGGTACTTGAAGCCGCGCTGCCATGCGAACTGAGAAGGCTTGGTGGCTCCCTTGGTCCGATGCTTTTTCGGAGCCTTTCGGTGGCCCCATCGGCGTCGGTTCTTGCCCTTGCCTATGGTGATGATTTCGCCAACGTCGCCCTTCGAGGCACGGAAGTTCCTCTTTGCCTTGCTTCGATTCGGCGTCGCCTTCTTCGGTCGAGTGAAGAACCATGCCGCCACGCCAAGCGCGAGAACCCCCGCGCCGATGCCGACGTACATCCAAGGAAACGGCTTTTTTTCTTCAGCGGGCGGGTACAGGGGTGGCTGATCGCTCAGCATGGCTGGCGCACCGGAAGGCGGAACCGCTGCGCCTGCGGGAGCAGCCGAAGACGGCACCGGAGTCTGACCGGCGCCACGACCGTACATCTGGCCAATCAAACCGCCACGCGCGAGCGCGAGGCGAGACTTTAACGCGGCCGACATCCTCTTCTTGTCCACTTGGCGCGGCGGCGCGGCCGGAGTGGTCTGCACAGAACTCGGCGCTGAAGCTTGCGGCGTCGGCTGCGGCGCAGTCGGAGCAGAGGTGGTGCCTCCAGTCAGATCGTGTCCGGTTTTTTCCTTTACGACCTCGGTAGCCTTCTGTTCCGCGTAGGCTCCGGGATCTTCAAAAGCTTTCTCGCCGTCGGTGAGGAGCGCCTGGCCATCTTCGAGGCTCAGGCCGAATCCCATCATTCCGTGCGTCATTCGGTACATGAGAAGCCCCCTTATCACGCCTTCTTCGGGCGCGTTGCGTAGATGATCCCGCCGATGACAGCGAGGGCAAGAACGCCGCCTCCGACGCCAATGGCCACCTTAGCTTGGGTCGTCAGGCCGCCCTTTTGCTGCGTAGCGGTCGGAGGGTAACCCGGATAATACGCGCCGCCCGGACCCACCTGAGCCCCCAGATAGCCCGCACCGCCAGAAGGAGCTTGGCCACCGCCAGAAGGAGCTTGGCCACCGCCCGGAAGGAACGGCTGAACAGCGCCTTGAGCAGTCTTCACCGGATCAGGAAAGCATTGGTTGAAGACTGGAATGTAACCCTCTGGGCACGCTCCTGTTGAGGTCTGCTTAGGAGCCGTTCCAGGCGGGACGCTCCCGCCCCCGGATGCGTCGCGTCGAAGCGTGTCGCACGAGCAGACTTGGCCCTTTGAGGCAAGGCCCGCGCAATAGTTGGCGAATGCCGCCGCTGTCTTTTGGCCAAACTGCCCGTCAGCGCCAGAGGCTCCAACGTCGTAGCCGAGTTTCATCAACAACCGCTGGGTCTCTCGGATGTTGTCCGCCGCAGGCCCGCAGGGATTTGCCGTCGCCAGAGTCATAAAACCAAGACCCTGGCCTCCAGACGTGTAGCTCATGATGATGCTCTCTTATTCAAGGTTGACGACCCGCAAGGCTTTCAACGCTTGCGTGTCACGTAAATGAGCCCGCCGATGACGGCGAGGGCGAGGATGCCGCCTCCGACGCCGATGCCCACCTTGGCTTGAGTCGTCAGGCCGCCCTTCTCCGCTGGACCAGGATAGGGATACACACCGGGACCTGGACTAGGACCAACGAGAACCCCTTGAGCGGCTTGCGCGGCTCGGGCCGCAATCGCATCGGCGTCCGACCGCTTGTAGCAGAGCGGATAAATTCCGATTTCGTCCGCCTTGCAAGCCTGCGCGGTCGTCGAAGAAGCAGGAGGAGGCTGCGACGGCGTTCCGCCCTGCTGAGGTTGAATTCCAGGCAGGCTTACCGATGGGACGCACATGCCGAACTGACGCTGCTGGCCAGGAGGGCAACTCGAACCAGGATTCGCGAGAAGCTGCTTGTAGTCTTCCCACAAAGCCGCGCAGACGTTTCCCTGAGCCGCCGTTCCAAGAAAGCCAAAGCCACGATCGACAGAATATTTCGCCATCGCTTCCGAGGTCGCGACTCCGGCCGTGCCGTCAACGGTAAGCTTGCGGCCCCTAGAATCCGTAAACCCAAGCGCGTTCAGGGCGTTCTGGGTGTACATCACGTCCTCGCGCTTGTCTCCGCAGCCAGGAGTTTTCGGATTGAAAGCGCCGAACGAGGACATGGATGAATAGCTCATGGGATTCTCCAGCGTGGCGTCCGAAGGTTACCACGATTCACGAACCAAAGACCTTGGATACTTGAGAAGGGAACTTACGCTGCACGAGGACGCCCGCGATGACGCCTGCACCGATGCCAAGCGCAAACACCGCCCAGCGCGGGAATTCCCCCTTGACGAGTGCCTGCTGCTCCTCCTGGCCTAGCCCGAAAAGCCTGCCAAGCGAATTGACGAGCAGCGGAGAGCCGTTCTTCGCCACCGATCCAAGCTGCCCAACTGCTTCAAGAGGGATTTGCATAGGTCATCGCCTCGCTGGTGCTGTCGCCATCACGATTCCGATCCCCGCAAGCGCGACCAAGCCAACGACGACAAATGGCGCGTAATTGGTCGGCTCCTCAGCCTCGGATCGAAAGCCACTAGGCGTCTCGGCGCCACTAGGCGTCTCACCACGACCTCGACTAGGTTCCGGCGGCACAACGATGGGCTTTGTCGGCTGGTACTGAATCTCGTAACGCGGTTCGAGCGCCGTGCCGACCCAAACGCCCTTGCCGTCCGTCCAGGCCTTGGTGAAGCCTTGCGACAGGATCGATTTCCCGCTCGCTTCAAATCGGCTGAATGACCACAAGATTGGAAACGACAGCCACCGCTGAACCGCTTCCGCGTTTGTAAGCCGCGCATACGCCGGGCAGCAAATCTCCCGTACGCTTCCCTTGTCGAGGGAAGCCGGGATACCCTTCAGCGTGAGCGCCGCAGCCATCTTTGCGAGCGTCTCGCCAGCGCGGTCGCCGTTCGCGTGAACGCCGCCTGCGTCGGTGAAGACGATCTCGACAATCTGTTGTCCGCCCGAGCCACTCGGCGAGACCGTGATGCCGCGGATGTCCTGGTTCCGGTTTCCGGTCGGCATCGACAGGACGTAGGCGTCCAGGTACGGACGCGCGTCCGAGATGTTCTTGATCGGCGACGGCAACCCGTAGGCCTTGAAGCGGAAGACGTAGACCTCGCCGCCAGACCAAGACCATTGGTTGAACTTCTCGTAGGGCTGTCCGTCCCTGATGTCCTGGTACTCGTGCTGAGTGCCGTCCGCAAAGCCAACCCATCCGAGCGACCGATAGCTCATGGCGACTCCATCCAATCCCCGGCAGAAGGCGCAAGCTTGACTACGACTGACTGTGAATCGTGCCCACACTTTCGGGGCCGACTCGGAACACACCGCCAAGCGTGCGCCTTCTGCCGGAGATCCAAATTCATCGCGGCCTCACGCGCTCCAAGAGGCTAAGCGCCGTGTTCGAATGAATCGTGTAGCCGCTCATGGTCGCCTGGATCGCTGCGAGCGGAGCGGTCACACGTCGAAAAATGACGCAAGAGAGCGCCACGGTGGAGTTCGGACCCGCAAGAAGAGTGAACGGAACGCCTCGCGATCCCTGCACGTTGGTACGAACCGGCAAAAGCGAGGTGCCTTCACCCGATGCGCTACCGAAAGCATTCGCGGAAGCCGAGTTGAACGCGACCGTTCGACGCCCAGGCACGCCGCTCGGATTGTCGAAAGAGGACCTCTGAAACGTCACCGGAGCCGGGTCAAGCTGGTAAAACAGGTTGCTCAGACGACGACCGCTCACGGTAATGTCGAAGCCCATGAACCCGCTAAAACGACCATCCTCCGCGTACACGAAATCGTAGGGGTCGATTCCGCTTTGTCGGAGGGGCGTAAACTCGTAGTCCATCAATAGAAAGAAGTTCGAGTCCGGAACCGTAAACGATCCAAACTCGAACTTGATGGGCCGTTTTGGGTTCACGTTCGGGTTGAACCAGCCCTCTTCAGGGAGCACCCGGAAAAGGCGCTCAAACGTGTCAAATGCGGGGTGCTGAATCTTGTTGAGCAGATCCCCGCCCGGCTGCTGGACGACCAGCGGCTCGGGGCCGAAGCCAGGAGGACCAGCCTGCTGACCAGCGAGGCCCTGACGAACGAGCCGTGCCTCTTGCTGCACGTCTCGAAGAAACTCGTTCGCAGGGCGCCTGTCGAAAATCGGCTTCATGATGGGTTCAAGGTCTCCAAGTGGAGAGCCTACCACAGAGGGTAGAAGCAGACGGGAATCGCGCGGTTACATTCTGCGGCGACGAACCACCGCAACGGCAGCGGCCACGCCCACGAGGCCGACCGCCCCAAGAAGTGCGTAGGCAACGGGCTTCTTCATGCCCAAAAGCTCGTTAACCTTCGCCTGAGCAACCGCTTGTCGGCACCCAGGGTCGCCCGCTGGGCATTCGCAGGTGCCATACCACGTGCTCTTGCCACCGACCGCACTGCAAAAGAGGCCCGGATACTTCTTTGCCTGCTCAAGAGCCGCCTTTCTCGAAGCTTCCGCTCCGCCTCGCACGTACTCAGGCGACCGGCAAGGATAGGGTTGCTCGCCGGTCCACACGTTCCCGGCTGACTCGCACTCTGCCTTAAGAGAGTCGTCAGAAACTCCGAAGCTTCCAAATCCGGTGAGCATGCAGACCTCCTTAAACTCAACCGGGGACGCCCGGCGGCTGGATGATACGGTAGCCTTCGAACGCAACCGTCAGGATGCCGTCAGGTAGACGAGTCACGCGGTCGCTTGCTCCGAGCGTCGGCTCAAGCGGCGAAAGCTGTCCGATCTGAAGCGAGCCTGGAGCAGCGATGCCCTCGTGGGCATCGTACTGGCCCTCGACGAACGGATAGCCGCCAAGGCCGAACGCAGGCGCCACGCGCTCTGGGAACACCGCATCCCCATCGACGTTTCCAGCGGGCGGGTTGTTGACGTGGTTCGGTTGAACTCGGATCGTGATGACCTCGCCGCGCTCGAAGAAATCGAGCGCCCCAAGAGCCACCGGAGTGTTGCACTCCGCGGCCCAGAAAGCTGACGGGACCGAAATATTCTGGCGCGGATAGCTCGAACCGGCGTTGATGACGCTGATACGTCCGTCAAACTCCATCGACCGGAAGCTTGACATGTTCGAGGCAAGTCCGAGCGAGCCAGTCGGAAGCTCTGCACCAACGACGGCTGCCGGGTTGGCGAGCGCCGCAAGGAACCATTGGCTCGTCACGCCGTAGCTGTTGTGCTGCGAATCGTTGATGTCGTAGACCGAATGAACAGGGCGATACCGTCCAAACGAGCGACCCGTGAAGCGGGCAATGCTATCGTCCGGGGCCGTCACCTGATACTCAAGGACGCTCTGAAAGGTGGCCATGCGCTTGACGCACACAAACGGGCCTTCCTGCGAGATCGTGACCGACGACTCGCGGATGCTTGTCGTATCGGCGCTGATCGGAATGTCGACGACCAGAACGTAGGGAACGCGGCGGCCAGGGATGTCCTCAATCGTCGTGAGGCGTCCCTGCCAAATACGACCCGTTCGCTTCGCCTGCATGGCGCTCGTCACGCGCGAAAGTTCTTCGACGCGGCCAGCCATCTGAGCAAGCTGCTTGTCGTTGTAGTTGCGGAGACCGCTCGCCACTCGGTTCAAACCCTGGTTGAACTCGGAGCGAAGTTGGTCGACCGCCCGCGCGAATCCCGTAACGTCGTACTGATTCATGACACTTTCCTTTCGGCTCTCGCGCGCCATGCCTGAGCGCCGGAGCGACACCGTGTAACGGAGAGGCTGTTTGAAACAACAGCGCCCGTCCCGAACCAAAACCGGCGGGACGGGCGCGTTGAGTCGCCGAGGAATTCCGGGCGCTCAGATGAGCACGGGGCGTGTGGCTAAACGCCCGAAATCCTTGGACTTTTCACTGCACGTCGCGGCTGAAGAGACCGTCAAACGTGAACGACACAACCTTGTTGACAAGGTCGGGAGCGTTCAGGTTGTCACGGAGCGACAGCAGGTCGCGAGCGCCCTGCGTCGAGCCGATAACGGCCGCGTTCGCGCCTGCCGTGAGGGGCGAAATCTGCGCCTCGCACTTGATGTTCTGCCGCGGGGGGATGAGAACGGCGCGGGCGAGCCGGAGGATACCCTCGTGGCTCGGCATACCGTTGTTCCACTGAATCAGGTCGGTCTGATTCATCTGGCCCTGGGCGAGGCCGCCACCGTAGGGGAAGTACGCGGTCGGCATCGAGGTGATGCTGAACTTATCTCCAGCACCGAAGCTCCAGAGAAGCTGGTCCTGCGACTGCCACCAGAGGCGGAAGCAATCCGCCGGATCGCCGACGGCGTTCCCGTTGAGGATCGTCGCGAACGCCGTCGCGTTCGCGACGGTGTTCGGGAAGATGAAGTCGCCGTTGCGGTTCAGGGCAAGGACGCCCGTGCCGCCGATGTTGAGCGTGGCAGTGCCGCGCTGAATCGGGTTGCGGTAATGGGTGAACACGCGGCACGCGAGAACGACCATGGACTGGTCGCTCGGGAGCGTGCTGCCGTTGGGGAGGTTGGTCTCGCCCTCGGGCTTGCCCGCAACCGTGAAGAGGCGGGTCACGTCGGTGATCGCTCCGGTAAAGTAACCGGAGGTGCGGATGAGCGTGTCACGAAAGGGCTGATGAACACGCTCGCGGACGTTGGTAAGCTTCGGCATTGTCGTCGTTTCCTTTGGTTGGCTACCGTTTTTTTTAAGGGCGGCAGGCCCTTTGAGGGTCTGGTTCCCCTCTGCCAGGATCTGAATTTTGGTTACGAGGAGAGGGCCGATTCAGATCCAAAACCGACCCTCTGCCCCGAAATGTAAGTCCGATCAGGGACCGAACACGCCGTTTCCGCCGTAAAAGACGCCGGAACGCGACCCACCCGGAGCATCGGTGATGTCGAGAGCCTGACCCGTCGGGTAGACGGTCTGCTCAAGGGCGAGGTCGACATTGCCGAGACCGCCCACACCGGCAGCAGCTTCCGCAACGCTCAGCGCCGCCTCAGCAGAACCAAGGTTCGGGCTGATGCCCTCGCGGACGACCGACGGCTGCGTGTACTCGGGAGTGACCTGTTCGTATTCACCGATGCCCTCCGCGCCGGTTACGATGTACTCGCCGACGCCCGCAGCAGCCTGCGCGAGCAAGGGCGAAGCACCGAAGCCAGCGGCAGCCTGAGCGAGCATCGGCTCACCGAAACCCGCGAGCGGGCCAGTCTGCTGAATGTACTCGCCCATCCCCGAGTAGACCTCGCCAGGCGTGAACTCGTAGTACGAGCCGTAACCGCCAGCGGGCAGGCTCATATCCGCCTCGGTGTAATCGCCGAGGTAGGAGACGGCGTCGGCTTGGCCAGCCACCGCCAGCACATTGACAAGGACGGTGTGGATGAGCGCCGCGCCCATGCCGATACCGAGTTTCTCGCCGGGCCTGCCGAGAAGCGAAGCCGCCGGGATGCCGACCGCCGCGACCGCAGCCGCCGCAATCGACTTGCCGTACTTATTCTTCTGGAAGAACTCGATCTTCTGCGACACAAGGTTCGTCAGAGCCTTGTGCGTGAGCAGACCGCCGCCAACGAGGGCGCTGTCCTTCAGAACGCTCACAATGGTGTCCACCGCGAGACCAGGGTTCGAGATGTAGGTCGCAAGCTGCGGGTTCCTGCGAGCCCGGCCGTGCTTGCGGCGCCGGTTCGCGGCAGCCTGCATCAGCGGGTTGCGATGAGCCCGACCGTGCTTGCGCGAACGCTTACGCGGCTTGTTTGCCGCAGCCTGCATAAGCGGGTTACGGCGTGCCTTCTTTCCAGTCTTCTTCTTTGCCATGGTATTTTGCCATTCCTTGAAAGTAAACACCCGCTTTGCTTTGTTCGGGGTGAACGGATACGTGCCCTTGAGGATGCGCTTGCTGACAGATGCCGCGAGCTTCTCGCGCTTGGAGGCAAGGCGCGATGCGTACTTCGAATCTTTGTCCTTGTACTTTTCGATGCTCGGAGCACCAGCGAGCATCCACGAGGGGATCTTGCGGCCACGACCCTTCTTGTCGACGTACATGTAGGTGGGGAAGGACTTGTTCCCGACCTTGACGACAGGAGCCGAGCGGCCCTTCGAGCCAACTCGAACCCTTTCAGTCTTGAACGTGCCGCCGTAGATCGTCTGGCCCTTGTACCGAGTTGGCGGGCTGACCTTTGCCTTGGCCTTCTTGCTGCCCTTCTTGGGCTTCTCCGCCTTCAGCTTTGCTTTCTCAGCCTTGATTTTCGCGTCCGCGACCGTCTCAGTCGCCTTCAGCTTTGCCGTCTCGGCGTCCACCACCGCCTCAGCCGCAAGGATGGCCGCGCGAGCCGCCTTGTCCTTTTTGCCCTTGTTGGCGGCCTTGACGGCCTTCAGCGCGTCCTGAGCAGCCTTTTTGCTCTGCTTGACTGCCGCAACCTCAGCCCGGATCGCATCGGTCGCGAGTTTCACAGCCCGCTGCTTCTCGCGGTAGGCAGCAAGCCCCTTCACGGGAGCCAGGGCCACATCAGCCGCTGCGGTCGCCGGATAAAACGTTCGCTCCATAGTAGGCTGATAGCTCGCAAACGGGCCGGTTTTTACGACCCCGAACTCAGCCTCGCCAGCGTTCCGGCGATAACGGCCCTTCCTGCCACGGCGGTTTGCCTTGACGTAGATTTCCGTCACCTTTTTGAACTTCTGCTTCTTCTTCGCGCCCGATGCGGACTTCGAGGCCGCTTTCTTCTTCGTCTTTGCCACAGTACCCTTCCCGGCCGCCTTCTTCGGAGCAGCCTTCTTCGGAGCGGCCTTCTTCGGAGCGGCCTTCTTCGGAGCAGCCTTCTTCGGAGCAGCCTTCTTCGGAGCAGCCTTCTTCGGAGCGGCCTTCTTCGAGGCAGCCTTCTTCGGAGAGGCCTTCTTCGAGGCAGCCTTCACGGGCTTGCCTGCCTTAGCGGCGCGACGCGCTTCCCTCTTCTCCCGGCCCTCGCGAAGAGCCGCCTCTTGGGCGGGCGAGAGCTTGCGCTTGCCGCCCTTCCGCGACTTCGGCTTTGCCTTTTCGCCGATTTCCGTAAGGGCTTCCTTCGCCCTCCTGACCGCCTCGGTCACGAGCGGGGCGCACTTTTCCCTCTGCTTGCGCGACATGCCCTTGTTGGGCTTTGCGCGATTTTTCCCACGGTAGTAGAACATGTCGTCTCCGTTCGTCGAGAGCGCCAAGGGCGTCGCGCCCTTCAGGAGCGCACGAGTCTTTTGGTAACGATTCTTCGCGAAACGCTCGTAGCTTCCGCGACCGTTCACGGCCGAAATCGCCGTGACGCCAAGACCGTTCGGAACCGTCCTGTCGTAGGACAGCGCCTGATTACGGGTAATCTTCTTGGCTAGAGCAATCTTCGGCATGGGGACGCACTTGTGCCGGTCAGCACAGGTGGGCCTGCCCCAGTCGCTCGAAGTGCTCCTGGCAGACGACCGTTACTTCGTCGAACAGACAACCATGCGAAAGCTAGACGGTCAAGACTTTTTTTCGGGTCCGTCTAACGCCGCGCTTGCAGCGATACGCGCCCTCTCAACAAGCCCATTCGTCTGCTCAAGCGCCGCCCGCGCTAGCTCCCGCATTCTTTCGCCGTACTTCTCGGGAAGATCCAAAGGAAGCTGGTCAAGCATCCTTGGATGGGCAACAGGCTCAAGGTCGGCCCCTTTGCGAAACAGGTTCAGTTGCTTCAGCGCCGAGCGCAGGTGCGACGAGGAGTCGGCGAGCATTTTCTGAAGCATCGCCTGCGCGTTCTGGTGCTCGCCGGACTGCGTGAAGAACATGTCCTTCCATTGGTCGCGCTCGCGCTCGATGCGCTCGATGACCTCGAAGTATTCGTCGCTGATCCGCTCCATCGTCTTCAATCGAAGCTCAACCTCTTGAAGACGCTTTTCAAGCGGATTCTCCGCTTCTTCCTCGGAAACGACCGGCGGCGTCTCAAGAAGCGAACGCGCGACGGCCTTTGCCTTGTTGATCGTCTCCGAAATTCCCATAAGTTACGTCTCCCGCGATGTTGCCAGAAAGTCAATCCAAAGCTACGTTGGCCGTCGATGCCGACCTACGACTACGAATGCAGCGCGTGCTCGCACGCTTGGTCCGCTGTCCAGAAGATGTCGGACGCAAAACTGAAGGATTGCCCGAAATGTTTTGCGCCGTGTGCAAAGCGACTCATCTCATCGACGCCAATCTTTTCGCTGAAGGGTGGCGGGTGGGCCGCTGACAACTACGGCTCAGTCAAGCCTCGCTAAAGGGGCTTTTCCGCTTTCAAAAGATGCGTCGACACGCCGTCGTCTGAGTACTCTTGGACGCAGGCGAAGAGGGCCAAGTCCGACGTCGGAACGCAGCGCGGGCATCCGACTTGTCCATCGACGCATGGCCAAATCTCGGTCGTAGGATTGCTGCACCCTGGGCATACCGTCGTCACGCGACCGCTCCCAAGAGGTCCGGCTGTTCGACCCACCGGGATCATGCGAGGAGCGTTATCGGACCTTCGCTGCTGCCGCTCGCGGGCCTTCTTCCATCCTCGTTTGCTCATCGCGTCACTCGTAGACCTTTTCGACCGTCACGCCACGCACGTAGCGCCTTTTGCCGTTAAACCTAATCACGAGCCAACTGAGCGCACCGTCGGTGGCATCGTTCGATAGGCGCTCAAGGTTTTTCCGCTCGTAATCGGTTGGCTCCATCCAGTCGACGACCTCCCCGACCTCAAGCCTGTCAAAACGGAGGTCGATGCCTTGCGTAATTCGAACTCGGCCTCGGACCTTCGGCTGCTTCGGCTCCTCTTGCACGGATTCATCGTCTTGCTTTTCTTCGAAAACGACCTCGGCTGCGTACACGCGATGTCCGTGCAGCACCTCTGGCTCTAGCTTCGTCAGCTTCGCAAACCGGACCTCGAAGACCTCGGGCGACACGGGGGCGTGCCCCGAAAGAAACGACCAACGACGATAATGCGCGTTCAAGCATTCTGCTCGCGTGTGGCCTTCCTCTGCCGAAGCGCGCCGGACACGCTCGCGCACGAATGCGCCCACGTCGCCCCACGATCTCCGGTTTTCAAATGGCACGGGCACCGACCATCGCGTGGCTGAGAATGTAGTTGTACGCTTCCTCGTGTTCGACAAAACGCGCCTCGGATAGCTCCGTAAAAACGCTCCTTCGAGCCTGGCCCCCGCTCACGACAACACGCTTCTTGAAAGCGAGCGCCATGCCAAGCTCAATCCACATGCCGCATCCTTCATGCCTTGAGACAGGCGTCAGCACCCAAATCAGGTCGCACGTCTGGACGCCGTGCGTGCCCATCCGAGCGGCGTACCTCCTTTGAATGTCGGAAAGCTCGCTGTCTGACTTGAAGCCCGCCTCGCGAACATCTTTCGTCCATTCGTACGTAACCGTGATTCCGCGCTCTCGGAAGCGGTCGACGTATTGCTCGACAAGCGCAAGCTGTTCTGACGCAGATGCCAGGTAAATGCCGTCCAAACTCTTCATGCGTTGGCCCTTCCTTCAAACTTGGATCGATTGAGAATGACGATGGTTGCGCGGCGGGCAACGGCAACCGCAACGCGCGGAGGCCATCGGTATCCAAGCGCCGCGATATGAGCGAGCACGAGGTTGACCTCCAGCTTTGCGAGCGGGACGTCTGCAAGAATTCCGAGCTTGGAATCGGTGTCGCTCGACAAAATCTTGGTCGCCATGACCTTGCTCGTCGCTGGCACCTGGACCCCAGCAGTCCGAAACGCCGCCTCCACCTCTGACGCCATCACGTCACGCATGCTTGGCAGAGGCTCAACGAACGCCCATTCGACGAGGTTCTCTTCCTTGATGTCATCTTCAACAACCGGAAAACGGCTCGCAGCATTCGAATCAAAAAACGTGTCGATGAATCTTGTTTTGGCGTTGTCGCGCGGGCGATTCATGAGCCGCATCCCAGACAAAACAATCTCCGCATCAGTTCGAAGCTCCTCGGCGATCTTCTCGCGCCGTTTTGCCACGGCCTTGTCGGCTTCGGAGAGCGGCTTCACGGCTTCTTCCTCAACAGGCGCTGGCAAGATTGACCTCGTAGCCTCGAAGCTGGTTTGCAGCCGCCTGAAGGCACGCAACGAATTGCTCCCTGGTCCAACCAGCGACGAGAGCCTCGTTGGCGTCCTTGAACACGCGACCGTCTCCGATCTGCCAGCGAACCCGAGCGATGGGCTTCTGCATCGCCATGGACCTTCCGTAAAGCTCGCGGTGCGCTCGCTCGCCATCCTCATCAGCATCGACAGCACTCAGCACGAGCGAGCAGCGATACCAGATCGGTCGCAGGTCCACCTTGGAAGCGGAGCCAGCGCCATCGGGGAGCGACACCGTGTTCCGAATCCCGACCGACCGGAGCGTCAGCGCATCGACCTCGCCCTCAGTGACCACGATGACGGACTGAATTCCGGCAGGCGTGTCAAGCTTGTCGGCAAGGTAGAGCGGGCTCAGCGCAACGCCGCTCTCGCCCTCGCGCGCCCGAGGCTCAATCCAAAATGTCTTCCTCTCAAGTGCCCGAGCTTTGACGCGGCACGGCGTACCTGTTGACGGATCTCGATACCCAAACCCAACCGCGTCGTGGGCGATGTCCACCACGTCAAGGTCGCGTAAGAGATCCGGCGGCAAACGACGTGCCTCAGCGAATTTCTCTACGGCACCGAGCCGTTGCAACCGGATGAGGTCCCACCGATCCTGCGCGAACGGAAGGACCTCTCTCAAGGCCTCCGAGCGCCCAGCAATCGGAATGACTGCTTTGCGAAGCGGCAGACGGCTCGGCCTCTCATGACCGTCCTTCGCTCCTGGGACGGCATATCCCATGTCGCGCAAGGCGTGCCAAGCCTCTTTTCGATCCATGCCCGATAGCAGCCCATAAAGCTTCACCTCGTCGCCGCAATCGTTCGGCGCGTCGCAACTGAAGCACTTCCACAAAATCTTACCGTCCGATCCTCGAAACACGCTGAAGGTCTTGTCCTCTCGTCGATGGTTTCGAATTGGGCAGATGCTGCGCTTTCCAACCGGCGCGAGCGTTTTGCCGAAAATAGATGCTACCTCGTGAATGGTCAGTTCTCGCATGGTCTCCTCAGTCGTCGAAGTCCTCTTGCCAGTCCCCATGGCATCCCGTGGTCGTATCAATCGGGATCTTGTATCGAAGTGATTTGGCCCGGCTCCACTTCACCTTCGGGAGCTTGACCCGCAGCGTGTCGTCCTTGTCCTTCCACATGAAGACGAGGATTTCGGCCTCGTTCTCGATGTCTCCTGCGTACTTGGCCGCGTTGATCGAAGGTTCCTCTCCTTCGCGGTATTCGTTTCGCGCGTACTGCGTGAGCACGACACCGGCAACCTTGCATTCGGTGAAACACTTCTTCAGCTTCGCGATGACGTTGGCGGTATCGAGGGTCTTTTGCCCGCTCGGCTCGTCGTCGTTGACGGCTTGAAGATAGTCAACGATGACGAGGTCGACCTTCCTCGCGTACCTGTAGTAGCGAATCTGGTTGCAGACCTGACTCACCGTCGGCTTCTTGTGCTCGATAACCGTGACGCGGTCGCCAAGCTCTCTCGCCATTCGGTCAAATGCGCCCTCGACCGCATCGGGGTCCGCCGTCCTCATGCGAATCTCTTTCGGCGAGAGCGACGAGTCGGAAAAGTCCGCCAACATTCGGCATTGCATGAGTTCGAGGGGGTCCTCGCAACTGATGTAGAGGGCACTCTGACCGAGCCGCGCTTGATTCCGCAAGAGACGTTGCATCGCGAACGATTTTCCGTGCGATGTCCCACCTCCCCAGACGAGTAGCTCTCCTCGCCCGTGTCCTCCGCCTGCCGCTCGGTCGATGGCATCAATTCCGGTCCGAACGACGCTGACCTTGTCGCGGTCGCGAGCATCCCATCCAAGCGCCGTCAAGGGGGGTGCCATGCGGCCCTCTCCCTCGTAGTCGTAAATCACGTCTCGCGAGGCACTCACGATGTCGGCTTGAAGCTCCGCGAGGTTGATGTCTTTGCCAATCCGAGAGAAATACCTGCTCTGAACGCTGGCCCAGTTCCGAAGCCGAGCATGGTAGAACAGATCGCGCTGAACGATGTCCATGCCCACTTGAGGGTCAACTGGCAAGTCGCCCAAGACCGAAAGCATCCAGTTCATGGCGCCGTTCGCCACGTCAGCATCGACAACGAGCATCTCGCTCACCATCGTGCCGCCGTCGAAACGCTCATGGGCGGGGTAAGCCTCAATCAGCTTCTCAAGGGCTCGCCATGCCACTCGATGAAGCGGCGCCTCGAAGTGCCTGTCGGTGAGCCCGGTCTGGCTGTACTGCTGCGGATACGCGATGGCCGAGCGAATAAGCTCTTCCTCGCGACGCCACAAAAACATCCGGTAATCGTCGACCGAAAAACCGTTCTGCTTGGCCATCAGCAGGTCGCGAAAGCTCTGGCTTGGCGGCAGCGGCGCTTCTGTCGTCATGCCGCGCTCCTGTCAACGACGAGCAGGCCGGTCGCAATCTCTTTTTCGACTATTTGGAACTTTTTCTTGACAGCCTCAGTTTTTTCTGAACCGGCAAGAATACCGAGCGCCGCGCGAGGCTGAGGCTTCATGAAGCCCGCCATGTAGCGCCAGCAAACGTCCAGAAGCGGCGCGCATGCTGGAAGCGAATCCAGTGCGTATCGCAGCGTCCAGGCTAGCTCGAACGCAAACGGAATTTCTTCACTCGGGACTCCGACGTCGTCGCAGCCAACGAACTCGGCGGTCGCCGCAACGACGTCGCGCCAAACGCGGGACTCGTGCTCGCCGAAGCGAACACGAAGCGGCTGGTGCGGAAATTCACGTCGAGCACGGTCTACCCAACCCAGCAATAGCAACATCTCCGACGCCTCGGCAAGCGAAATCTGCTCCGGACCACCGTCGGAGAACCCCCCCGTTGGAGCCGGGTGAGTCGCCCTGCCTCTCCCTATGCTCACCCCCTTAAGGGGTGAGCTAGGGGGAGAGGCAGGGTCACCTTCGGGGTGTCTCAGGGGCTCGGAAAGGTCAAAAAGAATCAAAGACTTATCTGCGATTGCGGACACCGTTTCGGGCCCCTGTCCAAACTCGTCAAAAACCTCAATGATTTCAAGGGGAGCGTCGAATTGTCCATCTGTCGAAGAAAGGTCAATGATTTCAACTCCTTGTTCCTGATTTTGCGCCTCCTCAAATCGAGGCTTTGTGGTCGAATGATTACGAGCACTTAGGACGGACATGGTGGTCTCCAAATCGCGCTGGATTCGGAGCCTCTCTTTCCGCTCGTTTTCAAGCTGCTTGACAAGCAACAATATTTGTGACTCCGCGCGCTTTAGGTCGTCGTTGTGAGCCGAAAGGATGCGCTCGACGACTGGGGGCGGAGGCTCAGCCACCAAATTTGAGTTGCTGTCAAGTGCTTTGACTTCGGGCTTCGCCTCTGGTTCGGCCAGCGACGCTTGACGGACGCGCGCCGCGCTGGCTCGCTTCTGTTCAAGGCGCGCGATCCGTTTGGCGTACGCCTCTTCGGATTCGCCGCGTTTTTTCTTGCGGGCGAGCTTGCTTGCAAGACTACGAAGGTTTCCTGGCATGGTTCTCCGCGAGTGACACTACATGACACTACGTTGTAGGGTCTTGACGTGATCCAGCACGCGGGGTACCTTCTAGTGGTCCAAGGGTAACCCGCGTTTTTCGACGCGTGTGCAGGCGCTCGGGTAGCAGCGAGCGCCTGTCGCTTTGCCCGCCCCTCTGAAGGGTTTCAGGGAACGGGCGGCTAGGGTGTACGATTCTTGGCCTCGCGGTCAATGGCCGTTTTGTTGCCGCTGTCCGTGACTGCCGAAAAAGCCCATTCATTCCGACCACTTGCCTACGGAAGTCGAACTGAAATGAAACTGCCGGATGGACGTATTTTGTCCGCCCTTGTCGTTCTGCGCTTCATCACTAGGTTGGCGCCGTGAAGGAGCAGAGGAAGGACCTAGAAGACGAGCCGCTTGCCGAGGCAGACGGCTACGATTGCGACGTGACGGCGGACGAATGCGAGGTGGGCGTGACGGAGCGAGAGGGCAAAGCGCACGAGTCGGAAGCGTCGCTGCGCGAGGAAATCTTTGAGGCGTTTCAGCCGGTCACCTCGATCATGGTCGAGAGCCCGGTGGACGGACTTCCGATTCCCGCAGAAGAGCGCGGCGACCTCGCGATGGCGCATCCGTTCACGCGCGACACGGTCGTCTGCGTTGAGGACGACACGTCGTTCGTCGAGGTGTTCGCCGAGGAGCTTAACGAGCAGGAGTTCCTTTACGAGGGCGCTGGGGTGTTCCTCGTCAACTCCTACTTCTCGTCAGGCTTCCGGCTGAAGGCGCTCGGGCAGTTTGATGCGGACGGACATCCTCGCGCGCGACGCTCGTTCGAGCCGAGCCAAGTGACGACTCGTTTCGGATTGAGCGTGACGAAGCTTGAGACAGGGGAGTTCGTGCCAGTCCGAATGAAGCGCGAACGCTGCAAGTTCCTCATGCGCCAAGTCATGGCAAACGACGACGTGCCGAACCCAAAAGAGCCGGGGCACTTGCTTCGTTTCTACAACTGCACGATGCGTCGAAGCGTCGGCGGCGCGTTCATGACCCTGCGAGACGAGGCCGTGTACGCCTGCGACTACCGTTCGCCATCGGACCCGGCGACGGTCGAGAAGTACTTGGATAGCTTTGACAGGCGCCGCCTTGACGGAAAGCTCCACTTGGAGTTGATCCGACCATTCAATCTTGGATGACCGCAACGACTAGCGGTCTTCTCCCGGGAACACACGACGACTGAGGGAGTCATGACGCAGCAGAATGACGTGATGGAGCAGGACACGCTCGTCTCGCTTTGGGCAGACGTGCGTTCGCAGAGGCAGCGACTTGCAAAGCTTGTCGAGCCGACGCCGAAAAAGGTTTTGAGCGAGCTAAGCGATACAGGTCTCAGCGTCATCGAAGACGTGCTCGGCTATTTCGTTCAGTTTCGCCAGTACATCAGCGAGAGCTTTGAAGACATTGATGGTCGTCTTACAGCGATTGAGGAAGGACAGGCTGGCTTTTCGCTCGATCCTGAGGCAGCCGAAATGATTCTTCGGCTTGCGGCCACGTGCGAGGCTTTCGTGAAGTTGCTTCGAGACAGCAGCACCACGGTAAGTGTTGAGGCCAAGGAAAAGCTCGACGAGGCTCTTGCGCTTGTTACCGAGACGAGGAACTGGGTTACCGAGAACGTCGATCTCGATGATGATGACGACGAGGACGAGGCCGAAGCCGAAGAGGCTGAAGCATCGGAAGAGGCTGAGGCGACCGCAGAGGAAGGCTGAGGCTCTCGATGACTCAGCCTACTGACGACGCGACTTCAGAGCTTGCGCGGCAGCAGTTCGCTCAAGCGTTCGAAATTCCAGACGCGCCTGTGTTCGACGACGTCGGCGAATCCCCGGCGTTTGCGCCCGCTGGTTCGTTCGGTTCGGATGACGAGCAAGGGCGAGACCGCTCAGAGGATCGAGAACGCGGTCGTTCTGGCTCTACGACGATCTACGCGCTTGAGGACCTCTACGCGCAATTTCCCGAAATCGGAAAGGGCGCGTGGAAGCTTCGCATCAACCGCATTTCTCCGAAGGCTTTTCGGGGCCATGAGACCGCAGGTTTTCTCTGCGAGCTTTGGGACAAGATCAGTCTTGAGGAGTTTCGCGCGCGGTTTGGTGGCGGCGTTTATCAAGTGTTGATCATGCGCCCGACGAGCCCGAACGAGGCGACGTTGAGCGACTACAAGACGGCCAAGGACGTTCGGTTCCGTGTGGCCGGTGACCCAATCGTTTCAGGCGATGGCGGGCCGATGCCCGTAATGAGCGAAAACATGAACGGACAAACGGCGGTTGAGCAGACTCGTCTTCAGATCGAAGCCAAAGAAAAAGAGCGCCTGTTCATGCAGGCGATGAAGGCCGAGGAGAAGGCTGAGCGGATTCATCGCGAGGTGTTCCCGTCGGCATTCGACAAGGTTCAGGGCATGACGAGCGCCCAGATTGAGTTCTGGCGAGACGAGGCGACTCGTCTGAAGAATGAGGTTTTCGCGCTGCGTACGAGCTTCGATAACGAAACTCGCGATTACGAAGTCCGTAACCGCGACATTCAGTCGAAGCTCATCGAGGCAGAGAACCGGGCGAACACGAATCAGATCAACTTGGAGAGCAAGGTTCTCCGTGATCAGCAGCAGCAGTACGACACGCGCCTGCAAGATTTCCGCAACCAATCTGAGGAGCGGATCAAGGAATTGCGCGAACGCTTCGAGCACGAGCGCGACCGCTCGTCGCAGGAGCACACGCGCAAGCTTGAAGAGATGCACAGCGACCATCGGCGAACGATGGACGAGATCACTCGCCGCCACGACGAGGAGCGTCGCAACTACGAATCGGCTCAGCAGCTTGAGCGCGAGCGGCTGCGGGAGGATTCTCGTTACCGCATCGACCAGATTGCGTCTCAGAAGGAGCAAGAGGTTCGGCAGCTTCGAGAGACCTACGAGCAGCGCATCTCGGACCTTCGCCTCTCGACGGACCGCGAGCTTCAGGGCCTGCGTGACAGCACGGCTCGGGAGATCGAAAGCATTCGTCAGAGCGAACGTGCTCAGTCGCTCCTTGCGCGCGAGTCTGCCGAAATGAAGAAAGAAGCCGTGAAGGCGGAGGAGATTCGGATTCGGACGGAACTTACGGAGCTACGGCGTGAAAATTCGGATTTGCGAGACCGCCTCGATGCGGAGCGAGCGAAGCAGCACAAGGACCCGCTGACGGCCATCCGCGAGATTCGGGAGATGGGCGCGGAGCTTGGACTCGTGGAAGCTGGCTCCGAGAAGGAGGACAAGCCTCAGGAGTCCACGATGACTCAGCTTCTAGGACTTGCTCGTCAGGCGTTCGACAGCGCGCCTCAGGTGATGGAGAAAATCATGGAGTCTCGTCGTGAGCAGCAACAGGCAATGTTGCAGGCTCAGGCGATTCAGGCGCAGCAGGCTCAAGCCCAGGCTCAAGCCCAGGCCCAAGCGCAGGCGCAGGCGCAGGCGCGACAGCAAGCGCGTCAGCCTCGCCAGCTTCAGGGTCAGGCGGCGCAGGTTCGTCAGCTTGCGGCTCCTCCGCCAGCCTCGCGGTATGTGCCACCGGCCGTCGCCGCGACGCCGGGAGTGCGACCGCAGCCTGCTCGTCAAGCTCCGTCCGCTACGCCGTTCGGCTCGGTCTACGCGGCGCCCTCGGCTCCGGTGCCGTTCGCTCCGGCGACGGCCGTTGTCGCCTCTCCTCTGCAACCTGTCGCCTCGTCGCCAGCCCCAGTCGCGTTGCCGGAGGCTCAAGAGTCGCAGCAAGTCGAGGCGGTTCCCGCCGTCGTCACCGCAGCTACACCTCAGGCGGAGGCCGCTCCTCAAGGTGGCTCTTCAATGACTTCGGAGCAGGGCGCGCTCATCGTCAAGTTCTTCGAGAAGCTTGAAGGCGCGGTAGCGAACAAGGTCCTTAGCCCAGAGACGTTCGCGATTGGTGTTCTCGGGGAGATCGGGCCTGAGCAGACTGCCCAGCTTCTTGGGCAGTTCACGCCGAACGACATCGTGGAGACAGCGCAGCAAATTTCTCCAGAAACCGCGATTGCGACCCGCGACGGCCAGAGGTTCGTCCAAGAGCTTTGGCGGGTTGCAACGATGAAGGTCCAAGAGCAAGGATTCTCGCCGTGACCCAGCCAAGGGCGCCACTTAGCAAGTCGGACGAGCAAGAGCTTGGCCGCAACATGGTCGACGCGATTCGGGCGATGATGGGGCTTGGTCCGCTGTACGCATCCGACAATACCGGCCCGCGCCATCGCAGCTACGACGTCTGGTCGAGTGGCAACATGGGCGCTGGCTGCCGCCACGTTCGGTCGATTCGCGTTTAGCCTATGGACTTGCTGAAAACGCTGGGGTAGGCTGCTTTCGGACCCCGGTGGAACTGGCGGCTGGCCCGGAGTCAATGCACCCGTGCGCCCTCATGCCGCCGTATAGCTTCCTCGGTGAAATGCCTCCCGTGACGACTCGTCCCTTTCGAGGGGCGAAAGATACGTTGCGTTTGATGGCTGAACTTGCTCTTGGCGACCGGGGCGAGCGAAGCATTCAGGTGCGTCGTTTCACAGAATGGGTTGTTCGCGATGTCTGGCCGAAGGACTACCTCGGCGAGATTCTGGCGATTCGAAACATTTTGGTTCAGCCGAGTCTTTCGCGCCCCGGCACGCCGATGTTTCGTTACATCAACGACCCTCGTCACGTGGAGTACGTCAAAGATCCGCAGCGCATGGTCGAAGAAATTACGACGTTCGGAACGACTGCCGTCGACTGCGACGAGCAGGCGCTCATGTGCGCGACAATGGCCATGCAGCTTGGTCGACGTCCTCAGTACGTGGCGCTTGGCTTTGCACCAAACCAACTGACCCACGTCGCGTGTCGCGTTCAAGAACCGAAGACGAACGAGTGGATTTGGATGGATTCTGTTGCAGGTCCGCGTGAGCGCGAGGCTGCTGAAAAATGCAAGACCATCCTCACCTGGGATTTGGATTAAAGGACAAGTCCATGTTTCAGCGCGGATACGGCTATTACAACGGAATTCATGGGTTCGGTCAGCAGGCCATTACGGTTGGATCTCTGACTGACGCAGACGCTCAGCGCCAAGCCATGTTGCGTGCTGAGGCTGAATCTGCGGCCAAGCAGGCCCAGGAGGCGGGCGAGGCGAT